>WNGA01021651.1_pt1 | contig 20258 bp, 18 predicted proteins | sample 5400061 | NCBI WGS metagenome assembly WNGA01 (sample SAMN13153366, study PRJNA577476) | soil metagenome | isolation source: 100 cm soil or saprolite under grassland replicate 2 | place: USA:California | collected 2016-06-15
GTGGGACACGGACGGGGCGACGGCGCACTGGGCGCTGGGGGCGGCGGCGAGTCTGGACGGGGCGCTGCTGAACGGCAGCAACGGGGCGGTGAGCTTTGCGGTCGCCGACGGCAGCGTGGTTGTCCTGTTCGCGGCCGACTCCAACTCGACATTCACATCGGGCACGAGCTTCTCATTGATCGTGACTCTCGCTGACGGCTCGGTGGCCACGGTTTCGACGACGATCCCCTAGCCACGCACGCGAGCAAGCCCGACGAATTCCTTGCCACTCAAATTGGCGAGGAATTGATGACGACCTCGGCCCGGCGGCTCACCTGGAAGCGGCGGCGGTCACCTCGGCGGCTTCAACTTCGTCCAGCAGGCGGGCCGGATCGCCCGGGCGGATCAAGCCCGTCGCGAGCACGCGCGCATAGACGCGACTCCAGCCGGGATGGCGCTTCTGGGACACGCGGGCGTAGTCGCCGTCCTTGAAAGTGCGTGCGATGTTGATGCAGGGGGTCGTGTAGCGTGTCACCTGGAGGAGCACCGTTTCACCGAGGAGCACGTGGCACCCCGGGACGATGGCCGACCAATCGAGCCCCTCGAGCGTGACGTTCTCGCCGACGGCACCAGGCACGATCTGGTGGCCCTCGGTCTGCAGGATTCGGATCGCCTCCATCGCGTAGAGGCAGACGGCCCGCTCCGGGCCCCCGTGGTGCTCTGCGTCGCGGTGCGCGTCGCCCTCGAGTCCCTGGGCCGTGACGCGCGTCCACGCCACGGCTGTTTTCGGGACGCCGCCGGGCGAGACGCTGATCTGAACAATCCTCCCGCTCACAGGTGACCCTCCGTTCGAGGTTCCGGATCCCTCGTTCGATTGTTACTCGAGCGTCCAGCCGGCCGACCCTCGAGCTTCCGGCGAGCCGGCTTGATGAGCGCCGGGCATCAGCGCCCCGGAGCGGCGGATCATCCGTTGGACCCGCGCCTCTAGCACCAGCTCGCCGCGCTGGTTCAGGACGCGGTGGCGATAGGTGACGATACCGCGGTTGGGCTTCTTCGTCTCGCGCTTGTCGGCGACCTCGACCTCCACCGTGAGTGTGTCGCCTTCGAGCACCGGTGCCGTCACACGGAGCTCACCGCCGAGATATGCCATGCCCGTGCCGTGGATGAGTCCGGTCTGCATGATCAGCCCCTCGGAGAGCGCGAACGTCAGGGCCCCAGGCGCCGCGCGCCGCTGGAACAGCGACTCGCGGGCGACGTATTCCATGTCCATGAAGAGTGGCTCGGTGAAGCCACAGAGGTTGACGAAGGTCACGATGTCAGTCTCGGACACCGTCCGGCTGAGCGTGCGGTAGGTCGTACCGATCTCGTGCTGCTCGAAGTTCAAGCCCCGACCGATCATGGCTTCCTCCCTCGCTCGAAGACCATCAGCCACACGTCGGAGCGCGGCGCGTAATCGAGCGCTTCGGCGCCCCACCGGTAGGTGGTTTCCCGCCGCGACACGATGTCCACCACCCCGACTCGCGTGAAGCTTCGTTGATACCGCCCGAACCATCCGAAGATCGTCTGATCAGAGTCTTTTCGGACGAGCCACGACCCCGTCGCGCGGACGAAGACCAGATATCGAGGATCGGCCATCTCGATCTCCCGGATCATCTGCTGCTGCATCGCCGCCGCGTACGGCTGGATCTCCATGAGCGGGTAGGTGTAGATGAACCCGGTCGCTGAGCGCCGGCCGGCGTAAAAGTAGATCTGAGGCTCGGAGCCGACCACGGCGACCCGATCGGCCGGTGCGGTGTGCTCGCGGATGTAGCGCGCGATCTCCACCGACTCCGGGAACGGGTTGCGCCCATAGATCGCCCGAGAGGCCTGGGTCGGGCCGAGCTCGAAGAGCACGTCGCGAGACGCATAGAGCGGCTGCCCGAGGGCGGCGGCTACCAGGACCATCGGCACCACCCGCCGGAGTATGCTCGGTCGCGGCGCTGCCAGGAGCCGGCCGAGGGCGTCGAGGCCGATCGCGGCCAGCACGGCGAGCGCCGGGAGCAGGAGGAGGCAGTACTGCGGCCGGAAGTGCAGGCCCACCGTAGTTCCGAGACACGATGCGGCCGCCAGGAAGAGAACGAAAAGTCTCCGCGACCGGCGGCGGTCTCGCAGGAGGGCGCCGAGGCCGATCGCGCCGAGGGCGAGCGTGACCGAGGAGGACGGCGCGACGTACTCGAGGATGCCGACGAGGTTGGTCCAGCCCGTGGAAAGCTCGGCCGAATATGTTGACCCATAGACGAACGCCCAGAACCAGAATGTGCCGAGCGTTCCCGCAAGCAGGAGCGCGAGACAAACAAGCGCGAACGGCGTGACGGCGCCGGCCACGAAGAGGGCTGTCGTGCGGAGGCGCTGCCGCCAGCGAGCGCTGCCGTCGTCGGCGCTCGACAGGAACAGGTAGAGCGCGCCGCCGGCGATGAAGGCCGCCGCGCTCTGCTTCATGAGGAACGCCAGACCGAAGAGCAACCCGCAGGCCAGCACGAGGAGCGGCCGATGCTCGCGCGCCTGCACCTGGAGAACGAGCGAGCCGGCGACGACAGGGAGGAGAACGAAATGCTCAGCGTAGGCCGCGAGGCCGAGGACCTTCGGGTTCAGCGCCTGCACGGCGAAGACGGCGGCCGCCACGAGGCCTGCCGCCGGCCCGGCGAGGTCCTTGGCAAGGAGAAACGTGAGCACCGTCGTTGCCGAGGTGACCAGGATGAGGCCCAGGTGGATCCCGGTGGTCGTCTGGCCGAGCGCGGCGAGGATCAGGGCGTAAGCGGCGTAGATACCGGGTGCCTTGAGGTTGTAGGCGGTGGCATAGGGCGGGACGCCTTCGAGCATGAGCTGGCCGAAGTACGCGTACTCGCCTTCGTCGCGATCGAGAGGCACGTCGAGCAGCCTGAGCCGGATCGCAGCGGTGACGAGCACCACGGCCACCAGCGCGCAGAGGGCCCAGACGGAGCGTGGCGTCGCCCCCTCGATGGGCTGGCTCACCACGATCGGCGTATCGCCGCTCGCGCGCTCTTTCATTGCGGCCTGTGGCCACAGGCGAAGGCGGCTCGCCCAGCACTGGACGCCGTGCCGCCAAGTCGGTGTGTCAGGCGGGCACGTCCTCGCCACGTCAGTTGACGTTGTTTGGCGGGTGATCGTCACTCGCTGATCGCGATGGTGATCGTGGCTTGTAGATTGCGATGATGGGCCGAGTATACTGGGGGCAATTTCCGGCGGCCATTCAAAATCTCTGGCATGGCATTTGCTCCGAGAAATCAGCCATGTACCGACAGATAACGGAATGCCGGATCTGCGGCGGCGAGGGGCTCGACGTGCTCCTCGAGTTGGGCACTCAATTCCTGACTGGAGTGTTCCCGCGCCATCCCGACGAGTCCCTCACGAAGGGCCCCCTGACGCTAACGCGGTGCGATAACTGCGGCCTGGTGCAGCTTCTCCATTCCTACGAGAAAACCGAGCTGTACGGACCGCACTATGGGTACCGCTCGTCGCTGAACCGGCGGATGGTCAATCACCTCGAAGGCAAGGCGGGGGCGCTGATGCGCGCCGTCGACCTGCGGCCTAACGATGTGGTCGTCGACATCGGGAGCAACGACGGGACCTTGCTCTCGTTCTTCTCGGGTCAAAAGCTCACGCTCCTCGGCGTCGATCCGTCCGCCGCGCGCTGGCAGGGTCTCTATCCAGCCGACAGCCGCCTGATCGCTGATTTCTTCACCGCAGACCTCTACCGGGGCGCGCTGGGCCGCCGGAAGGCGCGGATCGTCACGTCGATCGCGATGTTCTACGACCTGGAACGCCCGCTGGATTTCGCCCACCAGGTCGCCGACGTGCTGGCCGACGACGGCGTCTGGCACCTAGAGCAGAGCTACCTGCCGGAGATGCTGCGGGTCAACGCCTACGACACGATCTGCCACGAACACGTCGAGTACTACGCCCTGGCCCAGATCAAGTGGTTGGCGGACAAGGTCGGCCTCGCGATCCGGGACGTCGAGTGCAACGACGTCAATGGCGGGAGCTTTGCGGTGACGCTCGGCCGGAATCGGCGCCTCGCGCCGCGACGTGCGGATCGGGTCGAACGGTTCCTGGACGAGGAGCGGCGCATGGGCTTCGGCTCGCTGCGGCCCTTCGAGGAGTTCCGCGCCCGCGCCTTGGCCCACAAGCGCGAGCTTCGCGACCGGCTGGAGGACATCCGTGCCCGAGGAGGTAGCGTGCTGGGTTACGGCGCCTCCACGAAGGGTAACGTGATCCTCCAGTTCACCGGCATCGACCGCGACCTCCTTCCGGCCATCGCCGAGGTCAACGAAGACAAGTTTGGATGCGTCACGCCGGGTTCGTGGATCCCCATCATCTCGGAAGCGGAGGCGCGCGCGCGCAAGCCCGACTACTTCCTGGTGTTCCCGTGGCATTTCCGCACCGGCATCATCGAGCGTGAGTCCGCGTACCTCGCGGCGGGTGGACGGCTGCTTTTCCCGCTCCCTTCCATCGACGTCGTCCAGGCGTAGGGCGCCGATGGCCCCTCGCCGCCTGATCTTCGTGCCGACCTACAACGAGAATCGCAACGTTGAGAGGCTGTGCGAGGAGCTCCTGGCGCTGCCGCTCGCGGCGGACATCCTCTTCATCGACGATGGCTCTCCCGACGGCACCGGCAAGACACTCGAGCGGCTCGCGCGCGAGCACCGTCGGGTGTCGGTGATCCATCGAGAGGGTAAACTCGGCATCGGCAGTGCGCATCGTGCCGGCATCGCCTACGCGTACGACAAAGGGTACGACCTCCTCATCACGATGGACGCCGACTTTTCCCACAGCCCAGGTGACCTCCCCCGCCTGCTGGCCGCGCACACCCACGACGTGGACCTGGTAGTGACCTCGCGCTACCTCGAACCGGACAGCCTTCCCGGCTGGAGCCTCCACCGTCTGTTCTTGACTCGGTTCGGGCATTTGCTGACACGGGTGCTCTTGCGCATGCCGTACGATGCCAACGGCGCCCTCCGACTCTACGATCTGCAGCGGATCCCGCGCGAGCTCTTCGAGCTCGTGACGGCCCGCGCCTACGGGTTCTTTTTCGAAAGCCTCTTCGTTCTGTGTCGTAACGGCGCACGTATCCGAGAGATTCCAATCGTATTGCCGGCCCGGGTGTACGGAAACTCTAAGCTCACGGTCCGTGACGCCTTCCGGAGCGGACGTCTCCTCGTGACGCTGTTCTTCGCGCACCTGTTGAACCCCGGCCGCTTCTGCCGATCCCGCCCGATTGACAGGCTGCGTCCGGAGCTGCGTGAGTCGCAGGGCTGGGACGAGTACTGGAGCGAGAAGCGAACGGCGCTCGGGTCGCTCTACGACCTCGTCGCCGCCGTGTATCGACGGGTGATACGGCGCAACTTGCGCCGGTTCGCGGAGCGGTCGTTCGCCGCGGGCGCGCGGATACTCCACGCGGGCTGCGGCAGCGGACAAGTAGACGCGGGCCTCCACCGACAGTTCCGCGTGACCGCGGTCGACATCTCCGAGCGGGCGTTGAGGCTCTATGCCGGTAACAATCCGCACGCGAGTCGGATCGAGCAGGCGAGCATCTTCGACCTTCCGTTCGAGGCGGGCGCCTTTGACGGCGTCTACAACCTCGGTGTCCTCGAGCATTTTCATCGGCAAGAGATCCGAGAGATCCTTGGCGAGTTCCATCGCGTCCTGAAGCCGCGCGGGAAGCTCATGGTCTTCTGGCCCCATCGTCGAGGCTCCAGCGTGCTGTTCCTGCACGCGCTGCGGCGTCTCATCAAGCTCGTGTCAGACGCGGAACCGAAATTCCACCCGGACGAGATATCCCTGCTCGGCTCCCGCGCCGAGGCCGTGGAGCTTCTGCGCGACACCGGCTTCGTCCTTCGCGACTACTCCTTTGGTGTTCGCGACTTGTTCGTTCAGTGCATCATTGTCGCCGAGAAGGTGGAGCAGGGCGCGCCGGCCGCAGTGTCGTTCGTCTCCGAGCTCACGGCGACCGCATGAGGAGTCCTCACGGAGTGCAGGTGTGGGCCGGGCTTCGCCTGGTCGACGACGTGATCATTAAGCTCGAACGAATCGTCGGGCTTGCGGCCACCGCGGTCCTGGTAGTCCTTCACGTGGTCTTCCTCGCCCATGCGGGCGCCCTGTGGCGGGACGAGGTCAACTGTGTGAACCTGGCCACGATGCCCCTCACGGAAGTGTGGGCGCACCTAGAATTCGACTCGCTCCCCCTCGCCTTCCTGGCTCTTCTCCGCGGCTGGATCGGAGCCGGCCTCGGGGCCGACCTCGCGCTCCGAGTCCTGGGATGCGTTCTTGGCCTTGGGATCCTGGGTGTCCTCTGGTGGAACGCTCGGCGCCTCGGCTACGGGGTCCCGCTCATCTCGCTGGCCCTTCTCGGGTTCAACGCGGTGGTCATCACCTTTGGTGACTCCGTCCGGGGTCACGGTCTGGGAATGCTGACAGCGCTGCTGACCTTCGGTCTCACGTGGGAGCTCGTGGACCGGCCGTCCGCCCGAAACGCTCTCCTCGCACTGGTGTCTGCGGTCGTGTGCGTGCACTCCCTCTTCTTCAACGCCGTGATTTGAGACGGGGCCAGTGGAAGACGATCGGGCTTCTCGCTGGAGTAGGATCGGTCTCGGCCCTCTCCCTGCTCCCATACATCGTCGTGTTCCAGAGCCGGAAGGCGTGGAACTTCATGATCGAGTTCCCCGTTGACCTTCGGTGGATCTGGAGCAGGTTCGGGGAGGCGATGCTCCTCACCGGCCCGTTCGCCCGCTGGCTCTGGATCGGCTTGGCATTCATTGGGATCGCCACCGTCCTGGCGGCGAGCCGGAGAGGCGTCAAGGGCGCGCCTGGGAAACCTGGAGAGGTCGGCCTCTTCTGCGGGGTGGCGCTCGTGACGGGAGTGGTCGCCTACCTGCTCTTCCTGCTGAGGCTCAGCTACCCCATGCAGCCTTGGTACTTCCTCGCAGTCATGGCCCTCGTGGCCGCCTGCCTGGACGGTGCCCTACTCGCTGCCGCCAGCACGCCCCTCCGCATCGCCCGGATCGTTGTGGCCATCAGCGCGATCGCGCTAACGCTCGGTCCCGTCTGGCGGAGTGTCCAAGTCCGGAACACCAACCTGGACCTGATCGCTGCGAGGCTCGCTCAATCCTCCCAGGCCGGCGACCTCATCCTCGTGACGCCCTGGTACCTCGGAATCACCTTCGACCGCTACTATCGGGGTGAGGCCGAATGGTTCACGATCCCTCCCCTGTCCACGCATAAGCTCCACCGGTTTGACCAGGTCAAGGAGGCGATGACTTCTCCCGACACAATGAAGCCCGTTCTAAGCAGGATCGAGACTGCCCTGCAGTCCGGTCACCGCGTCTGGTGGATCGGCGGTTTGGCCGTTCCCCCTGAGGGTCAGGGGCCACCGGTCCTCCCGCCGCCTACAGAGGCCCCGTGGGGCTTCGAGCAGTGGCCGTACTACCTAGGCTGGGGGATGCAGGCCAGCTACGTTCTCCGCCGCCATGCGCTGCCCCCCCAGCCGGTCCTTGTGCTCTCGGATGCGCCCGTGAGCGGCTACGAAAACCGGCCCCTGTGGCTCATCGAAGGGTGGCGGGCGGGCGGCGAGGTGAGAGCGGCGAACCTCCGCGGAGCGCGCTAAGAGCGTACATGGAAAGCGCGCTCTTCTGGGGACTCGCCACCTTCGGGGCCTGCTGGCTCGTGCACTGGGGCGTGTGGCGGATCCGGGCTCCGAAGGGCTACCTGGTCTGGTTGCCTACCATCTTCTGGCTCCTTCCCCTCGGCTGCACCGCTCTCTTCTGGGCGTCTAGGGACAGACTGCCGCCGACCGAGACGGACTGGTTCGTGTGGATCCTCGCTGCCCTGCTGCACGTCATGGTGTCCTCCTGCTACATCTGCGGCTATGCCGGAATCACGGAGTATAGTCCGTCGGCGGAGGTGCTCATGGCGGTGCGCGAGCACATGCCCCGGGGAGTGCCGGCGAACGAACTGCGCGTCCGCTCGTTCACGGAGTATTGCCTGACGGGCCGGAGGATCGAGGACCTTCGCGCCTCCGGCGTCGTCGCGGTTCACGACGGACGGCTCCGTCTGACGCGGCGGGGAGGCTTCGTGCTAGCCGACGGGCCGCGGATGAGCCCCGCGATGTGGACCCTGTTACTCGCGCTCGCAGCCGCCCCCGTGATCACGTGGCTCGGGACTGCCGGGATCAACTGGACTGCCAGGGCGGTCGGCCGATTGCCTTCCCCCCAGGTCGCTTGCTTCGCCGCCGGCTTCGCGAACCTGGGCGGGCTCGTTGTCCTCTTCCTGGTGCTCCAGCCCACCGGCTCCAACCCCCGCGAGCTGCTCGCCGGGATCTTCTTCATGAGCGCGTATGGGTTCTGCGTCACCTTCCTGAACTGGTTCGTGTTCACCGTCACCGACACCTCGATGCACGCGCACCTGCTGGTCGAGATCGGCCATGAACCCGAGATCACCTTCGAAGAGCTGACGCGCCGTTACAACAAGAAGAGCATCATTGCCGCCCGAATCCCCCGACTGCTGCAGCTCGGCCAGTTACGGCTGGACCACGGCCGACTCTACCTGACTGGATCCTGGGTCCTTGCGAGCGCGGTGGCCCTCCGCTTCCTGAGGCGCCTACTCGGACTCCGACCGAGGCCGCCGCAAGAAGACACGGCTCCGGCATCCGTCGACCGCGCCACAGGTTCTCACGGCCTACCGCTGTCGCGGCGCTGAGCGGCGATCGGCGTCCGGAGCGGTCCACCGAGTCTTGAGACCCGGCGGTAAGCTCGCCATGCTCGGCTCCCGTGAGGGGGCCGCCGACCTCTTGCACGCCGCCGGCTTTCGTCCTGCGCGAATGCTGTCGCGGTCCCAGCTGTCCACACAGACGACCATCGCATGAAGCGCCCGCTTGGGGTGCTTGGGTGGGCTGAGCTCGCGGCGGCCCTGCTGAACGTGGCGGCCTCCGGGCGCCAGATCTGGCGGAGCGACACGATCTCGACGATGCCAACCAGTTTGAAGCGCTTCTGGTATTCGTTGAGGCCCTGGAGCAGGAGCTGCGCGAAGTAGGCGTCCTCGCCCTCGTCCCGATCGATCGGAACATCCAGCAGCCGGACGCGGACTGCGGCGGTGGCGAGCACGACCACCACCAGGACGCCGAGAGCCCACGTCGGACGCTTACTCACCGAGATAAGCCCGGCGGACCTCCGGGTTGTCGGCCAGCTCCGCCGCGGATCCCGTGAGCGCTATCGAGCCGGTCTCGAGCACGTAGCCCCGGTGGGCGATGGAGAGCGCCATGGCCGCGTTCTGCTCGACCAGCAGGATCGTCATGCCCTGGCGGTTGATGTCGCTGATCGTGTCGAAGATCTGCTCTACGAGGACGGGCGCGAGTCCCATGCTCGGCTCGTCCAGCACGAAGACGCGCTCGAGGTCGGCGGCGATCCCCGCGTCGCTTCTGAGATAGGCGCCCATCGTGAGGTTCTCGCGAACGGTGAGGCGGTTGAAGATGCGGCGTCCCTCGGGCACGTGCGCGACGCCCCTGGAGACGATCGCGTGCGGAGGCACGCCGACGAGCGGCTCGGCCTCGAGCGTGATGGTGCCGCGCGTCGGGTGGAGGAGACCCGAAATGGTCTTGAGCGTGGTCGTCTTTCCGGCTCCGTTGTTACCGAGGATCGTGACGATCTCGCCGCGTCCCACCTCGAGCTCCACACCTTTGAGCGCCCGGATCTCGCCGTAGGCGACGTCGAGCGACTCGACCTTAAGCACGGCGCGCCCCCCGGGGACCGGCACCACGCGTGCCCAGGTAGGCCTCGATGACGCGCACGTTCTCCTGGACCTCGCGCGGCGACCCCTCCGCGATCTTCTCGCCGTGGTCCAGCACGGTCACCCGGTCGGACACCTCCATGACCACCCGCATGTTGTGCTCGATCAGGATAATGGCGAGCCTCAGGTCGGCGACGAGGCCGCGCAGGAGGCGCATCAACGTGCCGGCCTCTCCCTGGGTCATGCCGGCGGTCGGCTCGTCGAGCAGCAGGAGCGCGGGCTCGGCCGCAAGCGCGCGCGCCAACTCGAGCCGTCGGCGGTCGCCGTACGGGAGATTGCGCGCCACGGCGTTCGCGTTGGCCTGCAGGCCGACGCGGTCGAGCAGGGCGATGGCGCGCGCAGCGAGGTCCGACTCCGTCCGGCGGAAGCGGCGGCTATGTGAGAGGACATCCCACAGACCGAGGGCGATCCGCGAGTTCATGCCCACGAGGACATTTTCGATGGCGGTCATGTTGGAGAAGAGCCGGATGTTCTGGAACGTCCGGCAGATACCCAGCGCCGTGATCTGGTCGGGACGCAGACCGAGGAGGGGCTGGCCGCGAAAGGTGACGCTGCCATCGTCGGCGGCATAGAGCCCGGTGAAAATGTTGAAGAGCGTGGTCTTCCCGGCCCCGTTCGGCCCGATGATGGACGCGATGCCCTGCTCGAGGGCGAAGTCCACCTCGTGTAGCGCGGTGAGGCCCCCGAACCGCTTCGTGACCCGCCGCGCCTCGAACAGCGCCATCTAGCCTCCCAACTCGCGCTGGCGCCGCCGCGCCGGGAAGATGCCTTGAGGGCGGAAGATCATCATCAGGACGAGGATGACGCCGAAGACCATTCGCTCGTACTTGGCCGGCTCGAACTGCGTCGGAAGATCGGCGAGGCTGTAGCCGAGAACGGTGACGCCGGCGTTCTTAAGTTCATTGAGCCAGAGCGAGAACCCCTTGAGCACCTGTAGATTGAGCACGGTGACCACGGTGGCGCCGACGACGGCGCCGGGGATCGAGCCCATGCCCCCCAGGATGACCATGGCGAGTACGCCGATCGACTCCAGGAATGTGAACGACTCCGGGTTGATGAAAACCTGCTTGGCCGAGAAGAGCACGCCCATGACGCCCGCGAAGGACGCGCCGCAGGCGAAGGCCATGAGCTTCATCCGCACCAGCGGCACGCCCATGGCCCGCGCCGCCAGCTCGTCCTCGCGGATCGCCTCCCACGCGCGACCGATGTGCGAGTCCTCGAGCCGGCGATTGACGATAACGATCGCGACCACGATGAGCAGGGCGAGGAAGTAGAAGTACTCACCGTACGGCAGCCCGAACGGCGTCGGGGGTCGGGAGATGGGCGTGATCCCCTTGGGGCCATTCGTGAAGTTGATCGGCTTGTCGAGATTGTTCGCGAGGACGCGGATGACCTCGCCGAAGCCCAGCGTGACGATGGCCAGGTAGTCGCCGTGGAGGCGCAGCACGGGCAGGCCGAGCAGGATCCCGGTGGTTGCCGCCACCGCGAGTCCCACGAGGAGGAACACATAGAACCACCAACCGGCCAGCGGGAAGCCTCCCCCGAGGATGATGTTCGCGTGCGGCGAGCCGAAGATGGCCCAGGAATAAGCGCCGACGGCAAAGAAGGCCACGTAGCCGAGATCCAGGAGCCCGGCCAGGCCGACCACGATGTTGAGGCCCAGTGCCAGCGCGACGAAGATGCCGACCTGGGTCGCGACTTCGAGGTAGTAGCTGTTGAAGTATCCGATGACCGGCATCAGGACGAGGAGGGCCGCCGCCAGCAGGCTCCACCGGAGCCGCTCGGGGATCCGAGCGCGATAGACGAACAGGAGCGAGCCCTGGAAGAGGAGAAACACGAGGACCGATCGGGGAAACATGGCGACGGCGAGCGCCGAGACCGCCACCAGCCCAACGCTGAGCGGCACCTGAATCATGCGCGCTCTCGCACGACTTCGCCGAGAAGGCCCTTGGGCCGAAAGATCAGGATCAGGATCAGCAGTGAGAAGGCGAGGATGTCCTTGTACTCGGCTCCGAACGCGCCGCCCGTCAGCAGCGAGAGGTAAGACGCGGCGAACGCCTCCAGGAGCCCCAGGACGAGCCCGCCGACCATCGCGCCCGGAATGTTCCCGATGCCCCCCAGCACGGCCGCGGTGAACGCCTTCAGCCCCGGGATGAAGCCGCTGTACGGGTTGATCAGTCCGTACTGGACACCGAAAAGGACGCCGGCGGCGCCGCCCATCGCGCCACCGATCAGGAATGTGAGCGAGATGATCCGGTTGACGTCGATGCCCATGAGGCTGGCCGCCGCCTGGTCCTCGGCCACGGCGCGAATGGCGGTGCCGACCTTCGTCCGGTTGACGATCAGATGGAGTGCCCACAGCATCAGGAGCGCGCCGACGATGACGACGAGCGACTTGACCGACACGTCGAGGGTCTCGGTCAGTTCGAAACGGAGGTTCAGGACATCGAGGGTGGGATAGACCAGATTGAACGCGTTCCGCCAGAGCGACTCGAAGAGCCGGATCATGTCCTGGAGGAAGAACGAGATGCCGATCGCGGAGATGAGGGGAATCAGCCGGGGAGCGTTGCGCAGCGGACGGTAGGCGACCCGCTCGATCGTGACGGCGAGCAGCCCGCTGCCGGCCATGCCGGCAAGCAGGACCAGGATGAGAACGACCGGCCAGGGGAGACCCTCGAGGAGCCCGACGCTCTTGAGCCCGAGCATGACCTCGACCCCGACGAAGGCGCCGACGATGAAGATCTCGGAGTGGGCGAAGTTAATGAACTCGAGGACGCCGTACACCATCGTGTAGCCCAGCGCGATCAGGGCGTACATGAAGCCGAGGATGATGCCGTCGAGCAGAACTTGCGGGAAGATGCCGATCAGAAATTCGACGTCCATGCCCTATGTACAAGTCGGCCTGAGGGGGCGGGGTGGGTCGGGGGACCCCATCCGGGACCTGTCGTTTCTTTCAGGTCCCGGATGGGGTCCCCCGACCCACCCCCTCGGGCCGAGCCTACTTCTTGGCTGCGTGGTCAGCTGCTTGACGATCTTGTTGTCGCCCCACTTCCCGGGGTCTTCGTTGGCGACCTGCAGCACGAAGTAGAGCGCCTTCTTCCGATCGCCCTTCGCGTCGAACTCGATGTCGCCGGTGATGCCGTTGGGGAGCTTGGCCTTGCGGACCGCGGTCGCCACGTCCTCGCGGCTCGGCACCTTGCCGCCCTTCGCGGCGGCCTCGATGGCCTTGATCGCGATCGTGGCCGCGTCGTACGCCTCGGCCGCGTACGGCTCGGGGTTCTTGCCGAACTTCTTCTTGAACTCCTCCGAGAATGCCTTGGCCTTGGGCAGTGCCGAGGCCGGCCCGGCGGCCGAGGTGTAATACATCCCGACCACGGCCTTGCCGGCGATCTTCGTCAGGTCGGACGAGTCCATCCCGTCGGGGCCGAGGAATTTCCCCTTCACGCCCTTCTCGCGCGCCTGCTTGAAGAACGGCGCCCCCTGATCGTAGATGCCGCCGAAGTAGATGACGTCGGGATTCTTCGCCTTCATCGGGGTGATGATGGGATCGAAGTTGGACTTTTCTTCGGTGCCCTCGAAGCCGAGGACCTTGAGGCCCTTCTTCTCGGCGTCGGCCTTGAAGAACTCGGCCACGCCCTGACCGTACGGCGTCTTGTCGTGGATGATGTACACCGACTTCGCCTTCATCGTGGCGTGCGCGAACTCCGAGCCGACGACGCCCTGGACGTCGTCGCGCCCGCACACGCGGTTGACGTTCGGGTAGCCGCGGTCGGTGATGACCGGGTTCGTGTTCGCCGGCGAGATCATCACGAGTGAGACTTCCTTGTAGACCTCCGAGGAGGGAATCGCCACGCCCGAGTTGAGGTGACCGATGATGGCGAGGATGTCCTTGTCGGCGATGATGTTCTTCGAGTTCGCCACGCCTACGTCGGGCTTGGCCTGGTCGTCGAAGGGAACCAGGTCGACCTTGAACCCTTGCTTCTCGAGGGTCCCCCTGAGCTTTTCGACGGCGAGCTGCGCGCCGAGCTTGATGCCCTCGCCGAGGGCCGCCTGACCGCCGCTGAGAGGGCTCTGGGTGGCGATCTTGATCGTGCCCTTGCCGGCTTGCGCCTGCAGCTCGGACGCCGGAACCAACGCCACGGCCAGAACCGCGAGGAGCGCAAGAACGAGGCGGACCCTGTGATGGATCATCGGTGCCCTCCTTAGAGTTCGGTCAGGTGATGCGTGCACTCGGCGCGGCGACATTATAGCGGCCCGCGCTGGGTCAAGTCACGCGCGCGCGGATCGCGGCGAGGAACTCGCGCGAGGGATCCATCAGCTCCGGCGCCGCACCAGCTCGACGTTGCTGACGCGCCCCTCGAGGAACGCCGCATCGTCCATGAGCTTCAGGTGGAACGGGATAGAGGTCTTGACGCCTTCGAGCACGGTCTCGCGCAGGGCGCGGCGCATTCGATCGATCGCCTCGGCGCGGTCCCCGCCGCGCACGATGATCTTGGCCAGCAGCGAATCGTAAAAGGGCGGCACCGCGTAGGGCGCCATCAGATGGCTGTCCACGCGCACGTTGAAGCCGCCGGGGGGCACCCAGGCGGTCACGCGGCCCGCGCTCGGGGCGAAGGTCTCGGGATCCTCCGCGTTGATCCGGCACTCCATCGCATGCCCGTCGAACCGCACCGCGTTCTGCCGATAGCCGAGCGGCTCGCCGCCGGCGATCCGGATCTGCTCGCGCACGAGGTCGATACCGGTGATCATCTCGGTCACCGGGTGCTCGACCTGGATCCGCGCATTCATCTCGATGAAGTAAAAGTGACCATGGGCGTCGACGATGAACTCGACCGTGCCCGCGTTGACGTAGTTGACGGCCGCGGCGACGGTGAGGGCGGCCCGGCGCAGACCGTCGCGCGTCTCCGCGGGCAGCAGCGGCGCCGGTGATTCTTCAACGAGCTTCTGGTGGCGCCGCTGGACCGAGCAGTCGCGCTCACCCAGGTGGACCCGGAGGCCGTTCCGGTCCCCGAGCACCTGGACTTCGACGTGGCGCGCGTTCTCGATGAACTTCTCGCAGTAGACCTCCGACGAGTCGAACGCGGCGCCGGCTTCGGACTGGCAGGCGTCGAACGCCTGCACGACTTCGGCCCGCTCCTTGACGATGCGCATCCCACGCCCGCCGCCGCCGGCCGCGGCCTTGAAGATGAGCGGGTAGCCGATCCGTTCTGCGACCTCGAGCGCCTCGGCCGAGTCCTTCAGCGCGACCTCACTGCCCGGAACGACGGGCACGCCCGCCTGCATCGCGATCTGGCGCGCCTGTGCCTTGTCGCCCATCAGACGGATCGCCTCGGGCGACGGCCCGATGAACGTGATCGAGCATGCCCGGCACACCTCGGCGAACGCGGGGTTCTCGGCGAGGAATCCGTAGCCTGGGTGAATCGCCTCGCTGTCGGTGACCGCGGCGGCGGAGATGATGGCCGGGATGTTGAGATAGGAGAGCCGCGCGGCGTCGGGCCCGACGCAGATCGTCTCGTCGGCGACCTTCATCGGCAACGAGTGCGCGTCGGCCTTCGAGTGGGCGAGCACCGAGCGGATGCCGAGCTCGCGGCACGTGCGGATGATCCGCAGGGCGATCTCTCCCCGGTTCGCGATCAGAATCTTATGGAACATGCTTCAAGCCGGACACGGCTCGGGTGGGAGGGGGTGACGGGGGCCGCCGCCATCAGCTGCCGAGGACGCGGCGCCAATGAGATTCGAGCTCGGTGAGGCGTAGGCCGTAGATGCGCGGCACGGCCTCGGCGATTGCCTCGCCGGCGCCCAGTCGCGCCAGGAGCTCCCGCAAAGACTCGATCCCGCCACGCTCGAGGAGGTCGCGCACGATCCAGAGCGCGATGTCATAGCCGGCGCGGGCACGCAGAGGATCGGGCTCGCCGGCCAGCGCTTCCACGCCTGCCAGCGTCAGGCCTCCGGGGATCTGGAGCATCGGGTCCGAGGTGGCGCCCTCGAGGACCTGCGCCAGCCCTTCGTGGAGCCAGCGCGGCGCCCGACCGCGGGAGAGGTCGTGAATGGCGGCGTGAGTGTACTCGTGCACGACCAATCGCTTGACCTCGCGCGCCGGCGGTAGGATCGGGCCGATCGGAAGCCGAATCTTCCCGTCGAAGAGCCCGGAGGCCCACGAATGGGCGCGAGTCACGTCCCGAAACTCGTGGTGCTCGTACAGCACGACCGTCGTTCGCTGCTGCGGGGCGTAGGCGAGCATCCGTCCGACGCGCTCCGCGGCCGCCTCGAGATGAGCGATGATCACACGGCGCGCTTTGGGATCGCGGGCGTCGCGGTACTTCACGACGAAGCGCGGCGTGACGTCGCGCTGGAAGCCGGTCTCGGCCCGCTGCTCCCGCTCGACCTTCTCTAGGAATCGCCGCGCGGTCGCGTGGGTGGGCTCACGCTCGAGCACCGCTCTGAGATTCATTATCGCCGGCCCGGGGTCGTCGCGGCGATCGTGCAGATGGGCGAGCAGGAGCCGGACGTCCGGGTCGTACTCCGCGCGCACGGCACGCTCGAGCGGCGCGAACGCGTCGTCCGGCCGCCCCGCGTGGACGGCGGCGAGCCCCAACCCCTTCAGGAGCGCGGGGTCGTCCGGCGTCTCGGTCAGCCCCTGGCGAAACAGCAACGCAGCTTCGTCCGGTCGCCCCTCGCGGAGCGCATGCCATCCCCAGCCCTCGAAGCAGCGGACGACGTCCTGGCGCCGTGTTGCGCTTCCCGGGTCGTCTGCCGCGACGTGGCTGAACTTCTCGCACGCTCGAGGGAACTGGCCGGCGGCGTACAGACGGACGGCCTCCTCGGCGAGCACGCGCGAATCCCGGGCCCGGGCGGAGGCGAACACAACGGTTCGCTCGGCGTCGACGGGCTCGGCGCGGCGCCCTTCCCGCCAGCCAAGGAGCAGAGTCGCGACGCCGAGTGCCGTCGCAGCGAGAGCCAGGAGCCGGACGTTGCGGGAGGACGCCACGCCCGTGCTCAGCGGGCGGGATCGATCAGGAACAGGGATTGACCGAACTCGACGGGGTGCGCGTTCTCGACGAAGATCTTCACGATCCGGCCCGCCACCTTCGACTCGATCTCGTTCATGAGCTTCATCGCCTCGATGATGCAGAGGATCTGTCCTTCCTTCACGAGATCGCCTTCGCTCGCGTACGGCTCCGCCGTCGGCGACGACGCCCGGTAGAAGGTCCCGACCATCGGCGCCTCGATGGTGACCATCGAGGAGGACTCCGCCTCGGCCGGGAGGGGCGCCGCCGGGCGCTCGGCCGCCGCCGGTGCGGTCACCGGCGCCGAGACGCCGCCGCGCTGCAGACGCACGCGGATCTCGCCGACCGCCGCCTCGATCTCGGACAGCCCGAGCTCGGACAGGAGCGCGCCGAGCCGCCGCGCGAGCTCGAGAACCGCACCGTCGCGTTGGCCGCGCTGCCGGCGTCTGATCGGCATCAGCTGCCCGCCACCGCGACGCGGCCGAGATACTCGCCGGTCCGGGTGTCCACCTTGACGACGTCGCCCTCGTTCAGGAACAGCGGGACCTGGACGACGGCGCCTGTCTCGAGGGTCGCGGGTTTCGTCCCGCCCTGTGCCGTGTCGCCGCGCACGCCCGGGTCGGTGTGCGCAATCGCGAGCTCGACGAAATTAGGCAACTCGACCGCCACGGGCGCGCCGCCGACGTAGAGGACGTCGACCTCGGCGTTCTCCTGCAGGTACTCGCGCGCGTCGCCGATCTCGTCGGCGGACAGGGAGACCTGCTCGTACGTCTCCATGTCCATGAAGTGGTAGCGGTCGTCGCGGTAGAGGAACTGCATGTGCTTGTCTTCGAAATCAACGAGCTCCACTTTTTCGCCCGAGCGGAAAGTGTTGTCGATCACTTTGCCGAGCTTCATGTGCTTGAGCTTCGTCCGGACAAACGCGCCGCCCTTGCCGGGCTTGACGTGCTGAAAGTCGACGATCGTGTAGGGATGGCCGTCGAAGACGATCCGGAGCCCCTTCTTGAACTCGGCCGTTGAGACCTGCATCGCGCCTAGCCCTTCCGTCGCTGACGGGCGCGGAGCGCACTCTCGAGCCGATCGCGCGCCTCTCGGTGATCGGGATCCTTCCGCAAGATGCGAGTGAACACTTGCACGGCCTCCTCGACGCAGCCCTGCTCGAGGCAGAGCGACCCGAAGGTGACCGTCGCGAACGTGTCGTCGCGCAGCAGCCGGGCGACGCCCGCGGCGTCGCCCGGCTGTGGCGCGGCCGCGCGCAGCAGCGAGAGTAGCGCGCGCGATTCGCGATCCCCGGGATCGAGGTCGGCCGCCGCTTCCAGATACTTCACCGCCTCGTCGATGTGGCCGAGTCGTCGATGAACTTCCGCCGACAGGAGATGGCACTGGAGGTCCTTTGGGCTCACCTCGAGGATGGCGTTGAGCTCGACCAGGGCCGCGGCGAGCTGCTCGTCGGCCGCGAGCGCCTTCGCCAGGATGAGCCGGGCCGTGGTGTAGTGCGGGTAGCGCGCGAGCCCGTCGCGGCAGAGCGCCACTGCGTCGTGTGTCCGCCCGGCCTTGCGGTAGAGATCCGCGAGCTGCGCGAAGGCGAGCGAGGCGGGATCCCGCGCCAGCCGCTCCTCCTGCCGGCGGATGGCGCCGACGATCGCCTGATCATTCACGGGCATCGCAAGCCGGTTATACGGAGCGCTCGTTTGCGTTGTCAACCCCACCTCGGGCGTCACGATCCGAGGGACGCGATGACCGCGCGGACGTCGGCGGCCGGGACGTCGTAAACCAGACGGAACGCGCCGATCTTGGGCGCCAGCACGAAGGGGACGCGGCCGTCCTTCGCCTTCTTGTCGCGGGCGATTGCCCCCACGACGGGCTCTACGTCGATCGCGGCGGCACGGACGGGGAGCCCGAGCGCTTCCAGCAGCCGTTCCTGCCGCGCGACCGTCTCGTCGCCGGTGACGCCGAGCCGCCGCGCGAGGCGCGCCTCGGCGACGATGCCCAGCGAGACCGCCTCGCCGTGGGCGAAGCGCGCGTACCCCGTGGCGGCCTCGAGCGCGTGGCCGATGGTGTGGCCGTAGTTGAGTACGTGACGCAGCTCGGCCTCCCGCTCGTCGCGCTCGACGACGGAGGCCTTGAGGCGACACGACCCTCCAATGATCCGCTCGAGCACGCCGAGCTCGCGGGCCAGAAGCGGCTCCACGTCGCGCTCGAGCTCCGCAAAGTACTCGGCCTCCAGCACGATCCCGTGCTTGGCGATCTCGGCAAGCCCGGAGCGAAACTCGCGTTCGGGCAGGGTCCGCGCGACGGCCGGATCGACGAGGACGAGCCGCGGCTGATGGAACGCGCCGATGAGGTTCTTCGCCAGGGGGTGGTCGATCGCCGTCTTGCCGCCGATCGAAGCGTCGACCTGGGCCAGCACCGTCGTCGGGAGCTGCACGAAGTTGATCCCGCGCATGTACGTCGCGGCGGCGAAACCGGCCACGTCACCGACGGCGCCGCCCCCCAGCGCGAGCACGGTCGAGGTCCGGTCCAGACCCGCCGCCAGCAACTCGTTCCAGCAGTGCTGGGCGATCGCGAGGGTCTTCGCCCCCTCGCCCTCCGGCACCTCGATCGTGGCGACCGTGAAGCCGGCCGACTCGAGGCTCGCCATCACCGTCTTGCCGTAGAGACGCGCGACGGCGCCGTCGCTGACCAGAGCGGCGCGGGCTCCGACCGATAGCTCGCGCAGCCGCGGGCCGACGGTCGCGAGCGCGCCGGAGGCGACGACGATGCGATACGACCGGGTTCCGAGACTGACGTCGACGTTCATCGGGATTCTTCGGCGGCTCGCCTCTGACGGCGTCCTACCGACACAGTAAGGCTACCAGGTTTTCAGGCTGGCGAGACAGGTGTCGTAGTCACGGCGGGTCTCCGGGGCTGTCGCCACGACCAGGGCCTCACCGTGGGACTCGCCCGCGGTGAGGAAGCGGAACAGCCCGCTCATCGCTACTTCTTCTGGGTCGCGGGTAGCGCCTGGGCCGTCTCGGTCCTCAGAACCGACGGAGTGATGAAGATGACCAGCTCCTTGCCCTCGCTGTTGGAAGAGTTGGTCTTGAACAGCCAGCCGAGAACCGGGATGTCGCCGAAGAGCGGGACCTTCCGCGTCTGTTCCTGGTCCGTGTTTTTCGTTACGCCGCCGATGACGAGTCGATCGCCCTCCCTGACCAGGACCTCGGTCTGGGCGCGACGCTTGTCGATGGCGGGCACGCCGCCGGTGACCACACCGCGCGCGTTGTTCTCGACGATGACCTTCATCTTGATCTTGGTGATGTCGCCTTCCCTGATGACCGTCGGGACCACGTCGAGCCTCAGGGCGGCTTCCTTGAACTGGACCTGCGTGCCGGCCGAGCTCACCGTCGCGTACGGGATTTCTTCGCCGAGCGAGATCGAGGCGGTTCCGTTCTC
>WNGA01011836.1_pt1 | contig 20248 bp, 14 predicted proteins | sample 5400061 | NCBI WGS metagenome assembly WNGA01 (sample SAMN13153366, study PRJNA577476) | soil metagenome | isolation source: 100 cm soil or saprolite under grassland replicate 2 | place: USA:California | collected 2016-06-15
GAAAAGCAGTGGCGCTGCAACCCAATCGGCCCGAAGGGCATTTCTGGATCGCCGCGAACATGGGTGCGCTCGCGGAATCGTTCGGTCTGCGTCAGGGTCTCAAATACCGGAAGCCGATCAAAAGCGAGCTCGAGACAGTACTGCGGCTCGATCCTGCATTTCAGGACGGATCGGCCGATCGCGCGCTCGGCCGCTGGTACTTCAAGGTGCCGGCACTGTTTGGTGGCAACAAGAAAAAATCCGAGGAGCACCTGCGCAAAGCGCTCGCCTACAACCCGCAGAGCGTGATCACCCGTCTCTTCCTCGCGGAGACGTTGATGGCGATGGACCGCGACGCGGAGGCTCGGCGCGAGTTGGAAGCAGCGATTGCCGCGCCGGAAGATCCCGAGTGGATCCCGGAGGATCGAGTGTTCAAACAGCAGGCGCGCGTATTACTGCAACGACTGATCCGATGATCCGCCTGCGGTCAGCGGAGCTAAGCCCAATTCTCCGGAATCGTTCTCGGCGTAATTCGACCCGACAATGATTGCGCGAAAGGCGTGCGTTGACGCGCGACAAAACCCTCGGAGCGGCTCGCCCTCGGGTTGCCGAAAAATGTGCCGTAGGCCGGTCTGGCAGCTCTGATGGATCGACCCCGATCACGCAACCCGCGTCGAGACAGCGCAGCAAACCATCATGCTGGTGGTGACCTCCACGGCTGTAGGCACATTTTTCGCGAGACGCGACGGGGGTTTGGGAGCGCGTCCAACGCGCGCCACGCGCAACACCGCACGTTTGACCACGCGGTCGGCTGACACGCCGCAAAGACTTCCGTCTTTAACGGTCGAGTGTACACGGCCCGATTGTCAGCCGTCGACTACTTCCCCGCGTAGTCATAAAAGCCCTTCCCGCTCTTCTTGCCGAGATGCCCCGCCAGCACCATTCGCTTCAGCAGCGGCGGCGGCGCGAACCGCGTCTCGCGGAACTCGTCGAACAGGATGTTGGCAATGAAATACGTCGTGTCCAGACCGACGAAGTCAAGGAGGGTGAAGGGTCCCATCGGATAGCCGCATCCGAGCTTCATGCCTTTGTCGATGTCTTCAACCGAGCCCACGCCGTCTTCGAGACAGCGAATCGCATCGAGAAGATACGGCACGAGCAGGCGGTTGACGATGAAGCCGCCTCTGTCCGGTGCCGTGATCGGCTCCTTTCCCACCGCTTTCGCGAACTCGTACAGCGTCCGATGCGTCTCATCGCTCGTCGTCAACGCGCGGATCACTTCGACGAGCTTCATCAACGGCACCGGATTGAAAAAATGCAGGCCGCCGACCTTGTCTGGACGCCTGGTCGCAGCCGCAAGCTCCGTCACACAAAGCGACGACGTGTTGGACGCGATCAAACAGTTGGGTCCGACGTGGGTTTCGACCTGCGCGTACGCCTGCTTTTTGGCGTCCACGCTCTCGACGATTGCTTCGATCACGAGGTCGCAGTCGCGCAGATCGGCGTAGCCTGTCGTGCCGGTCAGATTGGCGAGCGTCTTTTCGCGATCTTCTGCCGTGACTTTGCCCTTGGCGACGCCGTCCGACAGGAATTTATCGATGCGGCCAAGCCCTTTTTGCAGGAACTGATCGTTCACTTCGAGCGTAATCGTCTTGAATCCGGCTCGCGCTGACACTTGTGCGATCCCCGAGCCCATCAACCCACAGCCGAGTATTCCAACAGTTTTGATTTGCATCGTTATATTTAGCTGGCCTACACCGAATTGTTTCAGTCCGATCGCGGTCGCCCGCGTTGAAACGCGGCCAAACCCGCTTCGCAGCCCGGAAAAAAGCGCCCTCGGCCATGGAGGTTGCCACCAGCATGACAACTCGCGAGACTTGTCTCGTTGCGGGTTGCGCGATCCGGGTGTGTCCATCAGATCTGCCAGAGCGGCCTGCGGCGCATTTTTCGGCGATTCTGAAGCGGGCTGCTCCGAGGGTTTGCCGCGTTCAACGCGTGCACCTCGCTTCAGCGTGAGTAGTGGAAGCAAAACCCTGATACCTAAATACCTGACACCTACAGCGCTTCGACAATCGCCGCGATCCCCTGCCCACCGCCAATGCACGCGGTGGCCAGTCCATATTTCTTTCCCCGTCGCCGCAGTTCAAGAGTGACTGTCAACAGCAGCCGCGTGCCGCTGGCGCCGAGTGGATGCCCCAACGCGATGGCGCCGCCGTTGACGTTCACCTTATCGCGATCGAGGCCGAGCTCCTTCTCCACTGCGAGATACTGACCGGCAAACGCTTCGTTGACCTCGATCAAATCGAGGTCTGCGAGCTTCAGCCCGGCGCGCTCGAGCGCCTTTCGTGTTGCCGGCGCCGGACCCATGCCCATGTACGACGGGTCGACTCCGATCACCGCCCAGCTGACCAGCCGCGCAATCGGCGTCAGTCCACGATCGCGCACCGCCTTCTCTGACGCCAGGATGAGCGCGGCGGCGCCGTCCACGATGCCGCTGGCGTTGCCTGCGGTGACCGTGCCCTCTTTCGAAAACGCCGTCGGAAGCTTTGCCAGACCGTCGAGCGTCGTGTCCGGACGCAGGTGATCGTCCTTGTCGACGATGGTGACGCCTTTGCGTGTCTTGATCTCCACAGGCACCACTTCCTCGGATAAGCGACATTCGCTCCACGCTTTCGCCGCTGCCTGCTGACTGCGAAGGGCGTAAGCGTCCTGCTCCTCTCGCGAAATGCCGTATTTCGCCGCGCACTTCTCTGCGGTCTGCGCCATGAAGAGCCCGCAGTACGGATCCAGCAGCGCCTCATACAAGTAATCTTCGAGCTTGCCCTGACCGAGGCGGAGTCCCGTACGTAGACCGCGGACGATGTGCGGCGCCTGACTCATGCTCTCGGTTCCGCCGGTGAGCACAATGTCCGCTTCGTCGAGCTGAATCAGATGCGCGCCGCTCACGGCGGCTTGCACGCCGGAGCCGCACAGACGATTGACGGTGAGCGCGGGCACCTCGATCGGAACACCGGCCTTGAGAGCCACGTGTCGCGCGCCGTAAATGGCGTCGCTGCTGGTTTGCAGCACGTTGCCGATGACGGCATGATCCACCCACTCCGGGCTGACCCCGGTTTTTTGAAACGTGCCCTTCGCCGCAGTGGCGCCAAGATCGAGCGCTGAGATGTCGCGCAGCGCGCCGACATACTCGGTCATCGGAGTGCGCGCGCCGCCCAGGATGAAGACGTCTTTCATTGTTCCCCGCACGTCACACGTACGAGGCCACAGAGTCACCGAGGCACAGAGAACTCTTTTTGAAGAGTCTTATCTCTGTGTCTCTGCGCCTCTGCGGCCCGTGCGCGTTTTGTTGTTATCGATAGTTGCAAGTTCGTTCGCGATCCAATCACCCACTTCTCGCGTGCCCAACTTTCCGCCGATGTCCTGTGTGCTGCGATCCTCGTGCACCGCACGTTCGACCGCCCCTTCGATGGCGCGCGATTCCGCAGTCCAGCCAAGCGTCTCCAGCATCAAGGCCGCCGACAGAATCGCGCCCATTGGATTCGCGACGTTCTTCCCCGCCAGCGGCGGCGCCGATCCATGCACCGGTTCGAACATCGATGTGCGGCCGGGATGCAGATTCCCTGAAGCGGCCATCCCCAACCCACCCTGCAGCGCGCCGCCGATGTCCGTGATGATGTCGCCGAACAGGTTGTTGGTGACGATCACCTCGAACTGCCCGGGGTCCCTTACGAGAAACATGGCCAGCGCATCGATGTACATGTGCGTCGCAGCAATGTCGGGATACTCCGCGGAAACCAGCCGGAACACTCGCTGCCACAGCGCGTGCCCCTGCTGCATGGCGTTGCTCTTGTCGGCCATGCACATTTTCGTGAGGCCATGCCGCTTCGCATGCTCGAACGCCTGACGGACGATGCGATGCACACCTTTATACGTGTTGATCTCCTCCTGGAGCGCGACTTCGTCCTCTGTTCCGGCTTTGAAGCGTCCGCCCACGTTTACGTAGATGCCTTCTGTGTTTTCGCGAAAGACCACAAAGTTGATGTCCTGACGACCGTGATGCTTGAGCGGCGACAGCCGATCGTCGAGCAGTCTTACCGGCCTGTAGTTCACGTAGAGGTCGAGCTCGAAGCGGGTGCCAAGCAGAATGTCTCTGGCGTGGCGGTTGTCCGGCACCCGCGGATCGCCCAACGCGCCCACAAGAATTGCCGCAAACTCGTCGCGCAGCATGCGGTAACCATCCGCCGGCAGCGTCTCGCCTGTCGCGAGGTAATGGTCCGCTCCCCATGGCAGTTGCTGGAGGTCGAGCGTCTTGCCCGAAGCGCGCGTCACCGCTCGAAGCACCTTGACCGCTTCGGCCGTGACCTCCTTGCCAATCCCGTCGCCGGGAATCACCGCGATTCGAGACATTGCGATCAGTTCCCCGTTGCCAGTTTCCAGTTCAAAGTTGAGTTGTCAGTTGCGAGCAAACTGAAAACTGAAACTTTGAACTGATAACTGGAAACTGGAAACTTCATTTCACAGCATCTCCACCGCCATCGCCATCCCCATCCCGCCGCTCACGCACAATGTCGCAAGGCCCGTCTTCGCCTTGCGGCGCTGAAGCTCATGGACGAGCGTCACGACGATGCGTGCGCCGGAGCAGCCAATCGGGTGGCCGAGGGCAATGGCGCCGCCGTTCACGTTCAGTTTCTCGCGCGGGATCGGAACGTCCTTCAGCACCGCAAGCACCTGTGCCGCGAAGGCCTCGTTCAACTCCACGAGATCGAAATACGACATATCGAGCCCATAGTGCTCTTTGAGCTTCTGGATAGCCGGTACTGGTCCGATGCCCATGACGCGCGGATCCACGCCGGCACTGGCCCACCCCGCAATCTTCGCAATCGGCGTCAGATTGCGATCGCCGGCCCACTGGTCTGACGCGAGGAGAAGCGCCGCTCCGCCGTCCGTAATGCCTGAAGAAGAACCCGCGGTGATGATGCCTTCGTGGCCTTCGACGTTCTTGAATACGGACGGCAGCTTCGCCAGCGACTCGAGAGTCGTCCCCGCCCGCGGATGCTCGTCCCGATCGACCACGACTGACTTGCCCTTGTCGGTGACGGTGATTGGCGCAATCTCGCGCGTGAAGTGGCCAGCGGCCTGCGCGGCTTCGGCTTTCTGCTGGCTTTCGAGCGCAAACCGGTCGGACGCCTCGCGAGAAATCCCGTATTGACGCGCGAGAATCTCCGCAGTCTCGCCCATGATCAAACCGGACAGCGGATCCTGAAACCCGTCCCGGTACATCGCGTCCACGAGCTCGAAGTTGCCCATGCGATGACCCCATCGCGCATCGGCGGCGTCAACGAGATACGGCATGAGGCTCATCGACTCGACGCCGCCGGCCAGAATGCATTCTGATTCGCCGAGCAGAATGCTCTGGGCCGCCGACGCAATCGCCTGGAGTCCCGACGCGCAGGCTTTGTTGATCGTCTGCGCCGGGGCACGAACCGGAATGCCGGCGCGATGTCCGATCTGCCGGGCGGGGTTCGGACCCGATCCGGCCTGACGGGCGTGGCCGAAAATCACTTCGTCTACTTCATCGGGCGGAACCCGCGCACGGTCGAGCGTGGCGCGCGCGGCCACGGCGCCCAGCTCCGCCGCGTGAACGTCTCTCAAAGCGCCGCCATATTTGCCAATCGGCGTGCGGGCAGCCGCAAGAATGACGACGGCACGTGCGCCCATAAGCTACCGATCATATCAACCGCGCGCTGCCCGGTTCGAGGTTCGGAGTTCGAGGTTCGAGGGTCCGGGTTCGATGTTCGATCGCGCCGCAACTCAGACCTCGAAACCTCGAACTTCGAGTGCCGAACTCCGAACTGGCATTCGAACCTCAATCCCCGAACTCCGAACTCCGAACTTCGAACCCCGAACCTCGAACCAGCTCTTGTGCAGCTCCCCCCCAATTGTTCCAAAAATCAGGATTGCTTATTCTGATGCTTGGATTAGAGGGCCGAATACCCGTCTGTTGTATTTGAAATACCGAGAAACTGGGGTCGTTCGCCGATTTTACGTGACGGCACACTCCATGCTGTAATGGTGCGTTTGGTGTGGCCCCGTGGGCTGCACTGTTTGACTGCCAACGAGTATCGTCCCTCGCCCTGCAGCGGACGCGTCGGCAACTGGCCCTGTCGTTTACCTGGAGGATTAACGAAACATGCGATCACGCACATTTGCCGCCTTGGTGGTGGCGTTGCTCTGGACCTGGCCGGCAGTGGCGCAAGAACAGCGTGGCGCCATTGAAGGCGTCGTGAAAGATGCGTCGGGGGCAGTGCTGCCCGGCGTTACCGTAGAAGCCAAATCCAACAACGGCGTCGTCCTCACGACCAGCAGCGACGCCGCCGGCGTCTATCGATTCCCATCAGTCGCCCCCGGCCTGTATGTCGTCACCGCGACGATGACCGGTTTCGGTCCCAAGACGGTCGAGGATGTCCACATTGGCCTTGGCCAGATCAAAAAGGTCGACTTTGCGCTTGCCGTCGCGGGTGTGGCCGAAGCCGTGCAGGTTACGGCGGTGTCGCCACTCGTTGACGTCCGGCAGAGCGCGCGCCAGACGAACATCCGCGCCGAACAGGTCGAACTGCTGCCCAAGGGGCGCGACTTCACGACGCTTGTGGTGCAGGCGCCGGGCGCGAACAACGAGAACCGCAAACTCGGCGGACTCTCCATCGACGGCGCCAGCGCCGGCGAGAACCGCTACATCATCGACGGCATCGAGACCACCAATATCCAGAGCGGCACTTCAGGCAAGGGTCTGATTGCCGACTTCGTCGAAGAAGTGCAGGTCAAGTCGAGCGGCTACACGGCGGAGTTCGGCGGCGCCACCGGCGGCGTGATCAACGTGCTCACCAAGAGTGGCACCAACAACTTGCATGGCATCGCGGGCATTCAATTCCAGGGGAGCGCGCTCGAAGGACGCCAGCGCTTCTACGACAACCTGACACGCGGCACGACAGGCAAGGTGCTCCGCGCGAGCTTGACGGATCCGGAGCACGTGGCCGAGTACGTCAACTATCCGAAGGACGACATCAAGCGGTACGAGCCAAGCTTCTCGATTGGCGGCCCAATCATCCGGGATCATGCCTGGTTCTTTGGCGCCTACCAGCCTGCGCTCACGACCAATCAGCGACACGTCGACACCTCAACGGCGCAAAACCCTTCAGCCGGCACGTTCGATGTGGAACAGAAGGTCACCTTTCAGTACGCGACGGCCAATGTCACGTCGCAGATGAGCGACAAGCTGCGCGGCCGTCTGTCCTACAACAACAGCTGGAACCGCAGGAAGGGGCTGATGCCGTCGCTGCAGGGGACCGACGCGCCAGACACCAACTACACGAAGACGACGACATTCCCCAACTACACCGTGTCTGGAAACCTCGATTGGACGATGTCTCCGCGGCTGTTCGTGGGCGTTCGCGGTGGTTACTACTTCTCTGATATCAGAGACACCAACGTCACCGAAATACCACGGCTCATCTTCTCCACTGGAAACAACCTCTCGTTCCCGGAGGTCCCGGCAGCGTTGCGGCGGAGTTCGGGATTCCAGAATATCCCGGATAACAACAAGACGGTTCGCGACGAGCAAACGCGGTTGAATTTCCAGGCTGACGGCACCTACTACGCGGAAGCTGGCGGATCGCACCAGATCAAGTTCGGGTTCCAGGCCGATCGTCTCGGCAATAACGTGCTGAGCGGCGAAGCCGCCAACCTGATTCGCCTCCGCTGGAACACGACGCTCGTGTCGGGTGACCCGACAACCCGCGGAACCTACGGGTACTATCAGGTCCGCAGCAACGGTGTGAACAACAAGCAGGGGTTCATCACCGAGGGCAACATCCACATGAACGTTCTCGGGTTGTTCGTTCAGGACGCCTGGACGTTCAACAACAAATTGACCGTCAATCTCGGCATTCGAACAGAGCGAGAGCGCGTCCCGACTTACACCACCGGCGCCGACATTCCGGAATTCGGCGTCGAGTTCGACTTCAAGGATAAGCTCGCGCCGCGGGTTGGTGCTGCCTACGATCTCTTCGGAGATGGGCGATGGAAGGCGTTCGGATCCTGGGGCGTCTTCTACGACATCTTCAAGCTGGAGCTGCCGCGCGGCTCGTTCGGCGGCGACAAGTGGCTCGAGTACTACTACACGCTCGACACGTTCGACTGGCAGAATCTGCTGACGACCATCGGCAGCAGCGCGAACTGTCCGCCGGCGTGCCCCGGTCGAATCCTTCGCGGGGCGCCCACTGCCGACAACCCGAAGGGAGGCGTGGACTTCCGTCACCCATCATTCGGATCCGACGCGATTCAGCCGGGTCTGAAGCCGATGCGCCAGCAGGAAGCGACCGTGGGTCTCGAACACCAGCTCAACGATCGCATCGCGCTGAGTGCCCGTTATGTTCACAAGCAGATCGATCGAGCCATTGAGGACACCGGCTCACTCGACGCGCAGGGCAACGAGATCTACATCATCGCGAATCCCGGCGAGGGTCTCACCGAGCTGGCGTTCACCAATCCGAATGTGAATCTGCCGAAACCGAAACGCGATTACGACAGCGTCGAGTTCGCAGTGGAAAAGAAGTTCGTCCACGCATGGTATATGCGGGCGAGCTATCTCTGGAGCCGGCTGTATGGCAACTACTCCGGGCTATCGCAGTCGGACGAAAACGGCCGCACGAGCCCGAACGTCGGGCGGTTGTATGACTATCCGCTGATGATGTTCCAGGACGGCGGAATTGCCTCTCTGGGACGGCTGCCAACCGACCGGCCGCATCAGTTCAAGACGCAGTTCATCTACTCGTGGAAATTCGGCACGAGCATCGGGTTGAACCAGTACGTCGCCAGCGGTCTGCCGGTGACGCGTGAGATCGGAATCTACCCACCCAACACGCTCCCGGTCCAGTACCTCGGCCGTCGCAAACAGACCTCCTGGTGCAGCACGATGTGATGCGCCGCTTCCAGGTGTTCCTGAACGTGCTGAACCTGTTCAATCAGCACACGGCCGTCGGCCGCTTCTCGACGTACCAGTACATCGGCGGCGTCGTCCCCGACGAGGCGGCGTTCTACTCCGGCCGGCAGACACTGGCGTCGCTCATCACGTCGCAGCGTGTCATCCAGGATCCGCGCTTCCTGAAGGACAATCAGTTCCAGGACGCCATTCAGGCGCGCATTGGACTGAGATTCACCTTCTAACGGCGCCTGCCGCCGAGTAACATGGCCCCGCGAGCAACCGGATGCTCGCGGGGTTTTTTTTTCAAGTGCGTGGAGGGTGTGGTCATGCGTGCTTGGTCAGTAGTTTTCTTGGGTTTGCTGGCGTTGGCACCTGTCCCTGCGTTTGCGGCGCAGAGCTCCGCCGATCGGGATCGTGCCGCGCTTCAAAATCGCCTTGGCTGGGAACAGATGCGTGTCGAGCACTGGGCCGAGGCCGCGAAGTACTTTCAACAAGCGATCGACATCGACCCGAGATTCAAATATGCGTACTACGGTCTCGGGCGCGCCAATCTCGCGCTGAAGCGCTACGTCGAATCGATTGCGGCGCTCGAACGATGCCGCGGCTTGTATCAGGAGGAGGCGGGACGCAAGTTTGCCAGCGCGCAGGACGCGCAGCGGTTCCGACAGGACCGGCTCCTCGAGATCGACGAACAAATCAGATTCGAGCAAGTGGCGCGACCGCAGAACTCGCAGCGCGGCCAGGACACGATGCGCCAGCTGCAGCTCGCGAGGCAGAACGTGCAGGAAAGCCTGCGCCGGGGCAACGACATCGCCATCGAGAACACCATTCCACCCTGGGTCTCGCTGTCGCTCGGCAGCGCGTATTTTCGCGCGAGCAGAATGGCCGATGCAGAGCGTGCATACAAGGAGACGATCGCGTCCGATCCGAAATCGGGCGAAGCGTACAGCAATCTCGCGGTGGTGTTTCTCGAGACGGGCCGATATGCCGACGCCGAAGACGCCGTGAAGTCTGCGAAAAAGGTCGGCTTCAAAGTTCACCCGCAGCTCGAGCAGGACATAAAAGACCGGCGGAAAGGGAGCTGAACGCAGTCACGTACGTTCCTTCACGCGGGTTCCCTCACGTACGTTCCCTCACGGTGGTTCGCGGAAGTTCGTTCACGTACGTTCGTTCACGTACGTTCGTTCACGCCTGTTGAACGGTGGTTTGTCCTCTTGAAGAGTGTTCGCAAAATGCTGTGACGAACCGCGTGACGAACGTCCGTGAACGTTCGTTCGGAACAGACGTGGTAGAACCCCCGTGAACCTCCGTGTACGAACGTACGTGTTGGAACCCACGTGAAGGAACTTTCGTGGCGCGGTTCCTGTCATTCATCCCAGCCTGAATTCGAGTCATTGGATCGCGGTTTTCGACTTTCGCGATCACTCGCAGTTCGTCCCATCGACTCGTCCCAGTCACGACGAAGAATCAACAACTTGCGCGCACAACGCATCGTGCGCGACGTGGCACGCACTTTCCTCTTTCGAACGAGCGTTTGACAGTCCAGTTGGCACTTTCAAGGGGAGAGACAGCATGCGAATTCGCATCAACGCCCTCGTTGTCGCGGTCTTCCTGCTCTGCGGCGCTTTGTCGATGGCGCACGCGCAGGAACTGTTCGGCACGATTACGGGCACGGTCACGGATCCATCAGGCGCAGCCATTCCGGGCGCGACGGTGACGGTGACCAACAATGACACGAAGAGAACGGTCACGGTCGTCACGGGCTCTGACGGTATTTATTACGCGCGTGATCTCGAACCGGGTCGCTATTCCGTCCGGGTCGAGATCAGCGGATTTACGACGAGGGAGTTTCCGGATGTGATCCTGCTGCTCGGCAAGACGCTCAGAGTCGACGCCGCACTGCAACTGCCCGGTGTGGCCGAATCCGTCAGCGTCGTCGCCGGCTCGCCGCTCATCGATCTGACGGCAACGACCAGAGGGCACAACATTCCGGCAGAGGAATTCGAGGTGCTCCCGAAAGGCCGCAGCTTCCAGTCGCTCGCCTTTACCGCGCCGTCGGTGAACAGCGGCGAGATCGAAGGCGGGCTCCAGGTCAACGGCGCGTCGGCCGGCGAGAACAACTTCACCGTCGACGGCGTCTCGGTGAACAGCCAGATTCACGGCAATCAGCGTCAGGACGCCGTATTCGAGTACCTGCAGGAAGTGCAGGTGAAGACCACCGGCATCTCGGCGGAGTACGGCGGCGCGCTCGGCGGTGTGATTAGCGCGGTGACGAAGTCCGGCGGCGATCAGTTCAAGGGATCGGTCTACAACTTCTTTTCGGGAAGCTCCCTGCTGACGTCGCACAACAACGTCGGCCCGCGTCTGCAGATCGACTCCGTGACACAGAACGCCGCGCAAATCCTGCAGGATAACGACCAGACCTACACGAGGAACGAACCCGGGTTCTCGCTGGGCGGGCCGGTTCTGCGCAACCACTTGTACTTCTTCGGATCGGCGTCGCCGCGCTTCGAACGGCAGACGCGCAACTACGAGCTCACGAGCGGCGGAAGCGGATCGATCGACCGCAAGCGAAACCTGTGGAGCACGTTCGGCAAGCTCACGTACCAGGCCACGCGCAATCTCCGAATCAACGCGTCCACCTTGTATACGTCAGATGACTCGACTGGGAAGCTCGTCGCCTGGGACGCGGACGCGGCGAATCTCAGCACGCTGACGCCAGAGAACATCGCTGCGCGCAACAAGCTCGGGTGGGAGGTTCCACAGCTGAATTTCTCCGGCACCGCCGACTACACGCTGAACGGCACAACGCTGCTGTCGTTCCGCCTCGGAATCATGCGCGACGACTACAAGGACACAGGCATCGATACCAGCCAGACGTACGAGTACGCCACTTCCTCAATCGGACTGGCCGGTGTGCCGGCACAGTTCCAGCAGGCGTCAGGCTTCTCGAACCTCCCGCGCACGCAGTTCAGCGATCACGATCTCACGAAGCGCACGTTCTATGACCTCGATGTCACAAAGTCGTTCCGCGGTGTCGGTGTGCACAACGTGAAGGTCGGCACGGGCTTCTTGCGCGCCACCAACGATGTGCGCGTGGCATATCCCAACAACGGCTACGTGACGGTGTTCTGGAACCAAGCCTTCACGAGCAACGTGACGGGCATCACGGATCGCGGGACGTACGGCTACTACACGATCGACGATGTCGGCACGATCGGAAAAACGTCCGGGGACATCTGGCACATTTACGCGCAGGACACGTGGGCCGTCACTCCGCAGCTCACGTTGAACCTCGGCGTCCGAACCGAAAACGAGAAGATCCCGACCTTCCGGCCCGATATCCAGAAGTACGCGATCCGGTTCGGCTGGCGCGAAAAGCTGGCGCCGCGTCTAGGGTTGGCGTACGACGTCAAAGGCGACGGCCGCATCAAGCTGTCGGCCTCCTACGGGCGCTACTTCGACTGGACCAAGTACGAACTGGCGCGCGGATCGTTCGGAGGCGACGTCTGGACGACGCGTTACCGCTCGCTGGATACGCCGGATCCGACGCAGCTCAGTTTCAAGAGCTTGCCAGGACGAAACCTCTGGACGAACGCGTCCGACTCCTTCCAGGATCATCGCGTCCCCAGCTTCGGCGAAACGGCAATCGACCCGGACATCAAGCCGATGTCGCAGGACGCCTTCAACGCCGGCGTGGAGTATCAGCTGTCGTCCAACATGGTTGTCGGCGCGAACTACGTCCACACCAACCTGATTCGCACGATCGAGGACCTTGGCGTGGTCGTGAACGGCGACGAGGTGTACATCTACGGCAACCCGGGTGAGGGTCTCGCGAGCATGACGCCAACCACCGGGCGGACAGCGCCGTTCGAAACGCCGAGGCCGAAGCGCAACTACGATGCGGTGGAGCTGACGCTCAATCGGCGCGTCAGCCGCAACTGGTTTGCGGGCGGCAGCTACGTGTGGAGCCGCCTGTTCGGCAACTACCCCGGCACGGTGAACACGGACGAGATCGTCGCACCGGGCCGCGTCTATCTCGGGTCGCAGGAGGCGTTCGGCCAGGTGGTGCGTCCCGGCACCAACGCCAGCCGTGCGTGGGACCTCGACGAGATCATGTTCGATTCACATGGCAACAAGGGCGTCGACGGCCTGTTGCCGACCGACCGCACGCATGTGGTGAAGGTGTACGGCGCGTATACAGCCCCGTTCGGAACAACCGCCGGGGTGAACTTCTATGCCGCCAGCGGCATGCCGCTGTCGACCACGGTCTGGACGCGCAACCAGATTCCAGTGTTGGTCAACGGCCGCGGCGACCTGGGCCGGACCGATATGCTCACCCAGACCGACCTGTACCTCTCGCACGACATCAAGGCGGGCGGAGCGAAGCGCGTGCGGCTGGAACTGAACGTGCTCAACGTGTTCAACCAGCAGCAAGAACGGCATCGCGTGCAGTTCGTCAACCGCGTCGGCGCGAACGGACGCCGGCTGGTGAGCTCGGCGATCGATCTGAGCGGAGTCGACCTGACGCAGGGCTACGACTACGTGTCTTTGCTCAATGCCACGGTGGATGCGCAGAAGGCGCCGGGAACACCTGTGTCCGGCTATCGCGATCCCCGCTTCAACTTGGCGGACGTGTGGAATCCGGGGATTCAGGGACGCTTCGCTGTTCGGCTCGCGTTCTGACGCTGAAGCGCACATCGCCACAGAGGCGCAGAGACACAGAGAACTCTTTTGAGGAGAAATCTCTGTGTCTCGGCGTCTCGGTGGCTTCGTCGTGGGCGGCTGGCGATCAGTTGTTGTCTATCTGCGCCCTCTGCAGCCGTCCGCTGAAGTCCACGTACACCGACTTCCATTCCGAAAACACATCGAGCGCAGCGGTTCCGGCCTCGCGGTGTCCGTTGCCCGTCGCTTTCGTTCCGCCGAACGGCAAATGGACTTCGGCGCCGATTGTCGGCGCGTTGACGTAGAAGACGCCCGTGTAGAGCTCGCGCATCGCACGAAATGCGCGATTGATGTCCTGTGTGTAGATCGACGCGGACAGCCCATAGGGAACGTCGTTGCCAATCGCGATCGCTTCGTCCAACGAACGCGTCTTGATGATCGAGACCACGGGCCCGAAGATCTCTTCGCGCGCAATGCGCATCGAGGGCTGCACGTCGATAAAAACCGTCGGCTCGTGGAAGAACCCCTTCGCGTAGCGGCCGGCGGTGAGTTGCCGGCCGCCGCATGCCAGCGTCGCGCCTTCCTGCTGACCGATTGCCACGTAGCTCATCACCTTGTGCAACTGCTTCTGGCTCACCGATGGGCCGACCATCGTCTGTGGATCGAGTCCATCTCCGACGCGCAGCGCGCGGACTCGAGGCACGAACTCGTTGACGAATGTTTCGTGAACGGCCTCATGAACGATGATCCGGCTCGCCGCTGTGCACCTCTGGCCGGTGGTTCCAAACCCTCCCCACAGCGCGCCCTCGAGCACCAGCTTCAGGTTCGCGTCATCCATCACGATGATGCAGTTCTTGCCGCCCATTTCGAGATGGACTTTCTTGAAATACGGCGCGGCGTTCTGGTTGACGGCGCGCCCGACCGTCGTGGAGCCCGTGAACGAAACCACCGAGACGTCTTTTTGCGTCGTCAGAAGCTCGCCGATTTCAGGCCCGCCGGTCACCATGTTCAAGACGCCATGCGGCAGGCCGGCTTCTTCCAGCACCCGCACGAAATTGAGGGCCGAAAGCGGCGTCAACTCCGATGGCTTGAACACCACGGTGTTGCCACACACCAGAGCGGGCACAATCTTCCACGACGGAATGGCCATCGGAAAATTCCATGGCGTGATGATCGAGCAAACGCCGAGCGGCTGACGGATCGACATGGCGAATTTGTCGGGCAACTCGGACGGCACGGTCTGCCCGTACATCCGGCGCCCTTCAGCCGCCATGAAATAGGTCATGTCGATGGCTTCTTGAACGTCGCCGCGCGTCTCTTCGAGCACCTTTCCCATCTCGCGCGTCATCTCCCGCGCGAACGCTTCTTTTCGTTCGACGATCAACTGCGCTGCGCGGAACAGGATTTCCGCGCGCTTGGGCGCAGGCGTCAGCCGCCAGGCGTCGAACGCGTTGCGTGCCGATTCGATGGCCGCACAGGCATCCTCGACCGTGGAGTCGGGAAACATCCCAATCACATCGTCGTGATTCGCAGGGTTGCGGTTCTCGCACACGCGGCCCGACGTGGATCGAATCCAACGGCCGCCTATGTAATTCTCATACATGGGCACGGTGGTTTGGGACATGCCCCGATCTTTACCCACTGGCCCGATGTGCACAATGCCGCACAGTCTGCTGCACGCGACCGCACAGACTGCGCATCCGACGCGGTTGCCGGGATGTTCGCTCGACAGCGAAACCACAACAAGTGTCAGCAAATTCCTCTCAGGGAGACAAAAGGCCAATCGCACAAAACCGCCTCTAATGCCAGCCCAGTGTCTCCCCGATACAGCTCATGTATGGGGTGGCGCGGATCTTGGATCCTCGGTGGGCGAGGGCAGTTGATATGAGGCCGAACCTAACCCTTCCGACTCACCGACAGTTGGCGGTTTTCGTCGGTGGGGGTCCCGAGTCGCTCGCGCTCGTCGAACCCGTGCTCGATGGCCGCGCATACGACGTGGAGTTTGTGGCCTCCGACGATGAGCCCTATGCGACGGTGGCGGCGTTGAAGCCCGATCTCGTTGTCGTGAGCCTGAGTCTCGACGAGATCGCAGGATTTCAACTGCTCACCATGCTGCGTCTCGATCCGCAGACGGCGGGCATTCCTGTGTTGTCCTATGTCAAGGATGACGAGGTCAATGCCCTGGGAGCCGCAAGCGTGGAGCCGAATCCGATGCGTTTGCCGGACACGTCATCGGTCGCGACGAAAGTGCCGAATTAGGCTGCCGAGATTTAACCTTCGTCACGAGGGTTCGAGAGCTGCGCTGCGGACGTATGTTCCGCTTTACAGTTCTTACCCTCGTGCACGAATTCCCTGCAAGAACGCCACGCGTCTTCACGGGTGACACGTCCGCGGCGCGCCTGACATGCCTGGCACGAACGTGCTATTCCCTCTTCAGATACTCGAGATAGTCGCCTGACTCAATTCGTTCGGCCCGTCCGAGCGGCGCGTTGTAAAAGTACGTCCACGCTTGCACTTCGTGTCCCTCCTCCAACTTGACGTTCGCTAGAACACGCGTGTACAAACTGCGCTCCGGCTCGTTCAGTCGGAAACCTTCGATTTCGTCGAGGGTGCTCAATACCGGAACGGGGTCATCCGTCTCGTACACTTCCCCCCAGACGCGGCTGCCATCCGTTGCCGGGATGGCCGCCGGATAGATCCCCAGGTCGAATAACGCCGCATCGATTGCGCCGCGGCCAACGTAACGAAGCTTGGAATTGATGCGCTGCCGCCCCGGGCGATTGAAGGGCGTCATCAGCGTACCGTAGAAGAAGACGTGATCAGCCACGGGTTCGAGGTTCCACGTTCGAAGTTCGAGGTTCGTCGTTCGAGGTTCGTCGTTCGAGGTTCCTGTCTGAGACTCGCTGTGCGACGAAGGGTCCTTCGCGGAGAATCCTGGTGTGAAGGTTCCGGGGCCCTAACGTTCAGCGGATGACAGTGTACTGGAAAGGCGGCGCAACGCGTGAGTGTCCCGGTTAAGGAGCCGTCAAGGTCGAACCGGGAACGTCGAACGAACACCGGAACCTCGAACCCGGAACCTCGAACCCGGAACCTCGAACCCGGAACCTTCGAACCTTCGAACCTTCGAACCCGGAACCTTCGAACCCGGAACCTTCGAACCTTCGAACCTCGAACCTTCGAACCTTACTTCTCGGCCGCGTGTTGCTTGTGCATCGACTCGAGAACGTCGAGGACTTCGGCGGGAACCGCAAACGCGATCGAGACCGTTTTTCCGTCACCGCCGAGCTGCAGCGAATCGACCATCGCTTTGAGCTCAGGCCGCGATCCGGCTTGCATCCGCGCGAGTCCGAGGAATCCGCGAACGACGTCGCGAAGGTTGTTTGCAGCTTCTTCGTCGCGCGCTTCGGCTTTGACGATGCCGCTCACGCCGCCGTTGATATGACCGGCCGCGGAGAACCACTGAATAGCGGGAACCCGTGCCTGAATTTCGTTCGGCAGCCTGGCTTCGTGCGCGATCGCGTCGAAGCGGCCCACTGCCCACGCATTGCTGTTGTCGAACTCGTTGATCTGTTTCATCAACTCCGTGTTGGACGCCACACTCGCGCCGCCGCCACTCGTGTCGATAGCCTGCTTCACGGCATCGTAACTGCCCACCGCAACGAGGTCGGCATCGAGGAACGCGACGGCCATCGCGTGTTGCGGATTCGATTCGTTGCTCTGCGTCAGCAGTCGTTTCGTTTTGTACTCCTCGACCTTGCCCCCGTGTTCGAGAGCAAGCGCTTCGAGCTGAGCCTGGCGGAACGGCTGCGTACCGCGAGCTACGACGATCATTCCACCTTCAGGCGACCAGCTCGTCGATCCTTCGGCACGGGGCATAACTGCCGCCACCACCGATTCGATGTCCTGCTCGATGTTGATGCCGGTCTTTTCCTGGAACTCGTCGCGAGCGTGGGAGTCGGGCTCCATCTGGCGGAAGCGCTGGCGGAACTCGGAATTCATTACGTCGCGGACGTTCGCGTAGGCGACAACGGCCGCATTGGCGGGAACATACTGGAGCTCGTCGGGTCCAGCGGCGCGGGAGAAGACACGGACTGTCAGACCCATGTACGAGGCCACCAGTCCGGTCGTGAGGCCAACGGCGAGAAACGCCACCGCCGCCACCACGAAATACCGTGTCTTTGTCGACATGTCTCTCCCCCTGATAGATTATACGAGCGGCCCTAACCCCGGAGTTCCCTGAGAGATACAAGAAAGTGCGATTGAGTGGGACCAGCGCCGGCTACTGTTCGAGCACGTACTCCCTTCGATCGACCGTCCGGGTCGCAAGATATAGAAAAATAGCCACATACGTCGCCAGCCACGCAATGGCGGTCGGGGCCGAAGGTGCATCCCGGAAGAGCCCCTGCAGAATGGACACCACCCCTTCAGTGGGCATCGCGTGGGGCACCAGGGCCTGCAGGTAGTACGCGATGGTGAACCGCTTCATGTACCCCGGCAGGACCATCGCGACCTGTTCCCATCCGAACGCAAACACCAGCCCGATGATGAGCGGCCGCTTGAAAAATGCACCGACAAAGGCGAAGACGGCGCCGTACACCGCCAGGCCCAACCCGAGCAGTCCCAGATCCGTCAGCAATTGACCGAACGTTGCCGCAACGTCCGAAAACTGCACGAGCAGAAAATACACGAGCATTACCGAGGGCAGTACCACCAAGGAGGTGCACACGACATAGGCGAGGTACTTCCCCAACAAGACGGCGCCGTGCGCAATGGGCCTGGTGAACAAATACGTGAGCGTTTTGTCCTCGACCTCGTCGGCCATGAGGGCCGTCCCGTAAAAGACGCCAAGGACAGGAACGATGAAGCGCAGAAAGAGCATCCAGATCATCACGCCGAACACGCCGATGCCGCCGACCCGCTGCCCGTTGACTCGGAGCGCCGGCATGCCGATCATTTCAAGCACGCGGACGATGATGGCCAGAATGACCGGGCCGCCGACCACGAGAGCCATGAAAATCGTCCGGCGCGACCAGAGCATCTGCCCGAGCGACAAGTCGAGCACGCGTCGCGCCGCGCTCCAGTAGGACATGGGCCGCCCGATCATTGCTTCACCAGATAGCGGAACACGGCCTGCAAGTTGTCGTCCGGCGACGTGACTTCCTCGATCGGTCCGCCTTCGCCGCTCGCGGCAAGCTCCGTGAGCCGCCCGTAGAACGCATCAGGCTTTCCGGTTTCGACAATGACGGTTCCCGGCTCGAACCGCAGGCTCAACACATCGTCTTCGACGAGAAACCGGCGCGCCAGCTCGCGCGGATCGGCGGCGCGGATTGAGACGGTGTGGGGGTGCGTGTCGATGAGCTCGCGAATCTGATGCACGTTACCTTCGGCGACGATCCTCCCGTTGTTGATCAAGAGGATGTTCGAGGTCATCATTTCGATCTCGTGCAGGATGTGACTCGAGACGATGATGTGTTTGCCGGCGCGCGCCCAGTCCTTGATCAAACGAATGGTCTTTCGCCGCATCAGCGGGTCCATACCCGCGAGCGGCTCATCGAGAATCAACAGGTCTGGATCGTGGACGATGGCCTGCGCCATCTTCACGCGCTGCCGCATGCCCTTGCTGTAGGCGCCGATCTTCTTGTTCGCGGCGTCAACGAGCTCCACTTGTTCGAGCGCTCGCTTCGCTGCGTTGGTCGCTTCCGCTCCGTCGAGCCCATTGAGCCGCACGAGCGCCGATACCCACTCGAGGCCCGTCATGCGGTCGTAGTACGCGTCCTGCTCGGGGCAGAACCCGATGCGGAAGTAGACGCGCGGATTGCCCCAGAGTGGCTCGCCTAGAACCGTGATCGAGCCCTTGCTCGGTTTGAGCTGGCCCGTCATCAGCTTCATGAACGTCGACTTTCCGGCTCCGTTCGGGCCGAGCAGGCCGGTGATTCCAGGCGGAATTCGCACCGTCACGTCGTTCAAGCCGCTGACCTGGCCGTACCACTTCGACAAGTTCTCGGCGTCGACAACCGGCGCACCGGGCGTTGTGACCGATTCGACGGTAGGCGAGGGCAGATCCAACGCCGTACCGCTGTTCGCGTCGCGAGCGACATGGACGACGTTGCGGGGCGCGTCTGCGTGCGCCTGCGAAGTCACTGGACGACCTCCACTCCGCGGACTCGGCGCTCGAGGATCACCGCTGACAAGGCAATCAGGACGATGACGACGAGAACGGCGCCGGCGGCGGGCAGATCGTAGCGCGGACGCAGGCGAAAGATGATGTCCCCAAGCTGCTCGAGGGTGGCCGTTGGGGACAGCCACGCGAACGCGCTGCGCCCGGTGATGCTGCGAAGGGCGGCAGACAGCGCCGCGGTGAAGAACATTAGGCCCGCGTACATGATGCCGACGAACCGGCTGCTCTTCGACATCGACGACAGCGCCATCATCGTCGCTGACGCAAGCAGCACCTGGAGCAGCGAAAAGAGCGTGATCGCCGGCAGCAGAAACATGTTGTCGCGGACAAACGTGAAGCTGCCCGCGAACATGATCTGCACGATCAACAGCGAAATCGCCGGCGCCCAGGTCACGGCGGTGAGGAACAGAAACAGAATCGCGAGCTTTCCGGCAACGTACTCCGCG
>WNGA01006432.1_pt1 | contig 20244 bp, 24 predicted proteins | sample 5400061 | NCBI WGS metagenome assembly WNGA01 (sample SAMN13153366, study PRJNA577476) | soil metagenome | isolation source: 100 cm soil or saprolite under grassland replicate 2 | place: USA:California | collected 2016-06-15
TGCTGCTCTCCCTCCCGCGGTTCTGATTGCGGAATTTGCTTGTCCCGGCCACGCTTTGGTGGCGAAGACGGACAAAGTCGCGGCCGGGCTGAACCCGGCCGCCCTCGCTACGCTGGCTGCTGATGCCCTGGTATTCGGGAGATCGCGGTCTGAATCGACTGGCGGGGATCGTCGGCGGCATCGCCGGCGACGTCGCGCGCGTGCGGAGAGGCTGGCACTGGAGCACACCGCGGCCGCGAAGCTGGCCGGAGCAGGGGGCGGTGGTGCCCGCTCCTGCTCATGACCTCGGATGGGCGCGCCAGGAGCCAGTGCGCACGCTCCGCTACATCATCCAGCGCGGTCTGCTGCTTCCGTTCACGGAGGTGATGGCGCATCCCAAGGTCGAGGGCCGGGAGTGGGTGCGGGACCTCGAGCGGCCCGTGATCTTCGCGGCCAACCACTCGAGCCATGCCGACACGTCCCTGATCCTGCACGCGCTGTCAGACCGCGCCCGGGAACGCACGGTGGTCGCGGCGGCCGCCGACTACTGGTTCAAGCGACCACTGCTGGGCAACATCGTGAGCCTGTTCCTCAACACATTTCCTTTCTCACGCACGGGTGGCGCACAGGGCCAGCTCCACAGCTCGAGCCGGCTTCTCAAGTCGGGCTGGAACCTGGTGCTGTTCCCGGAGGGCAGTCGATCACCCGACGGCCGGATCCAGGAATTCAAGCCGGGCGTCGGCCACCTCGCCAACGAGACCGGCACGCCCGTGGTCCCGATGCACATCCGGGGCGCGTACCAGATCATGCCTCGCGGCCAGAAGGTTCCGCTGCCCGGGCCGGCGCGGGTCCGCATCGGAAAGCCGATGGCGCCGCAGCGAGGCGAAAGCTCGCGCGCGTTCACCGCGCGTGTCGAGAAGGCGGTACGCACGCTGTCCGCCGAGGCTGTCCAGCCTGAGCTCCAGGGCGGCTGGATCGAGCGCTGGCGCGCCTCCAGGCCCCGCGACCTGAAGTACGGAGACTAGGCGCGGTGGGCGCGGCCGCGTGGATTCACCTGCCGCAAGCCTTCGACGTGGACGGGAAGCCGTCAACCGCCCTCGACTAGACCGGGTCGACGCGGAAGACCGGGTGGTCCGGCGCGATCCGGCGCAGCTCGGCGTCGGATGATTTGTCGCTCACTCCGCCGAAGAAGATCCCGACCTCGAACTTCCACCCCTTGAGGTAGTCGCGAAGGATGGGCACCTTCTGGTCGTCGGGGATCTCCGTCGCCTTGAATGGCTGGACCTTGCTGCCGAGCAGGAGCTCACCCACTCCCGAGACGCGGATGTTGCGCACCCACTGCGTGTGATCGCGCGGCGCCACGAGGTATTGCGTGCCGCTGTAGGTCAGCAGGTTCGCCGGTGTGGTGCGCCACTCGCCAGACTTGCGACCGCGGACGCGGAGCACGCGCGAACCCCAAACGCTGATGCCCAGGCGCGTGCAGATCGCGACGAAGCGGTTGAACACGTGCTTCGTGAACCAATCCGGTTTCTGATAGTGCTCCATCGACGATTTACGATACCCGGCGTTGACGTACTCGATCGTCGCTCGCGACGCGGGCACGGGCGAGCTTGGGGTCGCCGTCCAGTCGCACTACTTCCAGGTCGGTCCGATCGTGCCGTGGGCGCTGGCCGCAGTCGGCGCGGTGGCGACCCAGTCGCGGGCCAACGTCGCTTTCGGCCCGCTGGGCCTCGAGCTCTTGAGGTCGGGCTACACCGCCGAGCAGGCCCTGAAGTCGCTGATCGCCGGCGATCCCATGGCCGATACGCGCCAGTGCGCGATCGTCGACGCCTCTGGCGCGGTCGCCGTGCACACGGGCAAAAGCTGCATCCCCGCGGCCGGCCACGTCATTGGCGACGGCTTCAGCTGCCAGGCCAACCTGATGGAGAAAGACACTGTGTGGGCGGCCATGGCCGAGGCCTTCACATCATCGGAGGGGCCGCTTGCGGAGCGGATGATGGACGCACTGGACGCGGCCGAGGCTGAAGGTGGGGACATCCGCGGCAAGCAGTCTGCGGCGATGCTGGTCGTGTCCGGCAATCCAACCGGCAGGTCATGGGAAGATCGCATCATCGACCTCCGTGTCGAAGATGCCGCAGAGCCGCTGCCGGAGCTTCGGCGCCTGCTGCGGGTGAGGCGCGCGTACCACGCTTATTCGGACGGCGCCAAGCTGGCAGAGGCGGGTGAGATCGCCCGCGCCGCCGAAAAGCTCCAGCAGGCAGTGCAGCTTGCACCCGAAATCGGTGAGCTTCGCTTCTGGGCCGGTGTGGAGATGGCCAACAGCGGCGCCGTCGAGGCGGGCTGCGACCTGCTCGCCCAGGTCGTGCGCTCCGAGGGCGATCGCTGGCTGGAGACGCTGCGTCGACTGGTGCCCGTGGGCCGCATCTCGGCCGAGCTGTGCTCATCGATCGAGGAGCGATTGGCCGCGTCCGCGCGAGCCAAGTAGACTTTCGAGCGTCTTGGGTAAGTCGAAGGGTCAGCGGAAGGGTCCGCGGCGTCCCGCAAAGGTGCGCAACCCCGACCGCGACGATGGCGACCAGAAAGAGCCGGCCGTCGTGATGGACGCGGTAGTGGCGCAGGCCCTGCCCAACGCGATGTTCGAGGTCGAGCTGGAGAATGGCCACAAGCTGATCGCGTATGCTGCCGGCCGCATGCGCCGTTACTTCATCCGCATCACGCCGGGCGACCGCATAAGGGTGGAGCTCTCGCCGTATGACCTTACGCGCGGCCGAATCGTCTACCGATATCGCGAGTAGCGTGGCCGGCGGCTTCGCCGAAACGCTGGGCTCGGCGCGGGTCTTCGATCTGGAGCAGCCTCGATACGCCGGCACGCCAACTCACCCGGCCCACGCACCAGGCTTCAACTACTTCCTGCATCGCCATCACGCCCGTGGCGCACCGGAGTCGAGGACGAGCGCATCCGGTTTGGTGGTGATGCCCGAGCACTCGGGCACGCACATCGACGCCCTTTCGCACCAGGCGGAGAACCTCACCCTTCATGGCGGTGTCCACATCGATTCCGGGGTGCAGACTTCCGCGGGCTTTCGAGTCCACGGCATCGAGTCGCTGCCGCCCCTTGTGGGTCGAGGCGTGCTCCTGGATGTGGCACGTGACCAGGCGCTTCCACCTGAGCACGCGGTCACCCGGCAGGAGCTCGAACATGCGGCCGGCGCAGCAGGAGTCGAGATTCGCGCTGGTGACGTGGTCCTCGTGCGCACCGGCTACGGCGCGCTGTGGGAAGACGCGCCGCGCTACCTTCGTGCGGCGGGCGTCAGCTCCGATGGTTCGCGCTGGCTGGCCGACCGCGGCGTGCGCGCGGTGGGCGCGGACAACATCGCCTGGGACGTGGTCGGACCACGCGATCCCGAGCTTGGCGTTACTCTTCCCGGCCACCTCCTGCTGCTGGTCCGGGCAGGAGTCCCGATCATCGAGAACCTCAATCTCGAGGAGCTCGCATCCGTGCGGGTGTACGAGTTTGGATTCGTATGCCTGCCCATGAAGATGCGCGGCGCCACCGGTTCACCCGTGCGGCCGATCGCGCTGGTCCTGTAGAGAACCTCATCCGTCCCGCAATCCACTCAAGCGCTCCTATTCGCACGTTTGGCGCCAAAAGCGCGGAATTCGCGATCGTATACGCACGTTTGGCGCCAAAAGCGCGGAATTACGCGCTGTGTCTGGACCCGCTGAGGCTCCGGTTCGCTCCCCACCGCCGCGAGGTGCGCTTCGCGCCCCTTGGCGGCACCTCCCCACAGGGTGGGGAGGGTGGCTAGCGGCGGCCTACGGTCTGTAGGCAGTCCAGGCAGTAGACGGGCCGCGCGCCGGTCGGCACAAAAGGCACCTGCGTCTGCTTGCCGCAGTTGGCGCAGATCACGTCGTGCATGACCCTGGTCCGGCCGTTGCCGTCGGACGCTCGCCGCGCTGCCCGGCACTCGGGACATCTCCGCGGCTCGTTCTGCAGCCCCCGCGACTGGTAGAACTCCTGTTCCCCGGCCGTGAAGATGAAATCGCGCCCACAGTCACGGCATTGCAACGTCTTGTCCGAGAAACTCACCGTCTGGCCTCCCCAAAAAATGCGCTCAGAGGCCCGGACGTGGTTGACCGGTCTACCCCCTCTAGCGTTGCCGGGGCGATTTTAACGCGCTTGCTGCCAATTTGGAGGACGCGGGTTGACGCAGGGCCCGGCTAGGCCGGGACAGGCTCCTTCCGGTCATCCTTCTCGCGCAGATTCTCGTCCTCGGGCACGGGGGTGCCGAACCCGGCCGTGGTCGTGCTCGTCAGCGGAACCTCTTTCATGAACACCGTGGACACCAGGGCCAGGATGAGGATCAGCCCGGCGAAGATGTAGATGTCGTGCAGGGTGTCGGAAAGGGCGAACCGGATCGCATGCACGAATGGGTCGGGAAGCTTGTGGAGCAGCGTCGGGTCGAGGATTGCGTTCGCGCTGCCACCCTTCGGCAGCCGGTCGAGGGCCTGCTGCGGCAGGTTGGCATCCGCAACCCGGGTCTTCAGGTAGTCCGGAAGCCTGTTGGCCAGGACGGCGCCCAGGATGGCGCTGCCGACGGTCCCGCCCAGGTTCCGCCAGAACTGGATCTGGCTCGAAGCCACCCCGAGATAGGCGCGGGGAAGTGCGGTCTGAACGGCGGTCAGGTACAGGGGAAACGTGGTGCCGATGCCCAACCCGACCACGATCAGGTCGACCACGACCCGCCACTCTGGGGTTCCGGGGGTGACCTGCGAAAGCATCCACATGCCAACGATCATCACGGAGACGCCAAGCGTCCCCAGGTAGCGGTAGTACTTGATGCGGCGCATGACGAAGCCGGTCACGGTGCTCGCGCCGAGCAGGCCGAACATCATCGGCGTGATCAGGGCGCCCGAGTTGGTGGCGCTGATGCCGAGCACGCCCTGGAACACGAGCGGGGTGAACAGGATCGACCCGAACATGCCGAACGCGGTCAGGAACCCGACCACCATGGAGACCGTGAACGTCGTGTTCTTGAAAAGGTGGAGCGGCACGATCGGGTGCTGGACCCTGGACTCGACGAAGACGAACGCGGCCAGCATCGCGGCTGCAAGCGCCAGCAGGCCGCTGACCTGCGGAGACGTCCAGGCGTGGTCCCTGGTGATGGAGAGGGCGATCAGCAGCGGCACCACGCCGGCCGCGAGGGTGAAGGCCCCGAAGAAGTCGATGTCGCGCCACGAGGCCTTGGAGCGGACGTAGGGCAGGCCGATCAGCACAACCGCGACGGCGATGATGCCGACCGGGATGTTGACCTCGAAGACCCACCGCCAGCCCCAGTGGTCGGTGATGAAGCCGCCGGCGGTCGGGCCGACGATCGAGGAGAGGCCGAAGACGCCGCCGAACAGGCCGGCGGTGCGACCCCGCTGCGAGGGCGGGAAGAGGTCGCCGATGACCGTGAACACCGTCGCGAACAGCACGCCGCCGAAGATCCCCTGGACGCCGCGGAACACGATCAGCTGGGTCATGTCCTGTGACAGGCCGCACAGCGCCGACGCGAGTACGAAGCCGATCATCCCGCCAAGCAGGAACGGCTTGCGCCCGAAGAGGTCGCCGAGCTTGCCGGCGATGGGCGTCATGGTGGTCGAGGTGACGAGGTACGCCGTCGTCACCCAGGCCAGGCGGTCCAGGCCGTTGAGGTCGGCGACGATGCGGGGGATGGCGGTGCCGACGATGGTCTGGTCGAGAGCGGCCAGCAGCAGCGCGAGCATGGTGCCCGCGGTGGCCAGCGCCACTCGCCCTCGAGACAGTCCTTGCGTGATCATGTGCCCAGCTCCTTCCGCGCGTTCTCGACCAGGTGCAGGCACAGGTGTCGCAGCTGCGCCAGGTCCTCCTTGCCGATTCCTTCCGCGATCTCGAACTGGTGCTCCAACCCTTGCTTCCAGATGGTTTCGATGCGTTCTTTGCCTGCAGCCGTCAGCCGCGCGTGCACCGATCGGCGGTCATCGGGATCGGGCACTCGCTCGACCAGGCCGTCCCGCTCCAGATGGTCGACGAGGCCGGTGATGTTCCGCGGTGTCGACTCCAGGTCCTCCGCCAGGTCGCCAAGGGGAGTGTCTCCACAGCGATAGAGTCGGAAGAGCACACCCAGCCGGCCCTCGGTCAAGCCGTGCTGCTCCGCCCACCGCTCCTGCAGCAGGTGCAGCGAGCGGCCGGCCAGGCGCAGGGCGGCGAGCGCCTCGACGACGTCGGTTTCGACCCGCAGAGGCTCGAACAGCTCCCGCATCCGGACGCTGTACAGGCGGCCGTCGGCATCGCGGCCAAGCTCCCGAACGTGACGGAGCTCTCGCGGGACCTTTGTCGTGTCGGTGTTCACAGTGGAGTCTTTCATAGTGAAGTGCTTCATTATTACCAGATACAGCTTTTCGCGTCAAGTTATTCTCGTCGGCGATGTTCGTTGCGGTCGGCGAGGTCGGGCCCGAAGGCGGCCCGGTCGCCGGCTTCTGCCGGTGGGCCCGGCGGCTCGGCCTCGAGGCGCGGCTGCTGATCCCGGCTCTCCCTGACCCCGCCCGAGAGGCGGTCCGCCAGCTTGGAGGACAAGGTGTGGACGTGTTCGTGGTGTCCGGTTCCACGCGCTCGCACCTGAGGGGAGCCCGTCTGCTGCACCTCGAGGCACGTCACCTGCTGGAATCCAGCCATGCGGGGATGGCCCGCACCGCCGTGGAGGAGGCGCGGCGAGACGGGGCCCTGATCTCGGTCGATCTCGGCGATTTCGGCTGGATCGGCGACCGCGGGGGTTCGCGCACTGCTTACGCGCTTGCCGCCATCCACCCGGAGATCCTGTTCGCCGACGCACTGTCGGCAGCCGAGCTGGGCGCTCCTCTCGAGGGCATCGCCTCCGTGCCGGTGGTCAAGCGGCCGGACGGGTGCACCGTGTACGGGCGTTACGCGGCAGCGCCGGCGATGGAGCCGGCATCACCTGGCGCGCTGGAGGCGGCTTTCTGCGTTGCCTTTTTGGAAGGCCACGCGCCCGTCGAAGCGGCCGGACGTGCAGTGCTCGTCCGATGATCGTCGACGCCCATCTGGACATCGGCTGGAACGCACTTGAAGGCGGGCGGGGGTTTCTCGGCCCGCCCGCGCCCGGATACGTCGTGAGCCGGGAGGCGCTGGTCAGCGCCGGCGTCGGCCTCATCTTCGCCACCCTCTACACGGCGCCGGCGCGAGCGCGACGAGCCATGCGCACGCGCTTCGTATACGACAACGCGCAGGAGGCGCACATCATGGCCATGGCCCAGGTCGGCTACTACCGAGCATGCGGCCTGCCCTTGATCCGCGACGTCCGTGACCTTCAAAAGCATTTGCGCGGCTGGCGCAAGGGCCGGCTCGCGGCGATTCTCCTCATGGAAGGCGCGGACCCGGTGGAGACTCCCTCGCAGCTGGGCGCATGGACCGACCGAGGTGTGAGGATCATCGGCCCGGCGTGGGGCGGAACTCGCTACAGCGGCGGCACGGGAGCGCCCGGCGGACTCACAGCGCTGGGCGAGCAGCTTCTGAAAGCAATGCGCCGCAAGCGCGTGATCCTGGACCTCAGCCACATGGCAGACCAGGCCGTGGAGGATGCGTTCGCGATGTGGCGCGGACCGATCATGTGCTCGCACAGCAATGCGCGGGCGCTGGTCGCGGGCGATCGCCAGATCACCGACGCCACCGCCTCCGAGGTCGCTCGGCGAGGAGGGATGCTTGGCATCAGCCTCTACCAGCATCACCTTCGGAAAACGGGATCAGCGACGCTGGAGGACGTCGTGCGCCACAGCGTGCACCTGGCGCGAGCCGCCGGCGGACCAGAGCACGTCGGCATCGGATCCGACCTGGATGGAGGCTTTCCGGCGCGATTTGCGCCCATACGCGATCTGTCGGAGCTGAGGCGCCTACCCGGGCTCCTGCGGCGTCATTTCAACGGCGCGCAGGTCGAAGGCATCATGGGCGGGAACTGGCTTGGGTTTCTGGCGAGGTCCCTCCCCGCCCCCGCGGGGAGGTCGCCCCGACCGCGCAGCGGTCCGGGCGGGTGGGGAGCTCCCCGGTGACGGCAAACCGATCAGAGCATGTCTACGAGCTGCTTCGCGCTCATGAACGCGAACCCCATCCCATGCCCGTTGTAGCCCGCGCACAGGTATACGTTCGGCATCCCATCAACGGGTCCGATCAGGGGGAGGCCGGTCTCCGTGAATCCCATCGTCCCCGCCCAGCGGTGCGTGACCACCCCGTCGGCGCCCAGCCGGCGCAGGTGGTCCTCGAGGTGCAACTGGATGTTTGCGGTCGGGCGCTCGTCGTACCCGACCTCGACGTCATAGGCGGTGTCGCGCCAGCCGCCAACCAGGACTTCGCCGCTCGGCAGCTGCCGCCAGTAGCGGTAGCCGAAGTGGGAGTAGGTCGGCGTCTCGCACAACCGCTCTCGCTCGGGCTCCGAGGCCAGCATCTGGGCCCGGCGCGGGGTGATTCCCACCTGAGGCAGCAGCTGTGGGGTGTACGCGTTGGTGGCCAGGATCACGCAGCCGGCCCGACATTCTTCGCCGTCCGCGTGGACGAGCACGTCGCCGTCACTGCCGGGCTCGATCGCGGTCACCTCGACACCCTCGCGAACAGCTCCCGGTGGCGCCTGGCGGGCAAATGCGCCCACGAGCAGCGAGGGCGTCAGCTCGCCGTCCATCGGGTTGGTGAGGGCCTTCTCGTCCCAGCTGCAATCAAATCCGTCCTCGTGAAGCAGCTGTGCCGACTCCGCGAGCAGCTTCGCCTCCTCGTCACCTGACGCGAGGATGACGCTGCCGGTGCGCCTGTATCCGACCTCCTTCGGATCGATCGCCGCGATCTCCTCCGCGTGGTTCTCCAGGGTCATCTCCCAGATGTCACGCGCCCTGGCGCGCCCGAAGACACGCACAGCGTTGGCATAGCAATCGGCGACTCCCGCCAGCAGGAAGCCGGCGTTGCGGCCGCTGGCGCCGGATGCGAGGTGGGAGCGCTCCACGAGCACCGCATCGACCCCGCGCCGGTCGAGATGGTGAAGGAGACTCACGCCGGTGATTCCGCCGCCGACAACGAGCACGTCGGCGCGTTCGGGCAGCCGCCCCGGGTAGCGCTCCGGCGGCCGGGGCCAGAAGGGCGTGCTCATCGGAGTCGGACCAGGGGATTCCATAACATTGAGTCGCGACATGGATTTTGAGAGCTACGACGTCCTGGTGGTCGGCGGCGGGCTGGCCGGCATCAGGGCGGCGATAGCCGCTGTCGAGGTCAACCCTCGACTCAAGATCGGCATGGTCTCGAAGGTCTACCCGATGCGCAGCCACACGGTCTCGGCCGAGGGCGGATCAGCGGCTGTGCTTCGCCCCGAGGACAGCTATGAGACGCACGCCTTCGACACCATCAAAGGCTCCGACTACCTGGCCGACCAGGACGTCGTCGAGGCTTTCGTCCGCGAGGCGCCCCTGGAGATCATCCAGATGGAGCACTGGGGGTGTCCCTGGAGCCGGGACGAGGACGGCAAGATCTCGGCCCGCCCCTTCGGTGGCATGACCACGTGGCGCACCGCGTTCGCGGCCGACAAGACCGGCTTTCACATGCTGCACACGGTGTTCCAGACCTCACTGAAGTACCCCCAGATCCACAGGCACGACGAGGCTTTCGTGACCAAGCTGCTGGTCGAGGACAGCCGGTGCGTCGGGGTCGTCGCCGTGGATATGAAGAGCGGTCGCTTCGATGCGATCACCGCGGGCTCGGTGATCCTGGCCACCGGCGGTCTCGGCCGCGTCTACGCCTTCACCACCAACGGCAACATCTGCACAGGGGATGGCATGGCCCTCGCGTACCGCGCCGGTGTCGGCCTCAAAGACATGGAGATGGTCCAGTTCCATCCCACGGGGCTTCCATTCACCGGGATCCTCATCACCGAGGCGGTCCGTGGCGAGGGCGGCTACCTGATCAACAAGGAGGGCGAGCGATTCCTCAAGCGCTACGTGCCCAACAAGATGGAGCTCGGCCCGCGAGACATCATCTCGCGCGCGATGACCACAGAGTTCGAAGAAGGACGCGGCTTCGAGGGCCCGCACGGCAAGTACATGCACCTCGACGTCCGCCACCTCGGTGAGGCGGTGATCGACCGCAAGCTCCCCTTCATGCGCGAGCTGGGACGGGAGTTCGTCGGCATCGACATCGTCAAGGACCCGATCCCGGTGCGGCCCGTCATGCACTACATGATGGGCGGGGTGGATGCCGACATCTCCGGGGCTACGCTCCTCGGCGGGCTGTACGCGGCGGGCGAGTGCGCCAACGTCGGGCTGAACGGCGGCAACCGCCTCGGCTCCAACTCGCTTTCGGAGTGCCTTGTTTTCGGAGCTGCCGCGGGCCGGGCAGCCGCCGAGCATGCGAGCTCGGCCAAGCCCGTGAGCGCCAATCCCGTCGACGCGATGCTCAAGGACGAGGCCCAGCGCATCGAGGACAACTATCTCGACAAGAAGGGCGGAGACGAGCGGATCGGGACCATCCGCGAGGAGATGCAGCACGCCCTGGATGGAGGAGCCGGCGTGTTCCGGACGCGAGAAGGCCTGGGCAAGCTGGCCCGCCAGCTGGGCGACCTCCGCGACCGGTTCGAAAAGATCAAGATCGAGGATTCGAGCCGCACGTTCAACACCGAGCTCACGGCTGCCCTGGAGCTGGACTTCATGCTCGAGGTCTCGGACGCGATCACGTACTCGGCCCTGGCGCGCGAGGAATCACGTGGTGCCCATGCCCGCCGGGACTTTCCGGAGCGGAACGACGAGAAGTACCTCAAGCACACCGTCGCGTTCCGGACCGAAGAGCTCTCGCCGCGGCTGGAATACCGCGACGTGCGCATCACCAACTTCAAGCCGCAGGCGCGGACCTATTAGTGGACCGTAACTGCCGTCTGAGGACCATCCGCCGCCCCAGACGGCCGGGAGCCACTGCGGGCTCTGATGCGTGCGTTGCGGGCCCCGGCGCTCCTCCTCACCCATCTTCAGATGGGGTCGTCGTTGCGCCACCCGCGCCTTCGCACCGGCCGCCTGGGACGCCGGCCTTCGGGCCTGCGGCCTGGTCCCCATCCGACCGTTACAGTCCACTAGGAGAGGGATTTGGCTGAGAAGAGGATCACGATCCGGGCCACCCGCTTTGATCCCGAGAAGGACCGCCAGCCGCGAACGCAGTCCTACGACATCCCGTTCAGCGACGAAAGCATGGTCGTCCTCGATGCGCTCAACTACATCAAGGCCCATGTCGACGGCAGCCTGAGCTATCGATGGTCATGTCGAATGGGGATCTGCGGCAGCTGCGGAATGATGGTGAACGGCACACCGAAGCTCACCTGCAACGCATTCCTGCGCGACTACTGGCCGCGGCCTGTCTCCGTCGAGCCGCTCAACAACTTTCCGATCATTCGTGACCTGGTCATCGATATGGAGGACTTCATGCACAAGCTGAAGTCCATCAAGCCCTGGATCATCCGCAAACAGGACCTTCCGCTCGGCGCCGGCGAGCACAGGCAGACGATGAATCAGATCGACGAGTTCCGGCAGTTCAGCGAGTGCATCAACTGCATGCTCTGCTATGCGGCCTGTCCCGTCTACGGGCTCGACAACGAGTTCCTGGGTCCGGCGGCGACGGCGCTCGCGCGCCGCTACAACCTCGATTCGCGCGACCAGGGAATCAAGGAGCGACTCCCGGTCGTGGCGCACGCGGACGGCATCTGGGAATGCAGCTTCGTCGGCGAGTGCTCGGTGGTCTGCCCCAAGGGCGTTGATCCCGCCAAGGCCATCCAGCAGACCAAGCTCGACACCACGATGCGCTTCGTGCTGCCTACGGCAATCGCGATTGAGCCAGTCCTCGGCCGTCCGCACGTTCAAGGCGCCGATGCCGGCCGGATTGTGGACGCGCAGGGGCCATTACTTCTGGTACATGGTTCGCGAGTTCACGGCGCTGCCGATGGCGCTGTGGTTGCTGTGGTTGCTGGTCGAGATCCAGCGCGCGTCGGGCGGTCCTGACCACTACGCCCCACACGCCTCCCTCGCGTTCGTGATCTTCAGCGTGATCGTCCTTCTCTTCTCGCTCTACCACTCGGTGACCTTCTTGAGCCTGGCCGGCGTGATCATCAACATCAAGCTCCTCGACAAGCCGGTGCCATCGCGCGTCATTGTCCTGTCGCAATTTGCGGTCTGGGCGCTGGCCTCGATCGTGGTCGCGGCCGTCCTGATCGGGTTCGCCCGATGAGCGAGGAAGCCCGCAGGCCGGCGCTCGGCCACCTCATCTGGTGGTTCCTGTTCGCACAGGGTGGCGTCCTCGCGGCGATCCTGGTCCCGGTCCACGTCCTGGTCCAGGGCGTCCTCGGGCCGCTCGGGATCGTGCGGGTCGTCGACCGCCACTACGACACCTGGATCAGCATTCTCGGCAACCCGATCGTGAAGCTCTACCTGCTGGTCCTTATCGCCTTCCCGTTCTTCCACTTCGCTCACCGGCTGCGCTACCTGCTGGTCGACCTCGGCGTGCCTGCTGCGAAGAGCGTGCCGGCTCAGGCGATCTTCTACGGCGGCGCAGTCCTGGTGACGCTGGCCACGATCTGGATTCTCATGACGACGGCTCCGATCTCGCTGGGCTAGCCGCATCATTGAGGTCCGATGTTCACGGTCCGAACGTTCCCGGCCGCTGAGCTCGGGAACACCAGCTTCCTGGTCGCGGACCCCGAAGGTGGGGTGGCCGCAGTCATCGACCCATATCGCGACGTCGACGGCTACCTGACTCACGCCGAGAAGCACAACCTGCACGTCACGCGCGCGCTCGACACCCACGTCCACAACGACTTCGTCTCAGGCGGCCGCGAGCTCGCCGCCGAGGCCGGCACCGACATCGGCGAGCTGGCGGCGGGCGCCGAGGTTGACCTAGGAGCCCTGAAGATTCGGGCCCTCCACACGCCCGGCCACACTCCCGAGCACAAGAGCTACCTGCTGCTCGAGGGTGACCGCCCGCGGGTGCTGTTCTCGGGCGGGGCGGTCATGGTCGGCTCGATCGCGCGCACCGATCTCTTCGGCCCGCACCTGGCGATGCATCTCGCGATCGAAGCCCTGAGCACGCTCCAGGTTCGCCTGAGGGGTCTGCCCGACGACATCGCCGTCTACCCGACGCACGGCGGCGGCTCGTTCTGCGGGATCGGCGCCGGGCAGGGCAGCGAGACCACGCTGGGCCGCGAGCGCGCGACGAACCCGTTCTTCCAGGCCACCGAGGTGATGCCGTTCCTGGCCCGGGCCCTCGACCAGCACCGCTATCCCGACTACTACCGCGACATGGCTGCTTTGAACCGCGCCGGAATGCCGCTCCTGGGCCGCAAGCCCACCGCGCCGGCCAAGCTGTCGCCGGATCAGGTCGCCAATCTGATGAGTGGGGGAGAGGCGGTGGTGGACATCCGGCCCGGGATCGACTACGACCGCGGCCACATCCCGGGCAGCTACAGCATCGGCCTCGAGGGCGGTTCTTTCAGTGCCTGGGTGGGCTGGTTGATTGCGCGAGATCGCGGTATCTTGCTTGCCGGCGGGAGCGATGCCCAGCACGCCGAGGCACTGCGGCAGCTGCACCGCATCGGTTTCGATCGGGTGAGCGGAGCGCTCGACGGCGGCATGGACGCCTGGGCCTCCAGCGGCCGCCAGCTGTCGACCTTCGAGACCGCGGACATCGAAGACCTCGGCACGTGGATCATCAGCGGCGAGGTGATGACGGTCCTGGACGCGCGCGACGATCACGAATGGGCGGACGGCCACGTGCCCGGCGCGGTGCACATGTATGTGCCGGACATCCCGCACCACGCCTCAGAGATCCCGGCAGACGCGCCGGTCGCGGTGCACTGCGGCGTCGGCTATCGCGCGGGAATCGCCGCCAGCCTGCTGGAGCAGGCAGGACTGAAGCGCATCATCCACGTCAACGCCCCGTACGAGGACTGGGCGGGGCGGCTGCATCTCGCTGAAACGGTCCCTCACTAGACTCACGGCCGCTGTGAGGTGTGGGCACCGTCGCGGGCCGACGACGATCGCCGCCGGCCTTCTTCTGTTATTTCCTGCCGCCGGCGCCGCATTGTTCGGCAGCTCATGTGGGACGTGTCAAGTCTCGATCCACCGGACCGCCATCACGCCAATCGCGGGTCAGACCGGATCCTTCGACGCCCTGGAGATCGATAACGCCGCCCACCGCCTTTACATCGCGGACCGAACGGACAGCGGGTTGGACGTTTTCGACATCTCCACCTCCACCGCGCGCTACAAGGGCACGATCTACGTGGACGGTCTTCCGAACGGCCTGGCCATCGCAAGCGACTTCAAGCGCCTCTACGCGGGGCTGAGCAACGGCACCGTCGTCGCCATCGACACCGATCCAGGATCCTCGACTTTCTACAAAGTGGTGAGCCGAATCACGATCGGAGCCCCGGCGGCGGACTTGCTCGACTATGGCGCCAAACGCAAACGGATTTATGTCGGCACCGGTGACGCAGGCTTCGTCGCCAGCATCGATCCGGCCGACGACCAGGTGCTGGGCCATTTCGTCGTAGGCGGATCGGTCGAGCAGCCTCGATTCGATCCCGCGGACGGGATGGTCTACGTGACCAGCCCCGACAAAGACGCGCTCTTCAAGATCGATCCCAACGACGGCCAGGTCAAGCGGACATACAAGCTCGGGGGCTGCAAGCCATCCGGCCTTGCGATCAACCCGAGCAAGCAGCTCGCTCTCATTGCCTGTGCGCGCACGGTGCTGAGGCTGGAGCTCGGCAGCGGTTCGCAGCATCTCGTGCCCAGCGTTCTCGGCGGCGACATCGTGACCTACGACGGCGTCGCGGACATGTTCATGGTCGCGTCACCTCACACCACTTCACCAAGCATGGTCGGCGTGTTCAACGGCAGCGGTGAGCTCGTAAACAAAGTCACGACCAATGCGCAAGGCCATGCGGCCGCGTACGACGAGGCGCACAAGGTTGCCTACGCGCCGGATGCCGGAGACGGCAAGGGCCAGGTCGTTAGCTTTGATCCCCTGGCCTGTGAGCCACCTCCGGAATGGCTCAACTTTCTCGTCGGTCTGAGCTTCTGGCTGTTGCCTCTGGTTGTCCTGGGAGCTGCGCTCTTTCTCTATGGCCGTTCGCGCGCCAGGTCGCGCGCCCTCGCCAAGGCTAAGCGTCAGTAGAAGCGGCCTCGAGCAGCGCGGCGAACTTGCGGCGAGCTGCTTCCATGCGCGTGGGCACGTGCTCACGCGGCCAGATGCCCTCGGGCGGGCGATAGCCGGCCAGGATCTGGCGCGCCACCGACACGCGGTGGACCTCGTCGGGACCGTCGTACATGCGAGCGGCCCGGGCGTGGCGGTACATCTCCTCCAGCGGCAGGTCTGACGAGTAGCCGAGTGAGCCGTGGACCTGGATGGCGCGATCGATCACGTCATGCAGCACCTTGGCCCCGAAGAACTTGATCAGCGAGATCTCCTTGCGCGCGGCCGAGGCGCCCTGGGTGTCAATGACCCAGGCCGCGTGTAGGGTCATGAGCCGTGCCGCTTGCATCTCCGCCGCGGAGTCTGCGATCCAGTTCTGCACGGTTTCGTGGCCTGCGAGCTTCTTTCCGAACGCTTCGCGCTGGAGGGATCGCTCACACAGCATGTCGAAGGCGCGCCGCGCCTGACCCAGCCAGCGCATGCAGTGGTGGATGCGGCCCGGACCGAGGCGCGCCTGCGCGATGAGAAAGCCCTGACCGCGCTCGCCGAGCAGGTTGTCCTTGGGAACGCGCACGTCTTCGTAGAGGATCTCGGCGTGGCCGTAACCGAAGCGCTCGTGCTCGCCCGCCATCGTAGGGATGTTGCGGAGCTTGTTCAAGCCGCGCGCGTCGCCGGGAACGATGATCATCGAGGCGCGCTCGTACGGGTCGGCGTCGGGTTCGGTGACGACCATGGCGATCAAGAAGTCGGCGATCATGCCGTTGGACGTGAACCACTTGTGGCCGTTGATCACCCACTCGTCACCGTCGAGCACGGCGGTGGTCGAAAGCGTGGTTGGGTCTGATCCCGCGGTGTTCGGCTCGGTCATCGAGAAGGCGGACCGAATCTGGCCGTCGAGCAGGGGATTGAGCCAGCGCTTTTTCTGGGAGTCGGTGCCGAAGTGGGCGAGGACTTCAGAGTTGCCAGAGTCCGGGGCCTGGTTCCCAAAGACGATCGGCGCCCACACCGTCGCCCCCTCGATCTCGTGCATCAGCCCGAGCTTGACCTGGCCGTAGCCCTGGCCGCCCAGCTCGGGGGGCAGGTGTGTCGCCCAGAGCTTCTGCCGCTTCACCTCGGCCTGGAGAGGGCCGATCGCCCGCATGAAGCCGGCCTCGTCCGTGTCGAGCACCTCGAGCGGATATATCTCTTCGTTCACGAAGCGTCGCATCCACTCGAGCTTCTTCTCAAACTCGGGTTCGGTCGAGAAATCCCAGGCCATCCGTCGGACTCCTAAGCGCTGCGCGAGAACAGCGCAATGCCCTCGTCGATCATGCCCGTGATGGTATCCGTCAACCCTTCATACATGGGGTCCGGCCGTTTGCCTCGGCGGTGGAGCATGAGGTTGTAGCCGAAGATCGACGCGTATTTGTAGAGGCTGAGGGCGAGGTACCATCGCATCTCGCCGGGGTCGGCGCCATACAGCCGATACAGGTCTTCGACCGCGACGTCGATCGCGCCGCCGGGGTTGGGTGCGCCCTGGTACTGCCGCCTGCAGCCGCTTGAGGATCTGCACCGCTGACGCTGAGATGTCGAGCGGCCTCTGCTCGGCGCCGGCCTTCTCGATTCGCGTGCCTTCGATCGCCTCCATGAGCACAAAGGGGCGGCCGTCCACGACCGGTTCCGAGCTCATCGCGGGGATCGCGGGCGCGGGCAGGCCGGCGGCGTGAAGGGCGGCCATGATGCGGCCCTGGCGGATGACGTCGGCGGGACCGGCGATCCGCGCGCCGGGAGGGGGGAGGCGGAGGACGTAGCGCCGTGCGCCGGTGGAGTCCTCGGTGCCCACGTAATACGTGAACCCCGAATGACCCTCGGGGATGGGATCGATCGAAACCACGCGAAGGTCGGGCCGGCCCAGCTGCTCGCGGCACTGGAGCTCGAGGTCGTGCTGGATCGAGTCCGTCACTCGAGATGTGCGGTGTCGCCGAGAGAGCCGACCATCTGCACGTCGCCCAACACCCTCAGGACGCTCACGGATGTGTAGAACGGAAGGAAGCGCAGCTGTCCCGCCTCCATGCGCAACACATGGGTGAGGTACACGATCATCGCCGCTCCGTGCGTGACTACGATCACCCTCTGGCCGGGGTGAGCCTCGGCGATCTCGTTGATCACCGCGCCCATGCGGTCGATGACCGCATCTGGCTTTTCGATGAACTCGAAGACGCCCTCTTCGCTGAGCTGCATCTCCATCTCGACCAGGCGCGGATCCACCGTCACGTCATCGGCGAGCAAGCGTGCGGTCTCGAGCGCGCGGCGATATGGGCTGGAGTAGACGGCGGCAGGCGGCGCTCGTTTGATGCGGTTGGCAAGCAGCGCCGACTGCTCGCGCCCGCGCCGGCTCAGCGGAGGATCGGCGCCGTCGGACATCTCGTCATAGCAGTCCGCGTGACGCACCAGCCAGATCTCGGAGACGCCTTCGACGCCGAGCAGGAAGGCGGATTCCAGAGATCGCATCGCGTCCGTAAGTCGCTCGGGACCCGCCCCCATGGGTAACATTCGATCACATGCTCCGGGCAGCGGGCATCGTCGCCCTCATCGTCCTTGTCGCCTGCGGCCAGCCTTCATCACGGGCCACGCCCTCGCCGTCACCGCTGGTCACCGGCAGCTGGACCCAGAATCTCACCTTCGCCGGTGAGGTCAATGGGCAGATGCAGGCGATCGTTCCGGACAGTGGATCCCAACAGAGCCAGTGCACCGGGTCGAGGACGCACAACGGAGAGACATGGGCGGACTACTTCTTCGGGACGGTGGACGCGAGCGGCAGTGTGTGGGGCGTGGTCTTCGTCATCAACAACTTCCGCGGTCCTGGGACCTATACGAATAAGAGCGTGATCGTGCAGGTGCACAGCGCAGACAACACCAAGGTCTGGCAGAGCTCGGCCTCCGACAAGGTCGTTTTCACGGTTGATCGCGGCCTGCAGTCGGGGACGATCAATGCGACGATGACCAATGCCGCGACGGGCAAGACTGGGGTGCACCTGACCGGCCAGTGGAACTGCCGCGAGTAGAGGAAGCGCACCCCTTTGGCGTGCCCTCCCTCAATGTTTCGGTTCCCTCCCCCAAACCGAACCAGCCTGGCCGACAGTAGATAGCAGTCGCGGCGGCGCGCGCAACCCTGCCTGTTAAGAACCGTTCTCCCAGACGGGTTTGCGCTTCTCGACGAAGGCCGCGATGCCCTCCTGGCCGTCCGGCGCCACCGCATTGCACGAGATCGCTTCCGCCATCAGCCGGTACGCCTCGGCCTGCTTCTCCTCGACCTGCTGGTAAAAGCCTTCCTTGCCGATGCGAAGGGCGTACGGGCTCAGGTGCGCTAGCTCCCCGACCAGCGCCATAACCTCGTCTTCCAGCTTCTCGAGCGGGACCGCGCGATTGATCAAGCCCCAGCGCTCGGCCGTGGCGGCGTCAATGAACTTGCCCGTCAGAAGCATCTCCATGGCGTGCTTTCGACTCAAATTGCGGGCGACCGCGACTCCCGGCGTCGAGCAGAAAAGGCCGTAGCGCACGCCCGAGGTCGCGAAGCGGCAATCGTCGCTGGCGATGGCGAGGTCGCACGTCGCCACGAGCTGGCACCCAGCCGCGGTTGCGATCCCGTGAGGGGCCGCGATCACCGGCACAGGCACTGACTGTACGGTCGCCATCAGCTGGTTGCAGACCTCGAAGATGTCCCGCTCCTCGTCGAGGCTGCGATCCATCATCTCCTTGAGGTCGTGGCCCGCCGAGAAAGCGCGGCCCGCGCCCTTGAGGACGATGGCGCGCACCTCGGGCCGAGCAGCCTGGCGTTGGAGCTCCGCCGTCAGCTCTTTCATGAGCCCGGTCGACAGCGCGTTGAGCTGCTGCGGCCGGTTGAGCGTGATGATCGCCGCGGGCGGTGCGTCTGCCACCAACAAGTAGTCGAGCGTGACAGCCATGTTTGAACCTCCTAGTGCGGTTCAGTCTAGAGTGCGGCCATGGAGGTCAGATTCGACGGCCACTGCTTCGGATGTGGCCCACTCAATGAGGATGGCCTGCGCATGACCTTCGCGCCCAGCCCCGAGGGCTCTGTCGCCGAGCTCGTGGTGCCGGAGCGCTTCCAGAGCTGGTCCGGAATGGCGCACGGCGGGGTGGTCGCGCTCATGCTCGACGAGGCGGTGGGGTGGGCGGCCTGGCACGCTGGCCACCCTGGCGTGACCGGCCGGCTGCAGGTCAGCTTTCGGCGGCCGCTCAAGTTGGGCGAAGCGGTGCGGGTGGTCGGGAGCGTGGAGAAGGTGAGGCGGACGCTCGTCTACGCGAACGCATTCATAGAGAGCCGGGATGATGGTGGGCGCATCGCAGACGCGACTGCGACGCTGGTGTCGGCGACCCCGCAGGTGGAGGTCCCGGGCTCGGACGCGGAGATGGGCACTGCGCACGGCCTGGGACGGGCCAGTACGGGTTAACCGATAGAATCACGAGCGAGTCGGGGGCTGGCGCAGTTTGGCAGCGCGCACGGTTCGGGACCGTGAGGCCCCGGGTTCAAATCCCGGGCCCCCGACCAATTTCGAGTTCAAAATCGGCGATTCCGTGGCTTGTCCGGAGCCTGGAGATCACAGCCCGGTCACAGATTTCCTGGGTAACCTCGCAAACGACGTCGACGAGTAGTGGCTCTCGTGAGCCGGTTTCAACTCGCGCGGCAGCAATCGGTGCTCGCGAATGTGCTCCAAGCCCAGGGACGCACGGTCCTCTAGTGAAAGGACCGTGAGGCACCCAGCCCTCCTATGGACCGCCCAGGTCCGGCTAACCGATGTCTCGTCGCCTCAGTCCGCCGAGTCCGCCGAGTATCAAGGCCGTGGCCAGCGCGGCCAGCACCGCAAGCGGCAGAACGGCCATGCTAGCGGCGGGCAGCGCTGGCGTGCGCTCAAATGGAGACAGCCTCTGCACCCAGTCCGGAAGCCGGAGCACGACACCCAGCAGGTCGATCACAAAGCAGGCGGCGAGGATTCCCCACGCGACGTCGACCCTCCGCGGCGCGAATCCGA
>WNGA01004591.1_pt1 | contig 20219 bp, 18 predicted proteins | sample 5400061 | NCBI WGS metagenome assembly WNGA01 (sample SAMN13153366, study PRJNA577476) | soil metagenome | isolation source: 100 cm soil or saprolite under grassland replicate 2 | place: USA:California | collected 2016-06-15
TACGGCGACTCGCCGTAGGCGAGCCGGAACTCGCGGCTGAGGTGCCCGGCCGACATGTGCGCGCCGCGGGCGAGCGCCTCGACGTCCAGCGGCTGCGCGTACTCCCGGTCGATCCGGTCGCGGACGCGGCGCAGCCGCGCGAGGTCGCGCAGGTGCTGTGCCGAGGCGGGTCTGCTGGTCACATGCGAGATCGTGCCACGTCGCGCCGGAGTTGCCTAGCGCCGCTGGCGTCCCACCCCACTCCGCGTCCGCTCTGGCCCGGTCTGCTCCGCTTACGTCCACCTTCGTTGAGCCGAGATCAGTCGCACCAGCTCAGCGAACTTGACCAGCCGCAGCTCAACGGCCTGAGCCTGGCCAACTCTCCTGAGTCCTGACAGCGCCAGTACGCACCGGTGATGCCATCGACAGAGTCAGCCGGGATCGCCGCCGCCACCACCACCACCACCACCACCACCACCGAAAGCACCGCCGCCACATCGGCGATGGTCGGCGCGGCGGTCGGCTGGCTCGTAGCTGCCCGTCCCCGCGCCCACATTGACCACGCTGGCAGCCTCACCCAACGCCGCAGCAATGCGTGCCTGGATGCGCGGGTCGGGCCGGCGAGCACGCCCATACTCCCGACCGATCCTTTCGTACAGGCCGCTGCTATTGCTGATCATCGCCCCAACCTCAGCCCTGGACCGGCCCTGCAGCTCATCTCCATGATCGGTGTTCCGTACGGCAAGTGCCCGCAGGATCACCGTGGCTCCGTAGGCGCGGCGACGATAGCTTGGCCGCCCCGCTTCAGTTGCTCAAACCACCCGGCCGGGTCGTTGCAGGCTATCGCTGCGATCACGCGACCGGATAGCCGATGTCGGCGACGTCCTTGGCAAGGTCGGCCATGCGCACCGCATCGTTGAGCCCTGTGACCAGCTCCTGAGTCAGCGGCCGCAGTGCCATGATCCGCCGCACCGCCGCAACGTCCACGTCGATCTCGTAGTAGTCCTCAGCAAACCGCTGGTAACCCTCGGCGCTGCCATCCACGAGCAGCTCCAGCAGCCACCCACTGCCCGTCGGGGTCCTTGCGGCCGGTGGGGAACCGGATCGCGCCGGCATGCCAGCCCGCCGAGGCGCGCTGGCGCCACAGGCACGCGGTCACCCGCAGGACCCCGTGGGACATGAACGCTGGCTCCTCAAGGTTGGCGCCGAACACGGCGGGCACCGCATCCACCACGCCCGACCAAAGCCCCGGAACTCCACCGAGTCGTCAAGCCGCACGTCACAGCATCAAGGTCGGCCTCCAGCCTTGATCGACGCGTTCGATCTCGACGCCGGCCAGGTGAGGTAGGAGGGCAAGACCCTGGTCATCACATGCTAGGTTGTGGCCATGAGCGAGCAGATCACGGCGCGGCAGTTCCACCAGGCCGACGGCCTCCAGGATTGGCGTGTGGTGGGCGAAGGAGCGTGCACGTACTTCCGCACCGGGTCGTTTGCGGCCGGCGCCCGGCTGGTGCACGCGATCAGCCAGCTGGCCGGCCTCGAGGACCACTACCCCGACGTCGACCTGCGGTACGGGGGCGTGACCGTGCGGCTGATCACGATCACCCACGACTACTCCGGGCTGAGCCAGCGCGACGTCGAGCTGGCCCGGGCGATCTCGGCAGTGGCGCGTGAGCTGGGCGTGCCCGCCGACCCGACCGCGGTACAGACCGTCCAGGTCACGATCGACGCGCTCGTCGGCGCCGAGGTGATGCCGTTCTGGCGTGCGGTGCTCGGTTACGAGTACCGCGGCGACAGTCCCGACGAGGATCTGATCGACCCGCACGGCCGCGGGCCGTCGTTGTGGTTCCAGCAGATGGACGCGCCGCGCCCGCAGCGTAACCGGATCCACATCGACGTCTGGGTACCGCACGACCAGGCCGAGGCGCGGATCGCGGCGGCGATCGCCGCCGGCGGCCACCTGGTCAGCGACGAGCACGCGCCGGCGTGGTGGACCCTGGCCGACGCCGAGGGCAACGAGATCGACGTGGCCACCACGATGAGCCGCGACTGATGGGCGAGATCACGTCGCTTGTTGACGCTCGTGAGCTCGGATCGCCGGATTGAGCGACTGCCCCGGCGTGACGAGCAGAACCGCTCCCAGAGGCAACGCCTGCTCATGCCGCCGAGCGCGCGGTCGGGAAGAACAGCACCAACGGCAGCCCGCTCCCCGTCGGCACCGGTCACACCCGACGAACATTGGAACGGCCAGTCACGCCTACGCGGCGTCACCATGGTGGCCGAGCTGCGGGAAGGGCTGGTCGCTGCGGCTCGTCCCCGGCACGCCGCTGTCCGACCACCCCGACCGCAACGAGGCCAACTCGCTCGCGTGCGGGTTGCTGCTGCGGCGGCTGTGGCGCCCCCTGCCGGAGCGCCACCCCCTTCCATTACCGCCTGCAGGTAGCGCAGCAGGGCTGGGATCGTTCCTTAGGAAAGCGGGGCGGCGGCTCGACATCTCCTATCCTCAGCTGTGCGGGACAGATGATGTCGCGACTCAACGAAATTGGCGAGGCTCCAGGTGCGGGCTGCTCAGAGATTTCGAGATCCCTCATCCCTCTCTATTTGACCGACGAAAGGACCCCGAGGGCTCGGAGGGCGTGGCCAAGCAGTCGTTTCAGTGAGAGTTCCTGCGGGAAGCCGCGAGTCGTCTCTTCTCGACCCGCTTGCCGGAAGGCGGTTGCGACCTGCCCGTAGCTGGCGCGATCGGTTCTCGCGGCATGCCGGAGATAGAACTCCGGGGCGTTGGGGAAGAGTGCATAAGGGCCGTGCTCTTCAGTATGGCCGTGTTCCACAGGACGGATATGCAGGACGAGCAGAGCTTTATCGTCCAAGTGCATCGGCTTCAGGTCGTAGCTCGGCTCGGGGGCGATGCAGCCACTGATCAAGTCGGCGAGCCGGTCGCGGTGGCGCTCGATGGGCATAGTGGAGGTGTCCAGCCCTATAGGTTGACCGATGTCGTCGACGCCATAGAGCACGGTGCCGCCAGCGCCGTTCGCAAACGCCACGATTGTCTTGAGCGCGGTGCGCTTAGAGTCATTGTTGTCTTTGGGTAGTTGGCGTTTGAACTCGACGGTGCGCCCCTCTCCCTGGCTGAGCAGATACTCCAGAGACTGGGCAACTCCCACCTTAAGGAGCTGGCCTTGGGCTGCTGCTTGGTCCAAGTATGCCGCGAAGGCCTCTGCGGCAGACGCGTCGGCCTGACGTGCCGAGAGGCGCAGCCGGGCGGCGAACAGCCCGGCAGCGACGGTGAAGCCCACCAGTGACGCAATGCTGCCCAGCACTTGGCCCGCCCCGCTGGGCGCCACTGCAACGTCTTGCCAGGCGGCAACGGCCCAGGCCACAGACAGAGCACTCGCTGCTGCGACGCCCGCGAGGGGCCCAACAGAGATCGTGGCAAGTATGGCAGCGCCCATCGCGGGCCCCAGGGTCCAGTTCTGCCAGGTGGTGGCATAGCCGGGCATGCAGGCGCGTCCCACGACGTAGGCGCAGCCGACGGTGAGCGCAACATCTGCGGCGACCCAGCCTCGGGTGAACCCCTGCCGCGCAAGTCCTCGCGCGAAGAGAGCTACCGCCCAGCACATATAGCCGACGTACAGGCCGACGACCAGGCCCGGGTGGCGGTACGTCTCCCACCGGCCCGCAAACACCACCGTCAGCCACGGCAGCGTCTGCGCGGCACGCAGCAGCGCTAGCGCTCTCAACAACCATAGGACGATTCCACGCTCCGCCTCGCCTATGGTCGGCTCCGCTCTCGAGGTCGAGATCATATGCGCAAGCATGCCTTACTTGGCCGTCTACCGCGAAGACCGTGATTGTATCGATACGAGCGCGTTTCCTTCCTTTGCAGAAAGGTCAGCACCGGAGGGCAGCGTGGCGGAGGTATGGCAGGCTCAAGCAAGCGCCCTGGCCCCCAGCCGCGCCGATCAGCCCAGCCGCAAACGCGGAGGCGAGCATGGTGAGGGCGACTGGCCAACTTCGTTGAGGCGGGATCGAACTGGCTGGGAGGCGGGATCGAACTGGCTGGCGCAGTAAACCTGACCAGCCGCAGGTCAACGGCCTACCAATTGACCACCTTTCTTGAACTCCCCACCGTTTCTAACGGACCTGGCCAGCAAGGCAACCAGGCCGCACACTGTGCCGTCGAGCCTTTGAGCTAGTGACACTGGGCGCCCCGCTACCTGTTTTGTGGAGCTTGCCCGGCCAGCACGGATCCGCCAGCTTGCAGGAGCTCCGAGGCGAGCAGGTCCATGAAGACCGCGTCGTAGCGGCGGCCCATGGTCACGCCCGCGCCGCGGCGGCGCCCCAGCTCCCGGAAGCCCGCCTTGGCGTACACCCAGATCGCCCGCTGGTTCCACGCGGCGACCCCGAGCATGATGTTGTGCAGGCCGAGCACGGTGAAGCCCCAGTCGAGCGTGAGCCGGGTCGCCTCGGTGCCCAGCCCTTGACCGCGGCGTTCGCCCAGGAGGATCCCGAACTCGGCGGTGCCGTTGCGGTGGTCGATGCGAGACAGCGAGCTCCAGCCGATCGGGGCCTGGTCGGAGCGGTCGTAGACGGTGAAGTCGGCGAGGTCGGGCTTGCCGCTGCGGCCGGCGATGCGCTCACGTTGCGCCTCCAGCGTGAAGGGGATGACCAAGCCGTTGGCGTTGGCGGCCTCCAGGTCGTTCTCCCAGCGCTGGTAGGTCGGGACGAGGTCCATCCGGAGCGGTCCGAGGGCGACCCGCTCTCCTTCGATCACGAACCGCGGCTGCTCATCCACGTCGATACCTCCTCCTGTTGCTGGGGTTACCAGATGAAGGCCCGTAGCCAGACCAGGGCCTGAACGCCGTCACGCAGCAGCTCAACACGTGGACGCTGATCGACCTGGGCGAGCCAGGTGACAAGGTTGCTGTCGCGGTCAGCTCGGATGCCACCGCGGACGCGCTCGATGGCCTCCAGTTCGGCGTTGCCGAGCTGATATTCGTCGGTGGCCAGGCCGACCGCCAGCCGCACCCAGCGGGCAGGACCTACGGCAAGGTCGTGGTCGGCGTGGGAGACGACGTGGTCGATCCAGGTCTGGCCGAAGCGGGCGTCGTCATCGTCGGGGACCAGGTCGTGGACCACGTCATACAGCAGGTAGTCCAGGGCGGCGCTGGGCGGATGGTGCTGCTCGAAGTCGTCGAACGCCATCTGCTCCATGCGGGCCACCAGCTGGTCCAGTGCCGACTGGTCGCCGGTGGTGGCGGCCTTGGCGGCCCGCTCGACCAGCCCGACCGCATGGTCGAAGCGGGCGTGGCTGGCCTGCTGGCGGCGGCGCTGGGTCGGGGTGGCGGGCGGGCCGAGCAGCTCGTCGAAGTTGTCAATCGGGGGCATGGTCGACAGCATGCCACCCCTCGCCGCGCACTGTGGACCGCAGGATTGCTTGTCCTGCGATGTGTGTATCTGTGCTGTTGGGGGCAATCTGGAGAGCTGTTGCCCGACCATTGACGACGAGAGGGCGCTGCTCATGACCGACCAACCTCCCATGACCGCGGCGGCTGCCGGCACCATCGGGATCGGTGGTGACCTCACCGTCAACCGGCTCGGCTACGGCGCCATGCAGATCACCGGCAAGGGTGTCTGGGGCGAGCCGACCAACCGCGACGAGGCCCTGGCGGTGCTGCGCCGCGCCGTGGAGCTGGGCGTCGACTTCATCGACACCGCCGACTCCTACGGTCCGGGCGTCAGCGAGACGCTGATCGCCGAGGCGCTGTACCCCTACCCGGACGATCTGGTGATCGCGACCAAGGGCGGTCTGGAGCGACCCGGACCAGGGCCGTGGCCGGCCAACGGTCGTCCCGAGCATCTGAAGAAGGCGTGCGAGGGCAGCCTGCGGCGGCTGAAGCTGGAGCAGATCCCGCTGTACCAGTTGCACCGCCCCGACCCCAAGGTGGCGTTGGAGGAGTCCGTCGGCGCCTTGGTCGAGCTGCGGAACCAGGGCAAGATCCGCCACATCGGGCTCTCCAACGTCTCTGAGGAGCAGCTGCGGCGGGCGCAGCGCCTCACCGCGGTCGTTTCCATCCAGAACCGCTACAACCTGGGCGACCGGGGGTCCGACCCGCTTATCGACCTGTGCGAGCAGGAGCGGCTGGCCTTCCTGCCGTGGGAGCCGATCCAGGCTCTCGGCCGCCATCCGGCCCTGTGGCAGATCGCCGAGCGGCGCGGTGCCGACCCGCGGCAGGTCGCGCTGGCCTGGCTGCTGGCCCGCTCCCCCGTTGTGCTGCCGATCCCCGGCACCCACACGGTCGCGCACCTGGAGCACAACATCGCCGCGGCCGGCCTTCGGCTGAGCGCCGCGGAGGTCGACGCCCTGAGCACCGGCGCCGGTCGCTCCAGCCGTGGGCAGTAACGCGATGTGTCACCAGGAGCATGGTCAGTCCCGCCGGGTGGATACCAAGCTGGTCACCACTGACGCTCGCGCACCGGCAGGACGCAGGTGGGCCTCAGGACGGCGAGGGTCACGCCGGCCGGGCGGAGGCTGCCGTCCGCGGGGTCCACCGCCAGCCCTTCCACCACGTCCGCGCGCTCGTTGGCGACATACAGCAGGCGCCCGCCGTCGGTGAATGCCATGTCTCTTGGAAAGTGGCCGCACGGGTAGGTGGCAACCAGGCGGAGGCTCGGTTCGGTCGCCAGCACCCCGACGCAGTCGCGACCGCGCTCACCGACGAAGCGGTTGGCCACGTAGACGAAGCGGCCGTCCGGCGACACCAGCACCGCAGAGGGGTAGTTGTCCACCGGCGTGTCGCTCGCCACGGTGCGCACGGTCTCCCCCAGCTCGAGGCGACCGCTGTCGGGGTCGTACCCGCACACCGTGACCGTGGAGTCCAGTTCGTTGACGACGTAGACGGTGGTGCCCTGTGGATGGAAGGCCAGGTGCCGAGGGCCCGCGCCGTGATGCAGATGCAGTTGGCTCTGCAGGCGCAGCCGTCCCGATTCGAGGTCGAGATGGTAGGTGGAGACCGTGCCGGCGCCCAGGTGCACGGCGAGCACCCAGCGACCGGCGGGGTCGGTGACTATCATGTGCGCGTGCCGCGCGGGGTTGGCGACGACATCGGTGGCCGGACCCAGCGCGCCGTCGCCGTTGACCGGGTGCACCACGATACTGCCCGAGCCCCAGTTGGCGGCGAGCACGTAGCGCCCGCTGGAGTGCACCGACAGATGGATCGGCTGCGCGCCGCCGGTGTGCTGTGCCCCCAGCAGGCGCAGGCTGCCGCCGTCGCCGACGGCGAATGCGCTCACCAGCCCCTGGGGCAGCCCATGAGCGGCATAGAGCGTGCGCCCGTCGGGCGCCAGCGCGAGAAAGGTGGGATCGTCCGGACAATCCGCCGCCGTGGCGTGGAGGGTCAGCACGCGCGCACGGACTGTGGCCACGGCGATCCCCGGGCCGCCTTGTGAGGAGTAGCTGCCCACATAGATCATGGCGACATGGTCCCTCGCCGGACCATGTGGCGCGAATCCCTGCGCCCAGAACGCCAGCGGTAACGCACGCGCCCACGGCTGGATCTCACAGGTGCCGCGGTTTCCCTGCCGATACCCCGACGACCGTCACGAGTCCCGCAGGGAGCTCCTCGATGCCGAATGAGGTGCCGAGGACCGCGTCAACCCCGTGGCTTCTGAGAAGCGCCCCGACCCGTTCGGCGTCGACGAGGACGTTCTCGTGCCGCTCATCGTCACGGCGCCAGGAACCATCCTGGTTGCGGACGAAGGTCGTGATCTCACGGACGAATCGGTTGGGCTGCGGAAGCGAGAACCGCGTGACGATCGCCCAGTCGTCTTCGACCCGTGCCAGGTCGGGGGCGTCACGGCGGACCTCGCCCCATTGCAGATCGCACAGGTCGAACGCGAGGACACCGCCCGGTCGCAGCGCACCGGCCATGGCGACAACGGCTCGTGCCACCGCCGCTTCGTCGCTGAGGTAGCTGACGACGTGCCCGATCGCCACCACCGCGTCAGCCTGCGGCAGCGGGTCATCGGGCAGGACGATCTGGCGAAGCTCCTCCGCCTCGGGCACTGCCTGTCGAGCACGATCGAGCATGGCCGGTGAGGCGTCGGTGGCGATCACGCGATGCCCAGCGTCGACCAGGTATCGCGTGAGCAGTCCGGTCCCGCAGCCCAGTTCGAGCACCAGGCCCCCGCGTTGCCGCACGGGTTCCAGCAGTGCGAGGATCCCTGGCGCGCAGCGGTCGGCGTGGAAGCCGAAGCCCGCATCGTGAACCAGCGCAAGATCGCTGCGGTAGTACGGCGCAGAGCCCGTCATGCGACTATCACATGCGAATCCGCCCGCCAAGGCAACCCCTCGAGGCAGTAGCAGCGGTTGGAGGTGCTCGATGGCCGGCATGCGGGCGGTGAAGGGCGCCTTGAGCAGCTCGGCGACCCCAGGGAGCAGCCGGAGTACGCCGGAAACCGGCAATAGACGGGCGGGGCCGGCGGCCGGCGTTGTCCACCATGAAAGTCCTGATCGAGGCGTGCGCCCTGCCAAGCCGCCGGGCGATCGACCGCATCGATTCACTCCGCTCGATCGCATCCCAGATCTCCGCCCTCTCAGCCTCAGAGAACCGCCTCACCTCGATGCACCCCCGTTGCTCGACCTACGGCTCAGTCATTCAACGAGGTGTGGCGGTGATCCCCTGAGCCCGCCGCGGAACGCGGATATTTCCGGTCGCCCCCGTCGCGGACAGACCCGCGCGCTATCGGCACATGTCGCGCGCCCCGACCCGTCGGGTTCCGCAGCTATTGACAGAGAGTATACTCTCAGTGTAGTCTTCGCTTCATGAGCGTTCCCCTGACTCTCCTCGGCCTGCTGGAGCGGGCGTCCAGCTACGGCTACGACCTCAAGCGCGACTACGACACCTACTTCGGCTGGGGCCGGGCTCTCCCCTTTGGTCAGGTCTACGCCACCCTCGCCCGGCTCGCCCGCGACGGCAAGGTCAGCGCGGGTCAGATCGAGCCGGGAGCGGGTCCGGACCGCAAGCGCTACGCGATCACCGAGCTGGGGGCCAGGGAGGTGGAGGAGTGGCTGAGGACGCCCATCCAGCCCGAGCCCCACCTGCAGACCCTGCTGTTCACCAAGGTGGTCCTCTCCTTGATCCTGGGCCGGTCGGCCCGGACCTACCTCGACACCCAGCGCGCCGCCCACATGGAGCGGATGCGGCAGCTCACCGAGCTGCGCCGCACGGCCGGCTCCGTCGAGGCGCTGCTGGCCGACCACGGGCTGTTCCACCTCGAGGCCGACCTGCGCTGGATCGACCTGACCGAGGCGCGGCTCGCCTCCATCGCCAAGGCCATCGACAATCATGAGGAGGTGCAGCCGTGAGCCTCTCGGCCCTCGGCCGCGAGGGGTCCGCCAGTCCAGCGGTGGAGGGCCGCTCCCTGGTGAAGTCCTTCGGAAGGACGCCTGCCCTGAACGGTGCCAGCGTGGCGGTGGCACCCGGCGAGATACTCGCCGTCATGGGCCCCAGCGGCTCGGGCAAGTCCACGCTGCTGCACTGCCTGGCGGGGATCTTCACCCCCGACGCCGGCGAGGTCTACTTCGACGGGCGGCGCATCGATCGCCTCGGAGAGACCAGGCGCAGCGAGATGCGCCGGAGGGATTTCGGCTTCGTGTTCCAGTTCGGCCAGCTGGTGCCGGAGCTCACCGTCGAGGACAACATCGCCCTGCCCCTGCTGCTCGGCCAGATGGCGCGCCGGGATGCCTCTGCGACCGCGCGCTCCTGGCTGCCGCGCCTGGGTCTGGACGGCCTCGGGCCGCGCCGCACCGGCGAGGTGTCGGGGGGCGAGGCGCAGCGGGTCGCGCTGGCCCGCGCCCTGGTCCACCATCCGAAGGTCCTCTTCGCCGACGAGCCCACCGGCTCGCTCGACTCGCTCACCGGTGAGCACGTCATGGAGCTGCTGGTGAGCCTCACCCGGGCGGAGGGGACCACCGTTGTCCTGGTCACCCACGAGGCCCGGGTGGCGGCCTATGCCGATCGGATGGTGCTGGTCCGTGACGGCCATGTCACCGTCGCCGAGCCGCCTGCCGTCCCGTCCAACCCGGCCGACGCGTCTGCTGCCCGGCCGCATCCCCCTTCGCTGGCCCGCTGATGTACCGGCTCGGCTTGCGGCTGGTCGCCAGGAGCGGTCGTGAGGCACTCCTGCGCCTGGTCGTCACATCGCTGGCTGTCGGGGTGGGAGTGGCGATACTGCTCGCCGTTCTCGCCGAGTTCCACGCCTTCCAGGCGACCAGCAACCGGCCGTCGTGGGAGTCCACTCAGGGGACACCGGTGTCGACGACGTCGGCCACTCCGGGAGCGGAGCTTTGGAACTACTCGGAGAACATCTACAAGGGCCGCTTCATCGAGCAGCTCGACGTGGCCGCGCAGGGTCCGGGAGCACCGCGCATCCCCGGTCTTCCCCGCATCCCGGCGGCGGGGCAGTTCTACGTTTCGCCGGCGCTGTCCCGACTGCTGAAGACCGTCCCCGCCGACGAGCTGGGTGACCGCTTCCCCGGGCAGCAGGCCGGCCTGCTGGGCGACGCGGCGCTGTCGGGCCCCGACGAGCTGGCGATCGTGGTGGGGTACTCGCCGTCGCGGCTCGCTGCCCTCACCGGAACGGTCCAGGTGAGCCGGATTGCGAGCGCCCCGCAGCTGATGGGGACCACGAACCTCTACCGCCTGGGTTTCGGCATTGCCGCGGTCGTCGTCCTGTTCCCTCTCATGATCCTCATCAACACCGCGACCCGCCTGGCGGCCACGCGGCGCGAGGAACGCCTGGCGGCCCTGCGCCTGGTCGGGGCGACCCCCCGCCAGGTCAACGTGGTCGCATCGGTGGATGCGGTCGTCACCGCCTCGGCCGGAGTCGTGATCGGAGTGCTGGCGTTCTTGGCGATCCGCCCGCTCCTGGAGTCGATCTCGTTCTCGGGGGTCCAGTTCTTCGGCTACACGGTGACCCCGACGCTGTGGGGATACCTGGCCATGGTCGTGCTGGTGCCCCTGCTCGCCGCCCTGAGCTCGCTGGTCTCTCTGCGCCGGGTGTGGATCACCCCCTTGGGGGTCAGCCGCCGGACCACGCCCCGTCCGCCGGGTTGGTGGCGCGTACTGCCCATCTTTGCCGGGATACCGCTGTTCATCGCCCCGCTGGTCTCCAACCCCGGCAACCCTGATGGCACCCCGGCCTTCATCGGGTTGTTCCTCATCATGGCGGGGCTGGTGGTGGGTGGGTCGTGGCTGACCATGCAGATCGCGCGCATGCTGGCCCGGGTGGCGCGGGGCCCCTCGGCCTTGCTGGCCGCCCGGAGGCTCTCCGACAACCCGAAAGGGGCGTTCCGGACCTCAGCCGGACTGGTCCTGGCCGTGTTCGCCGGAAGCCTCGTCGCCTGCGTCGTCCCCGCCTTCAACGCGGCCCAGTCGGAGGGGGCGGCCGCCCAGCTCACCAACGTGTTGAAAGTCCCCTTGGGCAACGGGCCGGGCTCGGCCGGGCTCGGCCCGAAGACGGGCGGCCAGCTCGTTTCCTATCTCGACTCGCAAACAGGGGTGACCGTCGTCCTCATCTACGCCAACCCGGAATTCGGCCCTTCCGCCCCTTCCGACTCGGTTGTCAGCTGCTCCGCCATCCGGGCGCTGCCCGCACTGGGCTCCTGTGCTCCAGGAGTCGCGGTGGTACAGGCGGGCTTCCGTGACCTGCTCACCACCGACAACCCCATCTACTTCAACAAGGACCTGCCCGCCGTCAGCCACTCGAGTCCCCCGGCCACCGAAAGCCTGGCGGGCCTCGACGTGAGCGCCCTGCTGGTGAAGACCAACAATCCCGACACCCTGGAGCGAGTGCGGACCTACCTGACCGATTTCGAGGCGACTTCGACCGAGACGGCCCCGGCGGGCCGTTCCAAAGGGGGAGGCGCCCTGAGCGAGTGGCAGATGGGAACCATCGAACCGGAGACCTTCGGTGAGGTCGCCCAGATCCGCAACAACGATGACAAGAACATCGAGAGGGTTGTGCTAGCCATCGTGGCGCTGACCCTCATCGTGGCCGGCTGCAGCCTGGCGGTCAGCGTGGCGGGCAGCCTGCTGGACCGCAAGCGGCCCTTCACCCTGCTGCGGCTCTCGGGAACACCGCTGAAGACCCTCACCCGGGTCGTTCTCCTCGAGTCGATCGTGCCCCTGGTTGGCGCCACCGTCGTGGCGGCCGGAGTGGCAATCGCCATCGCGGAGCCTCCCCTGCGGGCGCTCTTCGCGGCGAACATCGGCGAGCATCAGAACTTCGCCTCGGCGGCCCATCCCAACCTCGGCTACTACATGACCATGCTGGGCGGGTTGGCCCTGTCGGCACTGGTCGTGTTGGCGGCGATGCCCTTGTTGAACCGCATCACCCGGCCGGAGAACGCAAGGTTCGAATAGCCACCGCGTGCCACACGGTAAGAAGCATGACAGGACGGCGCCGCGGCCACCGTCCCTAGGAGCAGACATGACCAAGGTTGCACCAGGCGTCGCCTTGCGAGCGGAGCGCCACCGGAACCGGCGAGCCGTAGTGGCCCTCGCCATCACGGGCATGCTCTGCGCGGCCTGCGGTACGGGCGCGGCCACCCGTGCCGGCTCGGGCCCCTCGGCGTCACACCAGCAGCCGGGCTCCACCGCTGGCTGCAACTCAGTTACGACGTGCTACGGCCCCCAGCAGATCGAGGCCGCCTACGGGATAGTGCCGCTGCTACACCGGGGCATCGACGGGCGCGGCCAGACCGTCGTGCTGCCGGAGCTCGCCGAACCGGAATTCCCGCTCCCCACCAGTGACATCCGCCAGGACCTCGTCCAGTTCGACAAACTGTTCGGCCTGCCGGCGGCAAAGCTTCAGGTCAACGCCAGCCTGGCCCCGTCGGCCTCGCCCTGGTTAGCCAACGGCGAGGAGGTCCTCGACGCCGAGATGGTCCACGCCGTGGCCCCGGGGGCCACCATCAGCCTGGTCATGGTCGGAGCCAACTCGCTCGACGACCCAGTGAGCGGGGTGCGTGCCGCCGTGGCCGCCATCGGGCTCGGCAGCTCCGTGGGTGACGTGATCTCTATCAGCGCCGCCGGCCAGACGGGAGGAGAGCATTGCGACACCCCGGGCGAAGTCACCGCCCTGCACGCCGCGCTACAGGCTGCCGCCCAACACCACGTAACCGTGGTCGCCGCATCCGGGGACGTAGGAGCGGTCGGAGAGCCCTGCCACCTGGTCAGCGGACTGACCGGGGGCCCCTTCCCCCCGGTCAAAGAGGTCAACCTGCCCGCGGCCGATCCGCTCGTCCTGGGTGCCGGAGGCACCACACTGACCGCCAGCCACAAGACCGGCGCCTACGTCTCCGAGAGCGCCTGGGACCTTCCATACGGTGACCCGGGCAGCCAGTTCCAGGGCTCGGGCGGCGGCTTCAGCCGCCAGCTCTCCCGCCCGGCCTACCAAGACAGCGTGCCGGGCATCGGCTCCCACCGGGGGGTCCCCGACGTGGCCGCCGACGCCGCCCCTTACATTGCCGTCGTCACCGCCACCGGGGCCGGCAAGTACACCATCAGCGGCCACGGCGGCACCAGCGCCAGCGCCCCACTGTGGGCCGGGCTGGTCGCCTTGGCGGACCAGTACGCCGGGCGGCCGTTGGGGTTCGTCAACGCCGGCATATACCGGGTCGCCGAGAGCTCCAAGTACCACGCCGCGTTCCACGACGTCACTACCGGGCACAACACGGTCGCCTTCCCGCCGACGACGATCAATGGCTACGCGACCTCGAGAGGCTGGGACGCCGTCACCGGTTGGGGCAGTCCCGACGCAAGCGTGCTCGTTCCCCTGTTGACTCGGGATGTCCATGACGGCGATGCCAACGGTCTCTGAGAGGAATGAGTTCGTCGTCGACGTGGGTGGCCCTCCGAGGGCTTGGGCGACTTGGACGGGAACCCGCCCAGATCAGGTGGCCGGGTGCGTTCTCTCAAGACGGCGCACCCCATCCTTGGCCCGCCCATGATTCGGCGATCTGGACTGGGAGGACTCCGCGCCCCAGAACGCGCGTCAAGTCCTCGCCGACGGGCATCTCGAAACGGGGTCGGCCGGAGTCCGCCGGAAACGTGCCGTAGGGCTGGTCAGCGATCGACTGGGAGTAACTCCAGCGCTTTGAGGTGGTCCTCCTCTGGAAGCACTTGAGCAGCACCACCAGGCCCAGCAGGTGGCCGGGCGCCCGGATCGCCTCGCGCGCCCACGCCACCTCGTCGGCGCCCGGCGTGAACGCCTCGCGTAGCTCCTTCGCAGCGATGGTGCGCTTGAACCGCGGGTAGGCGGTCCGTTCGATCGAGGCCACCAGGCGCCCTCCGACCTGGTCTCGCCATCCGGCGTAACCGGGCGATACCGTACGGCGCTGGTGGCCTGCTCGCCCTACCGTCTATTGCCCGTTTCCGCCGTACTCCGGCCGCCCCCGAGGTAGGCGAGCCAGACCAGCGCGCCCTCAGCGCGGTAGCAGCCCTCAGCGCGGTAGCAGCCCTCAGCGCGGTAGCATCGGCAGCCATGGCCGACGCCGTCCTGCGGGCGCCGCGGGAAGACGAGCTGCCGGCGCTCGCCGGGCGGCTGGCGCTGGACGGGCTGCTCGAGCTGGCGTGCCCGCTCGCCCCGGCGACCGATGCGCGGGTCGCCGAGGTAGCTGGGCAGCTCGTGGGCAGCTGCTGGGTCCGGCTGGTCTCGAGCCTTACCGTGTTCAGCGCCGACGGGACCGAGGCGTACCTGGACGGCCACGTCGAGCCGGGCCATCGCGGCCGGGGCATCGGCGCCACCCTGCTGGGATGGGCCGTCGGGCGGGCCCGGGCCACGGAGACCGTGCGCGCGGCCTTCACCGATGCGGGCTCCGGCGACGCGGTTGCGCTGCTGGCCTCGGCCGGCTTCCGGCCCGACCGGGTGGTGCGGATCATGGTGCACGACGACCCGGGAGCGGTTGCGGTGCCCGCCTGGCCGGCAGGGACCCGCCTGCGGCGGCGCGACCGCGGGGACGAGCTGGTCGGCGCGGTCGTGGCGGCCTGCGACCGCGCCTTCGCCGACCTGGAGGGCTACCGCGGCGCCACCAGGTCGGTGGTCGCCCGGGTGCTGGCCGACCCGACCAGCGACCCGTCGCTGTGCCTGCTGGCGGCCCGCGGCGCGGAGGTGGTCGGGCTGTGCTACTGCCGGCTCGAGCGCGACGGTGACACGCTCGGCGGCTGGGTGGAGGACCTCGGCGTGGCACCCGCGGCGCGCGGCATCGGCCTGGGTCGGGCGCTGCTGTGGCAGGGCGTGCGCGAGCTGGCCGCACGCGGCGCCAGCAGCGTGCTGCTCGGCGTCGACGCCCGGAACGCGACCGCCGAGAGCCTGTACCGGGCGACCGGGTTCAGCGCCACCAGCGAGCTGGCCCGCTACCGGCTGCGCCTGGGGTGATCGGCGCCGGGACGCCCAGGTCGGGCTGCCCTGGCGGGGTGCTTGACAGCAGCCACCTGGAGGCAGCTCAATTGGGAGCTTAGCGGCCGGTCGGCCGGTCGTGGGCGAGGAGGTCTGCGAGTGACCACGCTCGAGGGGGTGGACCGATGACCGCCGGGCCGGTGCCGTTCGAGTACGAGGTCCTGCCGAGGCGGGTCGTGTTCGGGCTGGGTGCCGAAGACCGGCTCGCCGGAGAGGTCGACCGGCTCGCCGCCGCCAGGATCCTGATCATCGGCAGCAGGGACCGGGCCGTCCGCCTGCGCGAACGGCTCGGCATGCACTGCGTCGGGATCTTCACCGACATCCGCCAGCACGTCCCGGTCGAGGTCGCCGCCACCGCGCGCGAGCTCGCCGGCCAGCTCGAGGTCGACTGCCTGGTCGCCTGTGGCGGCGGCTCGGCGATCGGGCTGGCCAAGGCGGTCGCGCTCGACCTGTCCGTGCCGATCGTGGCCATCCCGACCACCTACTCCGGCTCGGAGATGACGCCGATCTGGGGCCTGACCAGCGGGCGGCGCAAGCAGACCGGCCGCCATCCAGGAGTGGCGCCGGCGGTGGTGCTCTACGATCCGGCGCTCACGGTCGGCCTGCCGCCACGGCTGACGGCCTCCAGCGGGATGAACGCGCTGGCCCACTGCGTCGAGGCGCTGTATGGGCCGACCGCCAGCCCGGTCAGCGCCCTGCTCGCCACCGACGGCATCCGGCGCCTGACCACGGGGCTGGAGGCGTCCGTGCGCAACCCGGCCGACCTCACGGCCCGCGCCGAGGCCATGCTCGGCGCGCACCTGGCCGGGACCGTCCTGGCGGTTGCGGGGGTGGCCATCCACCATCAGCTCTGCCACGTGATCGGCGGCGCGCTCGCGCTCGACCATGCCGACCTCAACGCGGTGCTGCTCCCCCACGCGGTGCGCTTTGTCGCCCCGACCGTGCCCGACGAGATGCGACGGGTGGCCCGCGCGCTGGGTGCCGGCGACGGCGACGCGGCCGGCGCGCTGTGGCTGCTGGCGCGGCGGCTCGGCGCGCCAGCGAGCCTGGCCGAGCTGGGCATGCCCGCGGCCGAGCTGGACCGCATCGCCGCGGCGGCCGCCGCGCGGGTGTCGCCGCAGCCTCGTCCCGCCGGCGTCGCCGACCTGCGCGACCTGCTCGCCGCCGCCTGGACCGAGCGGCGGCCCACCGCCGAGCAGCCGGTGGCGGCAGCCCGGTTCGTCAAGGACGTCCGCGGCGAGTGGTAACGGCGGAGGGCTGACGTGGGCACGCGCTTCTCCAGCACCGATGAGGTGGCCGAGCGGCTGGAGGCCACCGGCTACCTGCCGGACCCGGCCACCGCCATGGTCTGCTACCTGGCCGACCGGCTCGACAAGCCGATCCTGGCCGAGGGCCCGGCCGGCGTCGGCAAGACCGCCCTGTCCTACGCCCTGTCCCAGGCCACCAGCGCCAGGCTGCTGCGTCTGCAGTGCTACGAGGGACTCGACGAGACCAAGGCGCTCTACGAGTGGAACTACAAGAAGCAGCTCCTGCGCATCCAGGCCGACCAGGGCCCCGACCACGCCACCAGCTGGCAGGAGCTGCAGACCGACCTGTTCACCGAGCAGTTCCTGCTGGAGCGCCCGCTGCTGGCCGCCATCCGCGCCAGCGACCCGGTCCTGCTGCTGCTCGACGAGGTCGACCGGGTCGAGGTCGAGACCGAGGCGCTGCTGCTGGAGGTGCTCAGCGAGTTCCAGGTGTCGATCCCCGAGCTGGGCACCATCACCGCGCGGCAGCGACCGCTGGTGGTGCTGACCTCCAACGCCACCCGCGAGCTGTCGGAGGCGCTGCGGCGCCGCTGCGTGTACCTGCACCTGGACTACCCGACGCTGGAGCGTGAGCGGGCGATCGTGCGGCGGCGGGTGCCGGAGCTCGACGGTGTGCTGGCGGGACAGGTGGCGGGGCTGGTGCGGTCGCTTCGGAGGCTGGAGCTGAAGAAGCCGCCGTCGGTGGCGGAGACGATCGACTGGGCCAGGACCCTGGCGCACCTCGGGGTCGACCGGCTCGACCCAACCGTGGTCGACCAGACCCTGCAGGTCCTGCTCAAGCACCAGCGCGACATCGACCGGGCCCGCGCCCACCTGAGCAGCCGCACGGGCGATGCGCCGCTCAGCTGATCTCGTACACCGAGTCCGCGAGCTGGCGCAGGTTGCGGACCTCGAAGACGCGGTCGCAGTGGGGCGCGTACAGGCGCATGACCGAGTCGGTGCTGTCCCACTCGGCGCGCGGCTCGGGGTTGAGCCAGTACAGGCGCCGCGCCCGCGCACGGAGGCGGCGCAGGGCGTCGGCGCCGGCGTCGCGATAGTTGGCGCGGGCGTCGCCCATGACGATCAGGGTGCTGCGGCCGTCGATGTCGCCGCCGTAGCGCTCGGCGAAGCGTTCCAGCACCTGGCCGTAATGGCTGTGCCCGTCGCCGGCGACGACCCTGGCGCGGGCGAAGATCGAGCGCAGGTCGAGTCGCTGGTCGCGCTCGGCCAGCAGGCCGGTCAGCTCGTCGACGCCGTCGACGAAGGCGAACGAGCGCAGCCTGCCCAGCTCCTGGCTCATGGCGTGCAGCAGCGACAGCGTGAACTCGGCGAACTCCACCACCGAGCCGGAGACGTCGGCGAGCACGTACAGGTCGGGCCTGGAGGCGCGCCGCGCGCGGAACGCCGGCTCCACCGGGACGCCGCCGTACTGCAGCGCGCGGCGCATGGTGCGGCGCACGTCCAGGCGGCCCCGCCGGCGCCGGCGGCGCTTCTGGGCCACCCGGGCGGCGAGCTTGCGCGCCAGCGGGCGGACCGCCTGGCGCAGCTCGCTCAGCTGGGTGGTGCTCGCCCCGAGGAAGTCGACGTCCTCGAGCTGCCGCTCGCGGTACAGCTCGGCGGCCTGGTCGGCGCCGGCGTGCGCCGCCTGGCGGTGGCGGACCTGCTTGGCGAGCATGCGGCGGAAGTCCTCCAGCCGCTGCTGGAGCCGCTCACGCTCGAGCCGGGTGTCGATGTCGCCACGGTCGAAGGCGCCGGCCATCGCCATCTGGACGAGCCGGTAGAGCTCGAGCTGCCGCAGGATGCGGTACATGAAGTAGCGCTCGGTGGCGTCGGGCTGGCCCTCGATGCCGCCGAAGCGGTCCACCGCAAGGCCGGCGAGCACGCGCATGGCCGCCTCGTCGTCGCGCCGCAGCGCCTCCAGCAGCGCCTGCAGCAGCGCGGTGGACGGCTCACCCTCCCCCGCTGCCGGCCCGTCGGGGACCGGGTGCCCGTCGTGCCCACCGCCGGCGCCGTGGGCGGCCTGGGCGTTGGCCTGGGCGGCTGCGCCGGGCGGGGCCCGCGGCACCGGGAAGCACACGTCGAACAGGACGTCGAAGGTCTCTTCGTCCTCTGCCCGCTTGATCAGGGTCGCGGCGAGCGCCGCGCGGAACTGGCCACGCTCGCCGGCGTCGACGTGGCGCAGGCTGTCGAAGGCGTCGAGCACCTCCACCATCGACACCGGGACCCGGGCCTCGCGCAGCCGGTGGAAGAATTCCAGCAGCGAGGTCTCCAGGGAATCGGAGAGGTGCGCCGAGCTGGCCATCTCGCGCAAGGATAGCCGATGGACATGCTGCAGCCAACGACCGCCCCGGTGGGCCGCCTGCTCCGGCTCGGCGTGGTGCTCGACACCCGCAACCCGGTCGAGCGCCTGCGCGAGGTGGCGCGCATGTGCGACCGGGCCGGGATCGGCGCGCTGTGGGTCGAGGACCCGCGCGCGGCTCCGGGCGACCCCGCTCAGCTCGAGGCGTGGACGGCCCTGACCCTGGTCGCGCCGGAGGTGCGCCGGGCGCGCCTGGGAGCGCTGCTGGACGCGGGCTGGCGGGACCCGGCGCTGCTGGCCCGCATGGCCGCCACGCTCGCGGCCAGCGTCGGTGGCCGGCTCGAGCTGACCTTGCGCGCTGGCGGCGCGGCCGCGGGCGACCTCGGCGGGATCGTCGAGGCGTTGCGGCGGGAGCTCGTCGCCACCTGGATCCCGTCGGTCGTCTCGTCCGGCTCGGGTGGGCCGATCCTCGAGGCGGTGGCGCTGCCGGCCGAACAGCCGACCATCGCGGTGGCGGTCCCACCGGCGCGCGCCGCCGACCTCGAGTGGGCCGCGCGCATCGCCGATGACCTGGTGCTGCCGCCCGCGCCGTTCGCGGCGACCCTCGAGGCGGCGGCCGCCGCGCGCCAGGCGGCCGCCCGAGCCGGCCGCGACCCCGCCCAGCTCGGTATCGCCGCGCGGCTGCCCGTCTCGGTCGGCAGGACCGGCGCCGAGGCGCAGGCCCGCTGGGACGCCGAGCCCGCCTTCGCCGGCCTCGGGCGCTCCGACGAGGCGGGGATCTTCGGCACCCTGGAGCAGTGCCACGACCGCGTGGTCGCGCTCGCCCACGCCGGCGTCACCGACCTGCGCTGCCTGCTGCCGAACGCGATCGACATCCACGACGTGATCGCCCAGCTCACGGCGATGACCATCGGCAGCGCCGGCAAGCTGGTGCCCGGCGCGCCCCGCACGCGGGTCCCCGAGCCGCCGCCCGGCTGGGGTGGCCGCCCGCGCTTCCCGCAGCCGCCGAGCGGCCCGCAGCCGCCGGCTGCCGCAGGTTGACGTTCCCGCGGTGTCACATGGCGCTGTAGCCGATGTGGATGTGGTCGCGGTGGTCCTCGTTGCTGAAATAGGGCCGGTGGCCAAGCGGGAACGGCGAGCCGATCTCGGCCGGGCGCAGCGGGCCCTGCAGGCCGTCCAGCCAGCCCACCAGC
>WNGA01005994.1_pt1 | contig 20215 bp, 27 predicted proteins | sample 5400061 | NCBI WGS metagenome assembly WNGA01 (sample SAMN13153366, study PRJNA577476) | soil metagenome | isolation source: 100 cm soil or saprolite under grassland replicate 2 | place: USA:California | collected 2016-06-15
ACCGCGAAGTCGACACCGCTCTGGACCACCTCTCAGCAGCCCTCGGTCTCCAACACGCCGCGTAAACAAAATCCTCACTCCACCCCTGCAAATGCCTAACCGCCCAATGGACGCCGGAAGCGCCGTGGTAGAAACGAACTTGCACGCCCCACCATTTGCAGCGATGTCAGCTCAGTCGCTTCTCGGTCAGCCGGAGTCGCCCCAGCCGCGTGACGGACCACGCACGCCATCCGATGGATTCTACCGGGAGATGGCGCCAGTACCTGAGCTGCGCTCCCATGTCAAGTGCATCTGGTACCACCGTGTTCGTGCCAGCCGTGAGCTCGCAATCGAGGCCGTCCGCGTGCTTCCGGACGGCTGCATCGACATCGTGTGGCTCAACGGGCAGCTGCGGGTAGTAGGCCCAGACAAAAAGGTACGCATGGCCCAGCTCCCGGTTGGTACGACGATCGCCGGACTCAGATTCCGGCCGGGTGTCGCGCCTGTGGCCCTCGGCGTACCGGCGAACGCACTCGTCAACCACCGCGTTCCGCTAGGAGACCTGTGGAACTCGGATGTCGACCCGATCGAGGACCAGCTTCACGAGGCGCACTCTCTTCAAGAAGCAACCGACCACCTTCAGTCTGTGGTGCTGTACCGGCTCCGCCGAGCCCCACAAGTTGATCAACTGGTTCAGCGCCTTGTTGTGGCGATAGAAGGCGGCCTGGGTGGGAGACGCCGATCGATCGCGCATGTCGCTGACAGCTTCGGCATTGGCGAGCGACAACTGCTACGGCGTTGCGAGTCTGCCATCGGGTATGGTCCCAAGACCCTCGAACGCATCCTCAGACTCCAGCGCTTCTTGACGTTGGCGCAACACGCGCCACTAGGCAGCCTCACTCGGGTCGCGCGCGATCTTGGCTACGCCGACCAACCACACATGACCCGCGACATCGTCCGTATTGCCGGCGTTCCCCCGAGTGCGCTCGTCGCCGACCGGCGAGTCTGATACGAAGATTTTACCCGTTTCGGGAGCACGACGTACAGGGGCTTTCGTGAATGGTTGGGCCTGTCGAAATTATGCAGTTTTGGCGCCGGAGTGCTGCCTGCGCGACGCGCGGGGCGCCAGAAACCAGTTCGGATGAGACCTTTTTCCCTCTCCGCAGGGTGAAGTGGCATCGTCTTAGCGCATGTCGGACCGGTGTCGCGAAAAGTAACGAGCGCCTCGCGGTGCAAATGCGCTTGCCTGACTGGCGCCTGGTCACTGGGAGCACCCTCTGTTTCGACCATCCGGTTTGCACGGTCGCACAGGGGGTGTCGCACTGATAGGCGTCGTCACGACTATGAATAGGGCCGAGTCTCAGAAGTTCGCTGTGCCGGCACCACCAGGGTGCCCCGTCTTCAGGCGACCGGACCGGTGATGGGGTCGGCACCACCCCAACGCTTCGGACCAAGTCGGCATCCCCTCCGTCGGCTTGCGCTCGGTATCAGGCGATCGATGTCTGTGCGTGGTGCGCGGCCGCCCAGCAGGCTCGAGTATGTGGAGTTGTTTAGATGTTGGAGTTTGGACAAGAAATTGTGAGAGCCTCTGTTTGCCGCTGTTTGCATCGCCACCCTCTTGCTGTTCGGGACTTCCTGCACAAGTCAAACTGGTGCTAGCAGCTCGCCCGGTGCCACTGGTGGCACCGCGACCGCTGGAACTGGCGGCTCAGCGGGCGGCGGAACCCCAACGCAGCTACCCGCAGCCTCTGCAAGCCCAGCGCGGGCCGCCCCTGCGGCCGGCCAACAGCAGACCGTGAACATCACCGATGCCAACCAGTTTCAACCTGCAACAATCAGCGTTCCCGTGGGTGCCGCCATTACGTGGGTGAACTCAGGCCGGACGATCCACACTGTGACAGACGATGCGTCGAAGGCGGCCAACCCGAGCGATGCCCAGCTGCCCGCGGGTGCCCAAGCGTGGGACTCGGGCAATGTCGGCGGTGGCGCCACGTTCATGCACACGTTCGAAACGCCCGGCGAGTACACGTACTTTTGCTCGCTGCACGAGTTCGCCGGGATGATCGCCCGCATTTCGGTCAGGGGCTAGAGACGTGACGCCGTTTAATTCATCCGAGACGAACGCATCGGGGACCGTCGGACCTGCTCGACCACGCCCGCCCGTGGGCCTTTGCGTACAACAGTCGAATGAGGACCCATCCTCATTCGACTGAAGCACCTAACCTGCTCGTGTAACTCCAGGCCGTCTTGGTAGAAGTCATGGTGCTGACCTCTTCCGCCGCCGACCCTGTGCGCGCCGGCCGCCGGGGCCGGAGGGAGCGTGTTGGCCGCGTCGCTCCTCCCGGCGCCGACCAAGGTGCTTGCTTAGTTCGCAGCCACACGCCGTATCCTTGGCGTGGATCTGGTTCATCGACGGGCTACTACGCCACATACTCCAACTCGTTATAACGCGCGGCAGACTGCCTGAAGGAGGACGGTGAGGTACGTCCGCCAGTCATCGACCGGGTACGAGCCCGACGTATCTCCGTGGAGCAACGCGATCACCGTCAAGCTCGTGTAATGGACACCGTACTTCGCGAGCGAGTCGACCCAATCACTGGGAGTTCGCTCGCTCACGGTCGCGCGACGAGGCGGAGGAGGTCGGACCGGACGCGGACCTGCCGCCGGCTGCTGATCGACGGGCGCATGCATCAGTTTCGCCACGACGTTCCACCTCCCTGCGCCGGCCGGGCCGCGTCCTCGTCGAAACTGAGGTCGAGGAAGTCGGAGACCTTGCCGAGAGCGCCGATCAGCCGCAGGGGTGCGGGCACGGCCCGTCGCTGCTCGTCGTGGACGAGGCGCGGCCGGGTCATCGGCAGTGCGCGCCCGCGCGTCTCGATCACACAGCTGGCGTACGGTAGAGCCGCCCGCTCGTGCGTCCACGGTGCACGACGATGCCGAAGTGGGGCAGGTAGCGGGCCTACGGGCCGAGGACGTGGTTCGTCACGCGCTTGTTGAAACGGGCCATCGATCGGGGTACAGGCATTGGACCGTCCTCCGTTTTGGTACGACGACTGGTGTCGAATTCGCGGCCGAGTGCCGAACCCTGTACGCCGTGCTCGGTCGGCGCGCTACGCGACGCGCATTCGGAGCACCTCGGTGACCCGGTCGAGGTGGGCGAGCAAGGGACGCAGCAGCCACGGCAGGTCGCGCAGCTCGGGATCGACGATTACCTCGGGGTCGACGAGGCGCACGACGCGGCCGCGCGTGCGGATCCGGCATTCACCCGCCTGCGCGGACGTTCTTTAGCCAGTCGACGTTCGATCCGTAGGTGAGAGCGAAAACGTAATGGTCGCCGCAGCGGAACGCGTTGATGGGGATCGTGTAGGTGCGGCTCGAGCGGCGACCGACGTGGGTCAGGATGGCGAACCAGGGCAGCCTGCCAGCGACCAGCCGCGTGACGGGGTTGACGAAGCGACGGACGAATGAGCGGGCGAGCCATAGCCGCGGCGTGGCCTGCATTACGGGCGCATTATCAGGCCTCATTGGGTCACGTCCTCCCGCAGCGCGCGTCTTTGGTGCGCCCGTCGAGCGCCGCGTTCATCCCAACCCCATGCGGCGCCCCCAAGAAAAGCACGTGCTCGTGGCCGGAACGCAACTGGCGACAGAGCAGGTCGGCGGACCGGCCATCGGTTATCAGGCACGTGGTAGTTACCATCCGTTTCAAAACAGCCACGGCTGATCACCCGGCCAGGACGCCCAGACCGTAGGCAGAGGATGCGGCCACCCGCACTGCCAGCGCGGCACCGGCCAGGACCAAGAAGAAGACCGCCCCTCCGGCGCTCTTGGCGTCATTGGCCATGATGTGTTTGACGATGGCCCCGACGAAGTACAGGGCCACGCCGGCGGCGGCCGCTGTGCCGACCACCGGCACCCAGAACCCGACCACGATCCCCACCAGGGCCAGCGCCTTGACGCTGGCGAGCCACGGCAGCCACGACAGGGGCACCTGCGCCCTGGTCATCAGCGCCGGGAGCCCGTCGAAGCGGGTGAACTCGGCGAACGCGCACCAGGCCATCCCCAGACCGAGCAAGGCATTGACGGCTACGTAAGAAATAAACACGGACAACTCTCCTTTCGACCGCTGGTGCGCCTGCCAGAGAGCGGCCAGCGCGTGTCGCGACGAACGGCCGCGTCCGTATCAGCCGCAGCACCAGCCACCGGGCTCGATCTCCGCACGCCTCAAGCCGCTTTGGCAACCGTGACCGCGGTGGGTTGCTCGTCCGAACGGGGACGCCGATATAGACCCGAGCATGCGGCTCGGCGGTCGGAGCGCCCACGAAGCGAGTGCGAACGCGGCCAAAACCAGACATGTGATCACGTCGCCCGGGCCATTGCCGCGCAGCACATGCGAGGCGGCCGCGCCCGTCAGTTCGAACATCACGCCGGCGTACGCCCATTCCTTCAACCGCGGAAGGCGCGGCGCGAACAGGACGGCCGCTCCGGCCAGCTTCAGGATTCCGAGGATCTTGAGTACGTATGCTGGGTAGCCGAGCTGCGTCACGATGTCCACGACCGGCCTGCCAGCCACGACGCTCTCGCGTCCCTGGATCAGGTCCGTGACACCGCCCGCCAGCGTCTCGCCCGCGATGATCGCGGTGGCCGCCCAGTAGGCGATCGGTCGTGCTTTCATCGCCGTGCTCCTTTCTTCGGCTGTGTCCAGCGGCCTGTCACATCGGCGGCGTTTCGAGGCTCACGTATATGACACGCGGCGACCGAGGAAGGTGACCGATGCACGAACGTGACTGGCTCGCGGCGCGCTTCGAAGAGAACCGCCCTCGCCTGCGGGCGGTGGCCTACCGGATGCTCGCTCGCTCCCCGAGGCTGACGACGCCGTCCAGGACGCGTGGCTGCGCCTCGGCCCGTCGGGGGCGAGCGGCATCGAGAACCTCAGCGGGTGGTTGACCACGGTCGTGGCGCGGGTCTGCCTTAACCTGCTGCGGTCCCGCAACCTGCGACGCGAGGATCCGATCGGCTTTCACTTGCCAGACCCGATCGTGAGCGGCGGGGACGGGGTCGATCCAGAGAACGAAGCGCTCTTGGCCGACTCGGTCGGGCTCGCCCTGCAGGTGGTGCTCGACACGCTGACCCCCGCGGAACGCCTGGCGTTCGTCCTGCACGATATGTTCGACGTGCCGTTCGAGGAAATCGCCCCCCTTGTGGGGCGCTCTCGGGACGCCGCGCGGCAGCTCGCCAGCCGCGCGCGGCGCCGTGTACAGAGGGCCGCGTTGGTCCCCGACGTCGCCCTGGCCGGCCAGCGAGAGGTCGTCGACGCCTTCTTCTCGGCCGCCCGCGCCGGCGACTTCGACGCGCTCGTCGCGGTGCTCGACCCTGACGTCGTATTGCGGTCCGACCGCGGCGGCCGACCACGAGCGCCGGTCGTGGTCCGCGGTGCTGCAGACGTCGCTGGCCTGGCGATGACCTTCGCGCGGCCCTCGACGGTGGTGCGAGCGGCGCTCGTCAACGGCGCCGCTGGGGCCGTCGTGGTCGCGGGTGGCCGCGCGTTCTCGGTCATGGGCTTCACCGTTGCACGCGGCAAGATCGTTGAGATCGACGTCGTTATGGACCCCAGACGCCTCGGCCGACCCGACGTGGCCGTCTTCGTGGCGTAATGCACCGACGCGGACCGTGACCGACCTCCGCGATCAGCTCGCCTGTGGCTGACGATCGGACGGACAGCATGAGCCGCCAACCGCGGGTCGGCATCGTCGGCGCCGGCCCGGCCGGGCTGATCGCCGCGATCGCGGCGGTCCGTCTGGGGCTGGACGCCATCGTCTTCGAGCGCATGACCAGCTTCCGCCGCGTGGGCGGCGGCCTAGTGGTCCACAGTAACGGGCAGCGGGTGTTGGAGGCGCTGGGGCTGCTGCAAGCGTTTCGCGGCCTCGCCTTGCCCGTGCGCACGATGCTGGTCGAGCGGCCGGACGGCACCAGGCTCAGCACCTTCGACTACCGCGAGAAACCCGTGCCGCACAACTCGGCGGCCGTCCTGCTCAGGGCCGATCTGCAGGCGTTCCTTTTGGAGGAGGCCGTCACAGCCGGCGTCCAGGTCAACTGGAACTGGCGCAGCACGGGCGTCGATCTGACACCGGGATTGGCGACACTCCGCTTCGCTGGCGGCGGCGCCGTGCCGTTCGACGCCGTCGTGGCCGCCGACGGGATCCATTCGGCGGTCCGAGAATCACTGGGCCTGGCAGCCAAGCAGCGTGCCCCCCGTCGCGCCTACCTCCGCGGCGTCGCCGAGCTCGCCGCGACCGACGACGTGGTACGCGAGGTCTGGGGGCGCGACGGCCGTCGCTTCGGCGTATGCCCCCTGCCTGCAGGCCGCAGTTACTTCTACTGCACCGCGCCGCTCGGCCGCTGGCAGCCCACGCTGCGACAGGACCTGCCGGGTTGGACCGACGGCTGGGCCGACTTCGGGCCGCGTGTGCGGGCCGTCGTGCGGTCGGTGGCCGACTGGGGGGACGTGAACTACGACGAGGTGCACGAGGTGCGCCTGGACCGCTGGTGGAAAGGCCGCGCCTTCGTCGTCGGGGACGCCGCGCATGCGATGGCGCCTGACCTGGGCCAGGGCGCGAACGCCGCGATGGTCGACGCGCTCGTCCTCCTGCGGCTGCTCGCCCCGGCTCTGCACGGCGGCGGGGACGTCGCCGTGGTCGGGCCCGCCTACCAGTCGGTGCGACGCCACTTCGTGAGCGACACCCAGGCGCTGGCAGGACAGGTCGGCTGGCTATCCAACCTGGTCGCCACCCCGGGCATGCTCCTGCAGAAGGCCGTACTCGGCCTCGGTTCGGGCATCCCTGTCCTCGGTCAGCATGCGCGCCAATTAACCTGCGGCTTCAACCCGGCCGAGGAACCGTATCTCACGCCCGTCGCGACCGGCGCGCGAGTCGAAATCTAGACTGGGCTCCACGCCAGGGTAGATCGCGCCGTTTGATTTCTGGGTTGCCGAACCCGCGAGGTGACCTTCCCGGTTGATCGCGCTGCTCGATGACGGCGAAGCTTGGATGCGCGTCGCCGCGCCTCGAAGGCTCGCGCGTCTGGGGCACCGGGCGCGGCCACTTGCACGCACGCTGCCCGAATTGCCAGCGTTCCCGTACACCGCGGACCAGGGGCTCTGGCCACATCGTGGGCGGGTGCCTCGCGGGTTTTCGTGTGCTTCAACGCTCAGAATTGAGGGGCAGCCTGAGGCAGCGTGAGAAGCGCGACGACCGCAAAGAGCACAAGAATACCGATCGGAACAAACCAGGCTATTGGCCGGGTCTCATCAACCCGCGTAGATGTCTGTGTGCGCCGGTCGGGTGGACGGAGCCTCCAGGAAGCGAGATTCAGCACTACCATGATGAGGGGGACGGCCCAGATGCCGGGCCCATCTCCGACAAACAGGTGGGAAGCGGTGGCAGCCGAATAGTTGATGAACGCGCCGGCATATGCCCACTCCTTGAGCACCGGAAACCGCGGGACGAGCAGGGCTACCGCGCAAACGAACTGGAACGATCCCAGGATATTGCCAAAGTACTGCGGATGTCCGAGGTGCGTCAGAAGCACGCGGATGTACTCGATATGCAAGAACGCCCACATCGAGCCTGACAGATTCTCGTAAGCGACGAACAACGTGAAGACCCAGTACGCGATGAGCCGCCAATTCGCGCGGCTGAGAAACGTTGGCGTGCTTTTTAGCTGTGCTTCGATACCCATTCCGAAATCACCCCTCTCAGCTGCTGAGTCCCACCGCGGCCGACGCCTCGGGCGCGCGGCTCGCCGGTGCCGCGCGGCCCGGGGCGCGGACGATGGCAGCGGCCTGCAGCGAGAGCGCCACCGCATTGACGGCATGGAGCGCGGCGACCCAGGGCAGGCGGGTCCGGAGTGACGGCAGCAGGACTTGCACAACGGTCAGGGCCGCCAGCAGCGCAGCCAGCCCAACCACGCGCCGCCCGGCCCGTGCGACCAGCGCCACGACCAGGAGCAGCAGGATCGCCAGGGCCAGCAGGATCGCCAGGGCCAGAGCGACGCCCAGCGTCCGGTGGGGCTGGAACGTCGTCACCCCGAACAGCGCTGCGCCGGCCAGGTAGAACTCGACGACGAGGCCGGCCAGGACGAGCCACGCCAGCCCTTGAAATATCCGCGTCACAACTGATTGCATCTTCGATGCATCTCCATTCGTGTGCTCACCGCGTCGGACTCGCCGGCAGTCTCGCGTTGCCTGGCGCCGCGCCCGTGGCGAACCCGGCGCTTAAGTGCCCACCATTCACGCGGCCCATTCCCCCGCTGTCTGACCGGTAGTGACGTTCAAGCGGTTCCAGGCGTTGATCGCCGCGATGTAGATGACCAAGGCTGCGAGCGCGCGCACGTCATAGTGCTTGGCGGCCTCGTTCCAGATCTCGTCAGGCACAGCATCTGAACGGTCGCCGAGCCGGGTGGCAGCTTCAGTCAGTGCTAGGGCCGCGCGCTCCGCGTCGCTGAAGTACGACGCTTCCCGCCAGGCTGCCAGGGTGAACAATCGCTCTTCTTTTTCGCCGACCTTCTTGGCAGCGCGAGCATGCATGTCGAGGCAAACGGCGCAGCCGTTGATCTGGCTGGCACGCAAGCTGACCAGTTGGAGCGTCGTTTCAGGCAGATCAGCCTGGCTTGCCGCTTCGGTTGCCGCGTTGCTGAGCGCCTGGAGCGCATCGAGGACGCCGCGCACGCTGAGCGCCGGGCTTTTGATCCGAGGCTGCATGTCTATCTCCCGTCACATTCGTGAGATTTCGTGTGTCACTCCTATGACACGCGGCAACGAGAGGACGTGACAGATGGACGAACACGAGTGGCTGGCCGAGCGCTTTGAGGAGCACCGGACGCACCTGAAAGCCGTTGCCTATCGGATGCTCGGCTCGCTCGCCGAGGCTGACGACGCGGTCCAGGACGCGTACCTGCGCCTCAGCCGGTCCGGAGCAAACGGCGTCGAGAACCTCGGCGGCTGGTTGACGACGATCGTCGCGCGCGTGTGCCTGAACATGCTGCGCTCACGCAACCTAGTCCGCGAGGAGCCAATGGGCGGCCACGTGCCTGATCCGGTCATCAGCTTCGAAGATGGCGTGGACCCCGAACATGAAGTGCTGCTAGCCGACTCGGTGGGCCTGGCGCTCCAGGTGGTGCTCGATACGCTGGCTCCTGCCGAGCGGCTCGCGTTCGTACTCCACGACATGTTCGATGTGCCGTTCGACGAGATCGCGCCGATGGTCGGACGCTCGGCCGAAGCGGCCCGGCAGCTGGCGAGCCGTGCGCGGCGCCGAGTGCGCGGCTTGGCTCGGGTGCCTGACGCCGAATTGGTCCTCAGCGGAGAGTGGTCGACGCCTTCATTGCCGCGGCGCGCGGCGGCGACCTCGACGCCCTGCTCGCTGTGCTTGACCCCGACGTGGTGCTGCGTGCTGATAGCGGACCGGCCCGCCCCGCAGCGACCCGGGTGATTCGCGGTGCGACTGCCGTGGCGCGTTCCTCGCTGGGCGGCGCGAGCGCGCACCCCGACATTCTACTGCGAAGTGCGCTCGTCAACGGCGCCGCTGGCGTCATCATGATAGATGGCGGCCAACCATTCGCGGTTTACGGCTTCACTGTTGCCGGTGGCAAGATCGTCGAAATCGACATCGTCTCCGACCCCGAACGCCTGCGCCAGCTCGGCCTGTCGCAGCAATGAGGAGGAGCCCGGATTGGCGCTGGCTGTCTATCGACTCGAGCTCGAGTGCTCGAGGCTGGGCGTGGTGACGCCCGCCGGTTCTTCGCGGCCGTACGGCGACAGGCCCCCGTTCCACTTGGCGCGCCTGGCGCGTAGCTTCATGTCCTCGCCCACGCGCTCGGCGGTGATCCCTCGCTCCAACTCGGCGATCGCGCCGAGTACGTGCAGCAGCATGAAGCGCCCCACCGGACCCGATGTGTCGATGTTGTCGCGCAGCGAGACGAACTTGACGGCGTTCTGCTCGAAGAGCTTCATCAGGTCGAGCAGGGCGGCCAGCGAGCGGCTGATCCGGTCGAGCTTGGTCACGCCGACCGAGCGGACGCGGCCCCTACGCACGTCAGCGAGCAACTCTTGAAGCTTCGGACGGTCGATGTCCCTGACGGAGACGCCCCCTCCGGGTAGAGGCGCAGGTTCAGGTCGTGCGCGGCGCCGTAGGCCTCCAGCGCCTGGACCTGATTCTGGAGCCCGTCGCGCTCGACGTGCATCGTGGTGGACACGCGCGGGTAGCCCGCGTCCCGCTGCTCGACCGTCCGCCGGGTCATCGCTGGCGGCCCTCGTTGGTGCCCTAACTCGCGATCGCGGGTCGCTCGTCTGTGCCGAGTCGATCGGCCGTCGAAAGCGCAACCAGCTCGCGACGCCCGATGACAGGCGGCTTTGATGATCAACCGCTCGAGCGCGAGGCCGTGGGCGGTCGCCTCGACCAGCTCCGTCGCCTCGGCGTCGTCGCCCACATCACCGACCTCTTTCGGGCTCGAGCAGCCGCAGTACCCCTGGGCGTTTAGCCGATCGCGCCGCCGCTAGAGCGCCGTCGGCGGCCAGTCGAGGGCGATTGCCAACCGCCGGGTCGGCAGGAACGGGTGCCGTGCGACGAGGTCGATCAGCTCGCGGTCGGACCCCGAGAGGCAAAGAGCGGCGACTCCCATCCCCTCGGCCGCGTGCGGCGGGCTTGGGCATCCGCAGCGCGCCGTCCGGCGTGAACAGCGACGCAAGGCGGTCGTAGTCGCGCATCATCGCCGCGTCGGTGAACTCCCCGCGCAGCGCCTCGATCTCGACGCGATCCGCGATGGTCTGAAAGTCGCTCATTGGTTTCTCCTTGACATATACGGCTGCATGGACCGGCTGTTGGTCGAGCCGCTCCGGGCAGGGCAGCCAGACGCCGCGCTGGGTCAGCGAGTGAAGGACTCGGGGCCGAAGCGGCCCCACGCCACGAAGGCGGCCATGGCGAGATAGACCAGGTCGATCATGATCGTTACCTTCTCGCCACGGCGGAGGCGCACGATCACCGCGCCAACAAACAGCAACACCGCACCGGTAGCAGCCAGCGGCACCAGAACCGGTGCGATGTTGAGCGCGGCGGGCAGGATCAGGCCCGCTGCAGCCAGAAGCTCGAGGGCTCCGATGGCCTTGAGGGCACCGGGGCTGAAGTCTTCGACCCATCTCGTGGCGGCGCCCATGCCGGCCATCTTCTCCTTGGGCACGAACAGCTTGGCGCTGCTGAGCAGGAAGACAACGGCCAGCAGTCCGGCAACGATCCACAGAGCGAGGTTCAGCGTGAGGTTCATGAGGATCTCCTGCAGGGTTATCGGCGATTCGTGCCAGTGTCTTGCTGGTGGTGCGTTTAGGCCAGCGCGAGTCGCATGAAGATTGGCAGGACCTCGGCCCCGATCTCACACGCCGCGGACTGCGGGCGCCCTGGCTGGTGGTCAGCGACGGAGCACCTAGTCTGATCAAGGCCATCGAAGAACTTTGGCCGGAGGCCGACCGGGGTAGGTGCGCGGTTCACAAGTTACGCGATGTGATCGCCAAACTGCCGAAGCGCTCCGGTCTGCACGACCAGGTGAAGGCTGCATACTGGGCGGCTCTGGATGAAGCCACCGACCCGGCCGATGCCGAGCGGAGGCTGCGTGAGCTGGTTGCCGAACTGGAACGGCCCTATCCCAGTGCCGCGGCCTGCCTGATGGAGGACGCGCCGGCGGTGTGCATCCATCCGAACTACTTCCCGCGGCTGCGCAAGCGGTTCCGATCCTCCAATTTGTTGGAGCGATCGCTGGAGGAAGTCAAGCGGCGGACGAAAGTGATTGGCCGTTTTCCCGGAGAGACGAGTTGCCTGAGCGCATGTGCTGGGCGGTGCTGGATCTATTCCTGGCAGGTGCCAGAGGACTTGGCTTGAGCGACCTGGAGTACAAACAGGTTGGGTCAATGAAGATCGCTCACGCGCACAGTGAGCCAACCATCAATAAGGTCGCGTAAGATGAGCTAAACGCGGAAGCAACGCCACCGCTTTTACATCAGGTCTGGTCCGCGATCGAACTTACACGCGAGTGACCAAGCGGCGACTCTGGAGCTAGGGGCGTGAGCATGCGTGAGTCGCGATGGTTGCTATCCCGCTGCCGTGCCCTGCTCGACTCGATAGGTGAAGATCAAGTCGCCGGAACTCTGCTCTGGCGGGCCTTCCATCATCGCGCCAGCCAGCGCTGTCATGGACGGCCGTGCCGCCGCAAACCCTCGTTCGGCGTCCTGGCTGTCCCAGAAGGAGATATTCATGACCTCGCGGTCGCTGACCCGGACGCAGTAGAACGCGTGAAACCCGCCCGATTGCTCGCAGAGGGTGACAGCCTCACTGAGGGCACGCTGCACCTCTTCTTCGGTCACTGTCCGGGTGAAGCGGGGCCGCGCGACTAGGACGTGTGCCATTCAACAACGTCTCCCTTCGCGGATAAGGATGTGCATTAGACGCAATAGAACCGCACCGTGAAACGGAACCGAGTCGGAGCACGCCTTTACAGACTGCGGTGGCATTTGCTTCCGGCTCGAAGCACTATGGCTCTCGACGGACGCAGGTGATGTTCGACGTGCAATCGATGAGCGCCATCTTGCACCAACTTGAGCGACACGGATGACGACCTCCGCCCATAGTCACGATAAACACAGGAACCTGCTCAGCATTCATCAGGACGTAATCTTCTGCGGGCTTCCGCCTCGTGTATCGAAGAATTGTGATGACTGCGCCGTGCCGTGCAGGCGCTGCTCTGCAGGCGCTGCTCTGGCTGCTTGCTGCTTCCGCCATCCGTACCGCGTCAGGCCGCGCGGTTTATACACGTTGAGCACCGTGACCACGAGCAACAGCCCAAGCCCCCCGATGTTGTGGACGGCGTGACCTGGATCCTTCAGGAAGTCCAGATCCGAGCTGGAGAAGGTCGGGTTGGCCGCCACCGCTGCCATTTCGCGAAGCGTCAGTGAATACTCGACCAGGACGAATATGCCGAACACCGTCAGGAGCAGCGAGAACAAGACCCAGTAGTGCCTGAACAAGCCCCACTGTGTGCCCAGCGACAACACGAGCCCGGTTATGAACGCAGCGATAGCCATCGGGATGATGACGTACCAGTCGATCAGCGCCATCACACCAATAGCGTCGCGGACTGTCCGGGCGTCCTCATTCGTCAGTACAACCACAACCAGGGTCAGGTAAGTAGTGGCTGCTCCGATCCATCCAACCGCCGACGTGAGATGGACCGCGAGCATGAATTTGCGAAGGCGCGGTGACATCGTCATCAGTGATCTGCAAAGACAGTGAAGCGCAGGATGATGAACAGCAGGATGACCACGCTGACGATGGTCCCGAACACCTTGACCCACAGAGGTGTGGCATACGGGATGGAATCCGGAGCGGGTGGGTCCTGGCGTCGCATGTCATCAGCCATGTACGTGTCGCCTCCAGTTGCAAGTCGTTGTCGAATCACCGCGCGCCTCCGGGCCAGCTGTGATCCCGGACGAGCGGGGTAAGAACTGTGAGGTACGGCCCCGATGGTCGGAGTAGGTGGCATCGAGCATGCGAATCGGCCGGATGATTCGGTGCGGATTGTGAGCCATGCCCACTAAACCTATGAGAGCGGGCGATCACGGAAAACACTCCGTCGGATGATCCTCGCCGTCCCCATTTCGTTGAGGTGGGTCCCCCCGCAGGGTGATTTCAGATTGGGGCTGCTGACATACCCTTCTGTTGACGTCCATGGCCTCGACCCACCGATTCTTCGGAACACCGCTGAGATCGGAAGCACTCCGCATCGGGACTGTCGCGGCCGCCACGTTTGCCGGCTCGCTTGCGCTACTCGCAGAGGGCGGCATCGCCCATTCCCCCTCGGGGTGGGGCCACCTCGATCCGATCAGCGCAGCCCTCGCCGGCTGCTCCACCATGCCGCTGGTCCTCTGGCGGCGCTACCCCTTCGGCGTGTTCGTGACGACGGGGGTGGCCAGCGTGCTGCTGGCTGGCCTCGGCTATCCGGCCGACCCGATGCCCGGTCCGACGGTTGCGCTGTATCTGCTCGCCGTGAGCCAGGAGGGGGAGAGGGGGTGGACATGGCGCACGACGGCCACGGTGGTGGGGTTGCTGGCCTCCTACCTTGGCGCCACCGCTCACGCACTGGGGAGCTTTCCGAGAATCGAGCTCGAGCACTCGGTCCTCGGCTGGGCCGTCGCCTGGTTCGCAGGCGAGCGCACGCGTCTGCTGAGAGAGCAGATAGCCGCACTCCGAGAACGCTCCGAGCGCGCTAAGCGGCATGCGGAGCGAGAACGACTGCTCGCCGCTGCCGAGGAGCGCGCGCGCATCGCTCGCGATCTCCACGATTCCGCTGGCCACGCCATCAGCGTCATCGCCGTGCGCGCCGGCGCGGCACGGCTGCGCCACCACCAGGATCCGGATCCGGCTCGTTCGCTGCTCGCGCTGGAGGCCATCGAGGAGCTGGCACGGCAGACGGCAGAGGAGATCGACTACATTGTTCGTACGCTGCGCGAGGGTGCGTCAGCCAACGAGGTCGTCAACGCTCCGATAGGGCTTGCCACGCTGGAGACGCTTATCGCGCGCCATATCGCCGCCGGGCTCGAGGTAACGCTCCAAACGGCCGGAGCACGGCAGCAGCTCACTAGCACCGCGGATCAGGCCGCCTACAGAATCCTTCAGGAAGCACTTACCAATGCGGCCCGCCACGGAGAGGGCAGCGCGCACGTCGAGGTTGCGTTCGGCGAAGCCGCGGTGGAGCTCACCGTGACCAATCCAGTTCAGGCTGATCGCGACTCGCGGTCCGCCGGCGGTCACGGGCTGATCGGCATGCGCGAGCGCGCGACTCTGCTGGGTGGCCGCCTCGAGGCCGAGCGCGCCAACGGCACGTTTCGGATCCGCGCCCGGATTCCGTATGGAGGTCAGGGCGCTTGATCCGCGTGCTCGTTGCCGACGACGACCACCTGATGCGGGCGGGGCTCATCGAACTCCTCACCGCCGATGCCGAAATTCAGATCGTCGGCCAGGCGGCCACGGGTCGCGAGGCGATAGAGCAGGCGCGCAAGCTGGCGCCAGACGTGGTCCTGATGGACGTTCGGATGCCTGACCTCGATGGTATCGGCGCGACCAGTGAGCTATCGCGGCTAGCCCCGTCGACTCGAGTAATGATCCTGACGACGTTCGAGCAGGACGACTATATTTTTGGCGCCCTTCGTGCCGGCGCATCGGGGTTCCTGCTGAAGCGGGCGCGGCCCGAGGAGTTGATCGGGGCAGTCCACATAATCGCCGCTGGCGACTCGTTGCTCTCACCGTCAGTAACCCGGCGCGTCATCGACCGCATGGCCCATCAGCCAAGTTCCGAGTTGACGAACCAGGGCAAGCTCGATGAGCTAACGCCGCGCGAGCGCGACGTTTTTGAACTTATCGCTCGCGGCCTGTCAAACCGCGAGATAGCCGCCGAGTTGGTGGTCGAGGAATCGACCATCAGAACTCACGTCAAGCGGATCCTGGCGAAGCTCGATCTTCGCGATCGCGTGCAGGCGGTTATTTTCGCCTACGAAAATGGCGTGAACCGCCCTGCCAACGTGCCAAGGTCAACACGTCGGTGATCACCAAGTGGATGTTCCGGACCGCGCTGCGGGGCTTGCTGGAACTCGAAGGCGATATCGAGGCAGTCGCCGACGTTCGCTCGGGGGGACGAAGTAATTCCGGCAGCAATCGGGGCGCGACCCGATGTGGCGGTGGTGGACATCGAGATACCTGGCCCAGGATGGCATCAGCGCCGTGTCAGACCTACGTCGAAGGCTCCCCGACTGCCGGACGTTGATCCTGGAAAGATACGCGAGCGTCTGCCGCACGCCATGCTCGGTCAGGTATTGCGTCACTGCCTCCCAGACGAAGACTGGGCGTTGCTGCGGGTTGGATCCATGCGCTCCGAGGGCAACGGTTAGTTCGTCTGCTTTGAATCCACCGGCACCAGCGCAACGTTCTCGGGCAGCCCGCGATAGATGCGGCGCGGGCGCTGCTCTTTATACGCGGCGTTTTCGACGAGATCCAGCTCGAACACGTGGGCGGGTCCGGGCGCCACCAGACGAGAGGCGCGGGTATCCAAGCCCGAGCCGAGGATGACGCGACCTGGTCGATACCGTCGTCCAGAGCCGCCGTCAGGATGCCGTCGGCGTAGCGCTTGCGGCACAGCACCCCGCCCCAGACACCCGGCGCCCGCCGAGCAGAGAGACTGACGAACAGGTCGCGCACCGACGACCAGCGACAGGCGCCCACGATCAGCGTTCCGGCTGGCAGGAGCCCAACGGCGAGGTCGTCCTGAACCAGCCGCTGCGGCGTGGGGACCGACTGCTCGATCGCGACGATCACCATCGTGCCGAATGCAGTCTGTGCCGCCGGTGATCGACCTGCCATGCCCTACACCGAGGTGTTCGCAGCGTCTAGCGGGGCAGCGTATTGCGAGGGAATTGCGCTCGAACCCAGTCGATGAAGCGGTTCACCAGCCAGTAGCTACCAACCAGCCAGATGGCACTCGACGCGGCAAGCTGCCAGTACCACACATCTGTGAGGTGCCCCGCGATCGCGCCGGTGAATCCGACATCGACAAGGCAGCCCAGCGCAATCCAGCACATCACCAGCATCACGGCGAAACTGACCCAGTCATCCGCTCCGAAGAGTGCAATAACTCGCAGGCAAGCTGCTACCCCGAGTACAGCGACGACAAGCCACACCCAGGTGTCGGGATTGCGCATAAGAGCATCGCCGTAGTGGTCCAGGTTGACGCCGGTCATCGTTCCAGCCCCCGCCGTTTCTTGATGTCAGTCTCACGAGTACCACCTGTGCTGTGTGGGCGCGGCTGTCCACCGCGATTCCCACGCCGGCTATGCGGACGCGTGTCCGGTCTACCCCGCTGCGAATCAGATTCGGTCAAACCCATGCCCGTGCGCACACATCCTTTTGTTCTCTGGTTAATCGCCGCCGGCCGTGTGTTCGGCGGTAGTGCCACTGCTGGACCAGCCGCTCCAGATTGGGTGGCAAAGGCACGCGGTCGATGTCGGTGACATTGGTGGTGCCCAGCTCGACCCGGGCGTCGCGAAATCGCCGCACCGCGCTTTCCAGCCCAAGCGAGCTGCCCGTGCGCTCGTGATTGCGGAACAGCGCGGTCCAGAGGTGCTCGTTGTCGAGGTCCTCGCCGCATAGAGCTGAGTACAGCTCCTCCGCACGTGCCAGCCCCGACTCCGGCCCCTCGGCGAGCAGTCCTGCCAGTTTGAGTCGCGCCTCTTTGTGGATTGCGCGGAGCTCGCCGCGCCGCCCGAGCGCGATCTGGGGGTCCCGTCGTATGTCCAGCGGTACTTGCGCATGTCGGAGGCATCCAGCAGGTCGACTCTGTACAGGCCCAGGACCGCCTCATAGGCCGCAATGGCGTCTGGGGGCTTGAGGCCGCGCGCCAGATCCAGCACCTCGATGAACTCGTGGACGTCACTCGAGACCACCGAGGTGTCCAGCAGGACCACCTTCTCGCCCTTGTAGGCGTCGCCCGGCAACGGGTCAACAGGTAGGTCCGGCACCAGTCGACGCAGCTTGAGCCGCAGCTTGGATCGCTTCTTGCGCAAGTCTCCAGGGAGATCAGCCCGTGCTTCGTCCCAGAGCATGTCGGCAACGGTTTCGCTTGCGATCCCGGCCACAGGGTGCACGGCGAGCAGCAGCTGCGGGTCGCCGATCTTCAGCAACCGGTCGCCATGCCGCGGGATCCAGCGTCGGACCGTCCGCGGTACTCGGTGTAGGCCGCACCGAAACGACGCCGCAGCGTCGGCTCCTCGTAGCCGATCACGAACAGGTGGCAGACGATCGCCGCCGCTCCGGCGTACACCAGCTGCGCCGGCGAGAGGAACAGCCAGGCCTCGCCGACCATGACGAGGAGCGCGGCGATGTAGATCGGGTTGCGCACCCAGCGGTACGGGCCCACCGCGACGAAACGCCGCGGTGCGTCCTACGGTCCCGGCGTGCCTCCGCCGACGGCCGCGAAGACCCAGACGCACCACCGGCATAGGGCGGCGCCGGCGGCGATGAGGGCGACCGCAGGCCATGCGACCCATGCGACCGGTCCGGGTGCGGCGCGGCCGCGGGTGAGGATCCACCAGGGGGCCACACGGCCCCGCGCCCGGCACGACGACCGTGAAGAGGAGGTTCCGGAGCGCCAGGCTCACTGGTGCTCCGCCTCAGTCGCCGAGGACAGCTGGGCGGCCAGCTCGAGCTGGTGGAGGCGTTCGCGGTCGGCGAGCACGTCGATCTTGACGATCTTCCCGCGCCTGACCGTGAAGGCCAGCACCGAGAACGGCCTTCCGTCCGGACCCCACGACACGAGCCCGACGGCGCCGTTCACGACCGCCGGCTGCGCGGACCCGACCAGGCGCGCGAAGGTGAGCGCTTCCGCGGCCACCGCCCGCGCGCCGCGGATCACGGTCGGCGCTCCCGCGGGCACGGCACCGCGGTCGGCCCGCAGCATGACGTCCGGGTCGAGCGCCGCGAGCAACGCCTCGAAGTTGCCTTCGCGCGCTGCGGCCAGGAAGGCCTGTACGACCGTTCGCTGGCCGGCGAGGTCAGTGTCGGGCACCGCGCGCGCTCCCTCTCGCTGCTGCACCCGGCGGCGGGCCCGACTGGCGAGCTGGCGCGCCGCGGCCGGCGTGCGGCCCACGATCGGCGCAATCTCGTCGAAGGGCACCGCGAACACGTCGTGCAGCACGAAGGCGACCCGCTCAGCGGGTGAGAGCGCCTCAAGGACCAGCTGCAGCGCTAGACCCACCGAGTCGCCCAGGAGCGCTTCGTGCTCGGGGTCGCCACCAGCAGCGAGGCTCACGATCGGGTCGGGCATGCGCATGCCTAGGGGCTCCTCGTGCCGCGCCTTGCGCGCCTGGAGCAGGTTCAGGCACACCCGCGCGACAACTGTCGTAAGCCAGCCGCTGAGGTTCTCCACGCTGCGTGTGTCGGCGCGGCTCAACCGCAGCCACGCCTCCTGAAGGGCGTCTTCCGCCTCCGCCACTGAGCCCAGCATGCGGTAGGCGACGCCTCTCAACCGAGGGCGCTCTTGCTCGAAGTGGTCCGTCAGCCAGTCGCGCTCTGCCATCTGTCACGTTCCTCCATCTGCGCCTGTCATATGAGTGACCCGCGCAGAGCGGGGGATGTGACAAGGAGGAAATACAGATGTCGTCTCCCTATCTGGCTCCAATCGAGCGTCCCAAAGGCTTGGTGATGAAGCTGATCTACTTCTTCATGCGCCGTCAGTTTGGCAAGGCTGCTGCGCGCACCTTCATGGTCTTCCCGCCGCGCATGCCCTTCGCCTTCACTCGCTTCTACATGAAGAGCTACGCCCTCGACAAGAAGCTGACCCTGTCGCGCGAGCTTCAGGCGCTCATTCGCGAACAAGTAGCCAGCACCAACGGCTGCCTGTTCTGCATGGATGCCGGCCGCTACTACGCCCTCAAGTCCCAGGTCACCGACGCGGCCAGGTTCGATGCCCTGCCGGAGTACCGTAGCAGTGCGCTGTTCAACGAACCCGAACGGGCGGCGCTGGACTACGCCACCGAGCTGACGAAGGAGAAGCATGTGGCTCCCGAGACGTTCGACCGCCTGGCACGGTTCTACTCCGAGCGCGAGATCTGCGACATCGTCTGGCTGGTGGCCAGCGAGCACCTGTCCAACATGACCAACATAGGTCTCAATGTCGGATCCGCTGGTCTGTGCGAACGCCTGCCGCGGGCCCAGGTTCGAGGGAAGGTCACCGCCTAATGCTCATTGATGGCCCAGCGGGCGAGATGGCGCAGCACGGCGGCGACGGCGAAGTGCCATGCGTCAAGCTCATCCGCCCGCCGCGCCATCATCGGCCGGGAGGCCATGCCAGGCGAACGAGTAGCGCGGTCCCAGAAGCCACCGCCCCGCCGGCGCTTGGAACCACCGCCACGAGCTAACCGCGAACACTTCTACGCAGTGGTGACGAGCGTGCAGGGTCCCGTGGAATGGCTCCGGCTGAAGCGTGCCGCCATGATCGCCAAGCGTCAGACACCCCTCACGGTCACATTCGCGTGCCCCCTTCGGTCATAGCAGTGAGCGATGAGTCCGTCGATTTGGAGGCGAACATGGCGGCCAGCCGGAACACTACGCAGGAGGATGCACTTCCATGAGTCAGGGCAGCCAGTCAGCGAACG
>WNGA01011515.1_pt1 | contig 20215 bp, 16 predicted proteins | sample 5400061 | NCBI WGS metagenome assembly WNGA01 (sample SAMN13153366, study PRJNA577476) | soil metagenome | isolation source: 100 cm soil or saprolite under grassland replicate 2 | place: USA:California | collected 2016-06-15
TATAATAATCTTGTTGATGTTGATGCAGCTGTTCAGTTAATAAACGAATTTCCTAACTCTCCGTCAGCCCGCGGAGATGGGGGCATGGATTTTACTTTCGCTATCATCAAGCACACCAATGTGTGCGGCGTTGCAGCAAGAGCAACAGTAAAAGAGAGCTGGAATGCGGCTTTAGCCGGTGATCCTGAAAGTGCATTTGGTGGTGTACTTGTTTGCAACGGCAGTATTGATAAAGCAACTGCAACTGCTATCAATGAAATTTTCTTTGAAGTATTGATTGCTCCTTCATTTGATGAAGATGCTTTACAAGTTTTAAAAAGTAAAAAGAACAGGATACTTCTTCAACTACTCGCAGATTCCGGTGGACAAGCTACAAACTACAAACCACTCGCAGAGTCCTGTGGACAAACTCAATATAAGTCTTTACTGAATGGAACGCTGGTTCAGAACACTGATAAAGGCAATTATACTGAATGGAAAGAAGTGGGCGGAAGAGAAACAACAGCCGAAGAAAAAGAAGATCTCACATTTGCCAACATCATTTGTAAACATTTAAAGAGTAATGCAATTGCATTGGTAAAGAATAAACAGTTGGTGGGCAAAGGATGCGGGCAAACAAGCCGTATTGATTCGCTTCGGCAGGCAATTGATAAAGCAAAACAATTCAATTTTGATTTGCATGGTGCTGTTCTGGCAAGTGATGCATTTTTTCCTTTCAATGATTGCGTGCAGATAGGACATGCAGAAGGCATTGAAGCATTTATTCAGCCTGGTGGTTCTATTCGTGATAAAGACAGCATTGAATATTGTGTACAAAATAATCTTGCCATGGTGATGACAGGATTGAGACATTTTAAACATTAAACGCGCTGACACAATGGAGAGACAAGCAACAAGAGTAGTTTAAACAGATGTTGCAGATCTGCATTTTGAAAACCTCCGAAACAAAACAATTGTCAACGAACAATAATAAATCTAAATCTTATTTAGCGCTCACTGCAACCAGCATTATTTGGGGTACCACATGGGTTGCCAGCAGAATTGGTGTTCAATACACGCCCGGTCTGCAGGTATCTTATATACGCCAGTTTCTTGCAGGCATTATCCTGCTTTCATTTTATTTTATTAAAGGAGAAAAATTACCAACATGGCAACAGCTTCGCTGGCTTGCTGCTATTTCTGTTTTTACGTTTGTTCTTGCAAATGGTTTAAGTACATGGAGTGTAAAATATATACCCAGCGGATTGGCCGCATTAATCAGTGCACTGTATCCGCTTTGTGTTGTAATCATTAACATGATTTTTTTCAGGCAACATAAGAATACACTGTTAACTTTTGTTGGATTGATTATTGGTCTTGCCGGTGTTGCTGTTGTATTTTATGAAAACACATTTCATGAACAACCCGATAATTATTTATTTGGTATTGTGCTCGGTCTTGTGGCGATGGTTGCATGGAGCATTGGAACTATTTTTGTTGCCCGCAATAAATACAAAATAAATCCTTACTATGCTATGGGCTGGCAGATGTTTATCAGCTCATTTCTTATTTATGGAATGGCGCGTATGACGAATAATGAAATTTCTTTCAGCGATATTCCTTTTCAGACATGGGCCGCCATTGCGTATCTCATTGGCATGGGTTCAGTCATTGCCTTTATTGCTTTTATTTATTCTATAAAATATTTACCACCGGCGGTTGCATCTTTGTTTGCATACATCAATCCAATTGTTGCCATGATTACCGGCGCTATTTTACTCGATGAGCCCCTCACACTCAGTCTTATCCTTGGCGCATTCATTACTTTAATAGGTGTGTATCTTGTTAATTATAGTATCAAGATAAGATGATTTATGTACCCGGCTTTTGAATAAGAATTTAACTTTCGTTGTCCGCCCGGATGAACCGTTCGGGCGGGCGTCGCACTTATACGTTTGAAATTTTAATGAACAGTTTGCGTCATAAGCTTCTGTATTAAACATGCCGCATAACGAGGAAGTTAATTAAGAAGTATGAATGCCGCAAAGTCCCTGGCTAACTCACATTATCTTTGGAGGGACTTCGCGAGGAATGGAAACTTTTATTCACAGCAGACATCATGGTCAAAGATTTACTTGTTTGAAGAATTTTACAATCAAAGGTGGAACGGTAGAGGGATAATCGTGACCGCCATCATATTGTAAGAAGATCACCGGGTCAGTGATGGAAGACGAATAGTGTGTTCCTAAAAGTCCGTCTGCGCCGGTAGTCCAGGTAGTCCCGGTGGTAGAACACAGGTCTAAAGTGCGCACCGCTTGAACCGTCTTCTGCTGGTTACTAAAAGACGCCAGCGGATCAGATGTACCTGCAGTATGCATTACTGACAGCGTTTTTTTCCCGTTTGTTGTACCCAATATTGCCGCTGCCGGAGACAGTGCTGCTAATTTATCCCCACGAGCAGCCCAAAGTACATTATAAACGAACTCGCCGCCGTTTGACCAACCGTGAACGAAGATGCGGCTCGAATCTGCGTTGTAACTTTTCTTAAAAGTAGATAACATGGCATCGAAGAACTTCAGGTCCTGGTCTTTGATGCCAGTGAAACTATTGACTTCTCCGACCGAACTTTGCCACCCGGACTTCGTACCATCGGGGTCCTGATGGCTTTTTGTGCGCAAGCCTTGTGGGTAAACCACGACCGCTTCGGGCCATTCAAGTTCAAATACTTTAGCCGCAAAACCGAGATCGGTTCCACCGTGTCCATGGAAAGCAAAGATGACAGGAGCCTGACCCGATCCGGTTGAAAGATGCACCAGCGCTTCCCGGGTGGTCCCGCCGATAGTCCAGGTCATCTTCTGAAGTACGGTGACTGAAGTGGTATCGCTACGTGAAGTGCCACTTTGGTCTGTTACTGTAAGCATGAAAGTATAAATACCTGGCTTAAGCCCGGTTACGTTCGTGATATCCTTGGTTGGTTGGGCGATTGTAGCGGTAGAACCACTGATCTGCGTCCATTTGAACGTGACGAGCCCGTCACTGTCAGATCCGCTTCCCAAAAGTGTTGCTGAAGTAGACGAAGGATATACTACTCTTCTTACCGGTCCTGCATCAACCTGAGGCTGCGTGTTCGTAATTGCGAAAGCAACCGATGATGTGGTGCTGTTAAGAACAGGTTCGCTTAATTTTTCTTTCCGGCAATTACTAAAAATTACTACTGCTATAACCATAGCGAGGAGCTGATAAATTTTTACGGCGCTCCTTTTTTCAAGATGAGACATTTTTAATGTGGGTTTCATAAACATTGGATTTTAAATACTGTTTTAGTTGAAATTATAAAAGCGAAGGGACCTTTTGAGATTAAACCCCTTGCACACTTGATAAATAGTTCTTCTCTGGCTTTGACTTAATATTCTGGATAAATAGGAATTTTTAGGGTTAAATAAATTTGCTTACAATTACCAATATCTATACCCTTTTCATAATTTGGCGTTTAAAAAAGAATTAGAAAGGGATAGAAAAAAACTAAAAATTCTTGTTGGAAAACAGAATAGAATATAAGTATTAAGAAAGATAGAAATGGCTTCAATAAATACTTTCCCTTTTTCCGGAAAGTCTTCAATTGACTATGTGGCATACCTGGCACGATAGAAATATAAACAGCTCTATAAACGAACGTACAAATGAGTGGCAAAGGAAAGCTGGCAGGAAATACAGAAGCCGTATCATACTAACACTTCCACAAAAAATAAAAGAGCCGCTCTTTTTATGAAACGGCTCTTTGTTATAAAAATGTTTACTGGATTATCGTCTTCACAGATCTCGCCGGGAATGGAAACTTTTATTCATAACAAATACTATTGTGATCAAAGATTTATACTCCAGGCCACGCGCTTAAAGAATCTTACAATCAAGGGTGAAACGGTAGAGGGATAATCGTGACCACCATCATATTGTAAGACGACCACTGGATTGTGAATGGGAGACCAATAGCGTGTTCCTAAAAGTCCATTTTCGCCGGTAGCCCATGTAGTCCCTGTGACAGAACACAGGTCTAAAGTGCGCACCGCTTGCACAGTCTTCTGCTGGCTACTAAAATGCACAACCGGATCAGATGTACCCGCGATGTGTATCACCGGCAGCGTTTTTTTTCCGTTTATTGTACCCAATGTTGCCGCGGCCGAAGACAGTGCTGCTAATTTGTCCCCTCGAGCAGCCCACAGTACATTATAAACGAAGGAACCGCCGTTTGACCAGCCGTGAACGAAGATGCGTCTCGAATCCGCGTTGTAACTATTCTCAAGTGTAGATAACATGGCATCGAAGAACTTCAGGTCTTGATCTTTGATACCGGTGAAACTATTGATTTCTCCGGCCGAATGCTGCCAGCCAGACTTCTTACCTTCCGTGTCCTCATGGCTTTTTGTAGGCAAGCCTTGTGGGTAGACCACGATCGCTCCTGGCCATTCAAATTCAAAAAATCTATCCGCAAAACCAATACCGCTTCCACCGTGTCCGTGAAAAGCAAAGATGACAGGAGCCGGACCCGAGCCGTCTGAAAGATGCACCAGCGCTTCCCGGGTGGTGCCGCCGATAGTCCAGGTCATCTTCTCAAGTACGGTGATTGAGGTGGTATCGCTGCGCGAAGTGCCGTTTTTGTTTGTTACTGTAAGAGTGAAAGTATAAATACCTGGCTTAAGCCCGCTTATGCTCGTGGTGTCGTTGGTTGGCTGGGCAATCGCAGCGGTAGAATGACCACCGGTCTGCGTCCACTTGAAGGTGACCGGCCCGTCACTATCCGATCCGCCTCCGAAAAGTCTTGTTGAAGTATACGAAGGGTACACTACTACTCTTACCGGTCCTGCATCAACCTGAGGCTGCGCGTTCGTAATTGCGAAAGCAGCTGATGATGTGGTACTCTTAAGAACGGGATCGATTAATTTTTCTTTCCGGCAATTACTAAAAATTACCGCCGCTATTACAATAGCGAGGAGCTGACAAATTTTTATGGTGCTCCTTTTTTCAGGATGAGACATTTTTAATTTGGGTTTCATAAACATTGGATTTTTGGTTGAATTATAAAAAGCGAAGGGGCCTTTTTGTTAGGTTGAATCCTTCACACTTGATGAATAGTTCTTCTCTGGATTTTACTTGATATTCTCGATAAATAGGAATTTTTAGGGTTAAATAATTTTGCTTATAATTAGCAATATCTATACCCTTTTCCTAGTTTGGAATTTAAAAAAGAATTAGAAAGAGATAGAAAAAATTAAAAATTCTTGTTGAAACCGGAATAGATATAAACATTAAGTAAGATAAGATGGCTTCAATAAATACTTTTATATTTCAGGAAAAGAAGTTCAAAATCAAAAATTGATTGTTGAGTAGAGATGCCTGGATGACATCAGTCTACGCACATTATTTCTTGAAGAGACTTTGCCGGGAAGGTAAGCTATCTAAATATGTGAATATACGAATTATAGCTGCATCAGCGCGAATGCAAAGCCTGATTGCAGCATCATCAAAGTCCTATAGCTGAAGTCACAATAGCACTATAGTTAAATCAAGGTGAAAGAAAGAAAAGTGCTGTATATCTTTTCTTTCTTGACTTTTTGGTTCTTTTGGGTCAAGCCAAAAGAATATAAAATAAAAAAAATAAAACTATAAAATTTTGATCGTTTTGTAAAAGTGCAGGCATTAAACTCTGGAACGTGCATCACCAAAGTTCTATAGCTGAAGTCAAAATAGCACTATAGTTAAATCAAGGTGAAAGAAAGAAAAGTGCTGTATATCTTTTCTTTCTTGACTTTTTGGTTCTTTTGGGTCAAGCCAAATGAATATAAAATAAAAAAAATAAAACTATAAAAATTTTGATCGTTTTGTAAAAGTGCAGGCATTAAACTCTGGAACGTGCATCATCAAAGTTCTATAGCTAAAGTCACAATAGCACTATAGTTAAATCAAGGTGAAAGAAAGAAGAGTGCTGTATATCTTTTCTTCCTTGACTTTTTGGTTCTTTTGGGTCAAGTCAAAAGAATATAAAATAAAAAAAATAAAACTATTCTTTTCTATTTCTTGCGGCCTATAAATGCTCTTCGTAATAATGCTACAATAAGTGTAAAGATTGCTGATCCAATTACTGCCCATACAACAGGAAAGGGTTTGCCCTCAATAGAAATTTCAAAAATCCCGGGCAAGCCAAATTTACCAGCAAGCCATGAACCGATATATGCCCCAATAAAACCAACAACTATTGACACAAGGCATCCACCCAAATCATAACCTGCCAGTGATTGTCCTACTGAACCGCATATTGCAGCTATTAACAAGAGAACTAAAAATCCCATTAGTGTCATAGCTTTTAATTTTATTAAAAGTAAAGATTTTCAGTTTAAATGCTAATCAATTGTTCGGCAACATCCGATGCCGCAAAGTCCTCTTTCTTTCTCAGTAATGTCTCCCTTACAGCTTCGGTGTTGGTGGAGGACAGGCGTTTTTGGAGAGGGAAATTATACTAATCGAATGCAACGTCCCATATGCTCTCCACAAAGCCTGCAATGGAGACATTGCGGGGAAAGGGGGTAACCGGAATTTATTTTATCATTTTGCGAATGTGAACAAACAAAGTATTTTTAATGCCTGTTAAAAAATATTTATCATGAATACTCTTTTAAAAAATGTGTTTACTGTTTCGCCCGTCCATATATCAAACAAAGAAATTATCCGCTGGTGGGAACGAAGAAGAATATTCTACAATATTGTGATGCTTGCAGCGGGTTCCATTACAATAATACTTGCACTCTTGCTTCATGAAATTATTTTCACAGATTTAATTAATGCATTGCCGCCTGTTTTAATTTTCGCACTTTCTGTGAATCTCTTTTATACTTTGGGATGGGTGGTGGAAATTGTTTGCTGCAAATTTATCCCACAAAAAGAAGTAGTGCAAAAAGCAGGACCTGTTCTTTTTATTGCCGGTATAAGTCTTTCTGTATTGTTCACATTTGCTGTTGACATTGCATTGCTGATCTCTTTCTTTTTCGACAACCAAAATGCTTTTTAAAATTGCAAATTGAAAAAAGAAATCATGCCTCATGCGGGAGACATAGATAGTGGCAGCTTGCTTTTTATTTATAACATCCTACAAAGGGCACGTGGAAATCTTCCCGTAAAAATTGTGGCATTGCATCAAGACATTTTTTGAAAATCACATTACTGTTCTTCTTAAACCTGCAAACAGTTTATTTCAAGCAGTTCCACAAGAATAATCTGGAGGAGACTTGAGCCCGATGTTTTTTATCTTATCAAGCAAGCGTATTGCTGCCTTTATGTAAAGCAGGAACAAAAAGCCCGAGCATAATAAAATAATACTCATCCTGTAAAAAAAAGTTCCAATGATATTTACAGAAGCAGTGCTTATGTTGGAAGGTGTCTGTTTGCCATTGTATCTTATAACAGGATTAAGATAAAGCCGGCCATCTTTATTTATTATTTCGGCACGTATGTAAGTATCATTAGTCTTAAAAACATATTTTGCAGAATCCGCATTTTTAATCACTTTTTTCATTACACCGTTTTGCCCGATTAATTTTATTTGTTCAGCATTTTTTGCAAGCAGCAGGCGCATCGTATCTCCGCTTACTGTTAGATCCCTTAAGGCATTTTCAACAACTCCATTTTTGCCGCATGCGCCATAGGCATTACCATTTTTTAATTGATCAATCACATCACCATTGCCTGAACTATTAACCATCGTCCAGCACACACCCACTTCGGATTTATTTTTTGCATCATGCATATCATCATTGCCCACACACCACACAGGTTTGCCCGATGATAACACTACATCCCATTTTTTAGCAGACTCGGCGGAATGATTTAAAACCTCCAAAAGATTATAGCCTGTTAATTTTTTCAGTTCCTGATCTGTATAACCGTTTTTTAAAAGCGGGTGCGCTAATGCAATGCAGGCGCTTTCGTCTGAAAGTACTTTTAACACAGATTGTTTCATGCTTGTTGTTTGTAGAAAAGGAAGATCGAAGAAGCTGACTTTTTGAGGTTTAAAAACAAGCTGATGCGTTTTAAAAATATTATAACCATGCTCATAAACGGGTAAAGATTTTATATTGGCGTTTTTGCTGTGAACCACATCCTCGTAATTGGAAACGCATGCAACCTGGTACCCCATCTTACTATAAACATTTTCAATTTCAGAAGGTGTTTGATGACCATTTGTTAAGTGGCCCCATGCAATTGAGTGTGCATGAAAATTTGCTTTTATCCAGTTACCGGAAATATTTTCATAAGGATTGTATAAACTGTCTCCGGAGAAAGAAGCCGGCTTTTTAAAACTGTATATGCTTGCCTGTAAATAGAGAGATGCGGTAAGAATGATAATCAAGGTTAAACATAAAATACCGGCAGATTTTAAAATAATGGTAACGCGTTTCAGCAGCACCATACCCTGATGCAAATTGTGTTTCAACTAATTTAAATTTTACAATTAAGTAACATTTTAATAATCCGTAGTTTGCTTTGCAGCATTTGTTTCCTATACCATAAGTCCTCTGATATACATAAACTGTAGAGAGACTTTGTGGCATTTGTTCCCCATATCATAAAGTTCGTAGGGAGACTTTGCGTAAAAGGAATATCGTCAAGTTCCATATAACTATTACCGGACATATGCCTTACTCCCATGCCGCAAAACCTGTACCGCCAAAGCAGTAGTCACTGCCATGCATGAACCTATAGACAGACTTTGCGGGGAAAGCTATTTAGGGCATTGCGTGAAGAGAATGCCCAAACCTTTAGAGAAACTGTATGGAGAAGAATACCACAAGGTCCTCTCCTATATGCAAACTTGTAGAGAGACTTTGTGGAAAAGGAGAAGGAAAGGCAGGCTTACTCTTCTACATATTACGAGAACAGGATAAGCTTACCACGTTATCCTTTGATTTTCTGGAACGGTTGAAATATGTTGCATCTTACCTTTTCGAAATTCTTGATACAAGCGCGCAATATCTTCTTGTGTATCGCCAATAAATGGGCCATGAGAAACAATACTTTCACCTTGGGGTTGCGCTGAATATAAAATCACACGACCACCTGATTCCCCTGCGTTTAATTTTAGTTCACTTTGAACATTATCAGCAAACAGATTCAGCCAGCCAATTTGGTTTTGTTTCAAAAGTTTTTCTTCTTCTCCAACCTTAACAGTGCCTTCTATCACATACAAGAAGGTATTATAGGATGCAGGAATGTACTGTGTAGTTGTAGTACCGCGTTGCATTTGAATGTCGGTAACAATCATTGGAACATAATTGCAGATTGGAGATGCAATACCCGCCAATGAACCACTATACAGTTTTATTTGCAATCCGTTTTCAGATACTTTTGGAACATGCGCCAGAGACATATTCTGTACGCGTGGTGTTGCCCATCTGTCTTTTTTAGGAAGATTTAGCCATAATTGCAAAAGACGCATTTTCGTTTTAGTATCTATCGTTTCGGTATGAATGATACCACTGCCTGCTGTCATGATTTGAAAATCACCCGCTTTCATTCTGTATTCTGAGTCTCCTATTTCCCCTTCAAGTAATAACGATACAGTTTCAAATCCTGCATGCGGATGCGGACCACCCACCGGATCTTCATTTTGTTTATCGAGCATATCATCCATTAACAGGATAAAAGGATCAGTTTCGGAAAAGTTACCTTGTATTAGGGCACGAGCAGTATGATCGGCCCCAAGAAAGCCTTGATGTGTAGTAGGTGTTTGTATTTTGATTAGTTTTCTTTTGATTACCATAACATTTTTTATTGTTAACAATATTTTTCTTCTGTCAGTACACTTCAAATAAAAAACAGGACGTAATGTGTCACGCAAAGTTGCGTGACTTACATACACGTCATATACTTTGTTGAAATGAATGACGTTTACTTTGCCATTCTGAACCATGTGTTTCAACGGTAGCATTGCCACCAATCTTTAAATAACTTATATACGAAACCAATAAAATAAACAGGAAGATAACAGGCATAATATAAACTGAAGCTGGATCGCCTGACGACAGGTGTGCTATTAAAGCAGAGATGAATACAATTGCAAAACCCACATAAGCCCATTCTTTAATTCTTCTTTTGAAAGGTGCCAGCAAAACAACAGCACCAATTATTTTCGCTATTGCAAGTTCTATCCGGAAATAACCGGGAAAGCCCAAATGAATAAATGCTTGCTTTACCTGGTTATTGGTTAAGTAAGACCATGCGGCATATATCATCATTAGCACTACAATAGCAGTAGAAACCCAGTAAACGATTTTTAATGTTTTCATCTTATTTAATTTTCCACAAAATTACCTATCTTTGGTTTCTTTAAGATACCAGTATACTTTAGGATACCAGTATCCTGCAGGATACCAACCACGTACTTATGCAAAAAATTAAAAACGCAATTCATTCAGAAGAGGCTTGTAAAGCAAGCATTGTTGCCATAAGAGATACACTGTATGTATTGAGCGGCAAATGGAAATTGCCAATTATTATTGCGCTCTCTGCAGGGCCAAAACGGTTTAAAGAATTACACAGATCTTTAGAAGCTATAACCCCTAAAATTTTGTCGAAAGAGCTGAAGGAATTAGAAATGAATGAATTTGTAACCAGAACTGTTTATGCTACTTCGCCGGTTACAGTTGAGTATGAACTTACACAATATAGTGAGTCCCTAAAGAAAGTTATCGAAGAAATGAAAGATTGGGGTATACAACACAGAAAGCGTATTATGAAGAAGCGTTAAAGCAATAGTTATTTCCCTTCCGGTTGTATGAACGCATACTGCAAATGTTAGTCTTTTGTTGCCAGTCTATGACGGGCTTTTCATTTACATCGTAGTTGCAACTTGTCCCGCCTCATGCGGGAGATATACGGATAGTGGCAGCTTGCTTTTTATTTAGAACATACTACGAGGAGAGCAGGATAGCAGAAGGATTTATGGAATTAAAACTTCTAATGCCCATTTTCCAATCGCTTACGTGATGGTTCCTCAAATAGCAATGTCCATTTTCTGTTTTTGAATTCCCACATATCTCCGAATATGTTTTCTCCATCATGACCTCCATAAAGAAAGAACGAATTCTTTTCAGAATTGTAAATCATGATTGAATGATTTCTTGCAACAGGAGCATTTTTAAGATGCAATTTTTTCCACTCCTTATTTTTATATATCCACGTATCATTAACTCTCTTTTGTCCATTCCATCCGCCAAACCTCAAAATAAAATTCTCATTTATATTATATGCCATACAGGAATTGAAAATAAGCGGAACTTTTGAATCCATCGAATTCCAGTTTTTGCCGTTCCATGACCACATTGGTCCATTATAATCTTTCTCCTTTGCAATAACGGGATTGCCCCCAAGCAGAACAATTTGTTTAAGTTGAGCATCATAAACCATGATGGCACCGCTCCTGGGTGTAGGCCCGTATGTCTCCACCTGGTTCCATTGATTTCCATCAAATTCCCAGGTATCTTCCACTACCCATTTTTCACCAGCCTAAATAATGTATTGGATTTTTGTCGCTTCCAAATAGTACAGCATTTCCACCAAAGAGTAAAACATAATTGTCTGCCATGACCATACAAGGAAATGTACGTGGTGAGGGTCCGTCATCAGTTATTCTTGTCCACTTATCAGCGGAAAAGCTCCATGTGTCTCCATTTACTTTTGCTTCATCCGCTCCTCCAAAGAGTAAAATACTTTTTGAAGGTGCATAATAGACCATATTATGTCCATTCCTTACACCGGGAGTTTGTGAAAAACTTTTAGAAGTTCCTATTAATAAACTTATAATAAGGAATAATTTTTTTATAATCATATCAGATCATTTATACAGTTTACACGAGATTGTTCATGGGAAAACTATCCTTATGTGAGGGTTAATACAATTGTGCTATAGCATAAATAAATATCTTAATTAAATGTTCATTCTGTATTACCATTTATCACATTATAGACTCGATAATCTTTATAACCAGGCAGGAGTTTTTGTAAACGTTGTTTACTATTTTCTAAAAGGATTTCTGACAGATGTTGGTTCTTTGAACGTGTCCACTCAGGCGGAGGCCAGTTTAAGACTGGCTTTTCATTTACATCCGTAGCTGCAACTTGTCCCGCCTCATGCGGGAACCATACAGATAGCGGCGGCTAAGAGTGAGGCAGGCGTACTATGAATTCTGCATATTCTCCTTCCTTTGTTTCTACTTTTAATTCGCCGCCATGTGCCTTGATGATATCATAGCTTAATGATAATCCTAATCCCGTTCCCGAACCAGTGGGTTTGGTAGTAAAGAAGGGTTGAAAAATTTTGCCTGATATTTTTTCAGGGATTCCGTTACCATTGTCTCTTACGTGAATCTCAATGCCCCCAACCCCTGAAGGGGAGTTTATTTTTTTTGTGCTCACTGAAACAGTTGGTTCGTATGTTAGTTCCCCTTCAGGGGATTGAGAGGCTTTCTTTTTTTCGTTTATTGCATAAAACGCGTTATTATATAAATTGAGTAATACCCTTCCCATATCCTGTGGAATGATATTTATTTTTTCGATGGTTTTATCATAATCCGTTGTTATGGTTGCGTTGAATGATTTGTCTTTCGCGCGAAGGCCCTGGTAACTCAATCGCAAATATTCACCTGCCAATGCATTGATATCTGAAGGTTCTTTATGTCCCGTACTTAACCGCGAATGTTGCAGCATGCCTTTTACGATTGCATCTGCGCGTTTGCCGTGATGATTAATCTTTTCAAGATTTTGTTTTACATCAGCAGCAATGGCAATTGCTTGTTCTTTATTGTTATTGACCATTTCAGTTTTCATCTCATCTAACAATTCATTGCTTACCTCAGAAAAATTATTGACGAAGTTCAAAGGGTTTTGTATTTCGTGGGCAATGCCTGCGGTAAGTTCTCCCAGCGAAGCCATTTTTTCTGATTGAATAAGTTGCGCTTGTGTTAGTTGCAATTCAGATAAAGTACTTTCCAGTTTTGTCTTTTGTTGTGCAAGCAAATTATTGGCTGCCTGCTTTTGTTTGTTATGGCGCCATTGTATAAATGCAATGATAACAACAGCCAATACCAGGATACCAAGCGAAGCAATAGCAAAATATTGTATGTTCTTTTCACGCTGTGCCAGCACATCTTTCTTCTCCTGTGCGGCTTTTGCCAATGATTCTTTTTTATCAAATTCATACTGCATCTGCGATTGCACTAATTTTTTTGTGTTCTCTTCATTGAATAAACTATCACGGTAATTAATGTACAATTTGTAATGCTCCAGCGCCTGTTTAAAGTTACCTTGCGCACTGTCTAACTTTGCCAAACCGTCATAACCGTTTTTAATATAATCAAGGCTGCCAATTTCTTTTGAAAGCAATAAACCTTTATTCAAATAAAGAGAAGCATCACTGTTTTTTTTCTGTTTTGTATATACATCTCCTATGTTGATATAAGCATCAGCAATGCCGCTGTTATCTTCGATTTCCTCACTGCTTTTTAAATAATCTGAAAAATATTTTAATGCTTTATCGTAATCATTTTCATGCATGTAAACAAGCCCGATATTGTCATAAGAAAAAGCAATGCCTTGTTGATCCCCGATTTCCTCCTGGATTTTTAAAGCAGCAAATTGGTATTTCAATGCTTCGGGATAATTAGCCTTGTCATCATGAATAATCCCGATATTGTTGTAAGAAGAAGAGATGCCCCTCTTATCCCCGATTTCTTGCCTCATTTTTAAAGCAGCTAAATGGTATTTCAAAGCCTGGGTATAATCGCCGTGATTATAATAAGTACTTCCAATGTTATTGTAAGAATTAGCGATGCTATTTTTATCCCCAGTTTCTTCTTTTATTTTTAAAGCAGCAAAGAGGTTTTTCAATGCTTCAGGATAATTGCCCTGAACAGCATAAATATTCCCGATATTGTTATACGAAGCGGCGATACCCACCTTATCCTTTGTTTCTTCCCTGATTTTTAAAGCCGCAAAATTATTTTTCAATGCTTCAGTATAATTGCCCTGTTCGTCATAAATATTTGCGATGCTGCTGTAAGCGCCGGCTTTTAGTTTCAGGATTTTAGATTTGTCAGTTGCTTTTTCTGAACTAAGCAGTTCATCGCATACTTTTAATGCGTTCATGTTATTTTTCAACGCCTCTCCATATTTTCCAAGATTCATTGTTGCAATAGCTTTATACAAATACGCATTGATAATGCCTGTTTCATAATTTGTTTTTGTTGCCAGTGCAAGAGCTTCGCTGGCAAAATATATTGCTGTATCAGCGTTATTACTCCTGAATTCATAAGCCAGCCCATTGAGGGCATTTACTTTTATGCTGTCTTGTTTTGCTGTTTTAAAAACAGCAAAAAGAGAGTCAATCTTTTCCTGCCCGTGTTTTTGGGAAAAAGATGGCACTGCCGGGCAAAGCATTACAATAAGCAGAAGTTTTGTTTTCATGGGGTTATTTCAATTATGTAAATAATACAGTTTTATTTGTTGTAAGCGATTACATCAACACTGTAATCAAAAAGCATTTTCTATACTTAGTAAATATACGAAACTCAATTTCGCAATACTGCCAAGAGTGCTTGTATTTACCGGTTTCGATTGAGAAGATCTAAGTATGAATACATTAAGGCATATTGCCGGTGAGTAGTTGCGTATATTTGAGAGCTTCCATCATTTGATAAATTAATACTAACTCGTGAAATGAAAACAATGGTTTATATAGGATCAAGTCTTGATGGTTTTATCGCAAAAGATGGGGACATCAATTGGCTAACTCAATTCGCAAACGATGAAGCTATTAATGCCTACAAAGAATTCATGAGCAGGATTGACGCGATCGTAATTGGAAAGGGCACTTTTGAAAAAGTACTTACATTTCCTTCATGGCCTTATGAAAAGAAAGTATTTGTGCTAAGCACTAGCATTAAAGAAGTACCGGATATAGTAAGAGAGAAAGTAACCATGCTTTCAATGAAACCGGGAGAGCTGTTGAATTATCTTTCCGCCAAAGGCTTTTCGGGTATCTATGTTGACGGTGGAAAAGTGATACAAAACTTTTTAAAAGAAGATCTTATTGATGAGCTGATTATTTCAAAGGTTCCGGTTCTTATAGGAAGTGGCATTCCATTGTTCGGTTATCTTGATAATGATCTTCAATCATACATACAGGAACCGAAGTGAATTCAAATGGACTTGTGAGAAGTTTTTACGAAAGAACAAGAAAATGAAACAGGTAAACACAAAACTATTGGAGAGATTTTGCGGAAAAGAGAATAAAAAAGTCCGTATAAAAACGGACTCGAATTTTTTATAAGACATTTTGAAATTAATTTGTCTTTTTTTATCACTTCTCTAAATAAGTAATTACGAAGTTATTTTGCTTCAACTTTTACTATTCTATAGATTTCCCGGCTTGGCATAGTTACTGCTATTTTATTCAAAGAATCTAATCCTGTAGTTGGAAATTTAGTATTGGTATTCCAATCCTGTAATAATGCAGCTTTCAGCGTAGAGAAAAGATCGTAAGATACAGTGTTGAATTTTATGTCTGCACCTGATGGAGACAAAACATAAGCATTTCCCCAGGCAACTTGCGCAGTTTCTTTATTATCCATTGCAGTTTTAATGAATGGTGCCCAATGTCTTTTTTCCATAGCTATAAAATTGCCGGGTTGAGATGAATTATGATAAACCATAATTATATAATTAAAATCAGTGGCAGGAACCGCCTTAGTGGCTTGCTCCCAATTTTCATCCTGAAGAAAATACTGGCTCGTTACAGTGCTAATCGAGTTGGTTTCCATTTTATCCATAGAAATTTGTGGGAACACTGCTGTTGCATTCCATACATCGCCCGTATCAACGCTTGTGTAAGTGTTAACGAATAAGTAATTAGGTGAATTGAGCATATCGGAACCATCTACTCTTTCTAATAATGCCCAAAAAGTTAATGTTCCTTTATCTATCGCAGCGCGGGCAACTTTACTCCAATATGTGGTTTCGCGTTTAACAAATTCCTCAGTATTGTTGGGAGATACATGCCTGTATTGGTATGTTGTAATGTTCTGTGCAGAAAGGTTTTTACTAAAACCCGTACACAATGCCATAAAAAGAATAACATATAGCAAATGTGTTGTGAAAGTTCTCATGTGTTTCATTTTGATTTTTTTTGAAATTTAAAAAGGTACGTTTGATGAAGAGAGGGTTGTGAGGGTGAGCATGTTTAACCGGATAAGTTCAAGTGTTGTTGTTTGTTATACTATTTCATGTTTGTGTAAATTTAAATGTGAGGGGTAATTGAAGCTAACTAAGTAAGATAAGTATAAATATTCACAATGCATCTTTCATATTTCATTTCCAGCGCATTTGATGAGATGACATTTTTATTAACCGAGACTTATAAAACCCTCTCTGATAAGATCGAGACTCAATCTTTTTGGTACATAGCTACTAAAGATTCTATTGGATTTATTTTAAGACGTGGTTTTATAACTCCGTTTTGCAGAATATTGAGAGGAAGAGAAGCTTGGCGACTTAGACTTGCATCATCATGTGGAGGACTTGTGCTGTTATTTTGTTTATGTTTTACGAAAGCACAAGTACGCAACGCTGCAACGTGAAGCCGCATACTTGCAGTATGTTTACGTTTTTTCTTTGCATAGATTAGGGAAGGAAACTTAGTATAAAATTTTCGGCAAATCAAATAATTGATTATATTTTTACATAACTGATTCCCTCTCCCTGACAAACATTTTCAAGCCTTTACTCTATTTGAAAAATCCTTGAAAAACATTTTTATGCGCAAACTTTTTTTAAGTATAATTTGTCTTTTTCTATTATTCTTTCTAGTCTCGGCAAAAAATAAAATTATTGTACAGAATGGCGTGTTGGATTTAAGAACATGGAACTGGCAAAAAGATGGAATTGTAAGCCTTACTGGCAACTGGGAATTTTATTGGAAAAAATTTTATTCTCCCGGGTTTTTCAAAGATACATCAGTTGTTTACACAAAACACTTTGCCTTTGTACCGTCTTTGTGGAATAAGTATATACCTGTGGGGCAAAATTCAGATGGAGGTTTTGGATATGCAACATATCATCTTGTTGTTTTATGTCCGGCTACAAAAGAGCAACTCGCGCTTAAATTTTTTACCATTGAATCTTCCTACAGGTTGTTTGTTAATAATAAAGAGATGTTGAATGTAGGGCATGCCGGTACAACTGCTGAAGCAACCATTGCTGATCTTAAACCCTCCATTGTAAATGTTCAGCCTGAAAATAATAAACTGGATATTGTAATCCAGGTATCTAATTTTAATAACAGCAGGGGCGGCATATGGTATTTTAACAAATTAGGCACAGCAAGTCAAATACATTCTGATTTTATCAGGAATCTTTCAGTGGCACTATTGGCAGCAGGAGGTTTTTTACTCGCCGGCATTTATTATTTGATCCTTTTTCTTCATTTCAGGGATAGATATGCATTATTCTTCTTCAGCATTTTGTGCTTTATTTTTTGCACGCGCAGTTTAGTAATAGAAGAGATGCCTGTTATTTATATTTCAAACTTGAAATGGGAATTTGTAAGAAGGGCGGAGTATATTTCATTATATCTTTCGGTGCCGATAGCGTCACTCTTCTCATATCATTTGTTTCCTCAGGAATTTTCAAAGAAGATTTTGTATATCATTTTATCTGTTTGCTCAATATTTGTCGCACTTAGTTTATTTGCACCTTATTATTACTATACTTTCCCGTTAAAATACTATGAGGCAATAATACTCCTTACAGTTTTTTATGGACTATATGTATATATAAGAGCGGCACTGAAAAAACGATCCGGTAGTTTTTTATTCCTTGGCGGTTTTTGTATATTTCTTATAACGATCATCAATGATTTATTATATGAGAATCTTATTATAAATACAATGTGGATGTTTTATATTGGTTTGGCTTCTTTTTGCATAACATTATCCATTCTTTTATCAAGGCAGTTCGTACAAATATTTTATGATTTGCAGGTAGCTAATAAGAAACTCTCTGCTGCAAACACGGAACTGGATGTAATGAACAATGAAATCAAAGAAAAGAATGAGGAACTGAAAAAAATTAATTATGAACTGGACAGCTTTGTAAACAGAACCTCGTATGATCTTAAAGCACCACTTGCTTCTGTTCTGCGCATTATTGATGCTGCGGAAGAGGAAAAGGATATTGGAAGGCTGCAAACATATTTTCTTATGCAGAAAAAAACACTTAACAGGATAAATAACCTTGTTAAAGACATAATAAATTTCTCAAAAAATAAAAGACTTGAACTTGATTTAAAAGAAATTGATTTTACAGAACTGGTTAATCACGCTTTCGAAGATCATGCAATTGTACTAAACGCAGAAAACATCAAAAAAAATGTCCAAATAAAACAGTACGAGAAGTTTACATCCGATCCAAGACGTGTAAGTGTTATCATTAACAACCTTATTTCAAATGCCATTAAATATGCTGATACAAAAAAAAGCAACCCGGAAATAACTATCGAAATATTAGTGACTGATAATATGGCAACTATTGAAGTTTCAGATAACGGAATAGGAATCGAAGCAAAAAACCTAGATAAAATATTTACTCTCTTCTACACGACAACAAGCAGCGTTACCGGTTCGGGCCTGGGCTTATATATTATCAAAGAAACAGTGGAAAAACTAAATGGCTATATTACAATCAATTCAAACAAAGGCGAAGGCACAAATATCAAGATTATGATACCTGGTATGGGACACAAACTATAGCCACTAAAAGTACATAAGAGGAATAATTTATTTGTAAGCTTTACTATCCGATAGTTATCAGGGCTATTATGATCGGCCATCGGTTTAGGTAACTTTAATTGCAGCTCGCTTGCAGTTACCACTACGCAAATGAAAACAATAGTTTATATAGGATCAAGTCTTGATGGTTTTATCGCAAGAAAAGACGGGGATATCAATTGGCTAACGCAATTCGCAAACGATAAGGCTATTAATACCTACAAAGAGTTCATGAGCAGGATTGATGCGATCGTAATTGGAAGGGGTACTTTTGAAAAAGTACTTACATTTCCTTCATGGCCTTATGAAAAGAAAGTATTTGTGCTAAGCACCAACATTAAAGAAGTACCGGATATTGTAAGAGAGAAAGTAACCGTGCTTTCAATGAAACCAGGAGAGTTGTTGAATTATCTTTCCGCGAAAGGCTTTTCAGGTATTTATGTTGACGGTGGAAAAGTGATACAAGACTTTTTAAAAGAAGATCTGATTGATGAACTGATTATTTCAAAGGTTCCGGTTCTTATAGGAAGTGGCATTCCATTGTTCGGTTATCTTGATAATGATCTTCAATTCAAACATATACGAACCGAAGTGAATTCAAATGGACTTGTGAGAAGTTTTTACGAAAGAACACGAAAATGATACCGACGGATAGCGGCGGCTTGTTTTTTTTAACATACTACGAAGAGCTTGGTTAGATAGCATCGTGTTTTTATATCGGGGATTCTTAGATCAACTTGCGGACGAATTTTTTATACGAATAAACAGGTTAACTCCTTCTGATTCCTTTTCAACAAGGATATCTTTACCTGGTACACCACATTCGCTCACCAATTGTATCAGGTCATTTTTACTTCGGTGATAGAGATGCCAGTCTATCAGTTTCATATAATCAATATCCGGGTTGGAGGTGCAGAAATTACCAATCACCAATTCCCCGCCTGGCTTTACATACTTTAAAAATTTTCGTACCAGCCTTTTAAAAATATTATCATTGAAATAATCAAACAGTCCTGCACTCCATATAAGATCATAGCATTTCTCGCAGTTAAAGCAAAGTATATTTTTGTTATAGAAATTTATATTATTCTTAAATACAGCTAAAAGCGTGGATGCAAAATTGATAGCATCAGCATCAAGATCAACGCAGTCCACGACAATATTTGCATTACAGTTTTCTTTAAAAAATTCAAAAAGGTCCCTTCCCGGGCCACTGGCAAGATTAAGCATTTCGAAAGGAGCATTCCCTTTGTGTGCCTTAATCTTTTGACCGAGTAATTTTTTGACGTACGTTTTCCTGTTGCGCACGGCTTTTGCAGCAGCAATTGAATGCATATATTCATCCCATTTTCTAAACCGTTTATCTGGTG
>WNGA01007008.1_pt1 | contig 20209 bp, 9 predicted proteins | sample 5400061 | NCBI WGS metagenome assembly WNGA01 (sample SAMN13153366, study PRJNA577476) | soil metagenome | isolation source: 100 cm soil or saprolite under grassland replicate 2 | place: USA:California | collected 2016-06-15
GTGGCCAGCGTCGATGGACGGCTCGGTTGCTGCGGGATGATCGTGAACCGTGTCGCTGCGGCTGCTCTATCTGATCTTCGTCCGGCTGGTAGGTTGGCTGGTGCTGCTCGCCCGCTCCACCGCGTCCAAGAACGCCGAACTGCTGGTGCTGCGCCACGAGGTCGCGGTACTGCAGCGCGGGAACCGGAGACCGCGGCTGGACTGGGCCGACCGGGCGGTCCTGGCCGCGTTGATCCGGCTACTGCCGAAGACGGTGAAGGACCACCGGCTGGTCAGCCCGGGTTCGGTCCTGCGCTGGCACCGCCGCCTGGTGGCGAAGAAGTGGTCCTACCCGAGCCGCACCGGTCGGCCGCCGGTGCCGAAGGAGGTCGCCGCGCTGGTCGAGCGGCTGGCCCGGGACAACGCCTCGTGGGGCTACCAGCGCATCCAGGGTGAGCTGCGCACGCTCGGTCACCGGGTCGCTGCCTCGACGATCCGCCGGATCCTCAAAGCGGCCCGGATACCCCCGGCACCGACCCGAAGCGGCGACACCAACTGGCGGCAGTTCCTGCGCGTCCAGGCGTCCACGGCGTTGGCCGTTGATTTCTTCCACGTCGATACCGTGACGCTGCGGCGGCTCTACGTCCTGTTCGCGCTGGAGGTGGAGACCCGCTACCTGCACGTCCTGGGCGTCACCGCCAACCCCGACGGGGCATGGACCACCCAACAGGCCAGGAACCTTCTCCTCGACCTCGCCGAGCGTACGGCGGGCTTCCGCTACCTGGTCCGGGACCGGGCCGGTCAGTTCACCGCCGCCTTCGACGCGGTCCTCGCCGACGCCGGCATCGAAACCCTCAAGATCCCGCCCCGCAGCCCCCGCGCGAACGCCTACGCCGAGCGGTTCGTGCGCACCGCCCGCACCGAACTCACCGACCGGATGCTGATCTTCGGCGAACGGCACCTCCGCCGGGTACTGGAGGAGTACGCCCGGCACTACAACGGCCACCGCCCACACCGCGCCCGGCAGCTACGACCACCACGACCCGACCACCCGATCCCCGCCCGGCCAGCCCAGCGGGTCACGCGCCGAACCGTCCTGGGCGGCCTGCTCAACCAGTACCAGCCAGCCGCATAGAAAGCCCAGCCCAGACCGCGTAGCACAGTTCTGGCACCCCACAGGGTGCCGGAGTTCGCAGCGGCACACTACATCCGGCCGCTCGACTCAGTGCCGAAAGCGGACTTCCTGGCCGGCCCCTGGGGCACCGGGACCTACGCCGGCCACCAGTATGCGATCCCGTCCAACACCGACGTGGGCCTGCTCTACTACCGAACCGACCTGCTCGATGCAAAGTCCGTACCGACAAAGCTTCCCCCGGACCGCGAGTACGCGGCACAGCTACTCGATCAGGATTCCACCCTGCGGGCTGCATACGCTGGCCAACTGCGTGACGAGGGCCTGACCGTCAACGCCATCGAGGCCATCCGGTCCGCCGACGGAGAAGTCGTCGACGACAAAGGCAACGTCGTGATCGACTCCCCGGCCGCGTTGGATGGCCTGCGCCGGCTGGCGCGCGCTACCAAAGCACCATCCGGCGGCCGCCCCGCCGAACTCGGTGGCACTGAAAACGACAACACCGCCGCGTTCATCAGCTGCCAGGTCGCGCTAATGCGGAACTGGCCGGTGCAGTACGGAAAGATCGCCGGCTCGGCCCGCGAGCAGAAGACGGAGCGCCCGTGCGGCGATATCAGCCGCAATTTCGCGGTAACCGAGCTGCCCTACCCGAGCGTCCTGGGCGGGCAGGACCTGGCCGTCGCCGCCGATAGCACCAATCCTCGAGCCGCCCAGCAGCTCATCGAGTTCCTCGCCGCCCCAGAAAGCCAGAAGCCACTGTTCACCGGAGGCGGGTTCGCGCCAGTGCGAAACAGCGTCCTCGACGATCCCGAGGTGCAGCGCAGCCAACCCTACGCCAAAGCCATGCTGGCCGCCCTCCAGAATGCCCGGCCACGCCCGAAAACCCCGCACTACGCCCTGTTCAGCGCCGTGTTCCGTGACGTAGTGCAGTACGCCCTAGCGCACGACGGAGCCCTACCCGACCGGGCGGTACCGCAACTGACAGACGCACTCAACGGCCAACTTTAGTACCAGAGCTACCGTCGGGGATCTGTGATGATCTAGTGGAGGCCGTGGGTTGCCCTGGTCCCGGCGCCGTAGCCGCGCCGGCTACCGGGTGGCGACGGCCGCACCGTAGCGCCCCGACCACCGCCGGACCTGGGAGGGCATGCGCGCCACCGAGGGCGGTCTGCCCCTTGTGCTGACCAAGAGAGCGTGGTGGCATGGGCGACGGCAGTTGCATGGTTGCGACACGGACCGACGTCGGTGGGGGGCGTGGATGCGGAGCCGTGATGACGTCAGCTGATCAGGATCTGGACGACCTGCTGCTGCGGCGGGCCGCGGCGGAACGGGACCTCACGTCCTATCCAGGAGTGTTCAGCGTCGGCCTCGGCCTGCGCGAACGCGGCGGCCGGCTCACCGACGAGATCGCGCTGCGGGTCTATGTGCTGGCCAAGAAGCCGGCCGCCGAGCTCGGCCCGCACGAGATGGTCCCGCGCGAGCACAGTGGCCTGCCCACCGACGTGCTGGTCGTCCCCGACACGGTCCCGGCGACGACCAGGTCAGCCTGCGAGAACCACGGCTACGAGTCGCCGCTGATCGGCGGGGCGACGCTGACCGCCCTGCACCCCGACGATCAGGGTCGCATGGAGTTCGGCACGCTGGGCTTCTTCGCCACGCTGACCGGTGAGACCCCGCCCTACAACATTGGCGCCATCACCAACGAGCACGTGGCGCTGGCGCCCGGTGTCCGCCTACGCGATACGGTCTACCAGCCGGTCTGGACACAGTCAGGCAGCCACTGGGCATTTTCCAGCGCCGACAAGAGCCGGGTGGTCGGCACCATCCTGCGCAGCTTCAAGGGGCCCTACGAGTACACCTATCCCGGTGCCGCCAAGGACCTGTACTACGTGGACGGAGCGGTCGTCAAGCTCGACATCCACATCTCGAGCTGTTGCTCGTGCAACTGCGGGGTCAGCTTCAAGAACGAGGTCCGCGGGCTCGGCGCCACGCTGACCCTGCCCGGCGGCGGCATGCAGACCAGCAACGCGCTGGCCAGCGTGGGCCGTGCGGTGATGGGCATGGACGTGATCAAGGTCGGTGCCGAGACCGAGCGGACCGAAGGCAAGATCAGCGACATTGCCCTGTCCCTGCCCGGCACCGACCTGAAGAACGCCATCGAGATCACCGCGAGCGGCCCGGACTGCAGCGGCATCCAGCGGTTCTCCTTCACCGGCGACTCCGGATCGGCCATCGTCACCAAGCAGGGCGGCATCCTCGTCGGGCTGCTCTTCAGCGCACACCCTACGGACACGGCCAAGGCGCTCGCCTGCCACGTGCATCCCCTGCTGGCCAGCCTGAAGGCCACCGCGATCACCACCGCCAGCCCGGTGCACGACAACCCCGCATCACAAGGTCTGGTCGCCGGCGGCCAGCCCAACCCGGTGGCGGCGCTGCGGCAGCGGTTCACCGCCAGCGCCGAGGGGCGGCGGATCGCGGCCCTGGTGGACCGGCACGGCCCGGAGGTTGCGCACCTAGTCAACCACAACCGGCGGGTGACGGTCAGCTGGCACCGTGGGCGGGGGCCGGCGTTCCTGGCTCACGCCATGATCAACGCCCGGGATCCGGCCCGGCGCATCCCGCGCACCATCGACGGGGTGGACCGGGACGCGCTGCTCGCCGCCATGGCCCGGGTGCTCGCCGAGCAGGGCAGTCCCGACCTGGCCGCGGCGCTGGCCGAGCACGGCGACCGGGTCCGCGGCCACCTGGGCCGGTTCGACGACCTGCACAAGCTGGCGGCCCACCTGGCCGCCGCAGAAGACGCGCACGCACGTCCATCGCCGTAACGCCGGGGGCAGACAGTGGCGGAGCAGGCTGGCACGGTCGAACGGTTGGCCCTGGCGCTCGGCCGGACGGTGCAGCGGCTGGCGTCCAGCGTCGACGACGCCTCGGCGCTGGGCACGTTCGCCGCGCTCGGCGTGGAGCTGCCGGAGCAGTTCCTCACCGCGCCGGGCATCACCCCGGCCAGGGCTACCCTCCTGGGCGCCGGCAACGACCTGGGCACCGCGCTGACCGCGTTGTCCACCGCCATCGACGGCGGCGGCGCGGTCGAGATCGTCGCGGCCGCGGCCGCCGTGCTGACCCGCGCGGTGCCGGCCGTCACCACCGCGGTCACCGCGCTGGGGACGAGCATCACGGCGAATGCCGCGAGCCTGCCCGGCACCGACGCGGCCCAGCTGGCCGCGCTGGTCGACGACCTGCCGCGCAGGCTGTTCGACCTGGCCGTGTGGCGCGAGCTGCGGCACAGCCAGCCGTGGGTGGCCCTCGGGCTGGCGCTGGCCGGCATCCTCGAGCAGGTCGAGCACCCCGGCGACGACACCAACCCGACGAAGCCATCGTGCGCACCCAGGTCGGGTGGGACGCGGCCGGCAACACCGTCGTCCGGGTGCACCCGCCGCTGGCGGTCAGCGTCGAGCCGGGGCCGGGCACCGCCGAGATCAAGGTGACCCTCACCGGCGCGCCGGCCGAACCGGTCGTACTGCTCGGCCAGACCGGCGGCAGCCGGCTGGAGCTGGCCGAGCTGAGCGCGGCGGCGACCTTCGCGCTGACCGGGCCGCACGCCGGCCAGCCGGTGATCAGCGGCGAGCTGACCGGCGGCCGGCTGGTCGTGGACACCTCGGCCGGCGACGGCTTCCTGGCTACTGTGCTCGGCGGCGCGAGGCTGGAAGCCGGCTTCGAGGCCGGCCTCACCGTGGACGCCGAGCACGGCGTGCAGTTCCGCGGCAGCGGCGGGATCGAGGCGCAGCTGCCGGTGCACATCGAGCTCGGGCCGGTCGAGGTGCAGACCATCACGCTCGCGGCCGGCATCCACGGCGACGCGGTGATGATCGAGCTGTCGGCCGGCTTCTCGGCCAACCTCGGCCCGGTCCAAGCGTCGGTCGAGCGGGTGGGCGTGCGCGCCGAGCTGTCCTTCCCGGGCGGCGGCGGCAACCTCGGTCCTGCGCAGCTCGGCTTCGGGTTCAAGCCGCCGAGCGGTGTCGGGCTGGCGGTCGACGCCGGGATCGTCGCGGGCGGCGGCTTCCTGTACGTCGACGAGGCGCGTGGCGAGTACGCGGGCGCGCTGGAGTTGGAGTTCGCCGGCTTCATCGAGGTCAAGGCGATCGGGTTGATCACGACCCGGATGCCGGATGGCAGCCGCGGGTTCTCGCTGCTGATCGTGCTCACCGCCGAGTTCGGTGGCGGTGGCATCCAGCTCGGGTTCGGGTTCAAACTGCTCGGGGTCGGCGGGATCCTCGGGCTGAACCGCAGGATGGACCTCGACGCGCTGGTCGAAGGCGTCGTCAGCGGGTCGATCCAGTCGGTGGCATTCCCCCGGGACGTGGTGGCCAACGCGCCGCGGATCATCAGCGACCTGCGGAAGTTCTTCCCGCCGGAGGACGGCACGTTCCTCATCGGCCCGATGGCGAAGATCGGCTGGGGCACACCGACGCTGGTCACCATCTCGCTCGGGCTGATCGTCGAGATCCCGCCGGGCAACATCGCGATCCTCGGCCAGCTCGAGTGCATCCTGCCCAGCCGGGACGTCCAGCTGCTGGTGCTGCGGGTCAACTTCGTCGGCGCGCTCGAGGTCGACAAGTCGAGGCTGTGGTTCTTCGCGAGGCTGTTCGACTCGCGTGTCCTGTTCATGACCATCGACGGTGGGATGGGGCTGCTCGTCGCCTGGGGCGACAACCCCGACCTCGTGCTGTCGGTCGGCGGGTTCCACCCCGCGTTCACCCCGCCGCCGCTGCCGTTCCCGGTGCCGCCGCGGATCAGTGTCGACATCCTGAACGCGCCGGGACGGCTGATCCGGGTGTCCGGCTACTTCGCCGTCACCAGCAACACCGTCCAGTTCGGCGCGAAGGCCGAGCTGCGGCTCGGCTTCAGCGACTTCGGGATCGAGGGCCACCTCAGCTTCGACGCCCTGTTCCGGTTCTCCCCGTTCTCGTTCATCGTCGCGATCTCCGCCGGGGTTTCGCTGAAGGCGTTCGGCGTCGGGCTGTTCAGCATCGACCTGAACTTCACGCTGGAGGGGCCCGCGCCGTGGCGGGCACACGGCCGTGGCTCGATCTCCCTGCTGTTCTTCGAGATCTCCGCCCACTTCGACATCACGTGGGGCGAGGAACGCACCACCACGCTGCCGCCGGTGGTGGTCCTCGAACTGCTGGCGGCCGAGGTCGGCAAGACCGAGGGCTGGCAGACCCGGCTGCCGGCCGGCGGGACCAACCCGCTGGTCACGCTGCGGCAGCTGCCGCCGGGCGACGACTTGGTGCTGCACCCTCTCGGCACGTTGTTCGTACAGCAGCGGGCCATCCCGCTCGGCGTCAGGATCGACCGGGTCGGCGCGCAACGCCCGAGTGACGGCAAGCGGTTCACGGTCACGCCGAAGCCGGGCAGCGGGCTGGTGCGGCGGTCGGTCACCGGCGACAAGTTCGCGATGGCCCAGTTCCAGGACATGGACGACGCGGCGAAGCTGTCCCGCCCCGCCTTCGAGACCCAGGACGCCGGCCTGGAGTTGGTCGCCGCGGGCGGCGCGATCGCGTCGCCGCGGGTGGTGCGTCGCAGCGCCCGCTACGAGCTGCACATCATCGACAACGAAGCACCGTCGACGGTCCCCGCCGGCAGCGAGGCACCGTCGGCGGTCGCCGCAGGACGCGCGAGGGCCGTGCGGGCGGGCACCCGGCGCGCCCCACGGCTGTACAGCCCGCCGCCCGCGGTGTTCGAGCAGCTCCTGGCGGGCAGCAGCACCGCCCGGTCGCCGCTGTCACAGCAGGCGGCCCAGCAGCAGCAGCCGTTCCCCACCGAGGAGACCGTGCAGGTCCCCGGGAGCCGGTACGTCGTCGCCTACCTGCGCAACAACCACCAGGCGTTCCCGCCCGCCAACGCGAGCGCCACGACGTCGAGCTTCCGCAGCGTGGCGACCGCCACCGACGCCATGGCCGACTGGATCCGGGCGGATCCGGCCCTGGCCGGGCAGCTGCACGTCCTGCGCCAGGCCGAGGTGCTCGGCGGTGTGCTCGCCGAGCCGGGTGTCTGGTCGGCGGCCGGCTCGCCACCCAACGCCGCCGCGGAAACCGACGCGGTGCGGCTGGCCACCGGCCAGGTACTCGTCGCCGGTGGCTGCGACGCCACCGGGATGGCGGTGGCCACGGCGGCGATGTTCGACCCGGTCGCGCGCACCTGGGCGGCCCAGACCGCACCCCTGGCGACAGCCCGGCGGCGGCACACCACGACCAGACTCGGCGACGGCAGGGTCGTCGCCGCCGGCGGGCTCGGCACGGGCGGCGCGCCACTGGCCACCGTCGAGGTGTTCGACCCGGTGGCCCGTACGTGGTCCACCCCTGACACCGGTCTCGCGACCGCCCGGTCCGGGCACTCGGCCACGATCGCCGGCAAGCGGCTGCTGGTCGCCGGTGGCATGAGTGCGCGGGGCGCCGCGCTCGCATCGGCCGAGCTGCTCGACCACGCCATCCTGACCTGGACCACGGTCGGGTCGATGATCGAAGCACGGACCGGGCACGTGGCCGTGGTGCTCGGCACGGGTCAGGTTCTGGTCGCCGGTGGGGCCGTGCCGACCGGCGAAGGGGAGCGGGCGCTCGCGTCCTGCGAGCTGTACGACCCCGAGACGAAGGCGTGGACCCCGACCGGGAGTCTGACCACCCCGCGCAAGGGCCACCAGGCGACGCTGCTTCCCGACGGCCGGGTGCTGGTCACCGGCGGCGACGCCGTCCCAGCCATCCCGTACCGCGTCGGCAGCCTGGCCTCGGCCGAGGTGTACGACCCGCACACCGGTACCTGGACCCCGGTGGACGACCTGCCGGGCGGCGGCCGCAGCGGGCACCGGTGCGTGCGCACACCCCGGGGCGCCGTCCTGATCGGCGGCGTCGGCCGGCCCCGCGCCACCGCCGGGTTCCGGGATGTCGTGGCCTTCGATACGGCCACCGGTTCCTGGACGGCGACCGGCGCCCTGGCCACCGGCCGGTGGGACTTCCCCGCCGTGGACCTGGCGGACGGCCGCGTGCTCGTCGTGGGCGGCCGGGCGTTGACCGGGCCCGCCGCGCCGGGTCCCGATCAGCTCGCGACGACCGCCGAGACGTACCTGCCATGAAACTGCAAGTGGAGGGACCACACCGATGACCACCGGCATCCTCGCGACCGACGCGTGGTCCGCCGCTCCCGACTATGCCGCCGCCGCGTGCTGGCGCGGCCAGCATGACGGCGCCGTCGTGCTGGCGGGCGGCACGAAGATTCTGGTCGCCGGCGGCGCGGACGCCGCCGGCGCGGGTCTGCGGCAGAGCGCGGTGTACGACCTCGCCCAGGAGGAGTGGTCGGCGACCGCCCTGCTCGGCACCGCCCGGCAGCTGCCCGCACTGGCGCTGCTGCCGAGCGGGAAGGTGCTGGCCACCGGCGGCATCAGCGGGCCGGCCGGCGCCCCGCTGGCCACGGCCGAGGTCTTCGACCCGGCGACGAACACCTGGCAGGCAACCGCGCACGGCATGGCGGTTGGCCGCTTCGGGCACAGCGCGACCACGCTGTCGAACGGGCTGGTCCTCGTCGCCGGCGGCAGCGGGCAGCGGCCGGGTGGCGGGGTGGTGGCGCTGCGCTCGGCGGAGCTGTTCGACCCCGCCGACGAGACGTGGGAAGCGGTCGAGCTCGACATGACCGACGCGCGCACCGGGCACACCGCGATCGCGTTGCAGGACGGGAAGAAGGTGCTGGTCTGCGGTGGCAGCGTGCCGGTAGGCACGGCCGACCAGGCGGACCTGGCCTTCTGCGAGCTGTACGACGCCACGGCCGCGGCCTGGACGCCGACCGGGACCATGCGCCACGCGCGCAGCGCACACACCGCGACCGCCCTGTCGGCCACCAGCGTGCTGGTCGCGGGCGGCCGCGCGCCGGGGGCGAGCGGCGACGGCGAGTTCGACCCCTTCGCCCGCGCCACGGCCGAGGTGTACGACCTGGGCTCGGGTGCGTGGCAGGACGTGGCCGCGATGCCCGCGGGGCGGGCGTTCCACCGCGCGGTCCCGCTCGGGGCGGGAAAGGTGCTGGTGATCGGGGGCGCCAGCCACGAGGACAACGAGGCCGGCTACCGCGGCGCGCTCCAGTTCGCGGCCGGCGCGTGGACCACGTTCGCCGGCCTCGTCGTGGGCCGGTGGGCGTTCGCGGCGGCGGCGTCCGGCACGAAGGTGCTCGTCGCCGGTGGTGTGACCCGCACCGGGTTGGCGGCCGCCACCGCACCCATCGAGCTCACCGCGACCGCCGAACGGAGCGGCACGTGACCAGCGGCGCCTACTCCTTCCTGCCCTGGCTGCGGACCGGGCTCACGACCAAGATCGCCGGCGAGCCGGGGGCCGGGCGGGCGACCATCCCGGTCCAGCTGGAACTGACCGGCGACGCGCTCGCGGCCGGTGCCCCGGCACCGCACCGGCTGATCGAACAACCGGTGCAGCTCTACGGCCCCGGCGACGTCATCGGGATCAGCCCAAGGGCGATCTCGCGGATGGAGCCGCCGCCGTTCGCCACCAACTTCGAGCCGAACTACCTGGCGCACATCGAGTTCTACGAAGAGGACTTCGCGTGGCGCTACAGCCCGGCCGCGCCGGACACCGCCACCAGGCGGCTGTTCCCCTGGCTCGCGCTGATCGTGCTCGCCGCCGGCGACGAGTCGGGCGCCGCCGAGTTCGAGGAAGGCGAAGCGGGTGCCGGGCCGCTGCCGTTCATCACGGTCACGGCACCGGAGGCGCTGCAACCGCCGGGGGAGCTGGGCGCGTGGGCGCACGTCCACGTCAACGGCGCGCTGGACGGCCCGCCCGTCGCGGACGACGGGATGGCTACCGGCATGGGGACGGCACTGTCGAACCTCGCCAGGGTGCTGCGCGAGGCGCCGGACAGCGCCTGCTCCCGGATCCTCTGCCCCCGGCATCTGAAGCCCACCACCACCTACCACGCGTTCCTGGTGCCCGCGTTCGAGACCGGCCGGCGGGCCGGGCTCGGCATCGAGCCGGGGCAGATCCCGGCGACGACCCCGAGCTGGGGCGTGCCGAACATGCCGGCGTCCGGCCGGCTGCCGTACTACCACCGCTGGACGTTCGTCACGAGCTCGGCTGGCGACTTCGAGTTCCTGGTCCGGCTGCTGAAGCCGGTCGAGGCCAAGGAGCCGGTCGGCCTGCGCGACATGGACGCGCACCGCTCGCCCGGCTTCGGACTGCCTGGCCTCACCACACCGACCGAGCCCAACGGCGTGCTGCGGCTGGGCGGCGCGCTCCAGCTGCCCGACTCGGACGCGGTCATCGACCAGCACGAGAACTGGGACAACTACTACGGGCTGGCCGACCCGCCCGCACCGGCGTACCCGAACCAGTGGCAGCGCGCGCTGGCCGGGTTGATCAACCTCGCCGAGGCGTACCAGCACCAGACGGCGGCCACCGCGAACACCGCGCTGTCGACGCAGATCCCCGACCTGGCCGACCAGGTCGACCCGGTGATCACGCCGCCGCTGTACGGGCGCTGGCACGCGCTCACCCCGAAGCTGCTGACCAAGCCGGACGGCACCCCGCTGCCGGATGCCCAGGTGCGCAACTGGGTACACCGGCTCAACCTCGACCCGCGTTACCGGGTCGCCGCGCACTTCGGCACCAAGGTGGTCCAGGCGCGGCAGGAGGAGCTGATGGCCGCCGCCTGGCAGCAGCTCGGCGAGGTGCTGCGGGCGAACGCCTGGATCAGGGCGGCGCAGCTGGCCAGGGAGGTCGGCAACGTCCTGCACGGCAAGCACGTCGAGCCGCAGACCGGACCGGTCCAGGTCGCCGCCGACGAGTCGCTGCCATCCGGCAGGGCGCTGACGCTCACCGCGCCCGCCCATCCCAAGGTGCTCGACCGGCCCGCCGCGGCGGTGGCGGCCGAGCCGGGCGAGGTCTTCGCCATCGGGTTCAAGGTGTCGCGCAGCCGGGTCGCGACGGCCCCGGTGTCGCCCACCATGCGCCGCATCACCCGGCCGGGCGGCCGCCTGATGAAGGCCCTGGACACCTCGCTGGACACGCTGCTGGCCCGCATCGACGAGCAGCAGGTCACCGCGGCGCCGCCGCTGGAGGCACCGGCCGGCCTCGTCACGCTGGCGCGGTTGATCGAGCAGCTGCCGGCGGAGCCGGCGGTGACGGTGCGGGACAGCGCCGACGCGGCGGCGTTCGAGCAGGCGCTGCGGGAGATGCACGACGGGCTCCGGGCGGCCGGCGAGGCCGTCGACGAGGGCCGGCCGCGGCTGAACGTCGCGGGCACCACCACGGCCGTTGTGACCGGCCTGGATGCGGACAAGACGGTCATGGACGGCATCGTTGCGGCGGTGAAGCTGCCGGCCCGGCTGGTGCCGAAGCAGGGCGAGCTGACCGAGGTGATGGCCTACCCGAAGTTCGACATGCCGATGTACACCGAGCTGCTGAAGATGTCGACGGACACCTTCGTGCCCAACCTCGGGCTGCTCCCGCCGAACTCGGTGACCCTGCTGGAGAACAACCGGCGGTTCATCGAGTCCTACCTCGTCGGCCTCAACCACGAGATGGCTCGTGAGCTGCTCTGGCGCGAGTACCCGACCGACCAGCGCGGCACGCCGTTCCGGCAGCTCTGGGATCCGCGCACGGCGCCACCGGAGCCGAAGGAAACGGTGCAGCAGCGGCGTGAGCGGCTCTACGATATCCCACCGATCCACGAGTGGGGCGCCACCGCTGTCCTCGGCGCGAACCACAACCGGCCGAAGCCGCCGCCGGGTGCCCCGCCGCCACCAAGCGATCTCGTCCTGGTAATCCGGGGCGAGCTGCTGCGGAAGTACCCGACCGCGGCGATCTACGCGCACAAGGCCGAGTGGCCCGACCTGCCGAACCAGCCCGGCGTCCCCGACACCAGCGGCGAGCGGACGCTGGCGAAGCTGCCGCCGAACGAGGACCCGCCCAGGACACTGGTCCGGCTGCCGATCTACGAGGCCAAGGTCGAGCCGGACATCTACCTGCTCGGCTTTGACCTGGACGCCGAGACGGCACGCGGCAAGGACGGCGACCTCGGCTGGTTCTTCGTCCTGAAGGAACGGCCGGGCGACCCGCGGTTCGGTCTCGACGAGGACCAGCCGGGCGCACTGGCGCCGGTCGAGGTGTGGAACGACCTTTCCTGGGGCCGGGTCGACCCCGCCGGGCACGGCTTCATCCGGTTCGCCGGGGGCCCCACCGTCCCGCTCGATCCGTTCAACCAGGACGAGGACGACCAGGAGAAGAAGCTACAGCGCGCCGACGACGAGCACATCACGTCCTGGCAACCCGACGTCAGCGCCGCCGACGTCGCCTACATCCTCTTCCAGGCACCGGTCCTGGTGGCCATGCACGCACAGGAGATGTTGCCGGATGCCCCCGCTCAGCCTTGACTTCCCGGTGCTGCTGGGCCCGGTCCGGGTCGAGACCCGCTTCACGCAGACGGAGCTGCTGGTCCGGGTGTTCCCCGACGAGTGGTCGGTGAACAAGTTCGAGCCACGGCTGTCCAGCGCGGAGCTCGCCGCGCTGGACGCGTACTGGGTCGCGTTGTGGGCCTCCGGCGGGTCGCCGGTGGGGGAGCAGGCGGCCTGGCACGAGCTCGTCGCACGGATCCCGGCCGGGCGTGCCGGGTGGCTGCTGCAGAGCCGCCAGCCGGCCAACCCGGCCGACCGCCCGCTCGGCGTGCCGGCCGGCACGATCGTGCTCGTGGTCGTGAGCCCGCAGCCGCTCGCCGCGGCTGACCGGCAGGCTGCCGTCACCTACTGGACGGCCGTGTGGCGTGCGCACGGTGACCGCGCGAAGCTGCGGGCGGCCGAGATCGCGCTGGTCGCTGCGGTCGGTCCGGCCGATGCGGCCGCCATCAGGGCACTGCGTCCATCCGGTGTGGACAGTGCGCCCGGGATCCCGGGCGACGCCGTCGTGGTGGCCTTCCTCGTGCTGCCCCCGCCCGCCCCCGAGCAGGTCGCACCGCAGTCCTGGACCGTGGCCGCCACCGCGGCCCTGCTGCCCGACCGGTTCACCGTGTTCGGGTATGTGGGTGGCACGCTCGTGTTCTCGAAAACCGGTGAGCCCGTGCGCCAGGGGCTGGCGGTGAGCCCGGACCCGAACGAGCCGGCGGCGACTCAGCTCAGGATCGACGAGGTCACCGGCACGCTGTTCGTGCCGCCCGCCCTGCGCTGGCTGACCGACTTCGACGAGGCCGTCACCGCCGGCATGGGCCTGCGGGTCCCGCTGCTGGACAGCTTCCGCGACGGTGTCGACCGGCTCGTCGTGCTCGGGTTGCGCGAGCAGGCGACGCCGGCACAGACCGCGGCGGCGTTCGGCGGCCTGCTCGCCGACCAGCTGCACAGCACGGCCGGTTTCAGCCTGCTGCCGCAGGGCACGCCGACCAACAACTCCGAGGAGCGGCCGGCCGGCCAGGACCCGAGAACCGAAGCCGACGCAGGGCTGGCCACGGCCGCCGGGTTCGCCGCCGCGGCGACCGACTGGACCACCAAGACCGACGGGGAGTGGTTCGCCGAGCTGCTCGGGCTCGACCCGGCCGTGCTGGCCGGGGTGCCGAACGCGGAGGGCACCGACCGGCGCGACGCGCGGGCCGCGCACACCGCCCTGTGGCCGGCGACGTGGGGTTACTACCTGCCGGCGCTGTTGAACGGCGTGCTCACCGACGAGCAGATCGCCGAGGTCCGACAGTTCTTCCTGGCCAACGTGTCCGGCCGGGGGCCGCTGCCCGCGGTGAAGATCGGCCGCCAGCCCTACGGAATCCTGCCGACGACCGTGCTCTCCCGGCTCGCCTGGCCCGCCACCGCGACCGTCCGGACCGCGCTCAACGCGATGCTGACGGAAGCGGCACAGGACTGGCAGGACGCGCTCGTACACGTCGCCAGCCTCGACGAGCCAGGTGCCGACCCGCACCAGACACTGCTGGACATCCTGGCGTTGCACCCGACCTCGGCCGAGTACCACTTCCGTTACGCCCAGAGCGTGGAGGCCGTTGCCCGCCGGGACGACCCGCAGGAGGCGCGGGCGGTGCTGGCCGGGCTCACCAGGCCCGTCCACCAGCTGCTCACCCGGTTCGGTTGGGCGGCCGCTGACTCGGACGCCGACCCGGACCTGCTGCGGCGGCTGTTCGACGACGTGGCCTACCCGCTGGTCGCGCCAGTGGTCGACGACCGGCCGCTGTCGGAGACGGACCTGATCCGGCCGTACACCACGGACGGCCGCGACTACCTGACCTGGCTCGCCGAGAGCGACCTGGACACGGTCCACGACGAGCAGGGCTTCGTCGACGACCTGCCGCCCTCGGCGCTGCTGTACCTGCTCGCGCGGCATGCGGTCCTGCTCGGGTGGACCGAGACCGCGCGCCGGCTCGCGCTGGCGGCGCCGGGCACCGAGGCGCCGGACGCCCGCGACGCGCCGTTCGTGCACGTCCGGACCTCGACGCCGGCCGAGCCGGTCCCCAGCGAGAGCCGGTACCGCACGCTCTACTCCACCGACGCCGCGATCACCGAGGACCCGGACCTGCTGGTGCACGAGTTCATCCGCGCCGTGCTGCCCGAGCACCCCGCCGCCGCGGAGCTGTCCGAACAGGCCCAGGCGCTCACCATCCTGGCGGGGCTGCCCACCGCGCGGCTGGAGCGGGTGTTCGCCGAGCACCTCGACTGCGCCACCTACCGCCTGGACGCGTGGCGGCTCGGGCTGGTCAACGAGCGGCTGGCCGAGCTGCGGTACGGCCCCGACGGCACCAGCCAGCCGGCACCGGGGCTGCACCTGGGCGCCTACGGGTGGATCGAGCACGTCACCCGCAACACCGATCCGGTGGACATGGTCGACGTGCCCGCCGACCTCACGGCGGTGTTCGGCACCGGCCAGCTCCCACACGACAGGAACAACGGCGGGTACGTCCACACCCCGTCGCCCGCGCACGCGCGCACCGCCGCGCTGCTGCGCGCCGGCTACCTCGCCAACGCCGAACCCGCCAAGCCGAACCTGTTCGCCGTCAACCTCAGCTCCGAGCGCGTCCGGCTCGCGCTGACCATCGGGGACGGGATGCGCCAGGGCCAGTCGCTCGGCGCGCTGCTCGGCTACCGCTTCGAACGAGGGCTGCACGACCGCGACGCCGGGCTGGACAAGTTCATCGCCGGGCTGCGCATGAAGTTCCCCCTGCGCGCCAACAAGATCGACCAGACCACGCCGGCGCCGGACGACCCCGCCGCGCCGACGAGTATCGAACAGGTCGAGGCCCGCAACGTGATCGACGGGCTGGCCCTGCTTCGGCACGTGAACGCCCTGCGGGACAACGCCCCACCCGACGTCGAGCGGCCGGACGACTACCCGTTCGGGTTCACCGACCTGGAACAGGCGGACCAGACCGAAACCGGCCACATCCGGGCCGAGGTGGCCGCGCTGCGCAACGCGCTGGACGCGGTGGCCGACCTGGCCGTCGCCGAGGGCGCACACCAGGCGCTGCAGGGCAACACCGAACGTGCGTCGGCGGCACTGGACGCCTACGCCAAGGAGGGGCTCCCACCCTCGCCGGCAGTGGTGGAGACACCGCGCAGCGGGACCACCCTCACCCACCGGCTGGCCCTGCAGCTCACCCCCGGCCTCGGGCCGGACCACGGCGCGCCGGCGCTTGGCCACAACAAGCCCCGGGCGCAGGCCGAGCCGGCGGTCAACGACTGGCTGCCGGCGGTGCTGCCGAAACCGGAGAACGTGGCGGCGCTGGTGACCTGGCGCGACCAGGACGGCAATCTCGACGGCCACACGGTCACCCAGGTGGAGACCGAGCTCTCGCCGATCGACCTGCTCTGGGCGCTGCACCCGGCCGACCAGGCCGCGATGACCGACCTGGACGACCGGATCCTCGGCGTGGCCATCGAGGCTGCCAACCCGCGGCCGGACTTCGAGCTGCACATCGAATACACCACCCGGGTCGACGACAAGATCACCTTCTTCGAGGTCTCGCCGCTGGTCGCGGCGGTGCGCACGCTGCTGACGACGTCCCGGCCGCTGCGCCAGAGCGACCTCACACCCGCCGCGGGCAGCGCCGCCGTGGACCGGGCCGCCGACGACGCCGTGTCACTGCCCAGGGAGCGCCCGGCCGCCGTGCTGGCGTCCATGAACGAGCTGGTCGGCGCCGTGGCCGGCTACATCACCGACCTCGGCGCGCTCTACCCCGACGACGCACCGCCGCAACGCTCCGCCGTACTCAACGGGATCGACACGTTCCTGACCCGGTACGCGAAGCTGGTGGTGACCGCGAGCGGCTTCGGTCTGCTGCGCAGCGGCTGGGGCGAGCTCGCGCTGTGGCGGCGCGGGGTGTTCGCCGACGTCCTGGCCGCGGTCGCGGCCCTGGCCGCCCGCATGGCGGACGCGCTCGCCGCCGCGGACGCGCTGCTCGACCAGGACCAGCACCTTCCGCCTTCGGCACCGGACGAGCAGCGGTTCCAGCTGCTGGAGAACGCCGAGCGGTTGCTCACCACCAAGCCGGGGCCGCGCCCCGACCGTCCCTCGCAGCTGCGCGCACGGGTCCTGGCCCTCCGGAACACGTTCACCAGCAGCGTCAACGGGCTCAAGGCGCTGGCCGGCACCAACAAGACGACCCTGAGCGAGCTGCTCGTCGAGGTCGAGGCGGAACTGCCGCCGGCCGAGTTCGACCCGCAGGGCCTCGACCTGACCCCGTTCCAGGACCGCGCCGTGGCCTTCGGCGGAGACCTGCTGGCGCGCGCGAGGAAGCTGGCGGAAGAACTGGACGCGCGCCGGGAGGCCGCGAACCAGGCCCTGCAGCTCTACGACACGGCGGCTACCGGGCCGGACCGGGTCCGCGCCGGGGCCGACGCGCTGAAGGCGCTGCTCGGCGAGGACGTCTTGGCCGTGCCCGAGTTCACCCCGCCCGCGCCGGTCATCCAGCGATGGCGCCAGGCATATGCCGACAGCGAGAAGCTGGTGGCGCACCTCAAGCCCGCCAGGGACTTCCCGGTCGACGACTGGCTGCACGGGATGGCCCGGGTGCGGGAGAAGCCGAGGCTGTGGGAGCAGACCGTACTGCTCGCGGACGCGCTGCTCGGGCCGGGCGGGCTGCTCGGCACCGACACACCCAACTGGCCGGAACCGCAGCTCTCGCCGATCCAACTGCCCTACGTCCAGGGCGACCACTGGCTCGGCCTGGAGTTCGCGAAGGACCCGGCACTGCCCGACCAGCTCGGCGAGGACCGGCTGCTGTTCACCGCGCACTACGCGACCGGGTTGAACAGCGAGCAGCAGTGCGGGCTACTGCTGGACGAGTGGACCGAGGTGATCCCCGCCGAGCGCGAGACCACGGGGGTCGCCCTGCACTACAACGGACCGGACGCGGAACCGCCGCAGGCCATGCTGCTGGTCGTGCCGCCGGTGCGGGCGCCGGGCGGGCAGTGGGCGGCCACCGACCTGGTTGACGCGATCACGGAGACGTTCGAGCTGGCGAAGACCCGCGCGGTCGAGCCGGCACACCTCGGCGCGACCGCGCTCGCGCACCTTCTCCCCGCGACCGTGCTGTCAGCAACCCGGCGGCAGGTCACCGTCGGCACCGACCTCGCGCTCGCCAACCTGCGCTGGAGGACCGGCCGATGACCGACCAGAGCTTCGCCGACGACCTGGCGGCGCGCCTGCACCCCACCGCCGGTGTGTGGAACCGGCTGGAAGGCCGCCCGCGCACCACCGACTTCGACCGCGCCCTGCGCGCGGAGGTCCGGGACCCGCTGTGGCTGCTCACCCGGCAGTGGCAGCTCGGCAAGTTCCACGGCACCGACGGCGGCTCACCGGTGACCGTGACGTACTCGGTCACACAGTCGCGACCCAGCCGGTTCCGGCCGTTCGGCGGTCCCCCGGAGGACCTGCCGACCGACCGTCCGCTGGAGACCGTGGCCGAACGGCGGCGGCTGCCGTTCACCTACGGCGCCGAGAAGATCGGCTTCGACCTGCGGCTCGCGATCGGCCACCGCTGGCTCAAACTGCTCGGCCAGATCGGCCTGCTCGGCCACACCCTCAAGTACGAGAAGCAGTACGTCGAGAAATACCCGATCAAACTGCCCACGGCCGCCGACGTCACCCAGCGCGCCAACCCGGCCGTATGGGCCACGATGCAGACCGTCGCCGGCCGCCGCATGGACGGCTACGAGCTGTACCTGCACGTGAAGGGCGGCGGCGACGCCGACGCGGGCATCAACACCATCCCGGGGCAGCACCACATCCCGCTGGTCAATGCGGGCAAGCGGCTCGTCGCCTGGTTCGACGCGCTGATCGACCAGCCGACGGGCGTCACCCCGGCACGCCCGGACGGGAACGCCACCTGGGACCCGCGCCGGCTGGAGCACCGGTTCTCGGTGGCCGCCTCGGCACCGGGCGGGGCAGAGCCGGGCGGGGCAGAGAAGACCCTCACCGCGCAGGAGTACCCCGGCGGCGAGCTCGACTGGCACGCGTTCTCCGTCGACCCCGGTGCGCCGCTCGGTGGTGCGCACCCGCCGGAGCCGGCGCTGTCCAGGACGGTGTTCCCGGCGCCGGTCCGCTACTCCGGCATGCCGCTGCCGCGCTGGTGGGCGCTGGAGGACGGGAAGACCAACTTCGCGGCGGTCCGCCCGGACAGCACCGACCTGGCCCGGCTGGTGTTCCTGGAGTTCGCGCTGGTGTTCAGCAACGACTGGTACCAGCTGCCCTGCGATCTCCCGGCCGGCACCATCGCGCGGATCCGCGGCCTGGTGGTCACCGACGTGTTCGGCCACCGGCAGTGGGTCAACCCGGCGGGTGCGGGTTCCGACGAGGACTGGCAGCGCTGGTCGATGTTCACCCTCGGCACCGTCGGCAGCGATGACGTGCCTGCGGACACCGACCTGTTCCTCCCACCGAGCGTGCCGAAGGTCGCCGTCGGCCCGCCGCTGGAGGAGGTCCTGCTGATCCGCGACGAGAATGCGAACCTGGTGTGGGGCATCGAGCAGACCGTCCGGATGCCCACCGGGGAACCGCACCGGGGCAGCGAAGCGGCCGCGGAGGTCCTTGCCTACCGCCGACGGCAGGCGCCCCCGCCCACCACGGACGCCGAGGACCCACCCCGCGCCGCACTCTCCTACGCGGCGATGAACACCATCCCGGAACACTGGATCCCGTTCATCCCCGTGCACGTCCCCAACGACAACCGAGAGATCCAACTCCAACGCGCGGCGATGCCCAGCGCCATCGACGGCCAGCCGGTCCGCCCGAGAACCACGCTGCTACGCGAGGGATTCGACCGCGGACAGCAATACTTCGTCAACGAGGAGGAGGTACCGCAAGCCGGCACCCGCCTGTCCGTCTCATACAACCGCACCCGCTGGCGCGACGGTCACGTGGCCGTCTGGCTAACCACCCACCGCGGCGAGGGCCGCGGTGAAGGCTCCAGCGGCCTCACCTTCGACCTCCTCATCAACACACCGACTGCCCCTGAGTAGCTCGGCATCCCGGCAGCCGGTGGCTCGGCGTCCTCGTCGTCTCCACCCCCAAACCTTCGACGTAAAGCACTTCCAACGAGGTAGGCCGCCGGGTGTGGTGCCAGCGGTGCTGGCGCCGTCCTCGGCGACCCCCTCCCGAACCGGACGGGCTCGTTTCCGGGCATCCGGCTCTCCGGTGACTACTGCGTGGGTGTCGCGGTTGGTTGCCCGCTGTGGATGGCTGCGTGGCAGTCGGCGCAGACGATGAGGCTTTTCCTGCGTTTCTTGGCCATGAGTTGGTTCCATGCGGGTTGCGGTTGCCCTGGTTTGTCGAGGTCGGCGAGCTTGCGGACGTGGTGGGCGTGCACTGTGCTGTCCGTTTGCTTGCATAGTTCGCACCGTCCGGCTTGGAGTCGGGTGACCAGTTCCTTTCGTCGGACGGTGACCGGGGCCGGGATGCGGTCGGTCAGGACCGCGTTTTTCTTGCGCCGCAGTGGAATCCCTCCGAACCGTGCGATCAGTGGTTTGCGACCTTCGCGTTCGACGTGGACCTCGAAACATCGGCGCGGCCCGGACGGTGTGGCGATGGTGGTCTTGTAGCGGTCCGCCATCTTGGTCACCGTCGAGTCGTG
>WNGA01009903.1_pt1 | contig 20205 bp, 22 predicted proteins | sample 5400061 | NCBI WGS metagenome assembly WNGA01 (sample SAMN13153366, study PRJNA577476) | soil metagenome | isolation source: 100 cm soil or saprolite under grassland replicate 2 | place: USA:California | collected 2016-06-15
TGACGTCCACGCGCGCTACGGCCAGGTGCGCGCGGTGCACGGCGTGTCGCTCACGGTCGACGAGGGCGAGATCGTGGCGCTGCTCGGCGCGAACGGCGCCGGTAAGACGACGACGCTGCGCGCGATCTCCGGCATGGTCGCGCGCGAAGGCTCGCTCGTCTTCGACAGCAAGCCGCTGCCGCGCAAGGCGGAAGGGACAGCGCGGCTCGGCATCACGCACGTTCCCGAAGGGCGCGGCATCCTCGGCGAGCTCACGGTCTGGGAGAACCTCAAGATGGGCGCGTACCTGCGGCGCGACCGGAAGGCGGTCGCGCGCCACCTCGACGACGTGACGAGCGAGCTGCCGTGGCTTGGCCAGCGGCGCGACCAGCAGGCGGGAACCCTCTCGGGCGGCGAGCAGCAGATGCTTGCCCTCGCGCGGGCGCGCCTGTCGAAGCCGCGGCTGCTCCTGCTCGACGAGCCGTCGCTCGGCCTCGCGCCGCTCATCGTCGAGCAGTTCTTCGCCGTCGTGCGCCGGCTGAACGAGGAGCAGGGGCTGACCGTGCTCGTCGTCGAGCAGAACGCGAACGCCGCGCTCGACATTTCGAATCGCGCGTACCTGCTCGAGGTCGGGAGGGTCGCGCTGGAGGGTGCGAGCGCAGAGCTGCGCGAGCACGAAGGCGTCCGCAAGTCGTACCTCGGGTATTAACGACGTGGCCGAATTCATCCAACAGGTGGTGGCGGGGCTCGGCGACGGAGCGATCTACGCGAGCCTCGCGCTCGCGCTAGTCCTCATCTACCGCGCGACACACGTCATCAATTTCGCCCAGGGCGAGATGGGGATGTTCTCGACGTACATCGCGTGGGCGCTGATCACACATCACGGATGGTCTTTCTGGCCGACGTTCGTCTTCACGCTCGGCATTTCATTTCTCGGCGGCTTCGGCATCCACCAAGCGGTGATCCGGCCGCTGCAGCGCGCGGGCGAGCTGACGGTCGTCATGGCGACGATCGCGCTGCTGGTCATGCTCAGCGGTCTCGCGAGCTGGATCTGGCAGCCGGATGAGAAGGTGCTCGACTCTCCGCTCGTGGGTGGGACGTGGTCGGTCGGCACCGTGGCGATCCCACAGCAGGCGGTGTACGACCTGCTCGTCGTACTCGGATGCGTGGTCGTGTTGTGGGCGCTGTTCAACTTCACCAAGCTGGGTCTCGCTCTGCGCGCCTCGGCGGTCAACCCCGCGGCGAGCCGGCTGCTCGGCGTCCGCGTGCCGTGGATGTTGTCGATCGGGTGGGGCTTCGCGGCCGTGCTGTCGGCAATCGCGGGTTTGCTGGCCGCGTCGGCGCAATTCGTCTTCACGCCGACCTTTATGCAGGTCGTGATCATCTACGCGTTCGCGGCGGCCGTGCTCGGCGGCATCGAAAGCCCGGTGGGCGCGGTCATCGGCGGCTTGACGCTAGGCGTCACGATCAACCTGCTCGGGACGTATTTGCCCGGGCAGATCACGCCCGACATGCGCCTCCCTGTCGCGCTGGCGATCCTACTTCTGGTGCTCGTCTTCCGCCCGAGCGGCCTGCTCGGCCGGACGCTCGTGAGGCGCGTGTGACAGCGCGGCGCCTCCTCCCAGGCCTCGTCGCGACGCTGCTCGCGGCAGCGGCGGTCTGCGTGCTCCCCTACTTCCTCAGCGACACGCACGAATACCGCTTCGCGTTCGTGGCGACGTTCTTCATCGCAGCGCTCGGGCTGCAGATCCTGACGGGGTATGCCGGCCAGATCTCGCTCGGCCACGGCGGCTTCATGCTCGTCGGCGCGTACGTGACGACGATCCTGAGCGTCGACCACGGCTGGAACGACCTGTCGACGATTCCGCTCGCCGGACTCTTCGCGGGCGTCCTGGGCTTCCTGTTCGGCTTCCCGGCGCTGCGGCTGCGCGGCGTGTACCTCGCGCTCGCGACGTTCGCGATCCCGATCGCGCTGATCGCACTCGCGAAGAAGTACTCGGACTTCACGGGCGGCGGCGGCGGCAAGCCGCTGACGCGCGTCCTCACCGGCCACGAGGCCTACGTGACGACCTGGCCGATCGCGGGCGGAATGTTCGTGCTCGGCTGGTTGCTCCTGTCCGGGAAGCTCGGTCGCGCCTTCCGAACGATTCGCGAGTCGGAGATCGCCGCCGTCTCGTCCGGCATCAACCTCGCGCTGACGAAGACGCTCGCCTTCGGAATCTCGGCGTTCTTCGCAGGCGTCGCAGGGTCGCTCTACGCGATCATCATCGGTTTTGTAAACCCCGACACGTTCCAGATCGAGCTCTCGCTCCTGCTCCTGATCGGCGTCGTCGTCGGTGGGCTCGGTTCGCTCGTCGGGGTCGTCGTCGGCGCGCTGTTCATCGAGTATGTGCGGCTGTACGCGCCGGAAATCCTCAGCTGGGTCGAGGCGCCGTTCGGCTCGCCGCTCGACCCGAAGCGCGCCGGCGCGCCGGCGGCCGTGTACGGCTTGATCCTGCTTGTCGTGCTGTTCATTTCGCCCTCCGGCGCGGCCGGACTGCTCAGGAACGCTTACAAATCGCTGGCGCGACGGGCTTATACTCTTCGAAGAACGTAATTCCCCGCGGTTACCAAAGGAGAGAGGGCATGAGGATGAAGTTTGGTCTGCTCGCGGCCGCGTTGGCCGTAGCGGCGATCACCTGCGTCACCGCACTCGCGGGCGCGCAAGCGCCGCCCGGCGTCACGAAGACGAAGTTCGTCATCGGCGGCACGTTCCCGTTGAGCGGTGCGGCTTCGTCGTACGCACCGATCCCAGTTGGCATGAAGGTCTACTTCACGCACATCAACGCGCGCCGCGGAGCCGATAAGAAGCGCGGCGTCGCCGGCAGGCAGATCGTCTGGAAGTACTACGACGACGGCTACAACCCGGCGAACACGGCGCAACAGACGCGCAAGCTTGTCGAGGAGGACAAGGTCTTCGCGCTCTTTGGCGGTCTCGGCACGGAGCCGCAACAGGCCGTGGTCGACTACCTGAACCAGCGTAAGGTGCCGCAGCTGTTCGTCTCCACCGGAGCGACGGAGTTCGGCGCCAACTTCAGGTCCAAGCCGTACACGATTGGCTGGCAGCCGGACTACTTCGCGGAGGGCACGATCTACGGGAAGTACGCGGCTACGAACTGGCCGACGAAGAAGATCGGCATCATCTTCCAGAACGACGACTACGGCAAGAACTACCTCGAGGGCCTCAAGAACGGCCTCGGCTCGAAGGCGTCGAACATCGTCACGGAGCAGGGGTTCGCCGTCACCGACACGAGCGTCGCGGCGCAGGTCTCGAGGATCAAAGCCGCGAACGTCGACGTTATCGCCATTTTCGCGACGCCAACGCCGACGATCCGCACCTACGCCACCATGAAGGCGCTCAAGTTCAAGCCGGAACAAGTGATCGTCAACTCCGTCTCGGCGACCGATACGTTCATGAAGCTCGCGCTCGCGAACGCCGACGCGGCGACGCTGGACGGCTCGATCAGCACTTCGTACCTGATGGACGTTCAGGATCCGAAGTACGCCAACAGCGCCGGGATGAAGCTCTTCAAGGCGCAGATGGCGAAGTGGGCGCCGAACGCGGACGCCAACAACGAGCTGTTCCTCTACGGCTTTGCGAAGGCGTACGACGTCGTGAAGGTGCTCGGGCTGGCGGGGAAGAATCCGACCCGAGGACGGCTCCTCTTCGCCGCCCGGCACATGAACTGGAAGAACCCGTTCACGATTCCGGGCATCACCGTGAAGACGAGTCCGACGGATCCATTCCCGATCTCGCAGCTGAAGCTGATCCGCTTCAATTCGAGCACCGTGCGCTGGGCGGAGTTCGGGTCGCTGCTCCTCGGCCGCGGCGGCACGTAACCGCGTCGCGCAACCGTTCGACAGAGGGGCCGGGCAACCCGGCCCCTCTCGTTTCCCTCGCCCGCTTCGCTTTCCGCTCGGGGCTCGCGCCTTCGGCGCTTACATTGGTAGGCGGTCGCAGAGAGCGCTGCTTCGGCCTCGGTTCGTGAGCGGTGCGGCCAAGCCGCACCGCCGCATGAAAGACGGTTACGTGAACGCGCTCTCGCCGGTCAGCGCCCGGCCGATGATCAGCTTCTGGATCTGGCTGGTTCCCTCGTAGAGCGTCGTCACGCGCGCGTCGCGGAGGTACTTGCCGACCGGATACTCGTCGATGTAGCCGTAGCCGCCGAACACCTGCACGGCGTTGTTCGCGGCGCGGACCGAGACCTCGCTGGCGTACAGCTTCGCGACCGACGACTCGAGGGTGTGCTTCACGTGCGCGTCGGCAAGCGCCGCAGCGCGCCAGGCGAGCAGCCGCGCAGCGTCCGTCTCGACCGCGATCTCGGCGAGCAACTCCTGGACGAGCTGGAAGCCTGCGATCGGCCGGCCGAAGGCGGTGCGCTCGCGCGCGTACGCGACCGACGCGTCGAGACATCCCTGTGCAATCCCCACGCAACCCGCAGCGAGCGAGATCCGGCCGACGTCAAGCGCGGACATCGCGACGCGGAAGCCGCCGCCGAGCTCCCCGAGGCGGTTCTCATCGGGGACGCGCACGCCGTCGAGCGACAGCTCGGACGTGTCCTGGGCGCGTAGCCCGAGCTTGCCTTTGATCGGCCGTGACTCGAAACCGTCCGCGTCGGTGGGCGCCAGGAAGCACGTGATGCCTTTCGGGCCTTCGCCGCCGGTGCGCGCGAAGACGAGCGCGATCGATGCCCATGAGCCCAGCGTGATGAACGTCTTCGAACCGGTGAGCACCCAGTCGTCGCCGTCGCGCTCTGCGCGCGTGACGAGCGCAGCCGCGTCCGAGCCGCAACCGGGCTCGGTGAGCGCGTAGCAGCCGAGCGCCTCCCCGCTCGCGAGCTTCGGCAGCCACTCGCGCTTCTGCTCCTCCGTGCCGAAGCGCGCGATCGTCTTGCCGACGAGGCCGACATTGACGGAGACGATGCCGCGCACCGACGAGTCCGCCTTGCCGAGCTCCTCGACGACGAGCGCGTACGAAAGAACATCGAGGCCGCTGCCGCCGTACTCCTCGTCCCAGCCCGCACCGAGGTAGCCGGCGTCGGCCAGCTTCGGCACGAGCGAGCGGTCGATCTCCTCGGCGCGATCCCAGTCGCGCGCGTGCGGCGCGATCTCGTGCTCGGCGAACTCGCGCGCCGACGAGCGGATGAGCTCCTGCTCCGAGGTGAGGCGCAGATCCATGCCGCGGTAATCTCACACACTTGAGAACTCGACCCACGATGAGCCTTGTGCCGCCGGGCCGCGCTGGGCGGCGCGATGCGGCGTCCTCGGTCGCCCCCATATGGCAAACATATGAAGGCTCCCTGTGTCCTTGCCTCGCACCGTCCATCGCACCCCGTCGACGAAGCGTCATCATGGGCCGAGTTCTATGCCCGACCTGAGTGGAAAGGTGGCGATCGTCACCGGCGCGGGCCGAGGGATCGGCCGCGAGCACGCGCTCGCGCTCGCGCACGCCGGCGCGAAGATCGTCGTCAACGACCTCGGCGCGTCGCTCGCCGGCGAGGGCGCGGACGAAGGGCCGGCGCACGACGTCGTCCGCGAGATCGAGGCGCTCGGCGGCGAGGCGGTCGCGAACGGCGAGAACGTCGCCGATTTCGCCGGCGCGCAGAGGATGATCGAGCAGGCAGTCGATCGCTTCGGCCGTTTGGACATCCTCGTGAACAACGCCGGCATCCTCCGCGACCGAATGCTCGTGAACATGGACGAGCACGAGTGGGACGCGGTGCTCGAGGTGCACCTGAAGGGGCACTTCGCGCCGACGCGCCATGCGGCTGCTTACTGGCGCGAGCGCTCCAAGGCCGGTGACGAGCTGCGCGCGCGTGTCATCAACACGTCGAGCCCGTCCGGCGTCTTCGGCAACGTCGGCCAGGCGAACTACGGCGCTGCGAAGGCCGGCATCGTCGGCTTCACGCTGATTGCAGCGCAGGAGCTGCAGCGGTACGGCGTCACCGTCAACGCGCTCGCGCCCAACGCGCGCACTCGGATGACGGAAGCGGCGTTCGGCGAGATCCCGGCGCCCAAGGACAACTTCGATCCTGCCGATCCGGGGAACAACTCCCCCATCGTGGTTGCGTTGTGTGCCGACGAGGCGCAGGAGATCACCGGTCAGGTGTTCTTCGTCTACGGCGGTGCCGTGAACATGCTGCGCGGCTGGGAGGCCGGCGAACTGTTCTCGGCGGGCGAGTCGCGCTGGGATCCGGACGCCCTCTTGCAGGAGCTGCGCGAGCGTTTGCCGGACGGCGCTGCGCCGGCAGGGATGCTCGCGTCGATGCACGCGGCCGGCGGCCAGTCGATGCGCGAACGATGAGCGCGCGCAACCTCGCGCGGCTCGCCGAGGAGGCGGCTGAGCGCCGTGGCGACTACGACGCGCTCTGGTTCGAGGGCGCGTGGTTCCGCTCGAGCCAGCTGCTCGAGCGCGGTGCGCGACTCGCGCGCGGGCTCGTCGAACTCGGCGTGAAGCCGGGCGACCGCGTCGTCGTGATGATGGAGAACTCGCCCGACGTCGGCGTCGTGTACCACGCGATCGCGCGCGCGGGCGCGGTCGTCACTCCGGTGATCTTCCTCGTCAGCGCCGAGGAGCTGCGCCGCATGATCATCGATGCGGAGCCGTCGCTCGTGATTGCATCTTCGCTCGTCCGCGAGACCGTCGAGGCGGCGGCGGACGGCGTGCCGATCGTGACGGAGCTCGCGGAGCACGAACGCGGCGAGCCGCTGTCGATCGTCTCGCGCGCCGGCGACGACCTGGCGGCACTTGTCTACACCGGCGGCACGACCGGCCGCGCGAAAGGCGTCATGCTGACGCACGCGAATCTGTGGGAGGCGGGGCGGCGCGGACACGAGGCAGGTCATGTCGACGGCATCGACCGCTCGCTCTCGTGCCTGCCGTTGTCGCACTCGTATGGGTTGCTGGTGCTGAACGTGAGCCTGCACCATCCCGGCCGGCCCCAGTCCGTGCTGATGCGCTGGTTCAATGCCGAGACGTGGCTCGAGCTCGCACAGGAGCACAGCACCCAGATCGCGCCGGTCGTCCCCTCGATGCTCTACATGCTGCTGCGGGAGCCGATCGAGGACTACAACCTCTCCGAGCTGCGCTACGTCGCGTCCGGCGCCGCGCCGCTCGCGGCGGAGGCGATCCAGGATTTCGTCCGGCGCGTGCCGGGCGCCGAGATCCGCGAAGGCTACGGACTGACGGAGACGTCGGCGCTCGTGTCTACGAATCCGCCCGCCGGCATCAAGTACGGCACCGTCGGTGTTCCTGTCCCCGGCACAGAGGTACGGATCGTCGACGGTGAAATTTGCGTGCGCTCGGATCTCCTGATGAAGGGGTACTGGAACGCGCCCGAGCTCACGGCCGAGACGATCCGCGACGGCTGGCTCTACACGGGAGACATGGGCCGAGTCGACGAGGAGGGCTATCTCACGATTCTCGACCGGAAGAAGGATCTGATCCTTCGCGGCGGCTTCAACGTGTTCCCGCGAGACGTCGAGGAAGCGCTGCTCGAACATCCCGCGATCGCGACGGCCTGCGTGCTCGGACGCCCCGACGAGGTGCAGGGCGAGGAGGTGGTCGCGTTCGTGACCCTGAGCGAAGAGATCGACCCGGATGAGCTTCTCGCCTTCGGCAAGAAGCGTCTGGGCGGGTACAAGTATCCACGTGAGATTCACGTGCTCGACGCGCTGCCCCTGACTTCGATAGGCAAGCTGGACCGCAAGGCGCTGCGCGAAAGGCTGACGGTGCAAGGAGGAAGGACAAGATGACGACGACGCTGACGATCGACGAGCTCGAGCAGTCGGGCGAGCGCGAGCTCGGTACGAGCTCGTGGCACGACATCACGCAGGAGCAGGTCAATACGTTCGCCGACGCGACGGGCGACCACCAATGGATCCACGTCGATCCCGAACGCGCAACAGCAGGGCCGTTCGGCGGCCCGGTTGCGCACGGTTATCTGACCCTGGCGATGCTCCCGATGCTGCTGAGCGAGATCGTCTCGGTGAGCGATGCTGTGATGGGCGTGAACTACGGCACGGAGAAGATCCGCTTCACGAGCCCCGTGCCGGTCGGCTCGCGCGTGCGCGCGCGCGCGAAGCTGTTGAAGACACAGCGGCGTGGGCCGAGCGTGATCTGGAACGTCGGCGTCCAGGTCGAGATCGAGGGTAAGGAGAAGCCGGCGCTCGTTGGCGAGATCGTCTACATGGCCGCGGGAGCGCCCGATGCCTGACGCCGTCGTCGTCGCAGCGGCGCGCACGCCGATCGGCCGTGCGGGCAAGGGCTCGCTCGTCGACGCGCGTCCCGACGACCTCGTCGCGTTCGCGATCGACGCCGCCCTGAAGAAGGCGCCCGAGCTCGACCGCGCCGAGATCGTCGACGTGATGGTCGGCTGCGGCTTCCCGCAGGAACGGCAGGGGATGAACCTCGCGCGCCGTGCGGCGCTGCTCGCGGGCCTGCCGGAGACGGTTCCCGGCACGACGGTGAACCGCTTCTGTGCGTCGAGCCTGCAGACCATCCGCATGGCTTTCCACGCGATCCGCGCCGGCGAGGGCGACGCCTTCGTCGCGGCAGGCGTCGAGTCGACGACGCAGGTGAGCGGCTATCCGAAGGACGCGGAGGAGCTGCACCCGAAGCTGTTCGGCGACGACGCGCCGATCGCGAATGTCTACATACCGATGGGGCTCACGGCGGAGAACGTCGCGGAGAAGTGGGATGTCTCGCGCGAGGACATGGACCGCTACGCGCAGCGCTCGCAGGAACGCGCGGTCGCGGCTCAGGACTCCGGCTTCTTCGAGCGCGAGATCACGCCATGGGACGGCGTCGCGGCGGACGACGGTCCGCGTCGCAGCTCCACGCTAGAGAAGCTCGCGCAGCTCGAGCCCGCGTTCAAGCCCGGCGGAAAGGTGACGGCGGGTAACGCGTGCCCGTTGAACGACGGCGCCGCGGCGGTGGTCGTGATGTCGGACACTCGCGCGGGCGAGCTGGGCTTGAAGCCGCGCGCGCGGATCATCGCGTCGGCGGTGTCGGGCGTCGCTCCGGAGATCATGGGCGTCGGCCCGATCGAGGCCGTGCGGCGCGTGCTGAAGCAGGCGGGGATGACCATCGACGACATCGACGTCGTCGAGTTGAACGAGGCGTTCGCCGCGCAGGTGCTGCCGGTTTCGCGCGAGGTCGGTATCGACCCGTTCGGCGAGAAGCTCAATCCGCACGGCGGGGCGATCGCACTCGGCCATCCGTACGGGATGACGGGCGCGCGGATCATGAACACGCTGCTCAACGATCTCGAGACGCTCGACAAGACGATCGGCCTCGAGACGATGTGCGTCGGCGGCGGTCAGGGCATGGCGATGATCGTCGAGCGGCTCTAGCGAAAGACAGCCTGCGACTGGACGACGCGCGCGACCGGTCGTCCGGCCGCGTCGACGACATCGGTCTCCACCGCGATCACTGTGCGGCCGACGTTGAGCGGGCGGCTGATCGCCTCGGCGTAGCCGTCGCGAACCGGTCGCAGGAAGCTCGTGCTCGACGAGATCGTCGCCGTGCCCTTCGCCCCGTCCGGCAGGTTGAGGAACGCGCAGACGCCCCCCGCGCTATCGGCGAGCGCCATCAGCGCGCCTCCGTGCATGAGTCCGCCGGCGGTGCAGAGGTCTTCGCGCCAGGCGAGACGCAGGCGAACTTCCTCTGGGCTCGCGCCCACAGCCTCGATTCCGAGCAGCCCGCCGAACGGCATCGCGTCCTGCCAATCCATCTGGCGGGAGATACTGCCGCATCCGGACCGCAATGACGATCCCCTTCTCCGGCGTGCCGCTGCACGAGCTCGGCCCGCTCGTGCGCCGCATCGAGGATGCGGGCTACGACAGCGTCTGGTCGGCGGAGTCGACGGAGTTCGACGGCTTCACGCCGCTCGTCGTCGCGGCGGAGCACAGCAAGCGGGTTCGGCTTGTCACAGGGATCGTGAACGTGTACACGCGCGGCCCCGCGCTGCTCGCGCAGACGGCCGCCGCGCTCGCGGACGCGAGCAACGGCCGCTTCGTGCTTGGGCTCGGCGCGTCGTCGAATGTGATCGTCGAGCACTGGAACGGCATCCCGTTCCGGCGCCCCCTCGCGAAGGTTTCGGAGACGGTTGACTACCTGCGCACGGTGCTCGCGGGCGAACGCGGCGCCGGCGGGTTCAAGCTCGCGTCGCCGCCCGCCGCGCCGGTGCCGATCGTGCTCGCGGCGCTGCGCGAACGGATGCTCGGGCTTGCGGCGGAGAAGGCGGACGGCGTGTTCACGAACTTCCTGCCGCTGAGCAACGCCGGGCAGGTCGTGCGCACGTTCGGCAGGCCCGACAAGGAGCTCGCGTGCCGCTTCTTCTCGATTCACGGCCCTGAGGAGGATGCGCTGGCGACGGCGAAGCGCACGTTCGTCGCCTACGCGACCGTGCCCGTGTACGCGGAGTTCTTCCGCTGGCTCGGCCGCGGCGACGAGATCGATCCTGTCGTCGAGGCGTGGAACGCGGGCGACCGCAAGCGCGCGCTCGAGCTCGCACCCGAAGGACTCGTCCGCGAGGTCTTTCTGCTCGGCCCGGTCGAGGCCCAACGCGAGCGGCTCGCAGAGTTTGCCGACGCGGGAATCGAGACCGCCGTACTCGCTGTCTCCTGCTCGCCGGCAGAGGTGGCGCAAGTGATCGACGCCTTCGCGCCGAGTTAGTCACGGTACGACGCCGTACAGGTGCCACGCCTCCGAAATGCCCTTGAGCTGGTGCTCGCCGCGGTCCTCGAACGCGATACCCGAACCGGCAACGAGGTCCTTGACCGTGCTCGAGACGATGACCTCTCCGGGCTGCGCCTGCGAGGCGACACGCGCCCCCGTGTGCACGGCGATGCCGGCCACCTTCCCGTCCACGAGCTCACACTCGCCGGTGTGGAGGCCGGCCCGCAGCTCGAGGCCGAGCTCTTTCGCCGCCCCGGTGATCGCACTGGCGCAACGGATCGCTCGCGCCGGCCCGTCGAACGAGGCGAAGAAGCCGTCGCCTGCGGTATCGAGCTCCTTGCCGCGGAAGAGCGCCAGCTGGTGCCGGATCAGCGCGTGATGCTGCTCGAGGAGCACGTGCCAGCGCGAGTCCCCTAGCTCGGCTGCGCGCTCGGTCGAACCGACGATGTCGGTGAAGAGAATCGTCGCGAGCACGCGTTCCGGCTCGGCCTCCAGCTCCGAGTGGACTAGGAAACGCTCGATCTCGAGGGTCGGCTCGTCGCCACCGGTAGCGATGCCTGCATCGATCCCGGGAACCATGATCGTCTTGGCATCGAGAATCCGACTCGCGACGTCGAGGCTCTGCTCACGGAACGGCTCCCGATAGAGAACGAGAGTCGGGACACGGACGGCGGGCAACACGTCGCGGACGTCTGTCTCCATCGCCATCCGGAAGTAGGCGTGGGCCGCTCCGGGGCTGGCCCAGAGGCGCGTGTACCAGACAAGGTGTCCGAGGAAGTCGTCGTCGTCCGCGAGACTCGGGTACATGGAGGCGGCAAACTTGTCCGAAAGCTCGCGCGACCCCCAGCCCTCGCGAATCTCTTTGAGGCGGGCTCGCCACTGCTCGACCGAGAGGCCCCACGGATAGTCCGGCGCCTGAAGCCCCCGGGCGCTCGGATTGAAGAGGATCAGCGCCGAGGTCCGCTCCGGATACGTGGCGGCAAACAGCGTCGTGAGGTGACCACCCTCGAGGACACCGACCAGCCCCGCCTGCTCCGACCCGACCGCGTCCATCACGGTCCGGATGTCGTCCATGCGTGCCTCGAGCGTGGGCAGATCCCGGGGACGGTCCGAGAGGCCCGTGCCGCGATGATCGAACAGGATCAGGCGAGAGAACTTGGCGAGGCGCCCCATGAGGCCGGCGAACTGAGGAATCTCCCAGAGGTAGAAGAGGTTGGGATTGAATGGGCAGAAGACGAGGTCGAGCGGACCCTCGCCGACGACCTGCGAGCCTCGATGGCTAATCAGGGCCGTCCGGCAGCCAACCATCGCGATATCGCACGCGCGTCGACGAGGGAAACCTCGTGTACGCCTCGGCGGACTTCGTCGTTTCCTGATCGACGCCCGCGCCGCGCTCGATCGCCGCTGGAGCGACTTCGTAGACGACGCCCTTGCGGCCGCCGCGCGCGACTACGGCAAGCACAACTGCCGGGCCGTACCCCGCGCCGACGATCACGTGGCCCGTCCCGCCGGGGCAATGGAAGAAGTCCCATGTCTTGAGCGGCCGTGACTCACCCTCGACGATCAGAATGCATTCGCCGGCGAGCACGAGGAATCCCTCCTGCTTGTTCTCTCGGTGATACATCGACATCGGCTCGCCCGGCTCGAGGACGTTGAGGGTTGATGCCGAGCTGCTTGAACGGACGCGTGCCCTCGAAGTTGCAGGCTGCACCAAGAGGTCCATAGTCCCGCCAGCGGCTGTCGCGCGCGTTCAGGACGAACCAACCGTCGCCGTCAGGGCAAAGGCCGAACTTCGTGCTCCGAAGCAGCGCTTCGCGTACCGTCATGCGCGGAAATCTAGGGGAGGCCGGCGTGCGGCACGGTCACGCGCGTCGTCAGGAGGACGGCTTCGCGCGAGTCGGTACGCCGACGTGCGTCGTAATCCGGCGCGCCGCAGAGCAGCAGCGTCCGTCCGTCCTCGCCGCCGAGCATGCACGCGAAGCAGCGCAGGCCTTCCGGCAGCGCGACCTCATCGAGCACCTCCCCTCCCTCGGCGATTCGACAGCAACGCTGCCCACATTCGCCGGTCCGCCAGCGAGCCGTCCGCGCCGATCGTGAACGCCGTATAGCGGCGTCCGAACGTCTCGCCGACGATCAGCGTCCGGCGGTCAGGCGTGATGACGGATCCGTTCGGGAATAGGAGTCCGTCCGCGGCCACACCGGCCGACCCGTCCGGGTCGACCCGCACGAGCTTCGTCGGCCTCGGCTCGCCGCCTTCAAGCTCGAACCCGAAGTTGCCGACGTATGCGCGCCCGTCGCCGGCGACGACCATGTCGTTCGCGTGCCAGTCGCAGAGCTCCGCAAGATCCGCATGGACCGTCAGGTCGTCGATTCGCAAGACTCGCCGGTCGTGCATCGACACGACGAGCGGCGTCCCGTCGGGAAGCCAGCCGATTCCCGACGGCTGCGCCTCGACTCGCGCGATCTCCTCCACACGCCCGTTCTCGTCGACCGCGAGCACGACCTTGCGGAAGAAGTCCGAGACCCACCAGCGGCCGTCGTGCCAGCGCGGGCTCTCGAAGAACGAGCCGCCGCCCAGAAGCGTGCGCATGGTGTCAGGATCGCACCAATGGCTGACGTCTACCGCACACCGGACGAGCGCTTTGCCGACCTCCCCGGCTACGACTTCGATCCGCACTACGTCGAGCAGGACGGGTTACGCATGCACTACGTCGACGAGGGCGAGGGCGCGCCCGTGCTGCTTCTGCACGGCGAGCCGACGTGGGCGTACCTCTACCGCAAAGTGATCCCGCAGGTCGCGCCCGTCGCGCGCTGTATCGCTCCGGACTACTTCGGCTTCGGCCGTAGCGACAAGCCCGTCGAGCGCGACTGGTACTCCTACGACACGCACACGGCGTCGCTCGAGCGCTTCGTCGACGAGCTCGACCTGCGCGACGCGACCGTCGTGATGCAGGACTGGGGCGGCCCGCTCGGGATGCGGCTCGCCGTCAACCGGCCCGACCGGATCGCGCGGCTCGTCGTGCTGAACACCGGCATCTTCTCCGGCCGGCCGCCGTCGGACACATGGCTACGCTTCCGCGACCTCGTCCGCCGCACCGGCACCGAGTTCCAGCCAGGGCAGCTGATCCGCATCACGTGCACGACCGAGCTGCCCGACGACGTCGTCGCCGCGTACGACGCGCCGTTCCCGACGCCCGAGTCGAAGACCGGCGCGCTGATGTTCCCGGAGCAGGTTCCGACCGAGCCCGATCATCCGTCGGCAAAGACGATGCTCGACGTACGCGAGAAGCTCCGTTCGTGGGACAAGCCCGCGCTCGTATTCTTCAGCGACTCGGATCCGATCTTCTCGCCGCGCGTCGCCGAGCGACTCGCAGAGCTGATTCCCGGGGCCGAGCTGCAGGAGCCCGTCGCCGGGGCCGGGCACTTCCTGCAGGAAGACGCGGGCGAAGAGGTGGGTCAGCGCATCGCGGCCTGGCTGAAATCAACGTCCGTGTAGACCTTCTCGCCGCGGAAAAGCTTCTGCTCCGGATCCCACGGAAAGAAGATCACGACACGCCAGGTCAGCCGTTCGCCGGTCGGCGGATTGCCGACCCACGGCGCCTTGTGCGTTCCGGTCACACGCGCTTCCTCGCAGACGCCCTGCGGGCCGATCACGATGTCCGTCAAATCGAAGTGGATGTCCGGGAACGCGGTCAGCAGCTCGGTGTAGAAGCGCGTCGCGCCCTCATGCCCCTCCCAGCGGTGGCCGGTCTGCGCGAGCTCGTAGACGCAGTCGGGCGTCAGCGTCGAGATCAAACCGGGTAGGTCCCGCGCGTCCTCTGCGAGCGAATGCTTCTTCCACAGCTCGCGGATCGCGTCGTGGTCCGTCGGCTCGCGGCGGATCAGCTCGACGACCGTGTCGTGCTCGACGTGCTCTTGTACTGGGCCCATAGCTCCTCCATCGTTCGCAGGCGCGTGCGCGTGTGCACGAGATCGTACGGCGTCACGTTCACGGCGCGCACGATCCAGTCGTCGCCCACGTCGAGGATCGAGATCGACGCGGGTGCAAGCTCGAAGTTGCCGAGGAACGCGCGGCCGCCCGTGAGCGCATAGGAGAGCAGCGCGCGGATCGTGCCGCCGTGCGCGACCACGAGCGCGATATCCCAGTCGCCCTCGTCGGCAAGCCGCTGCAGCGCGGGCAGCGCGCGGTCGAGCAGCGAACCGATCGTCTCGCCGCCGAGGAACGTCGCGTCCTCCGGCAAGACGCCGCTAAACGCGCGGAGGAACGCGCCTTCAGGATCGGACAGCTCGGCGAGCCGCCCGCCGGCGAGCTCACGCAGCTCCGGCCACGACTCCGGCTCCCGCTCGGGCGCGACGATCTGTGCCGTCTCCACCGCCCGCGGCAGGCCGCTCGTGATCACGCGGTCGAAGGTGATGCCCGCCAGCGCGGCCGCCGTCTGCTCGGTCTCGCGGCGTCCCTCCTCCGTCAGTTGCACGTCGTCGGGGTCGACCGGGCGGCCGTCGACGAAGTACGCGACCTGCCCGTGTCGCATCAGGTAGATCCGCCGGCGCGTCACTCGTACTTCTCGAGGTACGCCGGATTCGAGATGCGTAGCTTAGCCGCGACGTGCGCTTTCAACTCGGCGAGGTCGGCCGGCTCGCCGGCGCGGATCCGCCGCGCAAGCTCGCGCAACTCGTCCTGCGACGGGAACCGCTCGTCGGAGTCGAGCTCGCGGCGCGCGATCCCGAGCGCGTTCATCGCCACGAGCGTTCGGAACTTCGCGCGATGATCGGGAGCGTTCGGCAGCACCTCTTCGGCGAGGAACTCGAACACCGCCTCGATCAGCTCGCTGGCGTTCGGGCGATCGCTCACACCGCGCGTTCGATCAGGTCGAGCAGCTCGTACTCCATCTCCGCCGCCATCCGCCCGAGCACGGCGTACTCGACGCTGCGGTCCTGCCCGTTGAGGTGACGGCGCGACTGCGTCAGGCAGCCGGTTGCCCACTTCACGTTGCCGAAGACCTCCCAGACCAGCAGCTCGTCGAGCGTGATGTCGCGGCCGGTCAGCTCGTTGTAACGCTCGAGGTACGGCTCCACCTCCCCAACGCCGCCGAGCCGGCGCGCGTCGGCGCCGAACCGCCACGCGCGCACGATCGGCCAGGCGACGTCCTCGACGGGGTCGCCGACGTGCGCGAACTCCCAGTCGAGCACCGAGACGAGATGATCGGTCACGGCGAGGTTGCCGAGCCGGAAATCGCCGTGCACGAACGTCCGCTCGCGCGTCGGGGCGAGACGCTCGCGCACCCACGCGAGCCCGTACTCGATCGCCGGATGCGGCTCCCCGACGGAGTCGAGCTCGTCGTAGAAGCGCGTGAGCGAGTCGCCGCGCGGCAGGAACTCCAAAGGCTCGATCGTGTGGATCTTCGCCAGCTCGTCTGCCATCTCCAACGGCAGCTCCGGCGGCGGGTCGCGCACGAGGCGGCGTCCGATCGTTTCGCCTTCCACGAGTTCCATCGCGAACGCCTCGTGCCCCTCGATGTTGCCCAGGTAGGCAATCGGGCGCGGCGCGCGAACGCCCGCGGCGACCGCCGCCTCGAGCACCTGGAACTCCTGCTCGAGCCTCAGCGTGTCGCGGTGGATCACCCCCACGCCCGCCCGGCGCACGAGTAGTTCGCGCCCGTCGGCGAGCTCGACCGCCCAGGCTTCCTTCGAAGCGCCGCCGGCGAGCTGACGCAGGTCGACGACGTCCGAGCCGAGGCGCTCGGACAGTTCGTCCTTCACGCCGACTGGCCACCGTCCACGACGAGCGTGTGGCCGGTGACGTAGTCCGACGCGCGCGACGCGAGGAAGACGGCCGCGCCCTTCAGGTCCTCCGGGCCGCCGAAGCGGCCGAGCGGGATGCGCTGGGCGAGCTCGGGGCTCCGCTCGATCACGAAGTTCGCCATGTCGCTCGGAAACCAGCCCGGCGCGATCGCGTTGACGTTGATCCCGTGCCGCGCCCACTTCCACGCCAGGTCGCGCGTGAGCGCAATCACGCCGCCTTTCGTCGCGTGGTACGGGAGCGTGTTCACGACCTCGGCGGGCGCGCCGTGCAGTCCAGCGACCGAGGCGATGTTGACGATCTTGCCGCCGCCCTTCTCGATCATCACCCGGCCGGCCGCCTGCGCGCACAGGAAGACGCCGGTCAGGTTCACGTCCACGACCTTCTGCCAGCCCTTGAGCGGCATGTCCTCGGGCGAGGCGCCCCAGACGGTGCCCGCGTTGTTGACGAGGATGTCGACCCGGCCGAACTCGTGGACGACACGGGTGACCATCGCGCTGACCGAGTCTTGATCAGTGACGTCGCAGGGCAACGCGAGCGCGCGCGTCGGCATCGCCGCGGCCGCCTCCTCGCAGCGCTCGACCTTGCGCGCGCAGAGCACGAGCTCGGCCCCGGCTTCCGCGAGGCCGGTCGCCATCTGGCGGCCGATGCCGCTGCCGCCGCCCGTGACGATCGCGACTTTTCCGCTTAGGTCGAACAGGTTCACTCGGCTGCCTCCGCCACGGTGCGCAGCGTATTCTCGTCGCGCGCTGAGACGAGCAGAGAGGTGGCGCCCGACTCGCGCCACGCGGCCAGCCGCTCCGCGATCCGCTCCCGCGGCCCGATGAGCGCGACGTCGTCGACGAACGCGTCCGGCACCTTCGCGGTCGCGTCGCGCTGCTTCCCGTCGACGTAGCGCGCGAAGAGGCTGTTGTAGAAGTTCTTCCCGCGCGCGCCCATGCCGCCGATGTACAGCGCGTAGTACGGCTTGAGCGCGTCACGACCGGCCTGCACGTCGTCGATCACGAACGCGGGCGCCGTCGCTGCGATGTCGAAACCCTCGCGCGTGCGGCCGTCGAGGCCGAACACCTCACGGGCGCGCTCCGGCGAGAAGAAGAGCGGGATCCATCCGTCGCCGATCTCGAACGCGAGCTCGATTGCCTTCGGCGAGATCGCCGCGAGGTAGATCGGGATCTCGGCCCGCAGCGGGCGCAGCATCAGCTTCAGCGGCTTGCCGAGACCCGTCGCGCCGTCGCCGCGGTACGGGATCTCGTACTGCGAGCCATCATGCTCGAGCGTCTCGCGGCGAAGCACCTTGCGCACGATCTCCACGTACTCGCGCGTCTTGGCGAGCGGCTTCCCCCAGGGCTCGCCGTGCCAGCCCTCGACGACCTGCGGCCCGGAAGTACCGAGACCGAGCAGGAAGCGGCCGCCGGAGAGCAGGTCGAGCGTCGCCGCGGTCATCGCCGTGTTCGCGGGCGTCCGGCCGGGGATCTGCATGATCGCGCTGCCGATCTTGAGCGTGGTGGTCGTCGCCGCGAGCCAGGAGAGGACGCTGACGGCGTCTGTCCCCCACGCCTCGGCCGCCCACGCGGAGTCGTAGCCGAGCCGCTCCGCTTCCTGCGCGAGCGCGATCAGCTCCAGCGGGTTGGTGCCCGGCGGCGCGTAGCCCATGTAGAAACCGAGGCGCACAACCTGCGATGCTAAACGGGTGAGCGTTACGGAACTCGCTCCGCCGCCGGGACTCGAGGAGCTACGGGCGCGCTACCGCGCCTTCATGGAGGAGCACGTCTACCCCAACGAGGCGGCCATTTCGCGGGAGGACGACGCCGCGCTCGAGCTCGTCGACTCGCTGCGGCAGCGTGCGAAGGCCGACGGCTTGTGGGCGCCGAACATGCCTCCGGAGGCCGGCGGCACGGGAACGGGCTTCCTCGCCTACGCCTATTTGAACGAGGAGATCGGCCGCTCGGCGTGGGCGCAGTACATCTTCGGCTGCCAGGCGCCGGACGCCGGCAACGCCGAAATCCTCTGGGAGTTCGGCACCGACGAGCAGAAGGAGCGCTGGCTCGCCCCCCTCGTCGCGGGAGAGATCCGCTCGTTCTTCTCGATGACCGAGCCCGACGTCTCGGGGTCCGATCCGACGTTGCTGCGCACGCGGGCGGTGCGCGACGGAGACGAGTGGGTGATCGACGGGCACAAGTGGTTCTCGTCGGGCGCCGAGGGCGCAGCCTTCGCGATCGTGATGGCGGTGACGGATCCGGATGCGCCGCGGCACGCTCGTGCGACGCAGATCATCGTTCCCGCGGATACGCCCGGCCTCGAGATCGTCCGCCCGGTACCGGTGTTCGGTCATGTCGGGCGCGGCTGGTCGACGCATTGCGAGGTTCGATACACCGGCGTGCGCGTTCCGATGGAGAACACATTGGGCGGTGTCGGCGCCGGGTTCATGATCGCGCAGAAGAGGCTCGGCCCGGGGCGCATCCACCACGTGATGCGCTGGCTCGGGCAGATGCAACGTGCGCTCGAGCTCATGTGCACGCGCGCACTCGAGCGTGAAGCTTTCGGCTCGCGGCTCGCGGACAAGCAAACGGTGCAGAACTGGATCGCGGATTCAGTGGCCGAGATCCAGGCGTGCCGGCTGATGACGCTCGACGCAGCACACAAGATCGATGCCGGCGACGAGGCGCGCGTGGAGGTGTCGGTGATCAAGTTCTATGCGGCGCGCGTGTTGAACGACGTGATCGACCGCGCGATCCAGGTGCACGGCGCGCTCGGCATCACCAACGACTCGCCGCTCGCGTCGATGTACGTCATGGCGCGCGGCGCACGCATCTACGACGGGCCGGACGAGGTGCACCGCATGGTCGTCGCACGGCGCGTCCTCAAGGCGTTCGAGTCGGGAGACGGTTGGCGGTTCGCGTGAACCGGCGCGTGACGCTCGCGTCGCGGCCGGTCGGATTCCCGCAGGAGTCCGACTTCAAGTTGGACGAGACCGAGGTGCCGTCGCCGGGGGCGGGTGAGGTGCTTCTCAGGTCGCAGTGGGTCTCCGTCGACCCGTACCAGCGAGGGCGCATGAGCACCCAGCGGTCGTACGCGAAGGGGCTCGAGGTCGGCGACGTCATCACCGCGCAGGCAATTGGCGAGGTCGTTGAGTCCAACGACTCGCGCTACGAACCGGGCGACTTTGCTGTCGGGCAGCTCGACTGGCAGGACTACGCGCTCGCGCGCGCCGGCGCGCTGCGCAAGCTGCCGCCCGGCATCGAACCGCAGCTGGCACTCCACGTCCTCGGCGCGACAGGGCTGACCGCGTACTTCGGGCTGCTCGACGTGGCGAAGCCGGTGCCCGGCGATACAGTCGTCGTCTCGGGGGCGGGCGGCGCAGTCGGCTCGATTGTCGGACAGATCGCGCGAATCATGGGCTGCCGTGCCGTGGGAATCGCGGGTGGTGCGGACAAGATGGACGACCTGCGCGAGCTGTACCGCTTTGACGAAGCGATCGACTACAAGGCCGGCGACGTGCGCGCGGCGGTCAAGGACGTGTGCCCGGACGGTGTCGACGTGTACTTCGACAACGTCGGCGGCGAGATCTCCGCGGCGGTGTACGCGCGCCTCAATCTCGGCGCGCGGATCGCGATCTGCGGCCAGGTGTCGCTGTACAACGCCGAGCGTCCAGAGCCGACGTTCCATCCCGGCTTGCTGATCGTTTACCGCGCGCGGATGCAGGGCA
>WNGA01004598.1_pt1 | contig 20199 bp, 21 predicted proteins | sample 5400061 | NCBI WGS metagenome assembly WNGA01 (sample SAMN13153366, study PRJNA577476) | soil metagenome | isolation source: 100 cm soil or saprolite under grassland replicate 2 | place: USA:California | collected 2016-06-15
CTCCGCTCATGACACCGCCCCCGACCCGGAACCGGGGCCGGCTCTGCTAGGGGCGGGGCGTGGTCGGTCCGCCTCGACGAGCTCGGCGGTCGCTTCGCCGCTGTCGCCGGCCCGAGCGGCCAGCTCCCGCAAGGCCGCCGTGCCGGCGGCAAGCACCCCGGCCACGTCCGGGCGGGCCAGCCAAGCGGTCCGCTGCACCTGCCGCGCCCGCACCGCCGCCAACCTCGCCGCAGTCAGGTGGAGGCGCTGCTCGGCGGCCTGGCGGTCGCGGTACAGGCCGGCAAGCTCCCGGCGCAACACGCGTCGGCGCCACCACCCGGCCGCCTCGAGGAGCGGGGTGGCCTCCGCCTCGCGCTTGGCCAGCCCGTCGCGCACCGCCCGCTCGGCGGCGTGGCGCCGTTCGGCGTCGGGCGCGAACTCGTCCAGCGAGCGCGGGAGGGTCGCCAGGACGTCGACCGCGGCCTGGTAGCAGCGCTCCAACGCCTGGTCCGAGCGGGCGCGGGCCTGGCGGACCGTGGTGGGGTCGGGGGTGACCAGGCGGTGCAGCTCGGCGGCCAGGCGCTCCTGGTCCTCCTGCTCGCAGGCCCGCTCGGCCTCGGCCTCCAACCGCACCGGGTCGAGGGCCTCGCCGTCGCGCTCGGCCAGCTCCGAAAGCAGCGCCCGCGCGTCGGCCAGGCGCCGCTGCGCCCGCCGGGCCAGCAGCGCGTCGAACTCGTCCAAGCAGGCTTGGACCGCGTCGAGGTCGGCACCCAGCCGCGCCGCCTCGCTCGCGTACGGGCGTCGGGGAGCCGGGCGCCACCACGTGGCGGCGCTGGTGGGTGCGTGGCTGGATGGCGTCACCTGCTGCCTCCTTAGGCTCTGCTCGGGGAGGGCTGGGGCCGGCCGTCGCCGGGGTCGCGGGGGCACGAGGAGCCCGGGACCGGCCAGCCCCAGCCGAGGGGTGCCGGGGCCGGCCCGCCTCCCCGGACCGGGCCGGCCCCGGCGCCTTCACGCGAGGAGCCGCCACCCCCTCCACGTGCGCGCCGCCTGGACGGCGCGGCGCTGGTGGCAGGCGGGCTGGTCGGCGCAGACGACGGTGATCGGCATCGACGGCGTGAGCGGGCGCCAGCCCCACAGCCCGACCCGGCCGCAGGCCAGGCACCAGCGCAGCCTGGCCGCGCCCAGCTCCGCGAGCGCGTCCCGCAGGCCAAGGGTCCGGGCACGCACCGCCGCCCGCGCGGCGCTCATCACGGCTCCTCCGGGCACGAGTGCGCCGCGAACGCCGCCAACGCCGCCGTCGCGGTCACCTGGCGAGGGCTCGCCCACCCGCACCGGCGGCACCGGGCGAGGAACTCCCCGCCGTCCGGGACCAGCCCGGGGTCGAGGACCAGCAGCGGCCACGTGAGGAACTGACGGTCACTCGACCGGGCCATGGACTGGTCCTGGGCGTCGGCTCGGTGGGAAGCGGGCCGAACCTTGGCGTCGAAATCGTTCAGGTCGAGAACGATTCGTGTCATGGTGTGCGTCCCTTCCCGAATTTGGTGGGACGATTAGCGAACGGCATGCCGCGCAAGGTGCGGAACGGCAGCGGCTAGGCAATCGTTCGGCAAAGTCGGCAGGGCAGCTCGTGCGGGCCGTAGAATCGGGTCGACGCCGACGCACCGAGGGCAAGGGCACCAGATGAGCCCGCTGCGACGAGAGCGGAAGCGACGCGGCTGGACGCTTGAGCGCGTCGCCAACGAGCTTCGGCAGCTCAGCGCGAAGCTCGGCTACGGCGAGCCCGGCGTTGACGCCAACGCCGTGAGCCGCTGGGAACTAGGCAAGCACCAGCCCCAGGAGCCGTACCCCGAGCTGTTCGCATGGCTCTACGAGACGACCGTTGAGGCGCTGTGGCCGGGTACCATGGACGACATGCGAAGGCGTGAGTTCTTGCGGTCGTTGGGCGCGACCGGTGTCGCCGCGGCGGTCCCCGCTGGCCGTACCTCCGGCGCGTTCGACGTCGAGGCGGTCACCGCGGCGACCGGTGCCTACCGGCGCCTTGAGGCGACCACGCCGGCCGCCGAGCTTGCCGAGCCGGTGCGGGCGCACCTTCGGTTCGTGACCCAGCGCCTTGACCAGGGCGGCCCCCGGCTTGCCGCCGCCGCCAGTGAGGTCGCCGGGCTGCTGGGGTGGCTGGCGTTCGACCAGGGCGACCAGCGGGGCGCCCGTCGCGCCTACGAGGTGGCCGTCCGTCATGCCGAGCGGTCAGGCTCCGAGGTTCTTGGCGCCTACATGCTCGGTTCGATGGCGCTGTGGGCGGCGGAGGTCGGCAACGGCGACGAGGCCCTGGCGCTGGTCGGCAGTACCAGGCGGCGGCTGTCCAGGAGCCTTGGCCTTACCACCCGGGCGTGGCTCGCCGCGGTGGAGGCGACCGCGCACGCCGCGGCGCGCCGGCCTGACGAGGCGGTTGCCGCCCTCAAGGCGGCCGGACGGTCGCTTGGGGGCGAGCCCGAGTGGCCGTGGGTCTACCCGTTCGACGATGCCAAGCTCGCCAGCTACCAGGGCGCGGTCGCCGTCCGGCTCGGGCGCCCGGACGTGGCCCTGCCAGCGTTGTGCCTGGCGCTGGATCCGGCGCCGACGAAGGCACGGGCGCGCACCCTCACGGACCTGGCGCTGGCCCAGCTCGCCAGCGGCGACCCCGACCAGGCCGGGCACACGGCCGGGGAGGCGTTCGCCCTCGGCGCCGCGACCGGCTCCATGCGGGTCATGCGCCGCGTGCGGATGGTCCGGGCGCGGATGCCCGAGGGGGTCGCCGCGGCCACCCTGGACGGGCGCATCGCGGCGTTGTGGTGAGGATCGCCGGCAGCGGCCACCAGGGGCTTCCACAGCGAACGGCCGAGCTGGTCGCCGTGGCCCTCCGGGAGGCGCTGGCCCGGCACGCTGGTGGCATCGTCGGCGTGACGTTCTTGGCAGGGGGCGCCGACCAGCTCTTCGCTCGGGCTGTCCTTGACCTGGGCGGCACCCTCGAGGTCGTCGTCCCGGCCGAGCAGTACCGCGACGGGCTCGACGTTGACGCGCAACGAGGCTACGACGAGCTGATCGGCAAGGCGGCTCGCGTCGAGCGCCTGCCGCTGGTCGAGTCCACCGAGGAAGCGCACATGGCCGCCGGCAGGGTGCTCGTGGACGGCGCGGACATGGTCGTCGCCGTGTGGGACGGCAAGCCCGCCCGAGGCTTGGGCGGCACCGCCGACGTCGTCGCGTACGCGCGCGACCGCGGCCTGCCGGTGAAGGTCGTGTGGCCACCGGGCGCCACCCGCGATTGACACCCGGAATCCGCCCCAGCGCGACGCGCCCCATTGTCGCCAGCTCGATGGCACCGCCAAGGGCAGCGGCCAAGCCCCCGAGCGCTCCTCAACCCAGCCCGAGCCTCCCGGAAGGCGCCGCCGCCGCACGTGGCCCGCGCCCCTTGCCGCGCCCCGCGTGATCCGACGGCGAACCCTGCTGCCGTTGCTTCGCCGCGCGGCCGCCTTGAAGTCCGTCAGCGCACTCTCACAGACTTGCATCGAACTTAGGTTCGATGCCTCAGCGGCATCCCGTGGCCACGCTTGACCCGCGCTGACGGCGGGAAGAGACGCCCTAACAGCTTCATCGTCCTGGTGCTACTCGGCCATCACGCACGCGCTGAACCTATGCGAGCCACCTGGCGGCATCACGATCAGCGTCGGCGATGATCGGGTCTATCTGCCTCGAATAGCGCTTGTGGGCAGCTTGCAGGCTTACTCCCAGAACCGATCCGATAATCTGCCACGGCACGCCCAAGTAGCGAGCCTCCGCGACCAGCAACGCAAGTTCCTCGTTGCTCTGCTGGAGCATTCCGTCGAGGAGGTTCAGCCCAAGCAGGGCACCCCTCCTTGACTCCAACGGAGGTAGCGGTGTCTCCCAACTCACCTTGTAGGACCGTCCACCCCGCATGAGGCGGTCCAGGGCCTGCCGAATTTCACCCATGGTGGTGGTCGATGGAACTCGACCACGGCGAGGGCACCGCTTCCAAGCAGCCTGTTTCGAGATTCCCAGTTGCCGGCCGACCTCTGCCCAACTCGCGCCGGCGTTCCAAGCGAGTCGGCCGATCCGGCTGAACAGGATGGGGACCTCCCTGGCTAGCCGGTCCAGGCAGCCCATCGCCACGAGGCACGCCTCATCCTTCGGCAGGCGCCAATAGTCGGCGACCTCCGCGATGGCCACTGCCCCGACCGCCCGCCGCAGCTCGGTGGCAAACGCGTACCGGTCGTCGCCTCGGTGCCGAGCCTCGTACTGCCACCCCTGCACCGGGGGGGAGGTGTATGGCCACCACGGCAACACCTCACGTGGTCGCCGCCACGGCGGATCGCTCGTATTGCTGTCAACCAAAGGTAGAAACCGTCCTCCGGCAACGCTGTTGACCTGGCCTTCCGGATCGAGCGTGCGTTCGATCTTGGTGAACCACTCGGTCACGCTACAAGGGCGAACCTGCTCGCTCGCTCCTTACGTCATGGTGTCGCTCTGAGCAAGCCCACCACCATGTTCGGGGTCGGCGAGCTGGCCCCGAAAGGAGGTGATGGTGGGATGGAGCCAACCCTGGCACTGTTCGCCGCCGTGATGGCGCTGCTGCTCGCGCTGATCACGACGGTGAAGGACTGACCCGGCACCGACGAGATAGGGGGCGAGGACCAACCTCGCCCCCTATCGACACCTGCATCACGGTGTCGCTCTGAGCAAGACCATGATGAAGCTCCTGGGCGCCTAGTGTCCACCGACCTACCGCACGGCCTTGCCGTCACGACGGCTCCCACAGTCAGGCCGCGCAGGCACCCCGCCAAGGGCAGACGCGTCACGCTGTCCGGCTTCGCCGGTCAGCTCACCGGCGGGAACGGCCTCGCCTTCGGCGCCGCGGCCGGGACCCTGCACCCGTCCGCGGACCGGCCGTTGTCGCGGCCGCCCGGCCAGGTCCCACGGCCTGCGGTGGCCGCCTCAAGGACGCTGCGCGGTCCTTCGGACCGGCCCTTGCGGGCCGTCCTTGACCCGGCCACCGCGCCCGGGGCCGGTCCTACCGGCCGCCTTCGGCGGCGTGAAGCCAAGGCCGCCCGGCCGCGACACCCTCGACGCTAATTCTCCCGGAATCACGCGTCCGCGCCCCATTGCGACGACCGGAATCACGTGGGGCACCTCTCCGCTGGGTTGGTTCCGTGTCCAGGCCCAATGCCACAACCGTGGGGCGAGACCTGAACTCCCTGCCATGCTCGTCTGGTACACAGGTAACCGCGTACCTGTGGACGTCGACGTCGTGCCGTTCGCCCTGGTCAATGGCTCAGCGGGGCCGGGTCACGCGCGCTCTTCGCGCGTGACCCGGCCCCGCTTCGCTACGTAGGAGTGCCGCCCACCTCCCGGTTGGGGCGGACTCTGACGCTGCACGACGGAATGCCGGAGGAACAAGGGTCGCCCGCCCCAGCCGGGAGGTAGATCGTGGGCGGCACGATTTATGCGGCTTCGCGGCCATTCCCACATTTCAAGAAACGTATTCACCCACTTGCTCTTCTCGACTGGGAATCGATTACTACCAGGGGTGCGTGCATCCCAGCAGAGCCGCCGCAACGGCGCGCCCCGACTAGGTACGGGGAGCGCCCGCGGCCACCCTGGACGAAGGGCGAGTCTGCTCATGGATGCTTGGGCCCTGGTTGGCGAACTCCACAAGTGCGACAATCCGGTCCATGGTCATGTCGTCGGTAGTCCCGACAGGCTGGATGCTCAAGGCCGATGACCAATCGCCTTGGAAGACTGAGAGGAGTCCCTTTGCTGACCCTAAGCACTGCCTCGCTCGTAGTAGGTGGCGCCATCGTGGTAATGGGCGTTGTTGTATACGTCCAATCGATCTTGAGCTATCCGACTAAGGTAAAAGCCGCAATTGACCTAGTCGCAGATTACCCTTTCGGAGGGGGCGAAGCGAAGGAAAAGATCGACCATCTTCTTAAGCGGAACATTCGGGGAGTGCTCCTCGCTTGCATCGGCTTTGTCGGAGTCTTTACAGGCGTTCTTATGCAACAGCAGCCGCCGGCAAAACCCCTTCTTGCAGAACGCGTCTCTGAACTCAATAACGCTCTCCAAGAGAGCGCAAGAGTGGTGGACGAGGAGCAAGCGGAGATCGAAGCACGGCAACAGCTTGTCAAGAAGCTCCTCGATGACGAACGAACTTTTGCGCACTTGCGAGCTGTGAATAAGCCCGCACTGGATTCCGTTATGATGGTCCTCCAGGGAGAACTTGCCAAGGCTGAGCGCCGCGATCGTTTTAAGAACTACCTTCTATATCCAAGTTTGTCAGCAGCGATTGGGTTCTTTTTTGCCTGGGTGCACGAGAAGGTACGAAACCGTCAGTGACTCACGAGTTAAGATGAGGAGCGTGGTCCAGAGCAATTCCAAGCCGTACTGAAAGGTCCCTCACCACATTCGTGCGGACGATTGACGCTCTGCCGGTGGCTGATGGGATGGCTGATGATCTAGACGTGCCGTCCTGTCTCTACCTTGACGGCCAACTTTCTGACCAGCGCTACCTTTCCTGACGTGCCCGAGGCTTCCGGCTGCCCTCCCGGCTACGGATCTGGCGACTCAGCGCTGTGCGCGGTTTGGCGCTAGCGCTCTATAGGTCGGATCGGTTGCTCAGCTCTTACCGTGGGCGTTCGCAATCGAGGGTCCTTAGTAGGGATTGAAGCGGAGGATGAGCCAGTCGCTCACTTCGAGCGCAACTGCCTTCAGTGCGATTGCCTTGTCCCTGGTGATTCCCTCATTGAGACCGTGAGCAATCTTGTTTCGCCGATCGACCATCAGAGCGAGCTCGCGTCGGATCCGCTGGTCGTCCTTCTCTAGCAGGTCCATAAGTTCGTCTAGGTACGACTTGTCGAAACGGCCAACCAGTTCGCAAAGGTTCTCAGGGGACGGGTTCTTGCTCCATTCGAGCCACGAGAGGGCAAATGCCCGGACTGGCCCGCCGGCACGTTTCTGGACGTGCGCTCGGCAGACCTCCTTGGCCGTCTGTTCGACGAACCCGCTGCTCCGCACCACAAGCATCCGGCTCATCCAGGCCAGAACCTCGGGGTCGAGCCGACCAGGAGACTCCACGATGGTGGAGAGGTCCTCGAGCTTTCGCCGTAGGCTCTCGACCTCCCAAGGCGGCCACCTGTCCAACCCGGTCATTGGAATCAGGCAGAAGCCAGAGTCCTAGTGGCTCGCGCGAGCCTGGTCTTGACTCGCTCGTCGTCAGCTGTCGCGCGCGTGATCGCCTCGACGAATGACGCGTCCTTGAGCAAGGCCCCAAGTGCCCGGGTTAACGCGGCGCTCTCGGGTGGATCTCCCGCCTCGAGACGGCGAAGGAGCGCGACCATGACCGCTTCCGTCAGGGCAACGTTGACTTGGCGGCCGGCGAACCGGAATGCGCTCTGACCTGGTCCGTCCAGTAGGCAATCGCAGGCCTTATTGAAGCCGGCTGTCAAGGCGTCAGTATCCAGGCCCGACAAGTCACGGTTCGCTCCAGCGAACTCGTTTAAAAAGCGCTTCAAAGGTCGGCGGTACCTTCCGGGTGTGACAAAGAGCGCGATAATCCTGAGGATGATCTCTTGGTCACGGAGCCGAGGCGACTTTGCTCCGTATAATGCTCGCCAGTTCGGTATTTCGTTCAGGCCCGCGATGAAATCGATCAGCTTACCCGCGTACAGAGCGACGCGAATCTCGTGAGCGGTCAGTTGCGTCCCGCCGGAGTTCAGGCGCTCAAAGATTTGGTAGACGGACTCAAGGGATGCGGGTGAGCCATCGGTTTGTACGATGATGGCCTGCATGAACGTGTTGTCGAGCGTCCTGCGTTGCTCGCTGTCCAGCTTCTTGTACGTCAAACCCTTGAAGTCGTTAGCGACATTCTGAAGTGAGAAGACCCGGCTGCCGTGGGTGCCCTCATAGAAATGCCCGAGGGTACGCAGCCGCTGCTGCCCGTCGAGTACGAGGTACCGCTTGTCCCGCTGCTGGACAAGCAGGATCCCAGGGACCGGATAGCCGAGGAGCAGCGACTCGATAAACCGATCCATCTGTGGCTTGCGCCAGACGAAGTCGCGCTGGAAGCCCGCGGTTTCGACCGTTTCGTCGCCGTGGCCGAAAGTCGGGATAACGATGTCGCCACGCTGCAAGCGCCGGACGAGCCCTTCGACGTCAAAATCGGTACCTGAGTAGGAAATCGGCTCTGGCTCCGGGTAGGGCTCGTCGAGCTGCTCGTAGTCCGGCAGCGCGAGGGAACCCGAGTCGATGACCTCGGCTTCCGGATCAATCGAGCTGTCGCCGGTCATTCCTAGTGGTCTCCTTCGGACTGGCGGTTGAGGTCGCAGCGATCAGTAGCCAAACAGCAACACGCCGTCGAAGGGCAGCCGCAGCCGACCACTCGCAAACAACGCGTCCAGCTGATCCTTAGAGTCTCGGTAGCTGGACACGATGATCGGGCGGCCGCTGCTTCGGTGCCGATAGCTGCGCATCACCCCAAGCACCAGGAAGCGCTGGTCTACGATCAACGAGGAGCGCACCAGGTCGCGGTAGACCGCGTTGCCCCGCGCCCCACGACCAGCCTCGACCTCCAACACGATGCCCAACCCGTCGTGGACTGCATCGACCTCATAAGCGACGCGCTCGCGGCCCTGGTCGCCGAACAGCACCGGCCGACGGATCTTCTCACTGCGACGCTTGCCGCCCTCAACCTCGTACCCGAGCTTGAGGAGCCCGGGTCGCAGATGGGCCAGGACCTTGTCGCTAGTCAGCTCGTCGACCGTCGCCGAGTCGATCAGTGGGCGGGCCGCCTCCACCACCGCGAGCAGCTCGGGCACCCAATCCGGCGGGCGCGTGCGGCTTGGGTAGTAGAACCACTCCGGGTAGCTGGTCGACTCGATCATCAGCCCATTCCATCAGACTAGGAGATGCGGGTCGAGCGGCCGTCATCGGTGCGGCCCAGTTGCGCGACGGTGCGAGGGGAGGGCTATTTGATCAGGTTGATGATGTTGAACATCGGCATGTACAGCACGATCACCATCGAGCCGACTACGCGCCCATGACGGCGATCAGGATCGGCTCGATCAGGCTGGTCAGCGCCTGCACGGTGGCCTCAACCTCCTGATCGTAGAGGTCGGCGACCTTGGTGAGCGTGGTGTCCAGCGCGCCGGTCTCCTCGCCCACGGCCAGCATCTGCACCATCACGGGCGGGAAGATTGCGTGTCTGCCCGGCAGCGCCAGGCTTTCACCCTTCACACCGTGTCCCGCAACTCTCCGGCGGCCTGGCATTCGATGCAGAATCGAGTGCGCCATGGTCATCCCGATGGTCATCCAGTCGATCCGAGTCCTTCCGTCGGAACCCGACCAGACCGACGCGGCACCCAACGTGAGCAGGCAAAATCCAACCAGCACCGACCGGTTCGCCTGGGAGGATCTGCCTCGTAATCGAAAGGTCGAGGGTTCGAATCCCTCCTCGGGCTCCACATCTCCACAGCTCAGCCACCCGATCGGGTGGCTGAGCTGCTTGCTTTGCTTGCCCTCGTGGCGAGGCTTCGGCGGCCATATTCGGTTTATCCCCGGACGGGCTCACTGTTGAGAGGAACGGGCGAGAAGCGCTTGAAGCTCGGCTCGGGTCGTCGGAGTTAGCTTGCCGTAGCTGGACGCGTATGGCGCACTCCAAGGTTCACGAAGCGTCGCAGGAGTTCCGCAGACTGTTTCGGAGGGCGACCAGCCAGCCTGGAGGGCCGCTCGCTCGCCCTCTCCGCTTAGACCCCTCTCGACTCTGAGTTTGAGTCCCTTGGTTTCGACCTCGATCTTCTTGAGGCCAAGCCCAAGGGCGCGCACGATCATGCGGATGATCCGAAGCACCATCAGGAGACTGAGAAGAAGTGTCGTACAGACCATCGTTGTGGCAGCTAGGGCCGTGTTCGCCGTAGCATTCGCGAAGATCCTCTCCAGGTAGGGCATGACGTCTGGCATGGGCTCCTCCGATCAGGAATCTTTCTGTCGCTGAAAGTGGCGCCACGCCTGCGACGCTAGTGGAGTGGTGGTCTAGTGTACAGTCCACCTGTGACGCGATCTCACCAGACCAATAGTGCCCCGCAGCAGCTCTTCATCCAGCTTGACCGTGAGAGCTCTACGCCACTGCGCACCCAAATCGAAGCCGCGCTGCGCTCGGCTATCAGTACCGGGCGGTTGACCCTTGGAGACCGTCTGCCCGCCAGCCGGGAACTCGCGAAGGACCTCGGTTGCTCTCGCTTCGTCATAACCGAGGCATACGAGCAGCTGACCGCTGCAGGCTACCTAAGCAGCCGACGTGGCTCCGGGACGCGAGTCAACGCGGTGTCCGCGGTGCGCACCAAGCAGGTTCGTGCTGAAGGCAATTCGGACCGGCTCCGCTACGACTTCCTTCCCGGCAGCCCAGAGCCGGCGGCCTTCCCACGTACGGCGTGGCTTCGCGCGCTTCACGACGCCGTGCGCGATACGCCGTCAAAGGCACTACGGTACGGCGACCCGGCAGGCAACCCGTCGCTACGTGAGACCCTCGCAGGTCACCTCGGTCGGGTGCGGAGCGTGACCGCCGACCCCGCGAGCATCATGGTATGCGCAGGAGCCTTCCACGGGTTTGGGCTGGTATGTCATGCCCTCCGCCTGACCGGCATTGACGCCATTGGCGTTGAGGACCCGAGCTGGCACCGCCTGCGAACCGCCGCGCGACGGGCAGGCCTAAGGGTCGTGCCGCTCCCCATTGACGACGATGGGTTACAGGTAAACGCTCTCTCCATCCACCAGGACTTGCGGGCTGTCGTCGTTGCGCCGGCCCATCAGTTCCCCACCGGGGTCGTGCTCTCGCCCGAACGCCGGCATGCTCTGCTCGACTGGGCCCGTCGGCGCGACGCGCTCGTCATCGAAGACGACTACGACGCCGAATTCCGCTACGACCGGCGGCCCGTCGGAGCCGTCCAGGGCCTCGACCCCGAACGCGTCGCCTACGTTGGCTCTGTTAGCAAGACGCTCGCTCCTGCCCTACGGCTTGGCTGGCTTGTTACCCCGACTCGCTGGACAACCAGGATCCGCCAAGCTCGACAAGGCATAGACCTGGGGCTGTCGGTATTCGACCAGCTAGCTCTTGCCAATATGCTCGAGTCTGGCGCATTGGACCGCCATCTACGGCGAACTCGAACGACCTATCGTGCTCGGCGCGACGCGCTGCTGATGGCACTGAAGCGCCACCTCCCGGAGGCGCAGGTTGTAGGTGTCGCGGCTGGACTCCACCTGGTGCTGTTGCTGCCTGCCGGAACCGACGAGTCCGCCGTGATAAAGGCTGCTGCAAGCCGCGACCTAAACGTCGAAGGGTTAGCAGAATCCTATGCCATCAGACCGCCGCCGACTCCCGGCTTGGTACTTGGCTACGCTGGCGTGCCTGAGAGCGCCATGGAGCTTGCAATATCGAGATTGGCCGAGGCCGTAGCAAGCGTAGGTAGTAAGAAGAATGCCACGCCCGCTTAGCCTGAATCCACCGAGCCGGAATTCGTGACGAGCTGGGTACGGCTGGGCCGGTCAGAGCAGGCTGGTCTGCGGCAGATGGCCTCATCAGGGAGGCCGTGGTCGGCTGGTCTGCGGCGATCGTGAGACTGCAGCCAGCTCACTGGCCGCCTTCGGGCAGGCTCACGCTGACCGGATGGTCTGGAGTGGTGCGTGGAGCCGGAGCGTGGGTCAGGTGGCGTAGGCGACGCAGCGCAGCCGCGCCAGTGCCAGCTCGACCCATGGTGCCCATGGCCAGCCGGCAGGCAGATGCAGGATCAGACGGCGGGCGGAGCGGGTCAGCCGGCCGGGCAGGGCCAGCAGGGTACGGCGCAGCGTCTTGGCCACCATCAGCTGGTCGCGGACGCCCAGCCCGATGGCGGCGACCCAGCGCAGCAGGTTGTGCGCCAGGGTGGCCGCCACGAGCCAGGCGGCGTTGGCGTTGAACTTGCCCGAGGGGCAGTGCCGCAGCCCCACGCCGGCCTTGAGGTCACGGATGCACAGCTCGACCGCTGCGTGGCGGCGATGGTCGGCGTCCAGCTCAACCGTCGTGCCGACCCGGTCGGTGACGAAGGCGTGGTAGCGCCAGTTGGAAAACAGCTCGGCCTGTTCACCCACCAGGCGGGTGCGGCGCACGATCAGCCGGTCACCCTTGTACCGGGTCTCGGCGACCTGCGCCAGGCCGCCGTCGGGGTAGACGATCTGAACCCAGGCATCCTCCTCAATGGTGGTGATCGCGGCTCGGATCGGTTTGGTCTGGCGGACGGTGATGGAGTAGCGGATCCGGTGGCGGCGGCAGGCGCGGATGGTCTTGGCCGACCAGAATCCTGAGTCCATGCGCATGGTCAGCTCCCCGCCGGCGCCGGCGCGGCGCACCCGGGCAGCGAGCTCGTCGACGAACCTGGCGGTGCCACGGGCGGTATTGGCCCTGCCGGTGCGCTGGCGGGCGTGCAGCACCTCGCCGGTCGCAGCACGGGTGGCAACAAGCGGGTGGTAGCCGAGCTTGCGGGTGTAGCCGTAGGCGGCGCCCTGCTTGTGGTAGCCGTGGACCTCGCACACCGTGGAGTCCAGGTCCATGGTCATCGGCCCATCCCCGGGTCCGGCACCAGCGGCCCACGCGCTGGAAAGGAGCTGCTCGGTGAGCCGGTCAAGCTGGCGGACGTGCCCGAAGGTGAACGAGCGCAGGAAGGTCCCCAAGGTGGAGGGCGCCATGACCCGGTGGCCCAGCACGCTGGCGGTCTGCCCACAGCGCAGCAGGTCGGCGTCGTCGATGCAGTCCCCACCCGCGATCATGGTGTGAACCAGGGTCAGCAGCTTGCGGCCGGGATGGGCCGCGCCGGGCCGCTCGCCCAGGTCGATGAGCGCATCGGCGGCCTGCTCGATGCCCAGCCGTTCGGCCAGCGTGGCGGGCAACAGCAGGCCAGCATTGGCGATGGCGTGGGTGTCGTCAAAGCAGATGTCGAGCTGGTCCAGGGTGTGGGCAGGGCCACGGCGTTCTGCTGGGTTGGCCGGTTAGGGCGTAATGCGTGGTTGACTAGGCGGGCGGGGGTGTCGCTCTGGTCGTGCCGTGCGTCATGCCTGGTGGTCCCTGGAGTCAGGCGATGGTGGGTGGGAGTGGGTGGCGGCGGAGGAACGCGGCCAGTGCTTGGGCGAGATCGGTCGGGTTGTGCAGGTGCAGCAGGTGCGTCGCGGCGGGCAGGACATAGGTCTCGGCCTGGGGGAACCAGCGCAGCAGCAGCTCGTGGGCTTCGTCGGAGACCGGTGAGACCTGGTGGCTGTGTTCGCCCAGCACCGCCAGGACCGGCTGGGTGATCGTGGCCGCGTCGGTCTGGGTGAAGCGCCAGCGTCCGACCGCGGGCGCTTCGACCTCGAAGAACGTGGCGGCGTCGGTGGCCGCCTGGGGTAGGGCGTCGGCTCCCAGGGTGCGCTGGATGGTCGCGGGGGCGTCTGGGCCGCCGACGCCGCGCAGGAACACCTCGATGGCGCCGGCGGGGTCGCCTGCTGTGTAGCGCTGGGCCATGGGGGCGATGACCTGCTGGGCCAGGATGGGCGAGCTGGGCACGGTCAGTGCTGGTTCCAGCAGGGCGAGCGAGGCGACAACCTGGGGGGCTTGCCGGGCGAGCTGCAGCGCAATCAGCCCGCCGGAGGAGTGCCCGACGATGTGGGCGGCGGGGATGCCAAGGTGGGCCAGGAGCCGGCGGCAGTGGTCGGCCTGGTCGGTGATCTCCACCGGGCCGGGTGGGCGGCTGGAGGCGCCGTAGCCGATGCGGTGATAGCGGATCACCAGGTGGTGGTCGGCCAGGGCCGGCGGGGTTTGCAGGGGGGCGAAGAAGTCGGCGAGCGCGCCGGCGTGGATGAGCACCACGGGCGCTCCGCTGCCGACGACCTGGTAGGCGAGCTCGACCTCGCCCAGCCGCACGTGGTCCATGACACGGTTCTCCTGTTGTTAGCGCCGGTCCGGCCGGGCCGCACGGCCCCGGGTGGGCTGCGCGGCGGGATCGGTGGGGCTGCCGCTGGGGGTGTGCGGCGCGGTTGTGGTGGTGCTGGCGGGGCGCAGCCACAGCGCGGCGTGGGTGGGCTGCATCGTCTGGGTAACGACGGTGAGCAGCTCGCTGGTCAGGGCGTCCAGGTCGGTCTGCTGCCGCCGCCGAGCGCTGAACGCCTCGATGGTCTTGGCGGCGTCGTAGCCGCGGCGGTTGAAGCGCCGGTCGACTCCCTGTTGGATGCGGCGCCGGGCCGGGTGGAAGATCGCGGCGACGGCCAGGGTGGTGGCGGCCACGACCAGGCCGGGGGGCTGGCGGTCGGCGGTGAGCGTCTGCCCGATGCCCAGCACGCCGGCGGCGTAGGTGGCGGCCAGGGCGACCGACAGCAGCCCGTAGACCAGGGTGCGGTTGATGAGGCGATCGATGTCATACAGCCGGTAGCGAAACATCGCGATGGCGATCGCCCCGGTCAGGACGGGCACCTGGAGCAACTCCATGATCGCCCCGGCCCCGCCGAGCTGGCCGGTCAGGGCGGGTGCCTGGAGCGGCTCCATGATCGCCCCGGCCCCGCCGAGCTGGGCGACCAGGTTCAGCGGCACGCTGACCAGCCCGGCGTAGGCGAACCACTTGAGCTGCTGGCGCTGGACCCCGACCGAGCGGCCGAACCGCCGCGCCAGCGCGACGACGCAGACCACCAGCAGTCCAAGCGCGAGCGCGAACGCGGCTACGAACACCACCAGGGCGGGCCGGGTGGCGCCAACGAACCCCGCCCGTGCCAGCTCGGGGCCGCGCAACGGCCAGTTGATCACCGCCAGGACCACGGTCGGGGCGACCGCGACCGTCAGGGCCGCCCAGGCCGCGGGCCGCCAGCGCGGCGACGGCAGCCGCCCGTCGGGAAACAGCAGCACCAGCAGGGAGGTGTCCAGCGCGATGGCGGGCATCACGCTCCACGACGCCAGCCAGCTCGCCCATGTCCCGCCCGGCAGCCACCAGTAGGCTCCCGCTGCCGACAGGCCAAGCGCCAGGGGCGCATACTGCCAGGCGAACACGAACACGCCGTGGAAGACGCCCTGGGCCAGCAGCACCCAGGCAAACGCGTTGCGCGGCTGGCGGGCAACGATCAGCGCGCCAAGGACCGGGAAACCGATCGCGCTGAGGATGCTGCCGCCCAGGTGCTCGGCGACAAGCCGCAGGAGCGAGGTGCCGTTGACGGCGGCCAGCCCGACGCTGGCCACGGCCAAGCTCATCGACACCCCACTCAGCGTCCAGGCCGCGCGGGAGCTGGCCAGCGACCGGAGCTGGTCGGCCGCCGCCGCGGTCGGCGTGCGTCCCATCAGCGATCTCGCCTCCCCGCCCGCCGCGGGCCGTCCGGCCTCGCGCATTGCCGCATCCCTATCCTCCCGGCGGTGTTGTAACGACCGACCGTCCCGGCAACGTTACGAACCCACCCCACGCGAGAACCAACCGCACCTGCCGAGTTCCGGGGTGCGTTGAGTGCTTTCGGTCCATCCGAGGCTGACCCCGAGAGTGACCAGGGGTCGGTAGGGATCACGACTGTGATACCGCAGCGCAGCAGCGAGGTTGACCGGCCCCGCCCGGCGCAGCACGCCGACCACGAGATTGCGCAAGGCCGCCATGGCCTGCGGCGCGGATCTAGTGCGGACACGGGAGGCGTCCTCGGCGAAGGTGGTGTCGCGGACGTAGTGCAGGCCGTTTTCAATTCCCCAGTGGCCGCGCAGGAGATCGGCCAGGCGGGCGGGGCTGGCCTGCTGGAACGTGAGGCTGGTGAGCGCGTAGACGACCGTGGAATGCCACGAGCGGGTGTGCAGGTCGCGGACCTTGCGGGTGACCTGGAGGACCTGGGCGGTGTGCGGGAAGCCGAACCCGCGCACGCTGACGGCCTTCAGGGTGCGGATCTCCACGCGGCCGTGGCCCCGGTCGCGGATGCGGTCCAGTTCGGGCACGTTGTGCCAGGCCAGCCGAGCGCAGCGCTCCAGCAGCGTGGGCTGGTTGGCCTTCACGACAAACAGGTAGTCCGCCTGCTTGACGTTCACGAGAAACATGGCCGCCTCGGCGTGGGTTTGGAGCGCATCGCAGGTGACGACGCTGCCGGCCAGGTCCACCGGTTCAAGCAGCGGCTTGAGGCCGGGCACCTCGCCACCGGCGCCATCGACCTCCCGCTGGGCCAGCACCCTACGGGTGGCGTGCTCCATGACCGCCAGTAGATGCACCTGCCGGCCGTCGCGCTTGGCGCCCCGCAGCGTCTTGCCGTCCACCGCGACCGCCCGTCGCCGCCGGTCAGGCTGGTCGGGGCGGTCGCGGTCGGCCAGCCACGCGCCCAGCACCCCAGCCAGCACCTCGGCGTCCAGGCGGGCCAGCGTGCGGCGGATCGTCGCCTCCGACGGCACCGCCCAGGACTCGGGCGTCCCGCGGCGGGCGCCCAGTGCCGCCCGGACCGCCTGGGGCGCGTCTGCGGCCCACTCCGCGATCGCGGCCAGGGACCTGGCGCCAGTGAGCACCGAGGCAGCGGCCAGGGCCAGGATCGCCACTAGCGGATGCCGCTGCCCGCTTGCGGCTCGGGGGTCAGGGATGGTCGCGAGGTAGTCCAGCAGGTGCCCGGCTTCGGCGTCGCCGAGCGGAGCGTGGTGGGCGAGTTGGGCCAGGGCGGACGGGATCGCGGATGATGGGGCAGGCATGGGCGTCCGTTGCGGTCATGAGGCGTTGGCAACCGCATGATCCCGGACGTTCGTGCTCCTTACCACGCTATCCCGCAGTACGTCACCAACCGGCCAAGCTAACCGAATGACGGCGCCCTGAGGGTGTGGGAGGATGCCATCGAGAAAGTGCCCTCCTGGTCGGGGATACGGCAGCTGTCGCAGGCGCCATTCTCCCAGCTCAGAGGGCCTTTCTCATAATCGGACCAGCACCATTTCCATTACTGGAACGGTGCACTCAGGCTCAGGTTAAGGCGGGCCGCCAGGATCGCCTCGGCCCAGTCCAGGATCCAGGGCTGCCCATCGGTGTCGATCAGCACGTTCCAGGTGTTCGGTGGCAGCTCATTCGACGATGACAGGCTCCTGGCATCCATCGATCGATGGATGAATGTGCCAAGAGTTCTCCGGCTCACCTTGTGCCTCGATCACAAGTGGGTCGTCCGTTCGCCCGACCTCAAAGCACCAGGGATCGAGCACCTCACGCTTGAAGCGCTCGACGAGTTCCGGGGTAGCCGGTGCTGCGCCATGAAACTCAGCGGGCACGTTGTCGAGCCGCTGCACATAGCGAACTGGATGTATCTCGTTCCATCCTTCGTGGCCGGCATCGTACACCCAGTCGCCGCGCACAAGGACAATGTCGCCGCCCAGCCCGGTCTCGGGGTTCGCCTCGCCCGGGAACCCCGAGTTCGGGTCCAGGACGTCATTGAGATCACCGTTGTGTGTGGCGGCCCAAACTATGCCGCCAGCGATCAGCGTGATGACGGCGACGATTGCCAAGGCGATAAGGCAAGCGGCCCAGCCGATAACCGGGATCGAGCAGATGGCCGCTGCCGCCGCGGTTGGAAAGGACATCACCTTCAAGACGATGCATACGTCGTGCACCCTGCATCCCTTGACCTCGCAGTGCAGCACCTCAGTCTCGCGTTCCAGATCAGTAAACTTCACCGAGACGCCCTCGTAGCCGAGGCCGAGACTGTCTGGTCCAGCCTGTCGACTAATGAATCTGCCCTGGTTGGGGTCGGCGGCGACGTCCGACAACGTCTCCTCTGACGAGTGCGGGCTCAGGACGATGTTGAACGTGAAGTCGTCGTCCATCGTGTCGGGAAAGGACTTGTCGGCGCCGACAGGTATGAGTTCGGCAACTCGTCCAATGACGCACACGTTCAGTGCGTGGCAGATGAGTTTGCCGCCATGAAGATAACGACAGAGGTCGAATACCGCGAGGATCCATAAAATGCCCGCAACGATTCCTCCACCAGGTGGAACGGAAAAGACGCCGGTGATAACTCCAATGATCACCGCAGCGAGGGCTACCGTCGCAGCCGCGAGCGGCCTGTACTCTGAGACTGGTACGCAGTGATAGTGTTTCTGGCAATCAGCCACGTCAGTCCTCCTAGCCAGCGTCCACGAGCAGGGTCACGCCTCCGACGAGGTCGGTGCCGTGCATCGCGTTGACGTTGATCGCCTGCTGTCCGAGGAATCCGTCAGGTGGTGTGACGGAGACGTCGATGTCGCGGGCTTCATAGGCGCTGAGCTCAAGCTCATTGGGATTCACTTCGACTATCCATCCCGGTGGCACGGGATGGGCGTCGGGACCGTGACGGAGACGGGCGAGTGTCCAGTCGGCGGCTTGCTCAGACGCTGGGATGAATGCTTTGCTGAGCACCAGTTCTGGGTGCTCGCGGTCGCTTCTCTTCTTCCCGGGCCGCTGTCGACAGTCAATCGGTTCGGGAGGCACGTAGGCGTCAACAGTGAGTCGCAGCAGACGGCGAACCGCACTGTCGTTTCGCACAGGAAACCGAAAGACGGCAGGCGACGACGCGGTGCCGACGTTCGTATTCTCTTGACCGAGGTTGTTCCTCGGATTGGCGTCGTCCGCCCAGTTGAGCTGAACCTTCAGGCAGTAGTGCCCCGGAGTATTCGGTGTTGTCCACATCGAGCGTGCGAATGCTGGATGGCCCGGTGCGCCCTTGACCGGCAATGTCACCACATCAGAGCCGATAACAATTGGCGCCGTACCGATTCCGAAGTCATGGAAGAAGAACTCGACCTCGAGTCCGACCGCAGGTGCGTCAGTCGAGTTGTTCCAGATCTGCGCTCTGATTTCGTACTCGGTGCCGGCCTCAAGCGACGAGGAGGATACAGCGACGCCATTCCGATACAGCTGTATGTCAGGATTGTCCCACGTAACAGCCAGCCCCTGCTCGCGCAAATATCGTTGGGAGTAGATCAACGGATCTGCGCGGCGATAAACGTCAGGCGAGATGCCTCCGCACCGCTTGGGCAGGCAGCGAGGGTCGCGTCCACGCCGGTGCTCCTCCAGGTCTTTTCGCCTTCGGAAGATTCCGATGAGGTCGTGGATCAATTCGACGAGCTCGCGCAGCCAGTGGAACAACACCAGGTACTTCAGTGCGCTCCAGAACACCCTGGATAGCGCGCCGATTCGACGGGAAAAGGCTTCCACTGGGACCCCCTTGACGGCTCAAAGGTAGCGGGGTCTTCGCTCCTGTGGGTTCCGGGCGGAGGTATGGTGCTGGCTGCCGATGCTTCTCCCGGTCGCCAGCGGCCTATGATCGGTCGGCGGCTAGCCGGCGATAGTCACGGCGGGCCAGCAAGCTGGACACCACCGCAGCGACCGAGAACACTCCAGCAATCACCCACTCCAGGGCACCGGAACCGGCATCCGGCTCTAGCAAGGTCACCCGCTCAATCCAATCTGGGAACACCAGAGTCAAGGCGCTCAGCACAGCACAGATGACGGCAAGCACCACCTCAAGGCGGAGCCGCCTCCGAAGTCGCTCCATAGAGGTATCCCCTCAAGGAAATGTCGCGTCTGCGAAACAGAGCATGTACTTTGGCCGCCTACGTTGCCCACTCCTCTTGGGACGAATGACCGGCGTCTCTCACAGACGATGGTATAAGCGTAATGGGCCGAGTTGTACTCTCCGGTCCTTGCTGCTGCCCAGCGGTCAGGCGGATCTGGGGTGTCACACGACCGTCCGCATGGAGTCGTGGGCGGCAGCGGATGCCGACGGCACCGGCTAAGTGCTCCTTCTTGAAAGTTCGTGGGTGAACGTCATGCTGCTTCGACGAGCTGCTCTTTCTCGTCGAGTCGCCGGAGCAGGTCGTCCAGGTCGGCTGTGGTGAAGCGCCAGTCGAACGGCACCGCGGTCTGCTCGTAGCGGCGCTGGAAGGCCAGCAGCCGCCGCTCGACCTCGCCAAGGTCGGTGAAGTCGTTGGGGGTGAGGACCTTGCGCTGCACGATCGAGAAGTAGACCTCGATCTGGTTGAGCCAGGAGGCGTGGACCGGCAGGTGGACCAGGATAAGGTTGGGCCACGCGCCCTGCAGCCGGTCGACCGAGGCCTGGCCGCGGTGGGAGGAGCCGTTGTCGACCACCCAGAACACCCGGCGGGCCGAGGCGTACGGCTCGGCTGCCATCACCTGGTCGACCAGGCGGCCGAACGGGGCGATG
>WNGA01010114.1_pt1 | contig 20192 bp, 16 predicted proteins | sample 5400061 | NCBI WGS metagenome assembly WNGA01 (sample SAMN13153366, study PRJNA577476) | soil metagenome | isolation source: 100 cm soil or saprolite under grassland replicate 2 | place: USA:California | collected 2016-06-15
GCGCGCCAGCGGCGCCCCGAAGTCGGTGATCGCCCGCTCCCCGGACCCCTCCGGCCGATCCACCGGGGCACCCCCCTGGGGTTCCCCGGACCCCTCCGGCCGCAGCACGACGACCTCGCCGGCGGAGGTGGGGTCGCTGACCACCGCGGCCACCACGCCCCCGCGGGCGTCGTAGTCCTGTATCTGGCGGTCGCCGTCCAGCAGGCGCCGCGGCTCCGAGCCGTCGACCGGGAAGCGGAGCAGCGGGACGGCGCCCCGCCGCATCGAGACGGTGATGACCGCCTGCTCGTCGACCAGCAGCGGCAGCACTCCGCCGAACGCCGGGTCGTGGTCGAACCGTTCCGGGTCGGTCAGCCGCGCCGGCGGCCCGGTGCCGTCGGCCGGCACCGACCACAGGCCCGTGGTCCGCGCGGCCAGGTCGGCGGGGGCGCCGCAGAACCAGATGGTGCCGCCGTCGGGCGAGAACGCCGGCCGGGAGACCGCCAGGTCGGTCGCGGTCACGCGAATCGGGTCGCCGCCCTCGGCGGGGACGACGAAGACGTCGCTGGCGGCGTCCTCGTCGCGGGTCTCGTGGCGGGCGGACACGAACGCCACCGTGCGGCCGTCCGGGCTCCACGCCGGGTCGCCGTGGTCGTAGTCGCCGCGGGTGAGCTGCACCGGCTCGGCGCCCTCGGTCAGGGCGTCGACCACGAACACGTGCGACCGGCGGTCGTTGGTGAAGCCGAGGTTGTCCAGCCGGTACTGGAAGGTGGTGATGCGCCGCGGGGGCTCCTTCTCGGGCGGGATGTCCTTGTCGGTGCCGTAGCGGCCCGGCTCCGGCACCCGGGCGACGTAGGCGAGCCGGGTGGAGTCCGGGCTCCAGGCGAACGCGTCGGCCCCGAGGGGGTGCTCGCAGACCCGTCGTGGCTCGCCGCCGTCGGAGGGCATGACGTGGAGCTGCGGCTTGTCCTCGTCGCTGGCGCGCAGGAAGGCGATCCAGCGCCCGTCGGGCGAGAACCGCGGCCGGCCGTCGCGCTTGCCGGAGGTGAAGCGCCGTGGCGCCGCCGAGCCGTCGGTGGGCGTCACCCACAGGTCGCCGCGGTAGGCGTTGGCCTCCAGGTCGATGCGCCCGACCGCCACCACCACCAGCCGGCCGTCCGGCGAAAGGGAAGGAGCCGACGGGGCGCGCAGGAGGGCGAGATCGGCCGGCAGCATACCTTCGACCCTATCACGCAGGTTGGTCGGCCGTGGACGGCCCGATCGACCGGGGAGCTCCCTCGGGGTTCCCCGGACCCCTCCGGCTCGCCAGCCAGCTCCTGTGCAGCCGGGCGTAGGCGCCGCCGGCGGCCAGCAGCACCGCGTGGGTGCCGCGCTCCACCAGCCGTCCGCCCTCCACCACCAGCACCAGGTCGGCGTGCTCGGCGGTGGCCAGCCGGTGGGCGATCGTCAGCGCGGTCCGGCCCTCGGTGAGCCGCTCGATGGCGTGGCGCAGGTGGACATCGGTGGCCGGGTCGACCGCCGAGGTCGCCTCGTCCAGGATCAGACAGCCGGGGTCGGCGAGGTAGCCGCGGGCCAGGGCCACGAGCTGGCGCTCGCCGACCGAGAGGTGCTCGCCGCGCTCGCCGACCCGGGTGCGGATGCCGCGGGGCAGGCCGTCGACCCAGGCGCCGAGGCCGAGCGCCTGGAAGGCCGCGTGGATCTCGCGGTCGGAGGCGTCCGGGCGGCCCATGCGGACGTTGTCGGCCACCGTGGTGTCGAACAGGAAGCCGTCCTGGGGGACCATCACCAGCGAGGAGCGCAGCGACGCGAGGCTGACCTCGCGCAGGTCGACCCCGGCCACCCGGATCGCGCCAGCGGTCGGGTCGGCGAGCCGGATCAGCAGCTTGGCCAGGGTGGTCTTGCCGGAGCCGGTGGTGCCGACCAGCGCCACCCTGGTGCCGGCGGGGATGCCGACGCTCACGTCGGTGAGCACCGGCGGCCCGCCGTGGTAGGCGAACGACACCCGGTCGACCTCGATGTCGAGGGCTCTGGAGGGCAGGTCCCGGCCGGGCCGTGGGTCCTCGACCTCGACCGGGGTGTCGAGCACGTCGAGGACCTTCTTCCAGCCGGCCACCGCCTGCTGGGTCATGTCGAGGATCTCGGTGAACTCGGCCACCGGCTCCAGGAAGATCGCGACCAGGAAGGCGAACGCGACCAGCTCGCCGGCCGTGAGGCCCCCGGCGGGGCCGAGCGCCATCCCGACCACCAGCACCGCGGCGGTGGTGAGCACCGCGAACAGCTCGCCGGAGGGGAAGAACAGCGCCCCGAGGGTGCCGGCGCGGATCTCGGCGCGCCGGCGACGCTCGACGGTGGCCATCACCCGGCGCTGCGCGTGGGCCTGCACGCCGTAGGCGCGGATGACCGCGGCGCCCTGGATCGACTCGGAGATGGCGGCCAGCACCTCGCCGACGCGGGTGCGCACGGCGTCCCAGGCGACCACCGTCTTGCGCTGCATGATGCGCAGCACCAGCACGATCGGCAGCACGGTCGCCAGCGCCACCAGGGTCAGCCGCCAGTCGTACACCAGCATCGCCAGCAGCGCGGCCACCATCAGCGCGCTGTTGATGATCCAGGCCAGCCCGCCCCAGCGGAAGAACTGCCCGAGGGTCTCCACGTCGGAGGTGACCCGGCTGACCAGCGCGCCCCGCTGCTCCTCGGTGTGGTGCGCCATGCTCAGCGCGTGGATGTGGTTGAAGGCGCGCACCCGCAGGCCGCACAGCGCCCGCTCGCTCGCCCGCGCGAGGCGCTGGTTGGTGGTCCTGGCCGCCCAGGCGGTGACCAGCACCAGCACCAGCCCCAGCCCGGCGAGCGGCAGCAGGCCGGCCACGCGCACCCTGTCGACGTTGACGTGGTGGTCGATGACCTGCTGCACCAGCACCGGCGTGATCACCCGGCCGCCGCCGGCGGCGAGGGCCAGCAGCAGGGTGACCGCGATCCCCCGGCGCAGCTCTGGGCTGGCGGCAAGGCCCCGCCGCAGCAGCGACAGCGCGCGGATGCGGTCGCCGGTCTGATTCACCGGGCCTCCTCGTGCCGGCGGGTCGCCTCGGCCCGCTCGTAGGCGCGGACCAGCCGGGCGTAGCCGGGTGTGGTCGCGAGCAGCTCGTCGTGGGCGCCTTCGGCGAGCAGGCGGCCGCCCTCCAGGTACAGCACCCGGTCGGCGCGGGCGATGGTGGCCAGCCGGGAGGCGACCACCACCGTGGTGGTCGCCGGGAGGTGGGTGTCGAGGCCGGCCAGGATCGCCGCCTCGGTCACGGGGTCGACGCTGGAGGTGGCGTCGTCCAGCAGCAGCAGCCGGGGCCGGCGGGCAAGGGCGCGGGCCAGCGCGACCCGCTGGCGCTGGCCGCCGGAGAGCGTCGCGCCCCGCTCGCCCACCACCGTGTCGTAGCCCTGCGGCAGCCTGGCCACGAATTCTTCGGCCTGCGCCACCCGGCCGGCGTCGCCGATCCCATCGCCCCCGTTCTCCGGGGGGCTACCCTTGAGCCCCCCGTCGTCCAGGCGGATGTTGTCGGCGACCGAGGTGGAGAACAGGAACGGCTCCTGGAACGCGATCGCCACCGTTGCCGCCCGCTCCTCGGCGGCCAGCTCCCGCAGGTCGCGGCCGCCGAGGCGGATGCTGCCCCGCTCCGGCTCGAGCAGGCCGGCCAGCAGCAGCGCCACCGTCGACTTGCCGGAGCCGGTCGGGCCGACCAGCGCCACCGTCCCGCCGGCTGCGATCCGGAACGACACCTCGTGCAGCACCTCGCCGCCCTGCTCGTAGCCGTAGCCGAGCCGCTCCACCTCGAGCTCGAGCGGGCCGGAGGGCAGCGGGGCGCCGGCGGCGCGCCCGGCCGGGCGCGAGGCTGGCCGGGGTTCGAGCAGCACCGCCGAGACCCGCTCGTAGCCGACGACCGCCCGCGGCAGGTCGCTGAGCACGTAGCCGATCAGCCGCAGCGGCCAGATCAGCAGGGCGAACAGGTTGATGAGGCCGACCAGCGTGCCGGCGGTGATCGCGCCCTGCTCGATCCGCCAGACGCCGATCACCAGCAGCGCCACGGTGGTGAGAGCCGGCACGGCATCCAGGCTGGCCTCGAAGTTCGCGGTGATCCGGGCGGCCTCGATGCGGGCGTCCCGCAGCAGCTCGGCCTTGGAGGCGAAGCGGCGCCCCTCGGCCTCCTCGGCGCCCAGCGCCTTCACCACCAGGGCGCCGTCGAAGCTCTCGTGGGCGACCGCCGACATCGCCCCCAGCCGCTCCTGCCCCAGCGCGGTGGGGCGCTCCACGCGGCGCTGGAACACCAGGTTGATCGCGAAGATCGCCGGCACCACCAGCAGGCCGAGGATCGCGAGGAACGGGTCGGTGACCACCAGCCAGACCGCGGCGGCCACCAGCATGGTGATCACCCCGGTGGCGAACGGCAGCGGCGACATGATGTGGGAGAGGGCGTCCAGGTCGCCCTCGGTGCGCGACAGCAGCTCGCCCGCCGGGTTGCGGTAGTGCCAGGTCAGCGGCAGCCGGTGGTACTGCTCGGTCAGCCGCTCGCGCAGGGTCGCCTGGACGTTGGCGTAGGCGATGGTCGCGGCCATGCGGCGGCAGATGACGCCGGCCGTCTTGACCAGCCCGACGGCCATGATCGCGCAGGCGGCGGCGACGGCGGCGCCGGCCTGGAAGCGGCCGCTCTCGAACCGCGGCGTCACCACCCGGTCGACCACCTGGCCGAGCACCCACGACTGCGCGACCGTGGCGAGGGCGTACACCGTCGCCCCGGCCACCGCGATCACGAACGGCCGGGGGTGCAGCGCGACCTGGGCGCCGATCACGCGCAGGCCGCGCCGGAGCAGGCGTCCCTGGGGGATGGTGGCGGTCACCGCACCATGGTGCCTGACCCTGCCGCCGCCGGAAAAGCGAGTTTCCTCAGCTCGCTAAGGCGTGTTGGGGTCCAGCCACAGGTTGGTGATGTCGGGGTTGGCCAGCCAGGGCGTGAAGGTCCAGTTCCTGACCCGCGCCGACCAGAAGAACGCCTCCCGGTCGTAGACCAGCGGCGCCCAGGCCGCGTCATCCATCAGCAGCCGGTCGACCTGCCCCCAGATGGTGTTGCGGGCGGGCTCCTCCGCGGTCGCGTAGGCGCGGTCGATCATGGTGTTGACCTTTGGGTTGTCGTAGTTGCCGTAGTTGTTGTTGGCGGTCGGGGTGATCTTGCGGCCGTCCAGGAGCACGCCGATGAACGAGCGGCTGCCGTTGCCCGGCCAGTCGGGGCACCAGCGGGCCGCGCCGAGCTGGTGCTCGTCCTTCTTGGACCTCAGCCGCAGCGTCCGCTTGTAGACCTGGAGGCTCTGGAAGAACTTCGGCTTCAGCCGGATGCCTGCCCGCGCCAGCGACGCCTCCAGGGCGCCGTACAGGGCCTTCCACGTGCTGGACGACTGCCCGACGTAGGTGAGGTCGACGCCGTTGGGATAGCCGGCGTCGGCGAGCAGCCGCTTGGCGGCGTCCGGGTCGCCCCTGGAGTCCTGCGACGGGTACAGGTCGAAGGCGCTGTAGCCGGCGAGGGTGGGCGACAGGATGGTCGAGGCCGGCTCGCCGGCGTAGCGGCCGCCGATGGCGAGGACCACCGCCTGACGGTCGATCGCGTAGTTGATCGCCTGCCGCACCTTGCGCTCGCTGGTCGGCTTGGAGTCCATCTGCAGGGTCAGGTAGTGGACGCAGCCGGTGGTCTCGACGGCGAGCCGCTCGGAGAGGTCCCGGTCGCCGGACAGGCGCTGCAGCTCGGCGTTGGGCGGCGGGGTGTTGTCGAGGTTGAGGTCCTTCTCGCCACGCTCGATCGCCTGCTGGATCCCGGCCTCGGAGCGGCGGATGGTGACGGTGATCTTGTCGACCCATGCCTTGCGGAGCGGGTCGGTCCGCGGGTCCCAGTTCTGGTTGCGCTCCAGCTCGATGAGCCGGCCGGGGTCGTAGCTGTTCACGGTGTACGGCCCCGAGCCGACCAGGTTCTTGGCGTACTCCTCGCCGGGCTCGAACTCGGCCGCGTGCTCCCTGGGGACCGGCGAGAAGAAGGGCAGCGTGAGGATGCTGAGGAAGTCGCTGGCCGGCTGCTCGAGGGTGATCTTCAGGGTGTAGTCGTCCAGCGCCCGCATCCCCGAGATGGTCTCGGCCTTTCCGGAGGCGAACTCGGCCGTCCCCTCGATCAGGCTGGAGTAGGGGTTGGGCGACCTGAGGTGGTCGGGGTCGAGCTGGCGCTCCACCGCGTAGACGAAGTCCTCGGCGCGGACCTCGCGGCTGACGGGCGGCGCGTACCTGACGCCCTTGCGCAGGCGGAAGGTGTAGGTGCGGCCGTCGGCGGAGAGCTGGTAGGGGCCGTCGGCCAGGTCGGGCACGGGCTTCATCGCCTGCTCGCCCCGCAGGCGGCTGTCGAACGAGTACAGCTCGCGGACCACGCCGCGCAGCAGGGCCCAGTCGACCGCGGCGTAGCCGTAGCCCGGGTCGAGCGCGTCGACGTCGCCGTGGTTGATGATCTGTAGCGTGCCCCGCTTGACGCCCCTGGGTGGCTGGCGGTCGCCGGGGCCGACGTCGGGGCCGCCGTTGCAGGCCGCGGCGAGCAGCGCCACGGCGAGCAGCAGCGTCCACCGCCTACGGGTCAGCATGGGTGCAGGATGCCACGTCTACAGCAGGCTGCGTGGCTCCGCGAAGTGGCAGGCGACCGGGTGGCCCTGTCCGCGGTCGATCAGGGCCGGCTCCTCTTCGGCGCAGATCGCCTGCGCCTTCCAGCAGCGGGTGCGGAAGCGGCAGCCGGACGGCGGGTTGACCGGGCTCGGCACGTCGCCCTCGAGCACGATCCGCTGTCGCTGCCGCTCCAGCTTGGGGTCGGGGATCGGCACCGCCGACATCAGCGCCTGGGTGTAGGGGTGGCTGGCCCGCTCGTAGATGCTGTCACGGCTGCCCGTCTCGACGATCTTGCCGAGGTACATGACCGCGACCCGGTCGGAGATGTGCCGGACCACCGATAGATCGTGGGCGATGAACACGTAGGCGAGACCGAGCCGGGTCTGCAGCTCCTCCAGCAGGTTGACGACCCCCGCCTGGATGGACACGTCCAGCGCCGAGACGGGCTCGTCCAGCACCATCACCTTGGGCTCGAGGGCCAGCGCCCTGGCGATGCCGATGCGCTGGCGCTGCCCGCCGGAGAACTCGTGGGCGTAGCGGTTGCCGTGCTCGGGGTTGAGGCCGACCACGGTCAGCAGCTCCCGGACGCGCTCCTTGCCCTGCTTGCCGTAAAGACCATGGATCTGCAGGGGCTCGGCGACGATGTCGTTGACGGGGATGCGGGGGTTCAGGGAGGCGTAGGGGTCCTGGAACACCACCTGCAGGTCCCTGCGGATGCCGCGCATCTGCTTGCGGGTCTTGCCGACCAGCTCCTCGCCCTGGAACTTCACCGACCCGGAGGTGGGCGGCTGGAGCTGCAGGATGGCCTTGCCGGTGGTGGACTTGCCGCAGCCCGACTCGCCCACCAGCCCGAAGGTCTCCCCCGGGTGCAGGTCGAACGAGACGCCGCAGGCGGCGTGGACGTCCCCGATGCGGCGCCGGACCAGCCCGCCGCCGGTCAGCGGGTAGTGCTTGACCAGGTCCTTGACCTCGAGGATGGGGGCGGGGCCGTTCCCGGTGGTCGCGGTCATGCGCGCTCCTCCGCCTGCTCCGCCTCGGCCTGGTCCAGGGTGCCGAGGTGGTCGAGCTCCTCCAGGGCCTGCACGTCGGCCTCGGCGGTCTCGAACACCTCGGCGGCGGCGACGTCCCCGGCCAGCTCCTCCGCGTAGTGGCAGGCGGCCACGTGGTCGACGCCGGCCACCGGCCGCAGCGCCGGCTCGTCGCTGTCGCAGTTGGGCCGGCTCATCGGGCAGCGGGGCGAGAACGGGCAGCCGGGGGGGAGGTTGATCAGCGACGGCGGCGCCCCCCTGATCGGGGTGAGGGCCTCGGCGCCCTTGGCGTCCAGCCGCGGGAGGCTGCCGAGCAGCCCCAGCGTGTACGGCATCCTCGGGTCGTAGTAGATGGAGTCGGTATCGCCGATCTCGACCGGCTTGCCCGCGTACATGACCAGCACCCGGTCGGCCATGCCGGCCACCACGCCGAGGTCGTGGGTGATGAGCACGATCCCCGCCGAGGTGTTCTCCTGCACGCGCTCCAGGGTGTCGAGCACCTGCGCCTGGACGGTCACGTCCAGGGCGGTGGTCGGCTCGTCGGCGATGATCACGTCCGGGTCGTTGGTCATCGCCATGGCGATGACCGCCCGCTGCCGCATCCCGCCGGAGAACTCGTGCGGGTAGTTCTTGGCCCGGTCCGCGGCGTTGGGGATGCCGACCAGGTCGAGCAGCTCCACGGCCCTGGCCCAGGCCTTGCTCTTGTCGATGTCCTGGTGGGCGAGGATCGCCTCCTGGAGCTGCCAACCCACCGAGTACACCGGGTTCAGGCTGGTCATGGGGTCCTGGAAGATCATGGCGATCTGCTTGCCCCTGATCTTGGTCTGCTCCTTGTCGGGCAGCTTGAGCAGGTTGCGGCCCCGGAAGTTGACCTCGCCGTGGATGCGGGCCGAGGGCGGCAGCAGGCCCATGATCGCCAGCGAGGTCACGCTCTTGCCGGAGCCCGACTCGCCGACGATCCCGAGCACCTGCCCCGGCTCGAGGGCGAAGCTGACGCCCCGGACGGCGTGGACGACGCCGTCGTCGGTGGGGAACTCGACGGTCAGGTCCTTGACGTCGAGCACCGCGTGGGAGCCGGTCTCGGCGGCCGGCTGCTCGGGAAGGGTGTTGGTGGCCATCAGGCGCGCACCCTCGTCTGGGTCGGGTCGAAGGCGTCGCGCAGCCCGTCGCCGATGAAGTTCACCGTCAGGGCGATGATCACGATGAAGATGCCTGGGAACCAGAACAGCCACGGCCGGGTGGTGGCCGCCTGCTGGCCCTCGCTGACCAGCAGGCCGAGCGAGGTGTCCGGCGGCCGGATCCCCAGCCCGATGTAGGACAGGGCGGTCTCCAGCAGGATGGCCACCGCCACGGTGATGGTGGCGTTGACGATGATCGACCCGGTCGCGTTGGGCAGCAGGTGCCGGAACATGATCCGCTTGTCGCTGGCGCCCAGCGCCCTGGCCGCCTCCACGAACTCCTTCTCGCGCAGGCTCAGGAACTGGCCTCGGACCACCCGGGCGATGTACGTCCACTGCAGCAGCGCCAGCACCAGGCCGATGAAGAACCAGTTGCCCGCCGTCTCGGACACGTTGGCGGCCAGCACCGCCAGGAGCGCGATGGCGGGGATGGTCAGCACCAGGTCGGTGAAGCGCATCAGCGCCGAGTCGGTCCAGCTTCGGTAGTAGCCGGCGAGCGCCCCGATGAGGGCGCCGAAGCTGGTCGCCAGGAACGCCACCATCAGCGCGACCTGGACCGACTTCTGCGCCCCGCGCAGGATCTGGGCCATCGAGTCGTGGCCGATGCTGTCGGTCCCCATCGGGTGCTTCAGCGAGGGTGGGGAGGAGAACTCCGGGGTGATGTCGGCGTAGCCGTACCGCCAGAAGCGGCCGCCGATGAGCGAGGCGACCACCACGATCAGGAACACCACCAGGCTGCCGACGGCCAGCTTGTGGGCGAGGAACCGCCGCAGGATCATCTGCGTCTGGGTGCGGGCGGCGATGGTGAACTCCCGTTCCGGTATGGTCGCCGCGACCTCGTGGACCTGGACGCCGTGCTCGGTCCGTCGCAGCTCCTGGCCCTCGCCCGCCTCGTCGGAGTCCGAGCCCGGAGGCACTCGCGTGTCAGCCATAGCGGATCCTCGGGTCCAGCACCGCGTACAACACGTCCGCGATGAGATTGAACAGCACCACCAGCACGCTTGTCACCATCAGCCAGGCCAGCAGGATGTTCGGGTCGGAGGTCTCCACCCCCTGCACCAGCAGGGCGCCCATGCCCTGCCAGGCGAACACCCGCTCGGTGATGACCGCGCCGCCGAAGATCGCCCCGGTGTCGATCGCCACCACCGTCACCAGCGGGATCAGGGCGTTGCGTAGGGCGTGGCGGACCATCACCCGCGACCGCGACAGCCCCTTGGCCCGTGCCAGCCGGATGTAGTCGGCGCCGAGCACGTCCAGCATGGTCGCCCGCTGGTAGCGCGACCATGCGGCGAAGCTGATCAGCGCCAGCGCGATCGTCGGCAGCACCAGGTGCCCGGCGTAGTCGGCCAGCCGGTGCCCGAAGCTGCCGGCCAGGTTGGGAGACTCGGGCCCGACCGTGAACACCACCTGTTTGCCGAACAGCTTGTTCAGCCGGATCGCGCCGTACTCCTTCATCAACGCGGCCAGCCAGAACACCGGCATCGACAGGAACAGGAACCCGGCGAAGGTGAAGGTGTAGTCGGTGACCGTGTACTGCTTGATCGCCGACAGCACCCCGGCGCCGATGGCCAGCACGATCGCCACGATCGACGCCAGGACCACCATCCGCAGCGTGATCTGCATCCGCTGCCACAGCAGCGGCCGCACCTCGATCCCGCGGACCGTCCTGCCCATGTCGCCCTGGACGAAGTTGGTCACCCAGTGCCAGTAGCGCTGCGGGAGGGGCTTGTCGAGGCCGATCAGCTTCTCGCGCGCCTCGATCACCTGCGGCGGCACCGGCGGCTGGCGGCCCCGCAGGTCGGCCAGCGGGTCCCCGGAGTTGGCCACCAGGATGAACACCAGCATCGACGCGAGCAGCACCAGCGGGATGGTGATGAGCAGACGGCGGATGATGAAGCTGAGCATGGCGCCCCCTCACGAGGTGACGAGGAGCCGACGCGGGCCGGCGGTGGTGCCGGCCCGCGTCGAGCGTATCCGCGTTGCCGTCCTCTAGGCGGCCTTCTGGGCCCAGAGCTTGGAGTGCCAGAACGGGCCGTCCTGGGTGGAGTTGTCCTCGACGTTCGCGAAGGTGTTGCGGATGACGAGGAACGTCGGCTTCTGGTACAGCGGGATCGTGGCCATGTCGTCGGTGATGATCTGGTCGGCCTGGTTCATCAGGTCGGCCGCCTTGGCCTCGTCGAACTCGCCGAGCGCCTGCGCGAACAGGTCGTCGACCTTGGGGTTGCTGTAGTTGCCGTAGTTGCTGCCGGCGCCGCCGCGGTAGATGTCCCGGTTGCCCGAGACCACGAACGGGCTACCGACCCAGGCGAAGTTGGCGATGTCGAAGTTGCCCTGCGGCAGCGCCTCGCCGAACAGCTTCTGCGAGTCGAGGTTGGCGATCTTGATGTCGATGCCGACCTCCTTCATCTGCGCCTGGAACAGCTCGCCCTGGGTCTCGCGCAGCGCGTTGCCGGCGGTGGTCGAGAAGCGCACGGAGATCTTCTTGCCGCCCTTGGCGTAGATGCCGTCGGAGCCCTTGGTGTAGCCGGCGTCCTCCAGCAGCTTCTGCGCGCCGGCCACGTCGCCCTTGCCGTACTGCCCGAAGTGGTCCTGGTAGTACTTCTGGTCGGTCAGCCACAGGCGGTTGCCGAGCGGCTGCGCCTTGTCGCTGAACTGCTTGACCGTCCGGTTGACCAGGTCGCCGATGTTGATGCCGGTGGCGATCGCCTTGCGCACCGCGACGTCACCGAGGAACTGGTTCTTGAAGTTGAAGTCGAAGTGCTCGAAGGTCGGCCCGAAGTTGATCTCGCTGCCCACGTCCGGCAGCTTCTTCACCTGGGCGACCTGGTCGAGCTGCGGCTGCCCGTAGGTCATGTCGACTTCGTTGTTCTGCAGCGCCGCCACCTGTGCGGCCGACTCCGGCAGGAACCGGGTCACGATCTGGTCCAGGTGCGCCTTGGGCCCGAAGTACTTGTCGTTGCGGACCATCGTCAGGCTCTGGCCCGGCGTGTAGTTCGAGATGAGGAACGGGCCGGCCGAGGGGAACTCCTCGGGCTTCTTGTCCAGCCCGGTGTTCCAGCCGCCCGGCCGCTTGCTGATGAAGTGGGCGGGCAGGATGAAGTTGCCGCTGGAGAACAGCGCCTTCCAGTCGCTGAAGGGCTCCTTGAAGACGACCGTGACCGTCTTGCCGTTGTCGGAGCCGGTGACGCTCTCGACCTGGTCGTAGCCGGTGGTCGAGGCGACGTCGTTGGCCTTGATGGAGCCGTTCAGGTTCTTCCACAGATAGATGAAGTCGTCGGCCGAGACGGGGGTACCGTCCGACCAGGAGGCGTTCTGCTTGATCTTGTAGACGACCGTCTGCGGGTCGGCGCTGGTCTGCTCGGCCGAGTCCATCATGTCCTCGTTGAGCGTGACCGAGTAGTCCGGGTTGAGCTCGAACACCCGCGGGAACAGGTTGATGGTGATGTTGGCGACCGAGGTGCCGTTGTCCTTGGAGGTGTTGTTGTTGAACCCGGTCGGCTCCTGGTCGGCGGCGTAGTTGAGGGTGCCACCCTCCTTGATGGCGGCCTCACCGGTACCGGTGCCGCCACCGCCGCCGTCGCCGCCGCAGCCGGCGGCGATCAGGGCGATGCCGACGAGCAGCGGTGCCCATCGGGCCAGACGCAAACGATGCACTGAGTGACCTCCTGTTCGGAGTGGGTCTCCCGGACCGCCCACCGCGCGCCCCGGAGACCTATTGCGGCCGAATCGTACGTCAACGGCCATGCCACCGTTCATAAGAATATTCTCAGCCGCTCCAGGCCGTCTACCTGGTCAGACGAGTGGCCACGGGTAGGCGCGGCCGCTTCCCGGGGCCGGCAGCCTGCCCGCCCTGGCCAGCCCGAGCGACCGCTCGGCGACCGCGGCGATCTCGTCGGCGGCGAGCAGCTCGGCGAGGCGCTCGGCCAGCCCGCCGCCGGCGGCCGCGGCGGCGAGCGCCTCCAGGTCGGCCACGTCCGCCGCCTCGAGCGGGTGGCCGGCCAGGTCCCACAGCACGGTGCGCAGCTTCGGCTCGGCGTGGAAGCAGACCCCGTGGTCGATGGCCCACACTTGTTCGTCTTCGCCTAACGAAGTCCGCGCACTACCGCGACGACCGCCCTGATCGCCTTCAGGGATCCAGTGGTCTTGGTAGTGCGCGGACTTCGTTACCAGGCAGTGGCCGGCCTTGCGGTCGGCGTTGTTGGTGACGACGTCGAAGGCGGCGATCCGGGGCAGCGCCGCGTTGCCGGCCGCCAGCAGCTCGAAGGCGGTGACCTCGGCGTCGGCGTCGACGTAGAGCTGCAGCGAGCCGACCCCGAGGGGGCCCTCGCGGACCAGCGTCGGCGGGACCAGGCGCCAGCCGAGCTGCTCCGAGACCAGGTAGGCGGCGACCTCCCGCCGGTACAAGGTGCCGGGGGGGAAGTCCCACAGCGGGCGCTCGCCCCTGGCCGGCTTGTACACGGCCAGCCCCTCCAGCTCCCGGTGCCTGACCCTGGCCAGCAGGGTGGCGTTGGAGGCCCACGGGATGCGGCCGAGCAGCTCCAGGTCCCCCTCTGCCAGGAAGGCGCGGGCGCGCTCGTCGGAGACGGTGGTGCTCACGTCGCGGTCGGGCGGTGGCCGTTCAGGGCCGGGCAGATGTGCCCGGACGGGTCCAGCGGGTTGCCGCAGAGGGGGCAGAGCGGGCGGCCGCGGGCCACCACCTGGGAGCCGTGGCGGGCCAGCACCCGGAGCTGCGGCCTGGTCACGATCAGGCGGACCTCCTGGGGCTCCGGCGCGACCTCCTCGGGGTCCTCCGGGCGGTCGGCGGCCAGCTCGGGCAGCCAGCTCTGCAGGCTCTCGGCCAGCCGCCGGACCTGCTCCTTCTCGACCAGCAGGGTCACCTGGTCGGCCCCGGAGGCGGCCTGGAGGTAGAAGGTCCGCTGCCCTGGCGTCCCGACGGCGTCGGCGGTCAGCCGGGTGACGGGGTCCAGGTCACGGCTCGGCATCGGCCACCTCCCGCCGGCGGCGGCGCGTGCGCTTCGGCTTGCGGGGGACCAGGTCGCCGTTGCCGCCGGTGTCGTTCAGCCGCAGCAGGGAGGGGACCGGGCCGAACCAGAACGCGGTCAGGCTCGCCGGGCTCACCACCAGGCGCTGGCAGAGGTCGAGATGGAGGCCGAGATAGTGACCGGCCAGCGCCTTGATGACGTCGGCGTGGCTGCAGACGGCGACGGTCTGCTCCGGGTGGGCCTCCCGGAGCCGTTCGACGGCGGTCACCGCGCGGGCCTGCATCTCGAAGATCGACTCCCCGTCGGGGAAGCGGGCGGCGGAGAAGTTCCCCTGGACGACCTTCCAGAGCGGCTCCCTGGCCAGGCCCTTGAGCTCCCGGCCGGTCCAGGCGCCGTAGCGGACCTCGCCGACGTCGTCGAGGGTGTCCACCTTGAGGCCGCGCGGCTCGGCGACCGCGGCGGCGGTCTCCTGGCAGCGCTCGAGGGGGCTGGAGTAGATGGCGTCGATCGGCACCGGCGCGAGCCGTTCGGCCAGGGCCCTCGCCTGCGCGCGGCCGGCGTCGCTGAGGTGCAGGCCGGGCGTCCAGCCGGACAGCCGGCCGCCGGTCTGCTCGGTGACGGCGTGGCGCAGCAGCAGCAGAAGCCTCATCGAGCCATTCTACGGAGGCGCCCAACCGCTACTCGTGGAGGACCCGGCCCTCCATCCCGCCCGCCACGGTCACCACCTGACCGGTGACGTGGCCGGCGGCCCGGTCGGAGGCGAGCAGCACCACCTGGGCGGCGACGTCGTCGGCGGTGGCCAGCTTGCGCAGCGCCATCGTCCGGGTCGCCCTCGGCAGCAGGGTCGGGTCCTCCAGGGCGGCCCTGGTCATGGGCGTGCGCGTCCACCCCGGGCAGACCGCGTTGACCCGGCCGGCGGGCGCGATCCGCACGATCTCGTTCTTCAGCGAGCGGACCAGCCCGTACACGACCGCCGCCTTGGCCGCCGCGTAGTCGGCGTGATCGGCCTCGCCGAACAGCGCCGCGGTGGAGCCGACGAGGACGAGGTTGCCGTGGCCCTGGACGGCCACCTGGCGCAGGAACGCCCTGGCGACCAGGAAGGCGGCGGTGAGGTCGGCCCGCAGCGTCGCCTCCCAGCGGGCCAGGTCGAGCTCCCACACCGGCACCGGCTCGCTGGGCCAGACCCCGGCCGCGTGGACGCAGACGTCCACGCGGCCGAGCGCCCCGACCGCACCGTCGACCGCCGCCGCGGCGCCGTCCTCGGTGGTCAGGTCGCCGCCGACCGCCACGGCGCCCGGCAGCTCGGTGGCCAGCTTGGCGGCGGCCTCGTGGTTGGCGTGGTAGTGGATGGCCACCAGCGCGCCCTCGGCGGCGAAGGCGCGGCAGACCGCCTGCCCGATGCCGCCGGAGCCGCCGGTGACGAGGACCGCCTGGCCGTCCAGGCCGAGGTCCATCAGGTGCGCGCGGCCAGGCCGCGGGTCGCCGCCAGCTCGGCGGCGCGCCCTACCATGACCGGGCTCAGCCCGGTTCGGGCGGCCAGCATGCCCGCCAGGCTACCAGCCGCCCCCTGGTTTTCTTCTGTCTTGGCAGTTGCCGCATCACATCTCCTGGCCGCCGTCCCGGCACACCGGTGGTGATCGGCTTGCGGATGGTCAAGCTCCAGCAAAAGAGGCTCTTCTGACTGATCCGTGGGCGCCCCGGGCTGCCCTTGCATGACTGCACGCCGTTCCACGGCTAGGTTTCCGGCTGCTCAAGGCTGGATTCCCAGGGGGTGGAACGGCGTGCGATCCAAGAGGGTATGGGCACGGCTGCTCGGCGTCGAGCACACCGTCATCGAGGACATCTTGTTCGACGAAGAGGCCGACGCGATCGTGGCCTGCGTCCGGCCGGCGCGCGGGCACCGGCGCCGTTGCGGGCGCTGTGGGCGGCGGTGTTCCGGCTACGACCAGGGCGAGGGCCGCCAGCGCTGGCGGTCGCTGGACCTTGGTGTGGTCCGGGCGTACCTGGAGGCCGACGCCCCCAGGGTGCGGTGCCCGCGGCATGGGGTGGTGGTCGCGGCGCTGCCCTGGGCGCGGCACGGCGCCGGGTCCACCCAGGCCTTTGAGGACACCGTGGCCTGGCTGGTGGTGCACACCTCCAAGACGGCAGTGGCTGAGCTGCTGCGGGTGGCCTGGCGGACGGTTGGTGGGATCGCCACGCGGGTGGCCGCTGAGGCCGAGCAGCGCGTGGACCGCTTTGGGGGCCTGACCCGGATCGGCATCGATGAGATCAGCCACAAGAAGGGCCACCGCTACCTCACCGTGGTGGTCGACCATGACACCGGCCGGCTGGTGTGGGCCGCCCCCGGCCACGACGAACGGACGCTGCGGCGGTTCTTCGACGCCGTGGCCAGGAGCGGTGCCGGGCGATCACTCTGGTCAGCGCGGACGCGGCCCCCTGGATCGCGAAGGTGGTGGCCGAACAAGCCCCACGCGCCACCTTGTGCCTTGACCCCTTCCATATCGTCCGCTGGGCGACCGACGCGCTTGACGAGGTGCGCCGCGAGACCTGGAACGCCGCGCGCCGCAGCGGGCAACGCTCGCTGGCTCGAGAGTTGAAAGGTGCCCGCTTCGCGCTGTGGAAGAACCCCGAGCATCTGTCGGTCCGACAGCGAGGCAAGCTCGCTCGGGTGGCCGAGGTCAACCACCGGCTCTACCGCGCCTACCTGCTGAAGGAAGAGCTGCGGCTGGTGTTCAGGCTCAGGGGCCCACGGGCGATCGCCCTGCTGGACGCCTGGCTGGCCTGGGCGCGGCGCTGCCGCATCCCCGCCTTCGTCACCCTCGCCAAGGCCATCACCAACCACCGCGCCGGCATCCAGGCCACCCTCACCCACGGGCTGTCCAACGGCCTGACCGAGTCGGTCAACACCAAGATCCGACTGCTCACCCGCATCGCGTTCGGCTTCAAGTCCCCAGACGCGCTCATCGCACTGGCCATGCTCAGCCTCGGTGGCCTGTGCCCACCCCTACCGGGCCGCGGCTGAGCGAGGCGATCAGCGGCTTGCGACCGCCAAGCCGCTGGCGGTCGGCACGGCACCTGCGTCCACGGCAACCGCCCGCAGCAGGCTGCAACACACCAACGTCGTCGAGGGGCTGGCAAGGTCAAGGACCGCCGCGGCGGCCACCTCCTCGGCCAGGCGCCCGGCATCGCGCAGCGCCAGCACCGCGCGGGCCAGCCCCGCGCGGGCCCGTGGGGTGTCCAGCTGCGCGAGCACAGCCGGCAGGGCGGCGGGCACCACCTCGCTGTCCTCCTGGCCCAGCGCTTCGCCCAGGCGGTCAAGCTCGGGGGTCAGCAGCCGCGGCAGGGACCACAGCAGCGAGGAATCCAGGGCCGGCAGGTCAACCAGCGCCTCGTGCAGCTCGTCGAGCTGCTCGTCGTCCAGCTCGCGCAGCACCCAGGCCGCCGCCCGCGCCTCCACCGCCAGCAACGCCTTGGCCAGCTCGTCCTCCGACGGCCCCCTGCGCACCCCGCAGCAGCGCTTGACCTTCCGCCCGCTGCCGCACGGGCACCGCTCGTTCCGCCCGGGTCCTGCCATCACCCCACCGCTTCTCCCCTGCCCACGTCCGGCCGGACGCTATCAGGTCGGTGAGACGCCACATTGCCCTTCCCGACCTCCCGACACCCACGGATGCAGCAGAAGAGCGGCAAAAGATCTCCGGGCTACTGGCGCACCCTGCCTGGCGCGCAAGCGTTTGTGACCGTACGTAGCTACCTGTCCACCGCCCGCAAGCACGGCCTGAACGCCTTGGCCGTCCTCGCCAGTTGTTCAACGGCGCTCCCTGGCTCCCCAACCAGCCAGCACCTGAAGAGTTACACCCTCAGGACCTCACCGGCTACGACGATGCCTTCAAGATGACCGGGGCACCTGCGACAGATCTTCGATCAGCGGCATGACATGGCGTTCTGGTGGATCGACGCGATGCCTCGCCACTGGGCCCTGCGGCTACCTCTGCCCGCAGCTGTACTGGGGATGCACTTGCCGTCTGCCAGGCGCAAAGGTATAGACTCGAACAAGTGTTCGACAGACTGAGTCCAGCAGAAGGCGCGTAATGCCAGAGATCGCAGCTCCCCGATGGCTGAGCTGACCGCAACGGTAACCTGTACCGCCTTCGGGGCGGTGGAGGAGGTTACCGGTGAGCTGGTGCCCGCACGGCTGCTGGCCGAGCGGGTGGGGTTGCTGGCCGCGCTCACACAACACATGACGGCGGCCATGGTGGCCGCGCGCTGGAACGACGGCGACCTCGCCACGCTCGGGTCGAAGGTTGGGCCCGACGGGCGGGCATTGCCCGCCAAGGGGTGGATGGCGCTGCGTCGGCTGGGCTGGGCTTCTGTGGCGCCCGAGGGCGTCTATCTTCCGGACCGGGTGCGGCGGGTCGCTGAGGAGGCGGCCGCGCGAGCGTTGCGTCTGGCGGTGCACCGCCGCGCGGTCGTCCACGCGATCGTCGGGAGCTGGCCGGCCGATCCGAGGCGGCGGACTGATGGCGAATGGGCAGCGCTGCGCGGGCGGCTCCCGCAAGGAGTGGACAACGCGGAGATCCGCAACCGAACCCGGCAGATCCGCGCCTACACCACCGACCATGGCGGGCGGCTGCCCGCCTGCCTGACCGAGCTGGAGGCCGCACCGCGGACCGGTGGGATGGTGCTATTGGCTGCCGCCGACAAGCAGCTGGTCACCATCCAGCGCACCGGCCCGGATACCGCGGTGCTGCGTGTCAAGCTCCCCTTGATTGAGCCGCCAGCCGCACCTGCCCGGTGGGCCTGGTACACGATCCAGCTCGCCCTGCCCGGACACGTGCCTACCGACGCCAGACTGTGCGTCCCGACCCTGCGGGTGGTTGGCGGTCCGGTGCGCGTGGACCTGCCGTGGCGGACCTCGGTCCCAAGCGTGGCCGGGGCCGGCCACACCGTCGCGTTGGGCCTGGACTGGGGCGTCAACACGCTGCTGACCGGGACGGTCGGCAAGCTGGCCGACACATCCACCGGGACGCGGGTGGTCAGCGACGGGCGGATGCTCCGCTTCGACGCCACCGGCGTCTCAGCCAAGCTCCATCGGCTGCGCGGCAACCGAGAGCAGGTCGCCGCCCGCCGCGACCACTACGCCCGACTGTTGGTGCGGCTGCCCGCCTCCGACCCCAACGGGCAGCGTGTCCTGCTCCAGGCCAAGCACGCCGTCCTGGCCGCCGAGCACCAACGCATCTGCGACCGCATCCGTCGCCTCAACCATGCCCTGGCTTGGGCGGCTGCCCGCTGGGCCGTCGACCAGGCCAGCGCGTTGGGCGCCACTGTCATCTTCGTGGAGGACCTGGCCACGCTGGAGGCCCGCGGGCGGCGCAGCGGCAACGCCCGGCTGTCCGGACAGGTCCGTGGCAGGGTGGTGGAGGCGATCCGCTACTTGGCCGCCAGAGCCGGCATCGCCACTGTTACCGTCCCGGCGCGTGGCACCTCCAAGCTGTGCCCGCGCTGCGGTGCCGTGCTGCTCCACACCCCTGCACCGGACCGTACCCGCGAGCGGGGGTGGAAGTGGGCCGTCTGCTGCAGCTGTGGACTGGCCAATGATCGTGACCACGCCGCCTCGGAACGGATCGTCGCGCGCGGCTTGCTCGCCCAAGCGCATGTACGGACCGACCCCAAGACTGGCCACCACGCGACCACGATAGTGGTGGAGGGCAATGTCGCTCGCGCCCGACGGCCCAAGCGCCGCACCCGCGCCGCCCGGAGGGCCGCGCGTGGGGCGGTACCGGGCAGGCCCCGCAACCACCGCCATCCCCCCAGCCGGCCAAGAATCAGGCCGGCGCCGCACACTCCACGCCGCGTGCCGGACCGGCGCGCGGTTCCCGCCCCCGCGACCAGCATGATCGCGGGCAAGCGTCCGGCGGGACAGGCGCCCCAGACCGACCCTTACCCGCGGGTTGGGGTGGAGTCAGGCCCTGCATGCGATCGCCCACCTCGCCCCGGCCGCTTCAGGCGGCCGGGGACCGTGTGGGGCTTCCATCGTGCGGTGCGCGCCACCGACGTCCTCCCTCTGGGGGACTACGGACCGCCCAGCCACACGGCCACGCCCACCCGGAATGCCTGAGTCGCTCAGGCGATCTCGGCGGTCAGAGACGCTACCAGGCATGCGAGGCGGCTCGGTCGCGACGATTGGCCATACTCGCCTGGCGGAGCGCGAATCCCCGCCGGCTCAGGCGGCGCGTTCGGCCTGGCCGGCCGTTGCGGGCTGGGTGACGCGCTGCAGGTCGGCGCGGGGCTGGCGGAACCGTGCCGGCCGCCATCGCGCGGACGGGCGGTGGGCACGGCGATGATCCTCGGCCTCGGC
>WNGA01004605.1_pt1 | contig 20185 bp, 15 predicted proteins | sample 5400061 | NCBI WGS metagenome assembly WNGA01 (sample SAMN13153366, study PRJNA577476) | soil metagenome | isolation source: 100 cm soil or saprolite under grassland replicate 2 | place: USA:California | collected 2016-06-15
CGGCCAGCGATTCATCACCCGCGTCCTGGACAAGATCAAGCAGGCGCGCGCGATGATCGACCGCACCGGCCGCTCCGTGCTGCTCGAGGTGGACGGCGGCGTGAAAGTGGACAACGCCGCCGCGATCGTGGCCGCCGGCGCCGACATTCTGGTGGCGGGTTCCGCCATCTTCGAAGCTCCCGGGCGTGACTACCGCCGGGTGATTGCCCAGCTGCGCGCGGGCGTCGCCCCCGGCTCCGACTCCGGCGATAACGGCAAACCAACCGGTCACAGTAAGGCCGCGGCGTCCTCCCGCAAGGCTCGCCGATGAGCGAGGTGACGCAGCTCGCCGAGAGCCTCCACCCGCACGAGGTTAAGGTCCTCAGGGCATTTGATGCCTCCAAGGACGATGACTTCTGCACCGAAGAGGACCTGGCGAAGAGGAGCGGGCTCGAAGTAGCCCAGGTTGGCTCTGCTCTGGGCAGGCTGCAAATAAAAGGGCTCATCCGGATAGGTGCCAGATTCCCTCGAACGGAGGTTTCCCTTACAGAAACAGGACAACGTTACTTCCAACACTATACTCCCATCGTGCGGATCATTTCGGCTCTGAAGATAGCTTCTGACACTGGCGCGCAGTTGACGATCAAGGATATCCAGACGCGGGAAAAGCTCGACTCGAGCGAAACCAGCGAGGCCATCGGCGAATTGAAACAGGAAGGCGTAGTAAGAATCGCCGCAGGTGGAATTGTTGAGCTGACAGGGACTCCTTCGACCACGGCTGAGTCTTTGCAAAAGCTTATTCGGTTACTGCACGAAGGTACAAAACCGCTGCTCGACTTTACCCCTTCTGAACAGATGCTTATCAAAAAGTTTTCTCAAAAAAGAGGGAAGCCAAACGAGCCCTTCCGCGTGGATGAACGTGAAAGCCGCAGGTTCGGCTTAACGGAAACCGGCAAGGTCGTTGTTCAACAGATTCTGAAAGAAGGAACAAGAGATGAGATAACTCTTCTTACACCAGAGATGCTGAAAGATGGCAGTTGGCGAAACAAACGCTTTCGAAAATACACAATCAGCCTTCAGCCGGCCCGCATCGCGGCCGGCAAGAAGCATCCCTACCGGGAGTTCCTCGACCTGGTCAAAGCCAAGCTCGTCAGCATGGGGTTCGAGGAGATGCGCGGCGGGCTGATCGAAAACGAGTTCTGGAACATGGACGCCCTCTTCATGCCGCAGTTCCACCTGGCCCGCGAGACCCACGACGTGTACTTCGTCAAGGAACCGCGCCACTCAACCCCGATTCCCGAGCCGTTTTTGTCGCAGGTCGCGGGCGTGCATGAACACGGCGGCCGCACGGGGTCGAGCGGCTGGGACTACACCTTCGACCGCATGCGGACGCGCCGCCTGGTGCTCCGTAGCCAGGGCACGGCCGTCTCCGCGCGCACGCTGGCCGCGACGCCGCACGTGCCGGGCAAGTACTTTTCGATCGCGCGGTGCTTCCGCTACGACCAGGTGGACGCCACGCACGCGCCCGACTTCTTCCAGATCGAGGGCATCGTCCTGGGACCGGACATCAATTTCCGGACCCTGCTCGGGCTGCTCACCCTCTTCGCGCGCGAAGTGGCCCAGGCGCAGGAGATCCGCTTCGCCCCGGCCTACTTCCCCTTCACGGAGCCGTCGGTCGAAGTGCACGTGCGCCATCCCCGCCTGGGCTGGATCGAGCTAGGCGGCGCCGGCCTCTTCCGCCCGGAGGTCCGGCTCCCGCTGAGCGTGGAGGTCCCCGTGATCGCCTGGGGGCTGGGCCTCGACCGCATGGCGATGGTCGCGCTGGACATCCACGACATCCGCGATCTCTTCTCTGCCGATCTGGAGATGATCCGCTCCAAACGGGTGCAATACTGAACCGACGCCATGCCGACCATCTCCGTCAATCGCAAGGACTTCGACAAGCTCTTCGGGCGGCACGCAACGGACAAGGAACTCGAAGCCTGGCTCCCGCTGGTCAAAGGCGAGATCAAGGAGGTCGATGCCGCCTCCGGCGAGATCCGGTTCGAGCTGCAGGACTCCAACCGCCCGGATCTCTGGTGCGTCGAAGGCATCGCGCGCCAGATCCGGATCAAGCTGAACGGCCGTCCGGACTCCTACCCATACTTGCGTACTGCCAAGAGGCGGCTCGATCAGATTCTTGTCGAGCAGGGCCTGGAGCGTGTGCGTCCGTTGATCGGCGGGTGCAAAGTTCTCGGCTACAAGGTCGCCGAGGAAGGCTTGGCCCAGCTCATCCAGACACAGGAGAAACTCGCCGACATTTTCGGCCGGAAACGCCGCATGGTCTCCATCGGGCTCTATCGGCTGCCCTCAATCAAGTTTCCCATCACCTACGCCCTGGCGGACCCCGACCGGACCAGATTCCGCCCGCTCGGCTATAGCGAGCCGATGAGCCTTCGGGAGATCTTGGAGATCCACCCCAAGGGGCAAGAGTATGGGGGGCTCCTGTCGGGACACGACCAGGTGCCGCTGCTCCGCGACGCCAAGGGGGACGTGCTTTCGTTCCCGCCCATCATCAACAGCCGTGACGTCGGCGAAGTGCAGGTGGGCGACGCGGACCTGTTCATCGAAGTCACGGGAACAGACCTTCGCATGGTCATGCTCGCCGTGAACATCTTGGCCGCCAACCTGCACGACCGCGGGGCGTTGATCGAGCCGGTGGAGGTCGTCTATCCCTCTAAAACGGCGTACGGGCGCACGGTGCGGATGCCGCAGGCCTTCAGCAAGCCCTGTGCGATCAAACTCAGCGACGTCAACACGGCCCTTGGCGATGCGCTCTCCCCCAAGGACGTCCGGGCCAGCCTCACCTCGTACGGCTACGCGGTGACCGGCAGCGGCTCGCGGCTCCTTGTGAGCCTCCCGCCGTATCGCAACGATCTCATGCACCCAGTGGACGTCGTCGAGGATGTGGCCATCAGCCGCGGGTACAACGCGTTTGGGCCAATCATGCCCGCGACCTTCACCGTGGGGGGGCTGTCCCGGATCGAGCAGCTCTCGGATAAGGTGCGCGAGCTGATGCTCGGCTTCGGCTTCCAGGAAATCGTCTCGAACATCCTGGGCGCCCGTGTCGACCTGATCCACCGGATGCGTCTGCCCGACGGGCATCCAGAAGCCCGCTGCGTCGAAATCGAGAACGTCATGTCCCAGAGTTATGAGTGCCTGCGCCAGTGGGTCCTGCCGTCGCTGCTGCGCGTCGAGACCGCCTCTTCCCGGAGCTTCTACCCGCATTTCCTGTTTGAGTTGGGCGAGGTCGTCGTTCTAGATCCGCAGGCTGAGACCGGCACGCGGACCGAAGTTCGTCTGGGAGCCCTGCTGGCCCACGCCAACGCGAACTTCTCCGAGACCCACTCGTTCCTGGACTTGTTGTGCTTCTACCTGGGCTGGGCCTACACGCTGACGCCGACCGACCACCCGTCCTTCCTGGAAGGACGGGTCGGGAGGGTCGAGCGAAACGGCAACGCGGCGGGCCTGATCGGCGAGCTCCACCCGGAAGTGCTGGAACGCTGGCAAATCACCATGCCGTGCAGCGCCTTCGAACTGGTGATCGACCTCCCCGGCAAGCCTCAGTCGTAACGAAGGACCCTACCGAGGAGTCACGGGCGGTAAGGCCTGCTTGAAGTACTGCTCCTGGATTTTGCGGGTGGAATTGGCCACCACGATCTTCCCGGGCTCGCTGGTCGGAGTCGGCACTTGGCCTCCGAGCCGCACGATCGAATCCCGGATATCCGCCAGGTTCAAGAGGACTCTCCCTTCAACCTGCATCCCCGGACGATTATAGACCGTTTCGAACGCCGCCCAGGCCTTTCTGTACGCGATAACCGCCGGTTGTGTGTAGGCCGTTTGGTCCAGCGCGCTCGCCAAGTCCAGATAGATCGGTCCGGCCAGCCCGGGGGCTGTATCCATGGCGCTCAGATAGTGAAAGATACTCTCGGTGATCTTGCCCCTTTCGATGGCTTTTTTGCCAGCCTTGCGCAAGTTTTCGACGCACTTGGTCTCGGCCGGCGTGAGCGAACGATCAGGATCCGAACCAGGTATCGGGCCTTCTTCAATGAGCAGGAAAGGTGCCCGCATGGGATCTTCGCGATACGGGCGCATGCGGCAACCCATCAGAGATGGTGCCTTCCCCGTACCCCGCGCGCCGGGAGAAGCTATCGTCTGCTCCGATGGAACCGTCGGCGTGGTTGCAGCAGACTCCAGCGCGAAAGCCGCACCAGCGTAGGAAAGAACGGCGACCATGATCCAGACCGTGAGTCCGATTCTCATTGTCTCACTCCAACTCTAGGCCTTTGCCAACTGCGTCTTGGCCGTGTCCACGAGCTTCGTGAAACCGCCCGGGTCTTGAATGGCCATGTCCGAGAGGACTTTGCGATCCAGCGCGACGCCCGCTTTCTTGAGCGCATAGATGAACCGTGAATAGAGCATTCCGTGGGACCGACAGGCGGCGGTGATGCGCGCGATCCAGAGTCGCCGGAAGTCGCGCTTGCGGTTGCGACGGTCGCGATAGGCGTACTGCCGCGCCCGGTCCACCGCTTCGGTCGCCGTGCGGAACAGCCGGCTCTTGGCTCCGTAGTAGCCTTTGGCCAGCTTGAGTCGCTTCTTATGACGTGCGCGGGTCTTGGTCCCGCCTTTAGCCCGTGGCATGGTGCGGTGCTCTCCTTCCTTCAGCGGTGCTCATCAGTTCAACGGTTAGGCAGGAGCGCGGCGATCCGATAGACATCCCCCGGAGCCACGCGCGTCGGCGCGCTAAGCCTGCGCTTGCGGTTCCGCCTCTTGCTGGTCAGAATGTGCCGTTTGTAGGCGGGATAGTGCATGAGCTTCCCCGTCCCCGTCTTCCGGAACCGCTTCTTCACCCCTTTGTGCGTCTTCAGTTTCTGCCCGGCCATGTCCGTTTTCCTTCCTGCGTTCGCTGCTCGTCCCGCTATTTTTTCTGGGGCGCAAGGACCATTGAGAGAAACCGCCCTTCCTGCCGCGGGGGCTGCTCGATCTGCGCGCCGGTCCCCACCAGGGTCAGCACTTTATCCAGCATGGCCCTGCCCATCTGCTGGTACGCCATTTCGCGGCCCCGGAACATCACAGTGACCTTGGTCTTGTTTCCGTCGGCCAGGAACTCCTTCATCTGGCGCACCTTCGTCTCCAAATCGTGTTGATCAGTCCGTGGTCTCAGCTTGATCTCCTTGAGCTGCGTCCCTTTCTGATGCTGCTTGGCGGTATGGGCTTTCTTGTTGAGTTCATATTTGTACTTGCCATAGTCCATGATCTTGCAGACTGGCGGCTGCGACATGGGCGCCACTTCGACAAGATCGTATCCCATCTCCTCCGCTTTCTTGAGCGCATCAATCGTCGTCATGATGCCGAGTTGCTCGCTCTCCGGACCGATGACGCGTACTGGCGATACTCTGATCTCTCTATTGATCCTCAGTTTTGGAACGGCGATAGGGCACCTCTCTCCTTCAGGTTCATGCTTTAGGCACGGCGCTGGTCAGCGCTCGCCCCTCCACCTCCTTTTGTAAATGGGCCAGGAAGGCCGCAACCGTCATCGCGCCTGCGTTGCCCCCGCCGCGAGTCCGCACGGAGACCGTGCCGTCTTGCCTTTCGCGGTCCCCGGCGACGAGCATGTAGGGAATCTTGGCCCGCTCTGCCTCCCGGATCTTCAAGCCGATCTTTTCGCTGCGCAGGTCCGCTTCGGCACGAACCCCGGCCTCGCTCAGGCGACGCGCCACGTCTTGCGCATAGCCTGCGTGCTTATCCGTGATCGCGATCACGACGACCTGCACCGGCGCCAGCCACGTGGGAAAGGCGCCCGCGTACTGCTCGATCAGGATGCCGAAGAACCGCTCGATCGACCCCATCAGCGCCCGGTGGATCATGATCGGCCGGTGGGGCTGGCCGTCCTCCCCCATGAACTCCAGCCCGAAACGCTCGGGGTTGTTGAAGTCCACCTGGACTGTCGAGCACTGCCAGGACCGTCCCAGCACGTCCTTGATCTTGATGTCGATCTTGGGGCCGTAGAACACGCCCTGGCCGGGATCGATGCCGTACGCCACCCCTCGGCTCTTGAGCGCCGCCTCCAGTGCGGCGGTCGCCTGGGCCCACGCCGCCTCCGATCCCACGGCCTTCTCCGGCCGGGTGGAGACACACACCTGGTAATCGGCAAACCCGAAGGTCTTGAGCACGAAGAACGTGAAGTCCAGCACCCGCGAGACTTCCTCTTCGATCTGGTCCGGCCGGCAGAACAGGTGGGCGTCGTCCTGCGTGAAGCCCCGCACGCGCAGCAAGCCGTGCAGGACCCCCGACCGCTCATAGCGATAGACCGTCCCCAGCTCGGCGTACCGCAGCGGCAGGTCCCGGTAGCTCCGCAGGTGCGACTTGTACATCATGATGTGGAACGGGCAATTCATCGGCTTGAGCTGGTAGTCGCTCGCCTCGACCTGCATCGGCGCGAACATGTTCTCGCGATAGTACTCGGTGTGGCCGCTCGTCTTCCAGAGGTCCAGGCGGGCGACGTGCGGCGAGTAAACCAGCGCGTAACCGTGCTTCTGGTGTTGCTCGCGCCAGAAGTTCTCGATCTGCAACCGGACGGTGGATCCCTTGGGCAACCACAGGACCAAGCCAGGGCCGACCTCGTCGCTCACCGCGATCAGGTCCAGCTCCCTGCCCAGCTTGCGGTGGTCCCGTTTCTTGATCTCCGCCAGGTTGTGCAGGTAGGCATCCAGCAACTCCTTGGTCGGGAACGAGGTGCCGTAGATCCGTTGGAGCATTGGATTGCGCTCGTCCCCACGCCAATAGGCCCCCGCCGCGGTCAGCAGCTTGATCGCGTGGATGTGGCCCGTGGACGGCACGTGGGGCCCACGGCACAGGTCGATGAGCCCTCCCTGGTCGTACACGGACACGGTGTCGTCGGTGAACCCCTGGATCATCTCGCACTTGTAGTCCTCGCCACGCTGCCGGAAGAACTCGATCGCCTCGTCCCGCTTCATCTCCCGTCGCCGGAACGGCTGGTTCACCCGGATGATCTCCTGGATGCGCGCCTCGATCTTTTCCAGGTCCTCAGGGGTGAACGGCCGCTCGTACGCAAAATCGTAGTAGAAGCCTTCTTCGATCGGCGGCCCGATGGTGAGCTTCGCGGTGGGAAAGAGGTCCTTGACCGCCTGCGCCATGATGTGGGCGCTGCTGTGGCGGTAGACCTCCTTGCCCTCCGGCATCTCGAAGGTCACGGGACGGATGTCGGCGTCGGCCTCCAGCGGACGCGACAGGTCCACAGGCTGGCCGTCCACCAGCGCCGCGATCACACCCACGGGCAGCTTCCCGCTCGGAAGCGCAAGCGCTTCCCCTGCCGTAATGCCTCTCGGAGCGCTTTTTCTGGTTCCGTCAGGATAGGTGAGACTGATCGAGGCGGTGGGTTTTTCTGGTGTGCCGGCCAATGGTTCTCCAAATGAAAAAAAGATCCTTGCGCTGCCTTGGCTCCTCCCGTTGACTGGGATTTATGGTAGGCGCGGACGGTCTTGAACCGTCGACCTCTACCGTGTCAAGGTAGCGCTCTCCCCCTGAGCTACGCGCCTAACACGACGCGGCATGCTAATACGCGAGCCGCGGGCTTGTCAAGGCTCAACGCCGCGTAGTTATAGGAAAAATACTAGCAGGACAAACTAAATAATGCTTGCATTTTCAGGAAGAAACGCGTAAAAACCCTGAGAGTTCATTGTGCCCTATGTCCCTTTCTTCCATAGCTCCCAGACTCATACGCTTTGAGGAACATCTCGTGGAGGCCGGTGGACATCCTGGGCAGTTTCCGAAACCCAGCCCTAGTCCTCATACTTAGCCTGCTCGCGCTCTCTGCTCTGTGCGCCGCCCACGCTTTCGCCCAGCAGTCCGAAGCCGACGTCTTTGTGGGGCAGGCCATCCTCGCCTACGACGACAAACGTTATACAGAGGCGCTTAGTCTCCTCAACAAAGCATTAAAACTTGATCCTGGCAACATCCAAGCCCTCTACTATACCGGCCTTGTCCATCTGGCCCAGAAGAACCCGGCCCTCGCCATCGAGAGCCTCGAAAAAGCCCGAGCGATTTCGCCCGACAACCTGATCATCCGATACCAACTCGGAGTGGCTTATTTCACTCTGGAGCAGTACGACAAGGCCCAGCCTCTCCTCGAATCGGTCTTCCAAGCGCAGCCCAAACGGGAAAACCTGGGGTACTACGTCGGCTTCATGCGCTACCGAAAGAAGGATTATAAGGGAGCCTTGGAAGCCTTCCAAGCGAGCGCCTCGACCGATCCGACGATGCAGCAGCTTACCAAGTTTTACGCCGGCCTCGCCTCTGGGATCCTGGGCCTGTCCGAACGCGCGATCACCGAGGTGGAAGAAGCGCTAAGAATCCAGCCCGGCTCATCACTGACTGGTCCAGCCGAACGCATCCGGGACACCATTGTCAAGGCCCGGGAGCGAGAACGGCGCCTGCGGGCTGAAATCCGCCTCGGCTTGTCGTATGACGACAACGTGTCCATCAATCCCCAAGCCAGCACCGATCCCGCTGCCGAGAGCCTTCGCACCCCGCAAAGCCGCTCGCTGGGCGAACTGGCCTTGCTCCGTCTGGATTACTCCTGGCTGAGGCGCGGTCCCTGGGAGGCCACCGCTTCCTATTCGTTCTTCCAGACCGTGTACAACAACGACGGCGCTTCGGCATTCAGCATCCAGGACCACCTTGGGTCGCTGGGAGGCTTCTACCGCGGCACCGTGGCAGCAATGCCCTATCAGCTCGGGCTTAATTACAGCTACGACTGGCTCACGCTGGGCAGCAATCCCTTCCTCGACCGGCACACGGCTACGGTGTTTGGCACCCTCGTGGAAGATGCAAGAAACCTGACGACGCTCATCGGTCGCCTGCAATTCAAGAACTTCCTGTCGGACGCCGCGACCGTGCTGCCGAATCCGGCTCTAAACAGGGACGCCAGGAACGGGATGGTGGGACCGGTCCATGTTTTTCGTTTCGCCGGCGACAGGCACCTGTTTCGGATCGGCTATCAATTTGATATCGAGGACGCCGAAGGAAGCGACTTTAGCTACACAGGGCATCGGGCGCTCACCGGAGGCCAATACACCCTCCCCTGGGGCGACACCCGGCTCCGGTATGATTACGAAGTTCATTTCCGTTCGTACGACAACGTGAACACGTTCCCTGCGGCGACGGGAGATGCGCGGACGCGCAAAGATACCGAGCAGTTGCATTCCTTCCGAATCGAGAAGCCCTTGCCCAACAGCCTGACCCTCTCGGCCGAGTATCTGGGCACCTTCAGTCAATCTAACATCGCAGTTTACAACTTCCATAGGAACGTCTTCTCGCTGATCATGACCTGGACGTACTGAAATTCACGTTTGGGCTGAAACAACGAAGCGTAGTGTTTCGACCTCTGGTGGGGGATTGAAGCTCGATCTGATGGCTTTGCCCGGTGGTCCTGCTATTTTTTCGAGTGGCCGCCGCCCTGAGCAGGGGTTGCTGGAGTCGCCGGGGTTGCTGGAATCGCCGAGTCTGCTGGAGTCGCCGGGAGACCGCTGCCCGGCGCAGGGGTTGCTGGAGTCGCCGGGGTTGCTGGAGTCGCCGGGGTTGCTGGAGTCGCCAGGGTTGCTGCAATCGCCGGGAGGCCCTCGTCCTGATCCGCATGGGTGAGCGCGCTGGCTTGCCCTTTTTCCTTCACTGCCTCTTTCGTCTCGTCCGGGGTCTCGGTATGCTGAGGTTGGGGCTTGAGATCCTTAACGATCTGCTCCACTGCTGAAGGCGGAAACGAGCGGATCCGGCCCACCTCAATCCCTGTGACAGTGACGCTTTGGAAGGCGTTCACGATGACCGCTGCGGTAGGAACGTCGATGGGGTATACCTTGACAGAACCCTTGAGGACATAGACCTCTGTCGTGAGCGCCGGCGTGACTTCAACGACCAGCACTGTGCCGCGGATCCCCACGATGGCGTTGGGAGTGCGCACCGCGATGGTTTCGCCGGGACTCATCCGTGAGCGGGTTACAGCCAGGCTCAGCTTCCCTATCGCCAAATCCACGATGGAAGAACGGCTTGGCTCGTCGGTGATCGTCAGTTCCGATAGCTCCCGGACGGTGACCAGAGCCTTGTCTCCCATGAGCACTCGGACAATCGAGCGCTCCTGCGTGCTGATACGGTCCCGATAGAACAGCTCGTCCCGAAACTTAAGCGGCAATGATTGCTGGGGTAAAGCGGCCCTGGCAACGGTCGCTTGCCCCATGAGGGTGACCACAGTACCGACTCCGCGCAGTGCCTCGGCCCAACTCAGAGAAGGCCAGAGGACAAGTAGGAGTAGCAGAATGGCCATGAACTTATGCAGCCCGCTTCGTCTCATGTGAGAGTCTTTCTTTGATTTTTTCGTTTATTTACAAGCAATAAGAGTGTAAGCAATAAGAGTGCCTTTTAGAAAGCAAGGATGTTTTCCTGACAGGATCAGGAAGCTGCGCCGAATCTCCCGGAATCGCAAGGAAAACAAGACTCCCCTAGGCAGCCCCCGTAAACGACCTGGGAGCTTCTCGGTCGCTTCGGGCTGTGCTCCTATCAAGAAGGATAGCTTCCTTATCGAATCAGATATGTTCTCGCCTGGAGCGCGTCGTGCTGCTGGACAGGACGTAGCGGCTACCCCAGACCTCTCAGGACACGAAGCAGGTAGCCTGTCTGCGAGAAAACCGAAGGCTTGGTTAGCCTGGCTGGCTCACGTCTTCTTCAACCGCAGTTCGACTTTGTCATCGGCTCTGGATAATAAATTGCTCGATAATTGCTCGGTCATCGGACTTAAGATAGAGGATGGTGAAGCCTGCTTTATCCTCACGGCTCCAAGCCACTTTTGCGATGACGTCAACGGTCTGAGCGCCTCCGAACAGCTCAAGGCGAAGAGGCAGGATTTTCCCCTTTTCGAATTCCTTCGGGAGGTGCTCGACGCACAACCCTCCCAGGCTCAGCTCGCTCACGGTAGCGTGAACTCTCGCGTTATCCTCGACGATATCGACAGCGGCCTTCACCGCCACACGCTCGTCCTTGCGCAAGTCTGCCTCAGCGACCTCGTAGATTCTGATCGGAATCTCCCTGCCTTTGGCCTTCACCTCTCCGAGATACCGTGTCAGGAACTGGTCTTTGATCTCCGCATGGGTAGACTCGCTGATGATGATGGAGACTTTGAAATCCTTGGTGATGCTTTCGAGGTGGGAGGCCAGGTTGATGGTGTCCCCGATGGCTGTGTACTCTAGACGTTGTTCCGAGCCGATGGTCCCCACAACGGCATCACCAGTGTGAATGCCGACCCCGTATCGAAGGTCCATGCCGTACTTCGACAGAATGCGGGCAGCCAGTGGCCTGAGGCGCTCTTGAAAAGCGAGTGCGGTCCGCACGGCTTGCGTCGCGTGGTCCGGCTGATCGAATGGCACGTTGTAGAGCGCCATGATGGCGTCGCCGATGTACTTGTCAACCGTGCCACCGTGCTGGAACACCGCGTCTGTCATGACCGTGAGATACTCGCGGAGGAAGGTCACCACTTCCTCGGGAGACATCTTCTCTGACATTGCCGTAAACCCTCGGATGTCAGAAAACAGGATTGTGAGTCGCCGACGGGAGCTTGCCAGGCTAGCATCATCTTTTTGCCGGATGATCTCTGACACCACGTCAGGCGAGAAGTAGTGCGAGAGTCTGCGCGTCTCACTCTGCACCTTAATGAAGTTCTCCACGACGGTCGCACCGTAGCTCAATAACAAGGCAACCGGGACTGGAGCGATGTCCAACCAGAGCCTGGTCCACAAAAACGCCGCATGGGCTGCAACGGCATACCCGGAGGCCAACCCTACAATCGCGAAGAGCGCAGCAAGCGGACGGAGACGGTCCGTGATCCAGACCCCCAGAAAACAAACGACCAAGGTGAGGACAATGCTTACCCAGAGAGGCGGTCTTCTAAGCCAGCTTCCCCGAAAGAGCGTCTCCAGCATGTTGGCGTGTATCTCCACTCCGGGCATTTCGCCGCTCGTGGCGAACGGCGTCGGGAAGACGTCATGAAGGATCGGACTTGTTGCCCCAAGCAGGACGATCGCGCCTGCGAACACATCGGGCTTTATCTCACCATTCAAAACTTGGTAGTACGGAATCGTCACGAATGATTGTGGTCCACCCTGGTAGTTAACGAGAAAGGAATGTACGTCTGGGAGAGGCGCCGCTTGAAGCCCAGCTTTGACCCCAAGCTGGTACAGTAGAAGATCGAAGCTGGCAATCTCCTTTCCTTGGAACTGACGGACCAGCGACGCCGATCGCACAAAGGCGTCTTCGTCCTGATTGAAATTGACAAACCCATGAGCGGCTGCCTGCTCGCGAATGATGGGAATCGGGGCATTGAGATCGTGTTTGATGGAATGCGCGCCCTTGGTTTGGGCGAACGCAGCCGCCAATACTACATTGCCGGCACGTCCGATCGCTTCGGCCAGGGCTTGGTCATCTTTCCTGCCCCTGGAGGAGGGCTCCGGAAACACGATGTCGAAGCCGATGGCAGCCGGCTTGCCTTGGCTCACTATATCCAAAAATTGTCCGTGTAGCGCCCGGGGCCATGGCCATTGAAGGTTCAGTTCGTCGAAGGAGTCTTCTCCAATCGAAACGATGATGATGGGGAATTTCGGCTGGATCTGTCCACGCAGGTGGAACATGACGTCGTACGCCCATCGCTCGATCCCTTCCATCAACCCCAGGGCGGACGCGAGCACCACAACGGCCCCGAACAGAGCGCCACGCTTCCAGAGCCATGTTGACTTTGGGGACCAGTCCGTAACTAGACCTTCTTGGCGAGCGGGATCTTGAGGTCGCGGATCTTCTTGCGGAGGGTGTTCCGGTTCAGGCCGAGCAGCGCGGCGCACTGGTTCTGGTTGCCGTGGGTCTCTTCCAGCACCAGCGTGATCAAGGGTTTCTCCACTGCCTTGACCAACAGCGAATGGATATCGGACCCCGCCCCCAGTTTCATGCGGCGCACGAAATCGCGAAGCTTCGTGCCGATGAATTCCTCCAGTCCCAAATCGTGATGGAGCTTCGTCGTGCCGCGAGGCGCCCTGTGGCCGTTGCACAAATCCTTGACCGGTTCGGTCGCCCGGCGCAGTAACGCCGCCTCCCCGACCAACACCAACGGGGGTACGGGGTCCAGCACCTCACTCAGGACTTTCATCTCATGAACCCAGTCCTCGCGCGACTCGATGATGACGGTATCGAACCGGTGCTTGGGGGCTTTGCGGACCGCCGATGCCGCGTCCACGGCGATGGTAACGACGCACTCGGGACAATCCTGGCGGTAGAGCTCGACGAGGTCCGGATTGGCGGTCAGTAGGAGCAGATGAACGACTCTACGGGCAGGCATGCACGCTCCCGACATTTTCGCTGGAGAGGAGCGTACTAATAGCAGCCCGATCGGAACCTGTCAAGGGGGAAAAATACAGTCGCCCGGGACTCGTGTAAATTTTTCAGGGCAGAAAGACCAGACGCCCGTCCTTCTCGTCAACTCGCACCGTCTGCCCTTCTTTGACAGTCCCATCGAGAAGCTTGAGCGCCAGCGGATTGATGATCTCCCGCAGCAGCAACCGCTTGAGGGGCCGAGCGCCGTACACGACATCGTAGCCGGCCCGCGCCAGGTGCTGCTTGGCCCGGTCCGTGAGGACCAGCGTGATGTGTTTGTCCTGCAACCGGCCACTCAGCTGCTTGACTTGAAATTCCACAATCGCCGCCAGTTGCTCGGGCGTCAGCGGGTGGAAGACGACGATGTCGTCGATGCGGTTCAGGAACTCCGGACGGAAGTGACCACGCAGCACCTCTAGGGCGCGACTCCTCATCTCCGCTTCGTTGCCATCCGCTGCTGCCTCCTGAATCTCCCGACTACCGACGTTCGAGGTCATGATCACCACGGTGTTCTTGAAGTCCACCGTCCGCCCCTTGCCGTCGGTCAGCCGGCCGTCGTCCAGCAATTGCAGCAGCACGTTGAGGACATCAGGGTGCGCCTTTTCAATCTCATCCAGGAGGATGACCGTATAGGGTCGCCGGCGCACGGCCTCCGTTAACTGGCCGCCTTCATCGTAGCCCACGTACCCCGGCGGCGCCCCGATCAGCCGCGCGACCGCGTGCTTCTCCATGTACTCCGACATGTCGAGCCGGACCATCGCCTGCTCGTCGTCGAACAGGAACTCGGCCAGCACCCGTGCCAGCTCGGTCTTTCCCACGCCCGTGGGCCCCAGAAAGATGAAGGACCCCATCGGCCGTTTGGGATCCTGGATGCCGGCCCGCGCCCGCCGGACCGCGTCCGACACCGCCACGATCGCCTCGTCCTGCCCGACAACCCGCTGCCGCAGCCGGTCTTCCATCTGCACGAGCTTCTTTGTCTCGGTTTCGATCAACCGCGTCACGGGGATGCCGGTCCACTTGGCAACGATCCGCGCGATGTCATCTTCATCCACTTCTTCCTTGAGCAGCCGCGTCTCGCCATGCAGCTTCTGGAGACGCTCGTTCTCCGCCTTCAACTGCTTGTCCAGATCCAGGGCCCGTCCGTAGCGCAGCTCCGCCGCCCGGCCAAGATCGCCTTCGCGCTCCGCGCGATCCGCCTCCATGCGGGCCTGCTCCATCTTCTCCTTGATCTCGCGGATCTTCTTGATGGCGTCCTTCTCGGCCTGCCACTGCATCGTGAGCGCATCGGTCTCCTTGCGCAGCTGGACGAGCTCCCGCTCGATTTTCTCCAGCCGCTCCTCCGACTGTGCATCCTTGTCCCGCCGGATGCCTTCCCGCTCGATCTCGAGCTGGCGGATCCGGCGCATGCGCTCATCCAGCGGCGTGGGCATGCTGTCGATCTCCATACGCAGGCGGGACGCGGCTTCATCCACGAGGTCGATCGCCTTGTCCGGCAGGAACCGATCCCGGATGTACCGGTTGGACAACGTCGCGGCAGACACGAGCGCCGCATCCTTGATCCGCACCCCGTGGTGGACCTCGTACCGCTCCTTGAGGCCGCGCAGGATCGAGACCGTGTCCTCCACGCTCGGCTCGGCCACGTACACAGGTTGGAAGCGGCGTTCCAGCGCCGGGTCCTTCTCGATGCGTTTCCGGTACTCGTCGAGCGTGGTCGCCCCGATGCATCGGAGGTCGCCGCGCGCGAGCGCCGGTTTCAGCATGTTGGAGGCGTCCATGGCGCCTTCGGCCGCCCCCGCGCCGACCAGAGTGTGGATCTCATCGATAAAGAGGATGATCGAGCCGGCGCTCTCTTCGATCTCGCGCAGCACCGCCTTGAGCCGCTCTTCGAACTCCCCGCGGAACTTGCTGCCGGCGACCAAGGCTCCCATGTCCAGCGCGACCACGCGCCGCTCCTTGAGCCCTTCCGGCACGTCGCCGTTCACAATCCGCTGCGCCAGCCCCTCCGCGATGGCCGTCTTGCCCACGCCTGGCTCACCGATCAGGCACGGATTGTTCTTGGTGCGCCGGGAGAGGACCTGGATCACGCGGCGGATTTCTTCGTCCCGGCCGATGACGGGATCGAGTTTGCCCTTGCGGGCCAGGTCGGTGAGATCACGGCTGTATTTCGCGAGGGCCTGGTATTTTTCTTCGGGCTCCTGGTCCGTGACGCGCTGAGTGCCCCGGATTGCGGTCAGCGCGGCGAAGAGCCTATCTTTCGAGACGCCCTGCCGCTTAAACACGCCAGCGGCTGTACCGCCCGCGTCCACGATGGCCAGCAACAAATGCTCGGTGCTGAGATATTCGTCCTTGAACCGTTCCGCCTCCTGCTCGGCGGCGGAAAACACATCCCGGAGATGTGGGGTGATGCCGGCTACGCCGGTCGCGCCCGACCCTGAGACCTGCGGGATCTTCTTGAGCTCCTGCTCGAGTGCACGCGCGAGGACGGCAGGGTCTGCGCCCAACTTGTTCAGGAGGCTTTGCGTCAGTCCTTCGCGCTGGCGCACCAAGGCCAGCGCCAAGTGCTCGACATCGAGTTGCTGGTGGCCAGCCTTTTCGGCCAGCTTCTGGGCTTCCGCAAGAGCTTCCTGCGCCTTGATGGTCAGTCGGTCAAACCGGATCATGAGCTCTCCTTTCCAGGCCTCTGCAGTTCACGTAGGTTGTTGATTAAACGATAAGATGTCGGAGGGAGAAGTCAAACCTCCCCTTCGAATTTTAATTTTTGGGGCCACCCCCTTGACAAACCTATGAATACCCAGATATAAGTCCCATAATCATGTTTTCCTATCGGAGCAGTAGGAATTAACGCATGTACTTCTCAGCCAAAGGAGAATACGGCATCATGGCCGTCCTGGACCTGGCGCTGGCGAACGGGTCCGCTCCCGTTCAGGCCAAGACCATTGCGGATCGGCAAGGCATCCCGCTTCGTTTCCTGGAGCATATTCTGAGTGCGCTGAAACATGCCGGCCTCGTTGAAAGCGCTCGTGGCGCGCACGGCGGCTATCGCTTGGCCAAGCCAGCGAGCGAGATTCGTATTGGAGACGTGATCCAGGCTGTGGATGGCCCCATTGCGATGCCGGCCCGGGTGCTGCCCCGTCTCCGGAATGGAAACGGGCACCGGACCTCGCACGGCTCCTTGGTTCAGGGGGTCTGGGAAGAGGTCAAGGCGTCGGTTCTGGAAACCCTGAACCGTACCACGGTGGCCGACCTGTGCCGCCGGGCGCGTGATCTTGAAGCACAACGAACGTTGATGTATCACATCTGACATTCACCCCCACCCTTCCCTCTCCCCTCGAGGGGGAGGGCGAGGGAGGGGGGCCAGGAGTTATGGTTTTATGAAGACGCCATCGACACGGACCGGGGAAACGACTTCGATCCCTCCCGACATCCTCCGGGAGATTGAGTCGTTCGAGGAAGAGGCCTCGAAGGTGCTCCGCGGCGAACTGGCCCAGGACCTGTTCCGGCCCTTCCGGCTCCAGCACGGGATCTACGGCCAGCGACAGCCCGGCGTGCAGATGGTCCGCATCAAGATTCCCTTCGGGGGCCTCAACTCCACGCAGTGCCGAGTCATCGCCGAGATGGCCGACCGCTATGCCACCGGCGTCGGCCACGTCACGACGCGCCAGGACATTCAACTGCACTTCGCTGCGCTCGAGCACGTCGGGACGATCATGCGCCGGCTGGCCGAAGTCGGAGTGACCACCCGCGAGGCCTGCGGTAACACCGTCCGGAACGTGACCGCGTGCCACCTGGCCGGCGTCTGCCAGGGGGAGATTTTCGACGTGACGCCCTACGCCAAGGCGGTGTCGGCTCACCTCCTGCGCAACCCGCTCAATCAGAGCCTGCCGCGCAAGTTCAAAATCGCCTTCTCCGGCTGCCAGCACGATTGCGCCCTGACGCCCATCCACGACCTTGGCTTCCTGGCGGTCAAAAAGGCGGACGGGACCATCGGCTTCCGCGTCACGGCGGGCGGCGGGCTGGGCTCGACGCCGCGCATCGCGCACCTCCTCTACGAGTACCTGCCGATGGAGGACCTCCTGCCGCTCTGCGAGGCGATCCTGAAGGTCTTCGACAACCTCGGCAACCGGAAGAACCGCCACAAGGCGCGGATGAAGTTCGTCATCGAAAAGCTGGGCTTCGAAGAGTTCAAGCGCCGCGTCGAAGCCGAATTTGCCGTGACGCGCAAGAGCCATGAAGGCCGTAGCCTGACCCTGCCGACGGGCCTCGACATCCCGCCCCAACTGATCCAGCCGACGCCCCTCACCCACCCCTCTCCCCCGAGGGGAGAGGGCAAGGGTGAGGGGGGCAACGGGTCCAAGGGTAACGGGAGCGACGGCTGCACTGAAACGCTCTTCGACATGTGGAAGCGGACGAACGTCGTCCCGCAGCGGCAGCCGGGATTCTCGGCCGTCTTCATCCGGCTCGCCATGGGCGACATCACCTCCGCGCAGATGCTGGAAGTGGCCGATCTAATCGACGAATTCGCCAACGGGAACATCCGGACCACGATCCAGCAGAACCTGTGCATCCGCTGGGTCCCTACCGACAGGGTCAAGGACCTCTACGAGCGCCTGGTCGCGGTGGACCTTGGCGACCCCGGCGCCGAACTGGTCGAGGACATCATCGCCTGCCCCGGCACCGACACGTGTGGCCTGGGCATCACCTCCTCCAAAGGTGTGGCCCGCGCCCTCGCCGAGATCTTCCCGCCCGGACAGGTGCCGGAGGACCTGCGGGACGTGTCGGTGAAGATCAGCGGGTGCCACAACTCGTGCGCCCAGCACCACATCGCCACCATCGGGCTGCACGGCGTCGGGAAACGGATGGGCGCGCACGTGGCGCCGCACTACGAGCTGCACCTCGGCGGGCGGATCACTGGCCAGCCCAAGATCGGGCAGATGACGGTCAAGCTCCCGGCCAAGAACGTCCCCGTGGCGCTCTCGCACCTCCTCGCCGTCTGGCGTCGCGACCGCCAGGAGGGGGAAAGCCTGCTGGCCTTCATCGACCGCACCGGCAAGGCCAAGCTGAAGGAGGAACTCATTCCCTTTACCATCCTGCCGCCATTCGAGGAGGACTCCTCGTACTACTACGACTGGGAAGCCGACGAGGAGTTCGTCATGGAGGACCTCGGCCCCGGCGAATGCGCCGGCGGCGCGCTGGAGATGATCGAGAACCGCATCCTCGAAGCCGAGCAGGAACTGTACGTGGCCCGGCTGCTTGCGGAGAAGGACCAGCACGCCACCGCCGTGAACAAGGCCTACCGGGCCGTGCTCGCCGCCGCCAAGGCGGTGCTGGTGCCGGAAGGGATCGACCCCAACACGGACGCTGAAACGTTCGTTGAGTTCGAACGCCGGTTCGGCGCGAAGGGGATGATCGCCGCGGAATACACGACCCCTTCCTCCAAGATCGGCGACCTTGGTCCGAAGGAGACGACCGCCGCTTTCGCCGCCGAGAAACTCCGGTACGCCAAAGGCTTTGTGGAGGCTTGCAAGACCATGAGTGAGGAGCTGGGGCAGAAACTCAAAGCTAACGAGACGAAACCCGATCAGGCGACGCAGACGGCCGCGGCGGTCAGTCCCGCGGCTGTCACGAAACCCGTGACGACGCTGGACTTGCGCGGCGTCATGTGCCCGATCAACTACGTCAAGACGAAGCTGAAGCTGGAGATGATGGAACCCGGCGAGGTCCTGGAAGTCTGGCTGGACGCGGGCGAGCCGATCAAGAACGTCCCGCAGTCCCTGCGCAACGACGGGCAGAACGTGATCTCGGAAGTGCCGGCGGAGAGCTACTACAAGGTGACCGTGGAGAAGGTGGTGTGATGCAGACGCTCCAGGTTTTGAATGAGGCGTTCGAGACTCAGGCGCCGCAGGACGTCCTGGCCTACGCGATCGGCACCTATTCCCCGGACGTCGTGCTGGCCAGCAGCTTTGGTGCGGAGGACGTCGTCCTGATCGACATGGTCCACCGGATCAATCCGAAGACGCCGATCCTGTACCTGGACACGGACTTCCTCTTCAAGGAAACGTACTCGACCCGAGACCGGCTGATCCAGAAGTACGGGATCGCGCCGATCCAGGTAAAGTCCTTGCTCACGCCGGAGCAGCAAGCCGAAAAGTTCGGCGACAAGCTCTGGGAGCGCCGGCCGGACGAGTGCTGCAACCAGCGGAAGGTGGAGCCGCTGGCGCGCGCCTTGAAAGGTTACAAGGCCTGGATCACCGGCATCCGACGCGAGCAGTCGCCCACGCGCGCGAACGCCAAGCTGGTCGAATGGGACCCCAAGTTCGGGTTGGTCAAGTTCAACCCGCTCGCCCGGTGGAAGACCGAGGACGTCTGGACCTACATCAAGCTGTACGAGGTCCCCTACAACCCGCTCCACGACCAGAACTATCCCAGCATCGGCTGCACCTACTGCACCCGCCCGGTGCAGCCCGGCGAGGATCCCCGGGCCGGGCGCTGGGCCGGGTTCGCCAAGACCGAGTGCGGGATCCACCCCCACCCATCCCTCCCCCCTCGAGGGGGAGGGTGAGGGAGAGGGGGCTATGGATTCCCATCTCCGCCAGCTCGAAGACCAGAGCGTCTACATTCTTCGCGAGGCCTACAAGCACTTCGACCACCTCGCCATGCTGTGGTCCATGGGCAAGGACTCTACTGCTCTCCTGTGGCTGACCCGAAAGGCGTTCTTCGGCCATGTCCCCTTTCCGCTGGTCCACAT
>WNGA01018322.1_pt1 | contig 20181 bp, 19 predicted proteins | sample 5400061 | NCBI WGS metagenome assembly WNGA01 (sample SAMN13153366, study PRJNA577476) | soil metagenome | isolation source: 100 cm soil or saprolite under grassland replicate 2 | place: USA:California | collected 2016-06-15
CCTCGGGTGCGCGGGCTTAACGGCAAGGAACACCCGCTGGCGAGCTGGGAACAGGCGGTCGGCGAGGATTGGCTCGGCCAGTGGGCAATGAACCTGATGCTGATCAACGTATCGACGCGGAAGTTCCGTCGGGCTGTCCGATTGCCGGAGGGAGACGTTCCGGCGCCGGCAGGCAGTGGGGTGTCGAAGTCGGCGGCCTCGCGCCACTTTGTAGCGCTCTCGGCCGCACGCATGAAGGAGTGGATGACCTCGGACCTGTCCAAGCTGGACCTCCTGGTGGTGCAGATCGACGGCATCCACATGACCGGCGAACTCGTGTTGGTGGCGGCGATTGGCATCGACGGTGACGGCGTGAAGCATCCGCTCGGGCTGATCGAGGGCGCGACCGAAAACGCCGCCGTCGTGCTGGCCCTGATCGACAATCTTGTCGCGCGCGGGCTCGATCCGGCCGTGCCGCGGTTGTTCATCATCGATGGATCGAAGGCGCTCTCGAAAGCGATCCGGCACACCTTCGGGCGCGAGGCGCTCATTCAACGGTGCCAGATACACAAGGCGCGCAACATCATGGAGCGGCTGCCGAAGCCGTTGCACGCTGCTGTGCGCCGGGTGCTGCGTCAAGCCTGGGAGTTGAAGGACGCCGGCAAGGCCGAGAAGCTGATCCGCAATCTCGCCCGGCGGCTGGAACACGACGCGCCGGGCGTGTCGGCGAGCATTCTGGAGGGCCTCGACGAAATCCTCACCGTCACGCGGCTCGGCCTGCCGAAAGAACTTCGCCGGGCGCTCGCCTGCACCAACATCGTGGAGAATGTCATGAGCACCGTGCGTCGCGTCTGCCGCAACGTGAAGCGATGGCGATCGGCTTCGATGGCATTGCGCTGGACCGCGGCTGCTATGCAGGAAGCCGCCAAAGGCTTCCGACGCCTGAAAGCTCACAAGCAACTTCCAGCGCTCCGTGCCGCTCTGGAAGAACATCGCAGAAACAGGTCAACCCACGGCGTCCTTGCTCGCCAAGCCAACGCCGCGTAACGTCAATCTCGGCAGCGTCCGCTTCGCAATGTTCAACAATCAGCGGGACATCTTCTTTGCAATACGAGGGCGCGGGACACCTGATCCTCGTGCCGGGCGGACCACGGACAGTGCGCGCGATCGGTCTGCGAGTGCGGGGAGTTTCCGGATATCTACTCAGTCAGGGTGGCACGCCCAGGGCTGACGCCGAGGCCGGCGTTGATGCGTGGCGGAGTCTCCTGGAATTTCTTGAGACCGGCGTCAAAGGCAGATAGCCTGTTCTCTGACTCACTTTGTGGACCTGATGCATGTCTGAATCTGGGGGATAGTGCAAAATTGCAGGCGGTCGCAATCTTGGCGATTGGGCCGCGTGGCCGGCTCCGGCATCATAGCTCGACAGCGAACGAGTAGTGCCCATCTTCATCGACCGTGGCGCGCCACTTCGGTGTAAACTGGCCACGCCAAAACCCGCCGTTTTCGCGCTTGCAGCGGCGACGAGCGTACGCAGGAGTACGCTCTTCCATCCCATGATGATGCGAACTTCTTTCGCGTCCACTTCGACGCGCTGGGCGAGTGCGCGGAGATGGTCACGGCAATAGCCGCCGCCCTCGGTCCGCATCCGCTTGCGAGCCTGCCTGGCGAACGCCCGAGCCGCTCGATTGCATCCTCGGCTCGCTCTGCGTCAGCGCGGGCCTGATCGCGGATCACCTTGAGCTCCGCAATTCGGCCCTTCGGCATCGGCACGGAGAGATCGGCGACGCCATTCCCAATCGCGTCGTAGAGCCGTTTGAGCTTGGCGTCTGCTTCGCTCGCCCGCTTGCGCAATTCGGCGATGTGCGCCGATCGGCGCTCCGCGCGCTCCTTGCGGCGGTCGAGCACCGACGACAGGATTTGCTCGAGACGCTTGGGCTGCAAGAGGCGGTGCTCGCGGAACCTTGGCGGCCGCGTGGCAACCCAAGCTCAAGTTGATGCTCTATCCTGTCCGGAGCGCTTCGACGATCCTCCTGGCAGAAGACGGAGACAAACATGTCGCTGGTATCGTCAGACATCGACAGCCTGTTCAGCGCCTTCTCCGGGGCCAGTCCAGGTTGCGCGATAGGGGTTGTGCGCGATGGCGAGCCCATCCTGTCGATCGGCTACGGCATGGCCGACCTCGAGCATGGCGTTCCGTTCACGCCCGGCTCTGTTTCTTATTTGGCCTCGGTTTCGAAGCAATTCACGGCGCTCACGACCCTGCTTTTGGTCGATGACAGAAAACTCGCCCTCGATGAATGCGTTAAGTCCATCATTCCGGAACTTCCGGATTGCGCCAGCGACATCAATATTCGGCACCTGCTGACCCACACCAGTGGACTGCGGCCCTATGGTGTTCTCGGATATCTATCAGGATTACATTCAGAACACCCGTATTCGGAAGACGATATTATCCGGTTTGTGTCCCGCCACGAGTCTCTCGATTTCGTGCCGGGCAAAGAATTCATGTACAGCAACACCGGGTATGTGTTGCTGTCAATTATCGTCAAGAGAGTGACGGGTCAGACGCTCGACGAAGTCGCGCGAGAGAAGATATTCGACCCGCTAGGGATGAAGGTCTCACGCTTTCAACACGATCACTCGGCCTTGATTGCAAACAAGGCGCACGGGTACGAGAGACGCGCCGGCACATGGCACACGTCCAACTGCATGCTCGATGTCGTCGGCGACGGAGGCATGTATTCCTCAGTGGAGGACATGCTGCTCTGGATGAAGAACTTCGAACGCCCCGCCGTGGGGGCGCGAGCGCTGAAGCTCATGCAGACCGAAGCGATACTCGTTAACGGGGAGGGAACGGGGCACGGGATGGGCTTGGGCCCGGTGCAATGGCGCGGACTGCCCACCGTAGGACACTCTGGCAGCCTCGCTGGATACCGCGCCATGTTCCGAGCCTTTCCGTCAGAGAAGACGTCGATCGTCGTCTTGTGCAATAGCGGCGAGGAGGACGCATCGAAACTGGTGGCGCAGGTGGCGGAGGTGTTTTTGTCCTCGCGGATGGTCAGGCCGCCAGACCCGTCGCCGACGTCAAGAGAATCGCCGGCCATCGACCCAACGCCCGTGGGCGCCGCCACTCCGGAAAAGGCATCCCAAGTCGATCTTGTGGGTGACTACGAAAGCAGGGAGCTGCGAAAGACATACAGCGTCGCCTGGAGTCCGGAGGGTTTGACCATCGCCGCGGACGGATTGCCTGCGCAGCAATTGCGGAGCGTCGCCGCCGATCGAATGCGTTTCTGTGACGTCGATATCGAGATCCAGTTTCATCGCGATCAGGATCAGAAACCGACGGGGTTTTCTCTCTCCTCGAACGCCGGCAGGGTCAAGAATTTGAGGTTCTGGCGCCTCTGATTGTCGGCGTTCACGCTCGGCGAAGGATGCTTGCGTGGGCCGCGCCGGTCGGCCGAATGGCATTTACGAATTACCTCGGTCAATCCATCATCTTGGGGTTGGTCTTCTATGGTTACGCTCTCGGAGCGCGGAGCAGTGAGCGCCGGACTGCGCGTCTTGAGCAGCTCTTGCACGGCCTCGAACTCGGCCGCGTAAATGATCGGCGGCACGGCTATCTCAACCACCTCGGTATCGGGCTTGCGCTCACGCGTCTTCCAGAACCTGGTGTTGAAGCGGTGGCGGCCGAGATCTTTTGGCGCGATGGCCGTGCTGCTCGGTGGCTTCAACGATGCAGTAGCCGATCGGCGGCAGGGCGCCATTCCAGAAGCCCTGACGAGCGTTCTCCTTCATGGCCCGCAATGTGTGCTTGGCTGCTTGGCGCGGCCGGTTTGTGCAATTCTGATCGCCAGCGTGTAGTTTCGCATTCAGAGATTTTGTGCTGCGAATCGGGTCCACAAAACAGCAAGCGTTACCGAGCCCGCCAGAAAGGCGGCGAAACGCAGCGGTACGTAATTAAAGCCGATATGGATGAATGCATGGACGCAGCGGATCAGCACGAACACCCACGCCAGGGCAACCTGTGTGCTGTCGAATTTGCCGGTCCCCAGCATGAGCGCACAAGCGATGTAGAAAAGGACTGGAGCCTCCAAGAGATTCATATACGCCCGTGCGGGACGCTCCACCCATTCGGCCGGCGCATCGGACGTGAAGCTCCGAAAATATCGTAGCGATGCATTGCCGCGGATGATGGCCAAATTCCGCCAAGTCACCATGAGGCACCAAACGAGCGCGGTGAGGCCGACGAGCGCGACAACGGGCTGAATGAGAGCTTCCGGTTTCTGGCCGAATTGCCAATAGCGAACGCTTCCACCGTACCCCGCAGGAAGCTCCCAGAACCGGTGCTCATGTTGTCCTTCCATGTTCATCTCGTAAGCCGTTCGGAAGGCGAGCCACACCAGTCCGCGGCGGTGAAATTTTTGCCGCTGACAGAGCCGCCTTCAGGCTATATTCGTGGCGTATTCGGCCTATGGCGCCATTAGCGAGCCGCAAAGGATCCTGTTCTCCTTCCTCGGCCAGTTGCATGAGGCATTCGGCAAGCCGCCGCTGCAGCAGCACTGGGTCTTTCGTGGCGAAGTGCGGGTCGTTCGAAATGAAGCTCCACGATTTGTGAAACGCCGCCGCAAGCGCTTCGACGGTTTCCGGCCCGAACGCATAATTCGTGCTCATCCGCTGGGCGCCTCCACTGCGCAAATTGCCAGGCCAACACGCTGAATGTGCTTGATCGAGACCCAAATGGCACACCCGAACCAAAGCCGGCACGTCCATGGTCCAATGCCAGGAGTGTGCTCGCACGATTCAGGACGAATATGAATTAACGTCCGTTGTATTCACTCTTGAGGCGAATTCAGTAATACTTTCCCGGGCACCCGTCGCGGTCTGCGATGGATAAGGCGAGCGTCGCTCTCGGATGTTCAACTCAATTCTCAAGAGATTTTCTCGAGTGTGCCCGTGACTGATTTTGGGCGCGGACCATGTCGATGAACGCTCGCAACGCGGTCGGAACCTGCCGACGCCCATGATAGAAGAGAAAGAGACCTTCCAGCGACGCCGACCAATTCTCCAAGACACGCGTCAATTGTCCCGTCCGCAGGAACGGCGCGGCTAGCTCTTCGGGCACACGCGCGATCCCGAGTCCATCCAGCGCGGCACGAAGGGCTAGCTCGGAGGTATTGACTGTCACTCGACCCGGGACGGTGACTTGGTGCGCTTTTGCATTCCGCTCAAAGTTCCATTTCGCAATCGGGCCCTTTGCTCCCAATCGGTACTGAATGCCACTGTGCGAGACGAGGTCCTCTGGCGTGCGCGGTGGCCGCCGGCCGGCAAAATACATAGGGGCGGCGACGACAGCGATGTCAATCGGCCCTGTAAGGCGCACCTTGATCATGTTGGGTGCTGCCCAACGGTTAGGTCCGATTATGGCATCGAATCCGGATGCGACGATATCTATTAGACCCAACTCAGTCCAAATTTCGAGTTGCACTTCCGGATAGGTCGACAAATAGCGCTGCCAGATCGGCATGACCACGACCGTCGCGCCCATTGGGGCTGCCCAAATCCGTAAGCGCCCTGTCGGCCGCTGGCGCTCCTCGTTCAATTCCTCGGCTCACGGCTGGGGCGGTAAGCTCCAGTCGTTCGGCCGCCGCCCGAAAACTCAGGTGCTCGGCCACGAGAAGGAAGGTGTTCAAGTCAGGAAGCGCGCCTCGCTGCATTGGTAAATCTCCTTCACCAGTGAATACAACAATTAAGTATTCTCATCTAGCGCGGCCCTCAATATCTTTCCCGGCGAACCCGCTGGAGACCGGAGGTGCTTCAATGCTCCCCCATTCCCGATCAAGTATCGAGTACGCGAAGACCCGCCTCCTGCAGACGAGGCTGATATCGAAACAGCCGAGCGGGATTGCTGGCGCACGCTGAGCAACATCGAGCCGCAATCGAAAAAGATCGTTTCGCGCTAGGGACGAGGATATCGCGATGGGTATCGTCCGATTTGCATTGAGATTTCCGTACACCTTCTACGTATTGGCCGTCTTCATCATTTTTCTCGGTGTTTCGGCGATCAAGGTCATGCCCCAGGATATTTTTCCGGAGATCAACATTCCGGTGGTCTCGGTGATCTGGCAGTACACGGGCCTGAGCACACCGGAGATGGAGCAGCGCGTCACCACCTACAGCCAGTATTCGATCAGCACCAACGTGACCGGCATAAAGAACATGGAGGCGCAGACCCTCAACGGGATTTCGGTGCAGAAGATTTATTTCCAGCCCGACGTCAACCTCGACCTCGCCATCGCACAGATCGTCTCGGCCACGAACACGATCCGCTCCGTCATGCCGCCGGGAATCCAGGCGCCTATCGTCGTCCAGTACAACGCCTCCAGTGTTCCGGTGCTGCAGCTCAGCCTCGCGTCCGACCATCATAGTGAGCAGCAGCTGTATGACTACGGAGTCTACACCCTGCGTCAGCAGCTTGCCCCCGTGCCGGGTGTGACTTTTCCAGCCCCCGACGGCGGCAAGTACCGACAGATCATGGTCGACATCGATCCGCTCAAGCTCCAGGCCAAAGGCCTGACCCCGGCGGACGTGGTGAGTGCAGTCAATGCTCAGAACCTGACGTTGCCATCCGGTCTCGCCAAGATCGGCGACACGCAATACACGGTACGCACCAATGCCATGCCCGTGACGATCGACGATCTCAACAACATTCCGATTAAATACACCAATGGACCGACCGTGTTCCTCAAGGATGTCGGCCAGGTGCACGACGGCTGGGCAGTGCAGCAGAACATCGTCCGCAACGACGGCAGACGTTCCGTATTGCTGAGCGTTCTCAAGAATGGCAATGCCTCGACTGTTGCGGTCGTCGACGGTGTACGCAAGGTCCTTGATACCGCTCGCGCGGCAGCGCCATCAGGACTGAGCATCAACGAGCTGTTCGATCAATCGAAGCTCGTCACTGCCGCGATTGCCGGCGTGCTCCGCGAGGGAGCGATTGCGGCAGGGCTCACTGGGCTGATGATTCTGCTGTTTCTCGGCTCATGGCGGTCGACCCTGATCGTCTTGATCTCGATTCCGCTGTCGATCCTCACGTCGACCGTCATTCTCTACTTCATGGGCCACACGCTCAACACCATGACCCTCGGCGGCATGGCGCTTGCGGTAGGCATCCTCGTCGACGATTCGACAGTCACGATCGAAAACACGCACCGGCTTCGCAGCGAAGGCATGAGCCTTGCTGGCGCGACTCTCCACGGCTCCGCCGGCATTGCGGTGCCGACGATGGTCTCGACCCTCGCGATCAGCTGCGTGTTCACGTCGGTCGTCTTCCTCGAAGGGCCGGCAAAATTCCTGTTTACCCCGCTTGGGCTCGCCGTCGTGTTCGCCATGCTGGCGTCCTATGGGCTTTCGCGGACGCTGACGCCGGTCATGATCGGCCTGCTGCTCAAGGGCGAGCACCACGGCGCGACCGAGGGCTCGCGCAACTGGTTCGCGCGTTTTCACCAGCGGTCCGAGCGCGGCTTCGAGCTATTTCGCCGCGGCTACCTGCGGGTCCTCACGATGCTGCTCAAACGGCGGCTCATCATCCCGGTCGCCGCCGCGCTGATGCTCGCGCTGGGAGGCGTGATGCTCACCGTGGTCGGCCGCGACTTCTTCCCCGAGATCGACGGGGGACAGATCAAACTTCACGTCCGTGCCCCGGCGGCGACCCGGATCGAAGTCACCGAGCGCATCTTCCAGGAGGTCGAGGATAAGATCCGCGAAGTCATTCCGGCGCGCGAGCGCGACCTTATCGTTGATGACATTGGCGTGCCGCAACGGTCGTACAATCTCGCGTTCACCGACGGCTCGACCATTAACGTCAACGACGGCGTAATCCTGATTTCGCTCAAGGAAGGGCATGCGCCAACTGCAAATCATGTGCGCCGGCTGCGGGAGGTGCTGCCAGCCGCATTTCCGTCGGTGACCTTCTATTTCCAGTCCGCCGACATGATCACCCAAATCCTCAATTTCGGGCTGCCGGCGCAGATCGACCTTCGAGTCATCGGTCGCGATCGCTCGAACAATCTGCGCGTGGCACACGAGCTGCAGCGCCGCGTTGCGGCTGTTCCAGGCATCGCGGATGCCCATCTTCAGCAGGAGCTCGATGCTCCGGCCTTCATGGTGAACATCGATCGGTCGCGGGCGCTGCAGCTCGGTCTCAATGCGCAAGCCATCGCCAATGGTGTCAATATCAGCCTCAGCTCCTCGGAACAGGTCGCCCCCAATTTCTGGACCGATCCGGTAGCTGGGATCCCCTACTACATCGCGGTCCAGACGCCGGAGCACCTCATGAGCTCGCTTGGGGAGCTCGGCAACACCCCGGTGTCGACCGCGATCGCCGCAAACGGTCCGCCGATACCCGGACTGTTGAGCAACGTTGCCACGGTGCAGCGCGATAGCGTCCCGACCAACTTGAATCAGACTAACATCCAACCGGTATTCGACATTTATGCCAGCGCGCAAGGCCGCGATCTCGGCAGCATTTCGGGCGACATCGACAAGATCGTCGCCGAGCTGGAGAAGGAGCTCAAGCCCGGCAACAGGATCCGGGTGGTCGGCCAGATCCAGAGCATGCGCGATTCCTTCCGCAATCTGGGCATAGGGCTGTTGTTTGCGGCCGTCTTTGTCTACCTGCTGATGGTCGTCAACTACCAGAACTTCGCCGATCCGCTCGTAGTGATCCTGGCGCTGCCGTCCACCTTGTGCGGGATCGTTACGATGCTGTTCGTCACCGGCACGACGCTCAACGTCCCTTCGCTGATGGGCGCGATCATGGCGGTCGGCGTCGCCTCGGCGAATTCGATTCTGCTGGTCACGTTCGCGCGTGAGCAGCAGCTCAAAGGCAGAAGCGCGTTCCGGGCCGCCATCGACGCGGGCTACACCCGTATTCGTCCCGTGCTCATGACGGCAGCGGCGATGGTCGTCGGCATGATCCCGATGGCAATCGGGGGACCCGGCGAGGAGCAGAATGCAGCGCTCGCGCGTGCGGTGATCGGCGGGCTCCTGTCTGCGACTCCCACGACCCTGCTCATCGTTCCGTATCTGTTTGCCATGCTGCGCAAGCGCAACGACGGCGTCGCGGCCTATGGCGTGTTCGAGGATCTCCCCCATGAATGATCTTGATATCCCAGGTCGGAATGATCCCATCAACCGGGATCGCCAGGACAACCTCGCCACCGAGCAAGAGGCCGCGAACCGTCGGAAGCATCGGCTGCGCCGCCGATGGGGCGGACGGATATTTGCGCTCGGTGGATTGTTGCTGCTCGCCGGCGGCCTTTCAATCGGCGCGTGGGGAAACTACTCGCAGCAGCAGGACGTCATGGCGACTGCCAGGCGCGGCCGTGATTTCGTGCCAACTTTACGTGTCGCGACGGTCGAACCGAGCTCCGGTATCATGTCCGTCACCTTGCCGGGCACGACCGCTGCCTTCGCAGCGGCAAATATCTATGCCCGCGCTACCGGCTATATCGCCAAGCGCAACGTCGACATCGGGGATCGCGTCAAGGCCGGAGATCTGCTGGCTGAGCTCGCGGTTCCGGAACTCGATGACCAGATTCGACAGAACGAGGCGACGCTCAATCAGCTCAAGTCGGCGCTGGAGCAGGAGCAGGCGGCGCTGGTGTTCGCGCAACAGCAGTCGGCGCGATATCAGGAGTTGATGCAAAAGCAGGCGGGCACTGTTCAGGCCGCCCAGCAGTACGCCTCGCTGCAGCAGCAGCGGACAGCTGCAGTTGCCGCTGCGCAACATAACATCGTGGCTCAGGAGAATCTGGTCAAGGCGCTCCATCAGAACCGGGCTTACGCCTCGGTGGTCGCGCCATTTGATGGCGTCATTACCCAGCGCAACATCGACGTCGGCAGTTTGGTGCAGGGCAACGCCGCAAGCGGCACCTTCATGTTCGAGATCATGCAGGATGACGTCATCCGCGTCTGGGTCTACGTGCCGCAGGACGCGGCCTTCGGCGTGGCACCGGGCATTGATGCCATCGTGCGCGTACCCGAACTGCCTGATCGCGAGCTCCAGGGCACGGTAACCCGCATCGCCGATGCCCTGCAGAGCGGCACACGCACGCTTTTGACCGAAATCGACCTGCCCAATCCGGACGGCGCGCTGCGGCCTGGGGTCTACTGCATGGCCGAGATCAAGGTTCCGCGCAAGACGCCGTCTTTCGTCGTGCCGTCGGACGCCATCATCTTCAACCGCAATGGAATACAGGTGGCAGTTGTCACTGATGGCAAGGCTGTGATCCGCAAGGTCAAAGTGACGCGCGATTTGGGCACGGGGGTGGAAGTGAATAGCGGGATCCAGGCGGGGGATCAGGTGATCCTTAATCCGCCGGTCAACCTCGTCGAAGGTGGCAAGGTAGAGGCTCGCCCGGACGCCGCTGCCCCGGACAGATAGTCACCTTGCGACGACGACTGCCACGCGGTCTGCAACTGTCGAGAGAAGCAACTCCATGTGAGATCCCGTTGAAGGAGAAAAGATGTGGCTACACTAATGGTCATCCTGATTGTCCTCTCCATTTTCGCAGTCGAGTTTGCCGTCGGCGTACTAATCGGACGCTGAGTTTTCAGCGATAAAATGGAGAGCACGCCATGAATGTTCAGGTCCAACCGTATGTCACAGCGGCGGAAAGACGACTTCCGTTCGAACGCGTCGCTCTGGTGCTGCAGGGCGGCGGGGCACTTGGGGCCTACCAGGCCGGAGTTTACGAGGCTCTGGCGGAGGCTGGGCTGCACCCCAATTGGATCGCCAGCATATCCATCGGAGCAATCAATGCGGCCATCATCGCGGGCAATTCGCCAAATTCCCGTGTCGATCGCCTGCGCGAGTTCTGGACGCAAGTGACAGCGGATGCACCTTGGTCCGGACTGAGGAATGCATGCATCGGCTTGGCGCGAGGCGATGCCTCGCGCCAGTTGCTCAACCACATGAGCGCGGGCCTCGCAGCGGCGAGGGGCGCAAGAGGTTTCTTCACGGCCCGACCGGTGCTTCCGTGGTTTCAGCCGGCCGGGACGATCGAGGCCACCAGCTTCTACGACACGCGCGATCTGAAGCGCACGCTGGAGCGGCTCGTCGACTTCGATCGTCTCAATGCCGGTGCAATTCGCTTCAGCGCCGGCGCGGTCAATGTGAGGACCGGCAATTTCGCCTATTTCGACACCACCACGCACACCATTCGGCCCGAACACGTGATGGCCAGCGGAGCGCTGCCGCCTGGTTTTCCCGCGATCGAGATCGAGGGCGAACATTACTGGGATGGCGGCCTTGTCTCGAATACGCCGCTGCAATGGGTGGTCGACGCGGAGCCTCGCCGCGACACGTTGGCCTTTCAAGTCGACCTGTGGAGCGCGCACGGCGAGTTTCCTCGCAACATGTTCGAAGTCATGACGCGGGACAAGGAAATCCGTTACTCCAGCCGCACGCGCGCCGGCACCGATCAGTTCAAGCACCTCCAGAAGCTTCGATACGCCCTTGCCGGTCTACTCGGAAAGCTTCCCGAAGACCTCAAGAGCAGTCCGGAAGCGCAACTGCTCGGCAGCGTTACTGACCGCACGGTCTACAACATCGTTCATCTGATCTATCGGGCGAAAAACTATGAGGGCCATTCCAAGGACTATGAGTTTTCGCGGCTCAGCATGGAGGAGCATTGGCGAGCGGGCTATCGCGATGCCCGCCGGACGCTGCGCCATTCCGAAGTCCTGGAGAGGCCGACTAGCCGCGAAGGAGTCTTTACGTTTGATCTTCACGGAGACGGGCGTGACTAGAAGTGTACAAGCGAAGGTGTGGGGCGCGCTGTAGTGCATCACGGAGCGCGCCGAGCGAGGCGAACCCGGGTCGCAGATCGGTCGCAAGTTTGTTGCAGTCGATATGCCGAATCTTTGCTGACGGCATGTGCGTCACGTGTCGCTTGGACTGAGCGAAGCCAGGACGCAGGAGCTGCGGCGGCTGTGCACGTTGTTTGCGGATCGGTGCAGGAAGGCGACAAGCACACGCGTCACGGGCGGCCGTGGTAATGTCCGGTATCGTGGATAGCGGACGAGAGAGCGGACATGGCAATATCGACGCGAATGACCCAAAGTGGAAACAGAGCGGCGGCCGCATCATCCGCGCCACCAACGTTCGATGACAAAACAGCCTTCGGCTTCCTGAGCGATCTGCTCGCCCGCGAGCGCCTGCGCGATTTCAAGCTGCGCAGCCCAGAGGACTACGCCGACTCCATGACGAGCCGCGCTCTCTTCACCAAGGAATGGAGCGCGATGCTGGGGTTGTGAGGTGCGTCACGTCCCACCAACACCATCCCACGCTTGATATTCGTTCGTGCTGACCCGGGTTCCGAGCGCAAGCCTCAGCCGCCTCAGCCGCCTTCATTTTTGTGCATGAGCTGAGCCGCGAAATAATCGGAAAAGGCTCGTACCTTGAGAGAGGGTCGACGGCCGCCCGGGTAAACGGCGTGCAGCTCGACCCAATCAAGTTGATAATTGGAAAGGATCGCGACGAGCTCCCCGGCCTCGAGTTCGGCCCGGCACATCCATCGAGAGGCGAGCGCTATTCCGAGCCCCGCTTTGGCGCAGGCGACGACGCCGTCGGCCGAGGCGACCTTTATTGGCCCTTCCACGGTTACGGACGTTGCCCGCCCCGAGCGCGTGAAACTCCAGCCGGTTCGGCCGGAGAGACCCGGGCCGAGAATGCAATCGTGCCTGGCGAGGTCGGCGGGCGTTTGCGGCGTTCCCCTGCGCGCAAGGTAGGTAGGCGAGGCAACGGGGACGCGCGGAGCCTTGCCCAGCAACCGCGCGCCGAATTCGGAATCGGCCAGAGGGCCCAGCCGCAGGGCCATATCGGCGCCTTCGGCGATCAGGTCCTCGGTCCGGTCGGACATCAGCAGCTCGATGCCCAGTTTCGGATGCTGCGCCGCGAAACCAGGCAGACGGGGGATGACTTCACGAATTCCGAATGCCCCCCACAGCGCCACCCGCAACGTGCCGCGCAGGCCGTCTGCTCCGCGCGCGGCATTTTCGGCATCGTCGAGATCGCCGAGGATTTGCCGCGCCCGTTCGAGAAACACCCGGCCGGCGTCGGTCGGCGCGACGTGCCGCGTGGTGCGCAAGAGCAGCTTCACACCCAGCCGCGCCTCGAGGCTTGCCACCATCCGCGATATCGACGGCTGCGACACCCCGAGCTCGCGCGCGACGCGGGAGAAGCTGCCGGTCTCGCCGGCGCGGACGAAGGCGGTCAATTCCCGGAGCGGTCACTCATGCACCTGGCGTATAAGTCAGATACGCGGCGCTCGTCTACTGCGCACGCCCCTTCGACGCCATCTTCTCTCGCAGCCGGCGGGGCCGGCGGCTGAAAAGAACGAGAGAAGGAGTGCGCCAATGACGACGACAGCCCTCATCACCGGAGCGACCAGCGGAATCGGCCGCGCGGCAGCCGACAAACTGGCGCAGTCAGGCGTTCATGTCATGGTCGTGGGCCGCAACGTGGAACGCGGTGAAAAGACGATTGCCGAAATACGGGCAGCGGGCGGGAAAGCCGATTTCATCTCGTCCGATCTTCGCGACGCTGCGAGCGCCCGTGCGGTCGCGAGAAAGGCCGTCGAGCTGGGAGGCGGCCATGTCGACATCCTGATCAACAACGCCGGCATATTTCCGGTCGGCCCGACGCACGAGATGAGCGAGGAGTCGTTCGACGACGTCTATGCGCTCAATGTGAAGGCGTCCTATTTCCTCGTCGCCGAGCTTGCCCCTTTCATGGCGCAGCGAGGCAAAGGAGCAATCGTCAACGTCTCGACGATGGTCGCCGATTACGGCGCGGCGGGCCTGCGGCCGAATATGGCCCCAAGGGCGTCCGCGTGAATGCGGTCAGTCCCGGACCGACCCGCACCGAAGGCACGGCGGCAATGGGCGACGCGCTGCAACAGCTCGCGGCGCAAGCGCCGGCCGGGCGTCCGGCCGCGCCTGAGGAGATTGCCGAGGCGATCGTGTTCCTGGCGACCGACCGCGCCAGTTTCGTGCAGGGTGCGATTCTGCCGGTCGATGGCGGCAGAACCGCCGTATAGATTTCGTCGCCCGCGGTATAAGCGTCGGTGCTGCTTCGACGGATGGTTGACATTTTAGCGATTGCTGTAATATTCGCAACCCATGAGCCGCAGCTCGGCCAGCGCCGATGTGTTTCACGCCGTGGCCGATGCCAACAGGCGTGGGGTGCTCGATCGTCTGGCGAAGGGTGAGGCGACCGTTGGTGCGGTCGTCGGCGAAGTCGGGCTTTCCTACTCTGCCGTCTCCCAGCACCTGGCCATCTTGCTCGACGTAGGGCTCGTGCGACGTCGCCAGGAGGGTCGCCAGCGACTGTACAGACTGAACGCGCCTCCCCTGCGAGAGGTCGCTCGCTGGGTCTCGCATTACGAGCCGTTTTGGAGTGAACGGCTCGATCGCCTCGAGGCATTTTTCGACGAGCACGGGAACAGGAAGCGCCGATGAACTTTGTCGATCTTACGCTCTCCCGCACCATCAAAGCGAAACCTGACGACGTCTTCGACGTCTGGCTCGATGCGAAAAGCCCCGGCGGACCATGGTTCGGGTGCGAGCGCGTAATCCTGAATGCGGTCGTGGACGGTCTGTTTTATCATTGCGTGCGGCACGAGGGGCGGGTGTGGGCCCACTACGGTCGCTTCATTCGTCTCGAAAGGCCTCGATCGATCGAGCACACATGGGTCTCGGAAGCGACGCGCGGCGTCGAGTCGGTCGTCACGCTCACTTTCGAACCACGCGGCAACGAGACCGAGGTGACGCTACGCCATTCCAACGTTCCAGACGACGCGATGGGCCGGCAACACGAGCAAGGTTGGAATTTCGTCCTGAGCGCAATAGCAAGTCGATTTCACCCAACCGGGTGAGCCCGCTTGATACCGTTCATTTGGTCGTATGGCGTTGGCTATGAGACTCAACTGGAAGGATGTTTTCAAGTTTCTATCCGGCGCGTTTTTCGTAACCGCCGGCGCGAGCTGGTATCTTGCGTGGTATCGGATCAGTGTTCCTTTTTTGGGATTCACGATGACGCCTGAATTCCTGGGACTGCGCGGCTTCATTCACTTCGCGCTCTTCCTGATTTCCTTCTACTTGGGATTCATAAGGAAGTAACAAAGAGTGTTGACGCAACGTTGGCTCGAATGGCAAACAGCGTCACGTCGAGAGTACGGCATCGCGTTGTTCCCGTTGCGGCGCTCCGCCTTGGCCTGGGAGGCCTGACTTTAGTCGGAGGTGCTCCCGGCGACTCGCAGCGCTGTGATCCGTCGGGGGACTTTCAAAGCTGTTTGCGCATCTGGTGCGAAGTCGTCGCGGAGTCATAGCCGATACGGACGTAGAAGGCGTGCGCATCGTCTCGATCGATCCGTGTATGCAGCGCGATCGAGACAAGCCCGCGCCTCCGTGCCCACGTCTCCGCATGCCGCATCAGGATACGACCCACACCCTTGCCACGATAGGCTTCTTCAACGACGAGCGCCTGCACGACGGCTTCGCATGGCTTTTCCAGCGCGGGTCGTTCAAAAACGTGCAACAGGCCCGCAACGCGCCCGTCCACTTCTGCGACGGCAAGATAATGATCGGCGAACGAGCCGACACGATCCAGGCGATCCGCCAACTCGGCGAGCTCGACCTGGTAACCAAGCTGTCCCAACAAGACGCGGACCGCAGGAAGATCCGACCGACCAGCATGGCGAATAAGCATGGGAGAGCCGCACGGCCCATTCGGAAAGCGACCGAGCCGTATGATACTATGATGGCAGCAAAAGTCGGAAACGGATCAGAAGCTGGCTTCCGCCCGGTGGCTGACCAACGCCCCAGTCTGGTTTCTTCTGCTCGACCTCGGTGCCCGCCAATGGATGGCCATACGACCACGAGCATCCCGGTCCGGGGCTGCAGCATCGCCGTGATGCGAGGCGGCGCCGGGCGCCCGCTGCTCATCCTGCACGGCGCCAACGACGCCGGAAGCTGGCTTCCCTGCATGGCGGAGCTCGCCGCCCGGCACCAGGTGATCGTGCCCGAGCATCCCGGCTACGGGGCATCCGACACGCCGGACTGGCTCGACACCATCCCGGATCTCGCCAATTTCTATCTCGATTTTCTCGGTGAGCTCGATCTCACCGGGGTCGATCTGGTCGGCTTCTGTCTCGGCGGCTGGATCGCGGCCGAGCTTGCGGTGCGCAACACGCGCCGGCTCGCCTCGCTGACGCTGGTCGGCGCCGCCGGCATCCACCTCAAGGGGGCCGCGCAGGTCGACCCGTTCCTGCGCACCGACGAGCAGCGCATCCGAGACCTGTTCCACGATCCCCAGCGCGGCGACGCGATGGTGAAGCGGCTGCGGGAGCTCGAGGACATTGGCCTCAAGAACCAGACCACCACCGCCAGGCTCACCTGGCAGCCGCGCGGCTACGATCCGCAGCTGCAGAAATGGCTGCATCGGATCGACGTGCCGACCCTGCTGGTGTGGGGCGCCAACGACCGCCTGTACCCGCCCGAGTACGCCTTGGCGTATCAGCGTCTGATCCCGGGCGCGAAGGTCACGATCATTCCGGAGTGCGGGCATCTGCCCCACGTCGAGCAGCGGCAGGCCTTCGTCGCCGCGCTCGAAGGGTTCCTCGACGGGATGAGGGTCGCCGCATGAAGTTCTTCAATTTCCACCTGATGCCGTATCGGCACGCCGACCTCGATGCCATCGAGCGGAACGGGTCGGCCTGGGTCACCTATTCGAACCGCCATTACGACCCGAAGAAGGGCGCCGGGCTCTATCACGAATATCTCGATCAGATGGAGCTCGCCGACCGGCTCGGTTTCGACGGCGTCTGCCTGAACGAGCATCATCAGACCGCCTACGGCATGATGCCGATTCCCGCCGTGCTGGCGGGCGCCTTGGCGCGCAGCGTCAAGCGGGCCGAGCTCGCGATCCTCGGGCGCGCCTTGCCGCTTCTCAACAATCCGCTGATGGTCGCCGAAGAATATGCGATGCTCGACAACCTGACGCGCGGCCGGTTCATCGCCGGCTTCGTGCGCGGCATCGGCGCCGAATACCACGCCATGGGGATCAATCCGGCGCACTCCCAGGAGCGCTTTGCCGAGGCGCACGATCTGATCGTGCGCGCCTGGACCGAGCCGGGCCCGTTTCAATTCGTCGGCAAGCACTATCACTTCAATTACGTGAACACCTGGCCGCGGCCCTATCGGAGCCCGCACCCGCCGATCTGGATTCCGTCGCAAGGCTCCGGCAGCACGATCCGCTGGGCGGCGCAGATGCGCTACACCTATGCGCAGACGCTGAGCCCGATCGCGGTGGTGGCGCGCTTTTTCCAGATGTATCGCGACGAGGCCGAGAAGGCCGGCTATCGGGCGTCGCCCGACCAGCTCGCCTGGTCGAACACAATCTATGTGGCCGAGACCGACGAGAAGGCGATGCGCGAGGCGCGGCCGCACCTCGAGGCGCTGGTCAATCGCTTCCTGAAGATGCCGGCCGAGATGCTACTGCCGCCCGGCTACAGCAACATCGAGTCGATGAAGCGCATCCGTGCCGCCAAGATCACCGGCAAGCCGCAGACGCTCGACGACCTGGTCAAGAACGGCGTCGTCATCGTCGGCAGCCCGAACACGGTGCGCGAGAGATTAGCCGAATATCAGGACCTCGCCGGATTCAATACATCGCTGACCAAGACGCAATTCGGCACGCTGCCGGACGACATGGCGCGCGCCAACATGGCGGCGATCGCCGAGGAGATCCTGCCCCACTTCCGCAATCGGCTGCCGCAAGGTTACCGGCAGGCGGCCGCGGAGTGAGGTTGGCTGCGCTAGAGCGGGACATGTCAGGCGGTGCGGCTTGCTCCACCCCCGGGCCTCGCGCCGCTGCGCGATCGCTCGCCCGAGGGCAGGCCTCTCCCCATTGGGGAGAGAGCCTGCCCCGGACTTGATCCGGGGTCGGCCGCGAAGCGGCCGGGTGAGGGGGAAAATGTCTACATTGTCGAGCCTCTTTACCCCCTCACACCGACCCTCTCCCCGCTGGGGAGAGGGAGTCGCGCCGAGCACTCGATTTCGTCTGTGCTTGAACCGGACAGCATTGTCCGCATGTCCGGAGGAAGGACCATGAAGGTTGCACGCCGACAATTCTTGCGCGGGCTGGCCGCCGCTGCTGTCATGGTTTCGCGGGCGGCCTTGGCGCAAGCCTATCCGACCCGCCCGGTGCGTTGGGTCGTCCCGTTTTCGGCCGGCGGGTCCACCGATCTGATTGCGCGCCTGATGGGCCAATGGCTGTCGGAGCGGCTCGGCCAGCCGGTCGTCGTCGAGAACAGGCCCGGCGGCGGCACCAACATCGGCGTCCAGGCGGTCGTCAACGCACCACCCGACGGATACACGCTGCTGCTGGCCGTGGCCACCAACGCGATCAATCCATCGCTCTACAAATCGCTTCCCTTCGACTTTCAGCGCGACATCGCGCCGGTGGCGGGCGTGGCCGAGCTGCCGCTGGTGATGGTGGCGAATCCGGCGGTGCCGGCCAAGACCCTCGCCGAGTTCATCGCCTACGCCAAAGCCAATCCGGGCAAGATCAACATGGCGTCGTTCGGCGCCCGCACCGTCAGCCATCTCACGATCGAGCTGTTCAAGAGCTCGGCTGGCGTGGACGTGTTTCATGTGCCCTACCCCGGCGGCGCACCGCTGATCACCGATCTCATCTCCGGCCGGATGGATGCAGGCGTCGACGCCTTGCCGAATGCACTGCCGCACATCCGGTCGGGCACGGTGCGTGCATTGGCGATCCTGCCGGCCGCGCGGACCCCGGTGCTGCCCGATGTGGCGACCATCGGCGAGACAATTCCCGGGTTCGAAGTCAGCACATGGTCGGGAGTCGGCGTTCCCCGGGGCACGCCGGCCGATATCATCGAGCGGCTCAACCGCGAGATCAACGCAGGGCTGGCCGACCCCGGCATCAGGTCACGCTTCGCCGAGGTGGGCGCCGTGCCGCTACATTTCACCGCGGCGGAATTCAGCGCGCGCATCGCGAGCGACGTCGAAAAGTGGGCCAAGGTGGTCAAGCTCGCCGGCATCAAGCCGGACTGACCCGGGCGACCTAAACCGGCCAAGTCTCCAGCCGAAGGCCGAGTCCCAAAATATCCGCTCGATCGCATCTACGAGCGAATCTACAACTCGCAGCCTTCGCACAAACACAAACGAGTATGACCCGGCGCGAATGACGGCTCTGCGCCGCCGTTCAGGCAAGCGACCACTCAGGCATAGGACTTCCGTTCCATACGGCGCGCAATACCCGGCCTTGCGCGACCGATTGAACTGCGGCCGGCCACAGGGCGACCAGGCATGTTCCTTCCTCGTGGCGCACCGAGGGATAGATGATGCCATTGTGGCCATCGTTGCGGACCAACTCCGCCAATGCATTGCCTGCCGGGTAGCCTATCGCCGGATCAGGATGCAGACACTCGGGTCGTGGGACGAGGCTCCGAAGATCAACGAACGCACCAGCGAAGCTCGCGAACATTTCGGTATAGTCCACCACGGCATTGAAGTCGTTCACCCGCTGCAGTTCTCGCGATAGATGGAAGCTCACTTCGATCTTGGACGTCTCGACATCGAGAGCGGCGTACCACGCCCCCCGACCTGGACCGTTGAATCGATTGAGTTCCCGGGGTCGCCAGTAGGCAAACGCGGCGTTGATGAATACCGCATGGGGCGGGCCCCCCACCAGCTCGCCAAGTGGCAAATTTTCGGCACCTTGCCGCTGCGCCGCCAAGCGCCCGCTGGTGGCGCCCTCAATTTCGGCGAGATCATCCAGGAATGCTCGACCGACGAGCTCGAGCAAAACGGGATCGCGCAATCTCGCGGTAGTAACCAGCCGAACGGTTCTTTCCAACGCGATGCGCGCGACCGGAAAGGGGACGCCGGTCACAGGCCGCCACGCAACGCATCAACGTAGCGCCGCACCTCGAGCATGACCGGGATTCCACCCTCGATCATCGTTTCGAGGGGCGTCCGGTTTCCAAACAGCGGTCCCGAATTGCGCAGCCTGATCCAGCGGTCCGCCATGGCATCGGCGAATAACAGGTGCAATCCTTTGAAAACGCCGATCAAGGCGGACGCTCGGGTAAGCTGATCTTGTGAAAGCGC
>WNGA01006123.1_pt1 | contig 20177 bp, 20 predicted proteins | sample 5400061 | NCBI WGS metagenome assembly WNGA01 (sample SAMN13153366, study PRJNA577476) | soil metagenome | isolation source: 100 cm soil or saprolite under grassland replicate 2 | place: USA:California | collected 2016-06-15
GGTTTCTTTCGACAGCCGGTTTCTATCGTCCAGAATCGGTGTCCGCCTGCGTGAGCAGCGTTGCCCGTCATGCAACTCGATTGTTTACACTCGCCGTCATAACCGGTGCGGAGTCTGTGAACGGGCACTGCCGGAGAGCTTGCTGTTCACCAGCGACGAAGCAGAAAAGGTCAATCTGTTGCTCAGAAATGAGCGCCAACGGCACAAAGCCTGGCTGACGCGGGTTGAGGCTGTCGTCATTGGTGAATAGGCCCGCCACGAGCCGCGGATCGCGCAGAATTCAGCCCGGCCGCCTGCGGATTTGTTCGTTTTCAAACCGTATCTTCAGCCTTCGACTGTGCCGCGTTCCGGCGACCGTTCCTTTTTCCGTTGGACGTTAATGACACCATTGTTTTCCAGAATGGCGAATTGCACTTCCTCGATGCGCGCACAGCCGGCAGCGCGCAGGGCGGCGCTCAATTCATGGCGCGTCAACTTTTCGCGCTCCATCACATCGGTAAATAATCTGCCATTGTGAATCAAAACTTCCGGTCGCCCCTCAACCAAGGCTTCGAGTCTCTTGCTCTTGTAAGTGGCAAGACCGACGAAATAGTTCAACACCACGAGCGCGCCCGCGGAAATCAAACCGGCCAGCACAGAGTTGTCGCCGCCGTTCATCGCGTTCTGCACTGCGTTGCTTAGCACGAGCAGCAATACCAGGTCGAACGGCGCGAGTTGGCCGACCTGCCTCTTCCCGCTCAGACGAAGGAGCACCAGAAGAAATGCGTAGATGATGGCCACACGGAGGATGAGCTCCCACCAGGGAATGGAGAGTTGCCACATGCGGAGAACTTAGCCGATCCAGCAGGCATAACGAGTCGAAAATGGCCGTGCCCACGGCCGAAGTTGTCCCGCTTCCGGTTACTCAGGACACGCCTGAGGTTGTTACTATACGTCCTCGCCCGACGCACGCCTGCCCACGACCAGCCCGCGCTCGCGCGCGATTTGCTCGACCGGTTTTCCCGCCCGAAAGCTTCGCAGCGTTTCGCGCGCGGAATCGCCCAGGTGCGGTTTGGAAGGCGGGTTGTCGGGAGCGCTGAACGAATCGTCGGCAAAAATCTGGCGCGGGTTCGTCTGCAAATGCGCGGCAATTTCCGCCAGGAAACCGGCGCCGAACTCGTGCAATTTCTTTTCACCCACGCCGCTGATCCGCGCGAACTCGCGTTCCTGGATCGGATATTCCCGCGCCATTTGCCGCAGTGATACGTCCGAGAAAATGATGTAAGGCGGCACGGCCTGTTCATCGGCCAGGTGCTTGCGCAATCGCCGCAGCCGCTCGAACAACGCTTCGTCGCAGGCAATCTCGCCGGCGCGATGTTTCCGCGGCTCCGGCGCGGCCACCGGCCTGGTCAACCTGACGATCTGGCGCCGCGACAGGGCCGCCCGGCCCGCCGGCGTCAGTTCGACCACCGTGTAGCGGTCGGTCGATTGCCGCAAATAGCCCAGCCGGATCAGTTCCCGCCCGATGGCCTGCCACTCGGCCCGGGTGTGTTCCTTGCCGATGCCGTAGGTGGAGAGTTGGTCGTGGCGCCATTTGCGGATTTTTTCCGTGTCGGCACCGGCTAGCACCTCGATGGCGTGATTCAGGCCGAGGTCGAACCGGCTCCTTTCCCGGATGCGATAGACGCACGACAGCAATTTTTGCGCGGCAAGCGTGCCGTCGTACCTGTCGCGTGGCGACAGGCAGTTGTCGCAGCCGCCGCAATTGGCCGCGGGAAATTCCTCGCCAAAATAGGCAAGCAACGCGGACCGTCGGCAGGTCGAAATTTCCGCGTAATGGACCGTCTGCTGCAATTGCTGACGGGCGATCTGCTGCTCCTGCGCGCCGCTCTTTTGCTCGATGAACTGCGTCTGCTTGACGACATCGCCGGGGCTGAAGAGCAGCAAACATTCGCTGGGCAACCCGTCGCGCCCGGCCCGCCCGGTCTCCTGGTAGTAACCCTCGACGTTTTTCGGCAGGTCGTAATGAATGACGAAACGGACGTTCGGCTTGTTGATCCCCATGCCGAAGGCGATGGTCGCGCAAATGACCCGCACTTCATCGCGAAGGAAAAGTTCCTGGTTGCGCGCGCGGTCCGCCGACGCCATCCCGGCATGATACGGCGCCGCCTGGACGCCGTCGGCGTTCAACCGGCCGGCAACGCTCTCGGCCGTCTTGCGGCTCTGGCAGTAAACGATCCCGCTGTCCTGCGGGCGGGCGCGAATAAAGGAGAGCGTCTGTTCGTAGGGCCTGGCCTTGGCGGCGACCCGGTAGGTCAGGTTGGGGCGATTGAAACTGGCGACATAACGGCGCGGCTCCCGAAGCTTCAGCAACCGGATGATATCGGCGCGGACCCGTTCCGTGGCCGTGGCGGTGAGCGCCATCATCGGCGTCTGCGGAAACAGGTCGTGCAGCGAGGAGAGTTGCCGGTATTCAGGGCGAAAATCGTGGCCCCATTCGCTGATGCAATGGGCCTCGTCTATGGCCAGCAGGTTGATGTTCCAACGCGGCAGATCCGCCAGAAACCCGGAAAGCATCAGTCGCTCCGGCGCGACGTAAAGCAGGCGATATTCCCCGTGGTGCAGCCCGCTCAGGCGCGCCCGCGACTCCGCCGGCGCGAGCGATGAATTCACGAACGTCGCCGCCACACCGCCGGCCCGCAGCGCGTCCACCTGGTCCTTCATCAAGGCGATGAGCGGCGAGACCACCACCGCCAGGCCGGCCCGCGCCAGCGCCGGCAATTGAAAGCAGAGCGATTTGCCGCCGCCGGTCGGCAGCAGCGCGAAGACATCCCGGCCCGCCAGCGAATCGCGGATGATCTCCTCCTGCAACGGACGGAACGAGGAGAAGCCGAAATACTGCTTCAGCAACGGCAGGAGCGCTGGATCCGCGGGTTTCATATCGGAAAAATCGCGCGTAACATCGCAATCCGAGCACGGAACGGTCCGGCGCCGCCGCGAAACCCGGCGCCGATGCTGCGATGTTCTGCGGACTGCTTCATCGACGTAGTTTGCCGCACGGCATGAAAAATTCCAGAAATCTTCGGCAGGGCGATGAGCCTGTTGCCCAGGGGACTGCCTTACCGATTATTTGAACGTACGTTCAAAATTTACGTCAACTGCGCCTGGCGCAACTCCGACGGTCTCAGCCGCCGCCTGGAACAAGAGGTAGGAAATAACCTACCTGCCGGGGTAGGAAAATACCCTACTTGCCTTCTCAATTGGGCGGTGGGATTTGGATTTATTATGATTATGCGAAAAACGATTCTTGCCGCGGCCATCGGCCAATGTTGCTTTGCCTTGGCCACCCAGGCCGTACATCTGAACATCACCCGCATCGGCGAAGGCACGGTCAATCCGAACGTCGGTGTTTACTCCTATTTTTGGGGGCAGAAAATCACCATCACCGCAACGCCCGCTGACGGGTGGGTGGTGGACCATTGGGAGGGGGACATCACCGGTACAGGCTCCTCGAAGACGCTCTACCTGTTCAGCGACAAGCGCGTCACCGTCGTGTTCCAACCCCAGGTTGCCACACCGGCCAACGCCCTGGTCCGGTATGTGGGCGAATTGGACAACAATTACAGTTGGTCGTTGTACGACTTCGACGTCCACTTCGGATGGAACAAGCACACCATCCGGATGCGCTCCCAACAATGGCGCAGCACCAACGAAGTGGACCGTGTGCTTTGGGAACACGACCTGGGCATCATCGAACCGTGGTTCGCGGACCACCGGTGCCTGCTGCTGGTTAACGGGGGCAGCAACGACAGCGGTCCTCCGCAGGAAGTCGATTCGACGCTCGCGAGCGTGGCCATCCTTTATGGCGTCTCCTACGCGCAGTTGGACGATGTCCCGAACCAACCGTTGTACTTCGCCGATGAAGTGAACAACGCCCGGTCGGAGGACGAGATTCTTGCCTACAGCCTGGACAAGTACCTCCTGACGGGTGATTTCAGGTGGCCTGTTCACGTGGCGATGGTGAAGTCGGTTGTGCGCGCGATGGACACGGTCCAGAAGCGCCTGCCTTACATGAGGGATTTCCTCGTCGCCGGCGGATCGAAACGCGGTTGGACGACCTATCTGACGGCGGCAGTGGATCCGCGTGTGGCCGCGATGGTGCCGGCATCCATCGACATACCGAACTTCGCGGAAAACACCCGGCACCACTTCGAAGCGTACGGCTTCTACAGCCCGGCAGTGCACGACTACGTCGATTTCAATCTGTTCTGCCGCGTGAATACACCCGAAGGCCAGGACCTGTTGCAGATCATCGACCCGTTCTCGTACTTCCCGAAATACACGATGCCGAAACTGCTGCTCAATTCGGCGGGCGACCAGTTTTTCCTGCCGGATTCGAGTCGGTTTTATTACGCCAGCCTGCCGGGTCCGAAATGGCTGCGCTATACTGTGAACACGGACCACTCGCAGATTCAGGATCCGACCGCGCTCACGACCGTGTTGCAGTGGGCGAACAAGACGCTCGACGGCGCTCCGTTGCCGCAGTTCAGTTGGAGCTTCGAACCGGACGGGGCGATCCGCGTGCAAACCTCTACCCCGCCGCACGCGGTCAATTTGTGGCAGGCGCACAATCCAACGGCCCGTGACTTCCGGTTGGAAAGCATCGGCCCGGCCTGGACCGGTTCGCCGTTATCGGACCAGGGTGGAGGCGTGTATGTCGGCTTCGTTCCCCAACCCGCCCAGGGATGGTCTGCATTCCTGGTGGAGCTGGACTTCGGCGAGGGACTCATCCTCTCAACCGAAGTGCGCATCACGCCGGATACGCTCCCGTTCGAGGGTCAGGCCTGTCAGTAACTCCCGGCGAGAACACTTTTCCATTAATTCTCACGGGACGCGGCCTATTTCCTGCCCTTCCCACATCAGTTTGTTGCCCACGATGTCGAGCCAATGCTCCTCACCCGTTGTATCGCGATAGAGACGGATGCGCTGACCCTCGACTCGCCACTTCGCGCGTTCGCGTCCGCCGATCATCAGCTTGCCGTCCGCGCCGAACTCGATGCCGAATCCTTCCCGTTCCCACTTCGTTCCGACGAGCGTGCGCTCGTTTAGTGCGTTCGGGTCGGCGACGGGCTCCGCGAGTCGAGATTCCGCTGGATTGGTTCGCGTCGCATCAAGCCCCGCTGGCAGGGGCGGAATCGAATCGGGCGCGGCGAAGGGTTTGGGCCTCCCGACCGGCGGCGGACGCCTGGACGCGGGTCCGGACGCGACCGGTGACGCATCCCCAAGCGATGATTCCGCCGGACGCGACATGAATCTCCACGTCGCCAGCGCGATCGCCGCGAGCGTGACACAACTGATAAGTTTGAACCGCATGCTCATGTTCCCGCCCGGCCCCTGCATCGAATTCGAATCGAGCGGCCACCGTGCCGATCTGCAGATTCAAGAAACACTGGCCGGCAATTCCCCTGAGGCGCCAGTGGGGTGAATACCCCACCCAACGGTTGAAACGTGGGAGCGACGCCGCAAGTCGGAAATGAACGCCCGTGCTACGCGAGCCGCGCGAATCGTATCGCCCGCCAAGCGCGGGCACTGCAGCGCCGACCCGGGCCGGAGGCGGAGCCACGGACTGCCGCAGGTTCCGCGCGGATTTTTCCTCGCAGACACCCACGGCTGCTCTCGTCGTTCTCGTCGTTTTGGCTGTCGGAAAGTACTTGCGCGGGTGATGGACCGGCGTTAGATAGTCTCCACATCGCTTAAAAAAACCGCTCGAGCCAGGAGCGCTGCCTGTTGCCAGGCCCGGCCGTTGGCTCGAAGTGTTTCCCAAAGAAAGGCGACCATGTCTGACGAAATTGATAGGTGTAATCCCGCCGGGCTTTCGCGGCGCGGCTTTCTCAAAGGGCTCGGCGTCGGGTCGGTCGCGACCGGGCTGCTCGCCCCGGTCAGCCTCAAGGAAGCCCTCGCCAAAGAAGGTGGTGTCGTCGGTCCGGGCGAGGTCCCCGTCACGCTGAAGATCAACGGACAGGACCGCAAACTGAACGTCGAACCACGCGTCACCCTGCTCGACGCGCTGCGAAATCGACTCGACCTCACCGGATGCAAGAAAGTGTGCGACCGCGGCACGTGCGGCGCCTGCACGGTGCTGGCAGACGGCCATCCGGTCTATTCCTGCTCGCTGCTGGCGGTCGAGGCCGAAGGACGCGCAATCACCACCATCGAAGGGTTGGGCACACCGGAACGAATGAACGAGGTGCAAAAGGCCTTCGTGAAACACGACGCCCAACAGTGCGGTTTTTGCACGCCGGGCTTCGTGGTGGCCTGCACTGCCTTTGTTCGAAAGCATCCCAACGCCACGCTCGAGCAGGTGCGCGCCGGTCTGGGCGGCAATCTCTGTCGCTGCGGCACCTATGCCGGCATGATGCTCGCCGTGGTGGACGCCGCCAGGAAAGGAGGGGCGTGATATGGCTAAAGTAGATTGGCCCGCCGCGGATAAGCGGACGCTCATCGGCAAACGCATCGACCGCATTGACGGCCCCCTGAAGGCGACGGGTGCGGCGAAATATTCCTACGATATCAACCGGCCCGGCATGCTCTGGGCCCGGGTCGTGACGTCGCCTTACGCCCACGCCGAGATTTCCGGCATCGACACCAGCGCGGCGGAAGCGTTGCCCGGCGTCAAGGGAGTCTGGCGCGACACCGAAAAGGAAGTGCGCTACGCGGGCGAGATTGTCGCGGCGGTCGCGGCGGTGACCGAGGAAATCGCCCAGGAAGCCGCGCGCCTGGTCAAGGTTCAATACAAACCGCTCGAACATCAGGTCGTCGATACCGATCCGGCATTGTCCAAGGACAAAGAATCGAAGAAAGACGCCGGCAACGTGGACGACGCCTTCGCCAAAGCCGACAAGGTCGTCGAAGGCGATTATGGAATTCCGGTCATCGCTCATTGCTGCCTCGAATCGCACGGCCAGGTGACCGAAGTGCGCGAGGGCGAATTGTATGTCTGGCCCTCGACGCAGAACGTTTCGCGCTACAGCGATCGTCTGGGCGAAGCCGTCGGCATTGACCAGAACAAAATTCACGTCGAATGCCAGTTCATGGGCGGCGGCTTCGGCTCGAAATTCAATTTCGACAAATGGGGATCTATCGGCGGGCTGCTGTCGAAGCAGACCGGCAAACCCGTCAAACTCCTGCTGGAGCGCGATATCGAGTTGATGACGGCGGGCAATCGGCCCTCGGCCTTCGCGAAAATCAAGGTGGGCGCCCAAAAGGACGGCACGATCACCGCCCTGGAAGCGAATATCTGGGGAACGGGCGGCAACGGCGGTTACCAGCCGCCGCCGGTGCCCTACGTCTTCACGAAGATTCCCAACACGCGGCTCACCGCAAAAGGCATCCGCACCAACCGCGGTGGTCAACGCGCCTGGCGCGCGCCCAGCCATCCGCAAGGCTGCTTCCTGACGATGTCGGCGTTGGCCGACACCGCAGCCGCTCTCAAAATGGATGAATTGGAGTTTTTCCTGCACAACCTCAGCCTCACCGAGCGCAAGGAATTCGACGCCCCAAAGGTCTATGCCGAAGAACTCAACAAGGCGGCCGAGTTGATCGACTACAAAAAGAAGGCGCACCCGCGCGGCGATCCCGCGCCCGGCCCGATCAAACGCGGCCTGGGCCTCTCGATCCATACCTGGGGCGGCCGGGGGCACGCCTCCGAATGCGATGTGACCATCAATCCCGACGGCTCGGTCGAAACCAGGATCGGTTCGCAGGACCTGGGCAGCGGCACCCGCACCGTCATCGACATCGTCGTCGCAGAGACGCTCGGACTGCCACCCGAAGCGGTCAAAGTCCAGATTGGCAAGAGCGAATATCCCGCTTCCGGCGGTTCGGGTGGCAGCACGACGGTCGGCGGCGTTTCGGTGTCGTCGCGGTTCGCAGCCACGGCGGCGCTCAATGCGCTTTTTGAAGCGGTCGCGCCCAAACTCGGCACCACCGCCGATACTCTCGAATCCGTCGGCGGCCAGATTCGCCAGAGCGACAAGCCGGAAAACAAAATATCGTGGAAGGAGGCCTGCGCGTTGCTCGGCGTCAATCCCATCACCAAACGCGGGACGAACAATCCGGGCGAAAGCCAGAAGGTGCACCTGATTGACGACGGTGTGGGCGGCGCGCAGATCGCCGACGTTTCCGTGGACATTGAAACCGGAATCGTCACCGTCAATGAGATGGTCGCCGTGCAGGATTGCGGCCTCATCATCGACCTTAAAACCGCCGAAAGCCAGGTGTACGGCGCGCTCATCATGGGCATCACTTACGCGCTCTTCGAAGAAGCGGTCTATGACGCCAGGACCGGCCGGATGCTCAATGCGGACATGGAATTTTACCGGCTCGCGGGCATTCAGGATGTCGGCCAACTCAAGGTCCACATGATGACCGGCGCGGGTTACGATGAGCGCGGCGTTATTGGACTGGGCGAGCCGCCCGTAATTTCGCCCGGCGCCGCCATCGCCAATGCTGTCGCCAACGCCATCGGGGTGCGCGTGCCGCATCTGCCGTTGACGCCCGACCGGGTGATTGCGGTGCTGCAGAAGGGAGGCAAACTCGCATGAAATCATTCGAATACGCAGCCCCCAAGACGTTGAAAGAAGCCGCCGCCCTCCTGGGCGGGAAGTGGGGAGATACCGAAATCCTCGCCGGCGGCACGGACCTGGTCACCTCGCTCAAACAACACATCACCGAGCCCAAACGCGTCGTCAGCCTGCGAAACATTTCCGAGCTCAAAGGCATCGAAATCGAAGCCAAAGGCGTGCGCATCGGGGCCATGACCACCCTGGGCGAACTGGCCGAGAACAAAGATGTTAAAGAACAGTTCCCGTCTCTGGTTGCTGCCGCCAACGGCGTCGGCAGCCCGCAGTTCCTGTCGGTCGGCACCGTGGGCGGCGACCTTTGCCAGCGGCCGCGTTGCTGGTATTTCCGCAACGGCTTTGGCCTGTTCGCCACGCACGACGGCGCCGCGCTGGCGCGGGAAGGCGATAACCGTTATCACGCCATTTTTGGCAACGACGGACGCGCGCTGTTTGTCAGCCCGTCCAGTTTGGGGCCGGCGCTCGTGGCACTGGATGCCACCCTTGCCGTTACCGGGCCAAAAGGAAAAACGCGAAAGATCGCCGCGGAAAAGTTTTTCCAAACGCCGAAAAACGACAACGAACGCGAGACGGCGCTCAAGCCGGACGAAATCCTCACGGACATTTTCATTCCCCTCAAAGGACTGAGAAATGCGACTTACGAGGTGCGGCACCGTCGCGGGCTGGATTGGCCGTACGTCACCGCGACGGTCGCGTTCCAGCTTAAAACCGGCGCCGCTTCCGACGCGCGCATTGTGCTCGGTCACGTCGCGCCCGTGCCATGGCATTCGAGCGGCGCGGGCAAGGCGTTGAACGGCGCCAAGGTGGACGCGGCCGCGGCCGCTAAATGCGGCGAGGCGGCCGTCCAGGGCGCAAAACCCCTCAGCCAAAACGGCTACAAGGTCCAACTCGTGAAGACCGCCGTCAAACGCGCCGTCCTCGCGGCGGCGGCCGTGTAATCCGGTCCGACAAAAAACAGCAAAGTTTTGGATTATGAATGCAACCGAAACCCATTCTCCCAAGATAAAGAGTTCGTGCCGTAATTTGCGCTCCAAGGAAATGTACTACAACGGAAACCAGGAGGACCCCTATGCCAGCGGCATTTACTGGTGTTCCCGGACCCAGGAGAACTTTGGCCCCGACGGCGAGACGGTCGGCAAAACCGAATGTTGCGCGGGACGGTGCTGTTATGTAGGTTAAGGTCAAATTTGAAAGTCGGAATCTACGAGAAAGGACAGTTATGAAATTGAAAGCGAGCATTGCGGTTCTCCTGCTGGCGGCGAGCGCGCTGTCGGGGAAAGAATCCCCGGGCACCATTTCCGGCGATTACCTGGAAGTGCGTTCGTGCGACGTCTATACCGGCCCCTGTTTCGCCAACGCGGAGATGGGCCTCAGCGGCAAGGAAGGCATGCTGGTTTGGTCGGTCCGCGAAGGGACGTGGAACGGTGTCAGGCTGGATGGTTTGAACGTCATCGCGGTGGTCTGCACCGACGGCACGCTGGGCGATCTGCGCTATCAACCGCGCAGCGGCAAAGCGGTGCTGGTCGTGGACCTGATGGCCACGCCCAGGCAGCGCGAAGCGCTGATCGACCTCGCCCGCTCGTCGGCCCGCGGCCTCATCAAAGACGTTGCGGCAGTAAAAACCGCGCCGATGGAAGTGGCCATTGGCAATTGCAGCAAGAAAGGCTGCGCCTCGGTCAAGGCCGGCAAGCTGGTGGAAATCTCGACCCGTTGCCTCGGCGGCAAAGACCATCTTTGTGGCAATGAGGAAACGTTCTATCCGCCCTTGACCGACGTGAGCGACGCCTATCCGGTGTTCACCGAATCGGCCTCGTTTGAAGGCGGTGGACTGAACCTCACCTGGGAAATGGTGGAGAAACGGAGCGCGTTCATCGGCCGTTTCGCGCACTGAAGAAATTTTCCGCGCGGGCCGGAAGCCTTGTGTTTCCGGCCTTTTTTATCTGCTGCGCCCGCGTGAATGCCCGGCGGAGAATCGCGGTCAAAGATTATCGCATGAAAAATCCTTGGTTGCTCCTGGCGATCGCGCTCTGGGTCCGGCTCGCGAACAACTCAAACGCGGCCGATTTTTCCCTCAAACTGGCCGACAAGGAGCCCCCGAAACAAATCAGTGAAGCGATCCGAAAAATGCTTCCGGCGAAGGCCGTGCAACTGCTCGGTGGCGACGCGCCCGTGTTCGAGTTCTGGTTCTGCTCGGAGATTCCCCTCAAATCAAAGCCGTCCGCGGCGGACAAGGCCTTGGATGCCCTCCAGGACACCACGCTGCTGGGTGCCGTCGCGGTCGGAAACGGTCGCCGCGACTACAAAGACAACCAGATTAGCCCGGGCGTTTATACGATGCGGTTTGGTCTGCAGCCGCAGGACGGCGACCACCTTGGCAGCGCGGAATACAACTACTTCGCAGTGCTGATTCCCGCCGCCAGTGACACCCAGCCCAACGGATTCGCCACCGCCAAGGCCATGGCCAAAGCCAGCGGTAAGGACACCGCCTCCAATCATCCCGTCGTTCTCAGCCTGCGTCCAACCTCGGCGGCCGGCGACGCGCCGACACTCAACGAACCGGCCGCCGAGCACAAGAGTGTGCGCCTGAAACTGCCCGCCAAAGCCGCTGACGAAAAGGTCAGCATCGTGTTCGAACTGGTTTACCAGGGGCACGGGCACATCCAGTAGCACCGGTTTCGACCGGAACGAATCGAGGGGATCACTTCAGAGGTATCTCGACCAGTTTGACCGGCCCCTGGCAACACATGCACGGCCCCGGCGACAAGGTCTTGATGGCGCAAATGTCGCAGTAATAGTAGAGATCGCAAACGACCCCATTGCGGATCGATTTCATGCCGGTCATCTCAAAGATCTGCGTCTTGGGGAGAATGTGCCCGGCGAGGATGAGTTCCTTCTCGCGCACTTGCGGGTCCACGAACAACGTTTCGGACAATTTCGTGCGCAGCAACGTGTAAAAAGTGCCGTCCTTCGTTTTGAAACCGTAGATGTGTTCGTGCTTCGTGGGCAGATCGGTGTGATACAGCTCCTGCATGGCTTCAGGCAGGCAAACAACGCGCCCGCCCACTTCCACTGTCTCGTTGGTGACGGCGCGGGTCGAAGGCGAATTCAGGTCCTGGTCCGCGGCGCTCGAAGCCGGAACAAGGCAGGCGAACGCGAGGACGAGGGAACAGGATGTCGGACCAATTCGCACGTTCTTAACTTTCAGACTGACTGCCGAAAGCCCGTTGCCAATGCTTCAAATTCGAAAGGGCCGATGCTCTCACCGGGCCGCGGCATTTCGGCGAATTGACGGCCGCGCGCCCTGCCCAAATTCCTTATGGCATTGGGATTCAACTGCCGATGCTGTCGCGCTGTTTAAAAAGATTCGCAAAGCCTTTTCGTAATCCGCGGGCGTGTCCAGGTCAAGGTCGAGTGCCGCATCATCCGATGGGCACAGCGCCACGTCAAACGCCGCGTTCTGGAGAAATTGTTTGAGGTTGGCCCGGGAAGAATCCGCCACGCGGCCAAAAACTGCCGCCGGCACGATGACCGGATGCCTGGCGCGCCCGTTTCGGGCGGGCTGACAAACCTGCTGCGGATGGGCAGCAGCGCACTCAAGTAAAGCGCGCAGCGTCTGCTCGCGCAAATGGGGTTGATCGCCGAGAACAATCGCCCAGTGCGTCAGCTCGCGATTCCATCCCCGCCAGCGCGCAGCGCACTGGATGGAGCTGAACATGCCGCGCTCGGCCGTTGGATTCGCGATTCGGTGGACCGCAACGAACGCGAGGCGGTCCAGTTCGGCGTCGAGCGCGTCGTCGCCCTCGGCATGAACGACTGTAATCTGCCTCGCCTGCAACACCTGCCATTGGCCGATCAAATGCCCAAGCACAGACGTTTCACCCCACGGCAGAAGCAGTTTTGGTCGGCCCATGCGCGACGATGCGCCCGCCGCGAGGATTACGACGCCGCAAACGAGGTTGGCTGCTTCACGCCCGACGCGTGACCGATCAGGAGTCATCAATCGGCAGTCTAACCCGGAACTCGCGAAAAGGAAGCAATGAGAATCCCGAATCTCCAGCCCGGCGCGCTGCGCAGCCGAAAGCAGAAGCCGGTCATCAAACGAGCGGGCAGATGACGAGTCGCCGGCCGCAGGCAGACGGGCGGCATTTATTTGTTCGTGGCTGTTTTCAACTCCTCCGCCACAAACGCCGAGCAGCCATCCAGCGCGACGCCGCGCGACCGGAGATGCAAAAGAAGCGCAAGGCCGGTTCGGTCCACGAACGACACTTCAGCCAGGTTCAGTTTCACCGCACGGCTTTCGCCCAGGAGGCATTCGCAAGCCCGGGAGACTTCCGCGACCCAGGGCCCGACGATCCGACCTTCGAGCCAAAGAGTCACGACGCGATTGCCTGATGCGACTTCGGAGATTTTCAGCATACGCGCCCTCTTCAGTGTCGCTGGGCGGCGGTGTCTCCATTCCGCCATCCGGCGAGCTGTTCGCGGAGTTGCTTGCGGGCGCGGTGGAGCATCACCCAGAGGTTGCTCTCCGAAATGTTCAGTCTCGCGCAAACTTCGCGGTTGGGTCGGTCTTCGATTTCGTAAAGTTGAAACACCTGCGCGATGCGGGGCGGCAGTCGGCCCAGGGCCGTTTCCAGGTCGGCGCGAAACTCGTCCAGTTCCATCCGGCGGCTGGGCGAGTGGCACTCCGCGGCCACGTCATGCACCCAGAGCACCGACTCGTCCCACCCATCCTGATCTCCGCGCGTCGAGAGGGTGTTTACGCTCCGGGCGCGTTCGCGGCAGGTTCGGCGCAGGTGATCGTAGATCTTGTGACGGAGAATGCCCACCAACCAGGTCCGTTCCGAACACCGCCCCGCGAAACGATCGCGGGACTTGAGCGCCGCCAGAAAAGTCTCCTGCACCAGGTCCTCCGCCACTCCGGCGTCGCGCACCTGGCCGATCGCGAAGTTGAACAGATAGTCTCCGTGGGCCTCCACCCCGTCACCCGAAGGGGTCGATTCGACGTTCGAATCCGCAGTTGGGTTCGCGATGGCGTTCATAGTGACCGCCTCTAACGCAACCGCCATGCCACGGAATGCCACAGCCGAAAAACCTGCTTTTTTCCCACAAAAACGGCTCTTTTGGGCTGGCGCTCCCGCCGGAGCGCCACCTGCGGACTTTCGTGGCCACGATGATTCGCGGAAGGCCACGACGCGTCGCGGGCGCGACCTGTCTGGATTGGACCCGTTCAAGCCGTGACTCTCGAAAAACCTCCCGAGCCCCGACTCCGGCACCGAACCGCGGCGCGATGCGCATCCTCGACCTCTGTCTGTTTGTAAGGAACTTCCCCTCCGCCCGACCAAATCTCTGCGGCAAGAGATGCCTATGAAGATGAAGAGCGCTCGCAAATCGGACCCCGATGAAGGCCTATCGCCTGCTCCTGACGTCCACCCTTGCGGTCGGCGGCTGTCCGCTGTCGATGGCCTCGACGCCACGGGATTTTGCTGGTTCAAGCCGCGTTGGCTCTGGTATTGCCATACGGTACACGCGGTTTGATTCGCCGTAGTCATGAAACTTAGCCGCACCGCTTTTAGATGAAATGGAGCCTCTGTCTGGTCGGACTGGCCGTGGCGGTATTCATTGCCGGCTGTGAGCGTTCTCGCGTCACTGAAGGCCCCGCCACGGCAGCCCTGCTCGACAGGTCCACAAATATGAACATCGAAAAAATCACGAAGTCGGACGCCGAATGGCAGAAACTCCTCACGCCGGAGCAGTATCGCGTCACGCGCAAACAAGGCACCGAACGCGCGTTCACCGGCCCATACTGGAACAACCACGAACCGGGGGTGTATCGGTGCATCGCCTGCGACCTGGAACTTTTCGGTTCCGACGCCAAGTTCGATTCCGGCACGGGTTGGCCGAGCTTTTATCAGCCCATTGCCGAAAACCACGTCGGCACCGAAGCCGACAACACGTTGTTCACGCGCCGCACCGAAGTTCACTGCGCGCGCTGCGACGCGCACCTCGGCCACGTGTTTGAGGACGGCCCAAAACCCACCGGCCTTCGCTATTGCATCAATTCCGTGGCGCTGAAGTTTGAGAAGAAATGAGGCGAAGCGCCTCATCCGCCGGTGTAAGGAGTTGACGAGTCGAACGACTCACCGGTGTATGCGCAATTTTATCGAGTCGGCCACGCCGGCGTCAGCGCGTCAGTCCAGGCGCGGTCACTTCCAAGCCGCCAAACGTCGGCGTCAACCGGGCAAAGAAATCGGCAAACCTGCCGTTGAGATGAACGCGGCCTCGACGGCCATGCGGCAGGCATTCGCAAGAGGCATTGAGTTTTCCCCGCTAAACGACTGAGTCGGCAAACGGTGCCATGAAAATCAGCCGCTAAGCTCCGCCAAGCCATGAAACCGATTCGCCATTTGCCTCGACTTGACGATTTCAAACCGTACGTGCCAACGGCGGAGCCATTGTCCCCTGCCCGCTGCCAACGCTTCGAACCGGCGGAAACTCTGTCCAGGAGACAACTGATGGTGAGTTGGACCTGCCGGGCCATCGCCGCGGCGATCATGCTGGAAACGTTGTTCTTCAAATTCACCGGTGCGCCCGAGTCCATTTACATCTTCACGAAAATGTCGATGGAACCGTGGTGGCGTTACGGTCAGGGCGTCTGGGAATTGATCGCGTCGGTCCTTCTGCTGATGCCGCGGACAGTTTGGGCGGGCGGTCTGCTGACGCTGGCGGCCATCGGCGCGGCGATCGTCAGCCATCTGACGGTGCTCGGTATCGAAATCCAGGGAGACCACGGTCTGTTGTTCGGCATGGCGGTCAGCACGTTTATCTGTGCTTTCATCGTGACCTGGCTGCATCAAAGCGCGATTCCGTCCATCACGCGTCTCGATGATTGAGCATTCCACTCCGCTGCCGGTCCGCTTTGTCGAGAATGAATCGGACGGGAACTCAAACTCCGTCCTCCTTTTGAGGTCAATTGGGACCGGCGGCCTTGCCGAATCAACCGAACAAACTTTCCGGCCCGTCCGCGCAACTCAAATAGCGGCCTCCTTCGTAAACGTTTTCGAGCCTGCGGTTGGTCCAGCGACGCAGCCGATACAACGTGGCGAAGGTGAAGTCCGGCGCCGCCCCGCCCTGGCCGCCCACCAGTTCCGCCCCGCGGCGCACGTTGTCAATCATCCAGGCCGGAAGCGAAAGGTGATAGGGATTGCGCCGCACTTCGCCGACGTGAAACGTCAGTGCCGTGATGAGATCGGCCAGTTGCTCCGGGTTCAGTTCAACCATCAGGTTCGGCGACGGATTCTGTCCCCAGAACTCTGTTTCGGCCGCGTGGCAACTGAAGTCCGCCGGCAGGCTCTTGAGCGCGTCCATCACCAGGAAATGCGTGCCGACATGCGTGCTGTTCCAGTCGAGGTCGTGCGGGAAAAGCACGGCGCGCGGCTGGTGTTCCGCCAGAATATCCGCGATCACCTTGACCGACTGCGCCCAATGCGCCGGTTCCTGCGTGCGCGTTTTCGGGTTGATTTCTTCCAGCCCACCGGGCGCGGTTTGCACCAGTCCGAAGCCGATACACTCGCAGCAGTTCTTCAACTCCTGGAACCGTTCCTTTTGCCGCTCCTTCTTGCTCCCTTGCGTGACGGCGACGTTGATGACGTTCCACTTCGCCTCGCGCAACAGGCGCAAAGCGAGCCCGCCGATGATGACTTCATCGTCCGGATGCGGGGAAAAAATCAGGACGTTTGGCGCGTCCGGCGCGATTGGCCTCCGCGGCAGAGGCGGCGAATTTCCGAGCGGATAGGATTTCCCTTCTTTGGCGAGTCGGGAGTATTCGGAGACGAGATTGTGGTAAGGATTCATTGTCGCTGGGAACCTCCGGCTCTTCCCGAGGAATCGCGCAGTTCGACCATTTCGGGAATGGTCCGAGGCGCTGTGTCGAACGGCAACCTGATTCCCCTCACCCTGACCCTCTCCCGCGGAGAGAGGGAACAGTCGGCGGCAGGTTCGGTTGTTCGGGAGGTTCGTCGGGCAGATACCGCGCTGGGTTTTGCTGACAGACTGTGGGGGGATTCTCCCTCTCCCCAGGGGAGAGTAGCTCTGTTAGGTATGCACACACAAGCATACGGGCTTCGCGCAGCCATATTTCGAGCAATCGTAGGCGATACAAGTCACTTCCGACAACCTTGAAATCGCTCGGCGATTACATCCGAGCCAAGCGCTTCGAAAAGTGAACGGGTCATGAACGTGAACGTGAACGGGTCAGTCCTCACTTTTGACACTGTTTGCGGGCAACGGCGCAGCGAACATGGTGTCGGGTCGGGACAACGAAATGCGCTTACTACCTTGGCGGTCTGGTGAACACGGATGATTCCAAAAAAATTCGTAACACCTAATGCGTGACCACTTTCTTGCACCTCCAGTAGTAGGAGAAATTCAAAATTTTATCGTGCTGCAACATGTCTTCGGCGGACTTTACCTCCAAAGCTTCCCGATCGAGCGTCGCATTAGCCGGGATATCGATACCCTTTAACAAAAGCAGTGCGATAGCCTCTCCGGAATTCCGCTTGTGCGACCCGACAGCAACGGCCTGGAGCACATCAAGCGTTCCTCGCCTAATCGGCGCTCAGATCAACAGGAATTCCGGCCTCTGAGAGCCTCCAAACCATCGGCTCAGGAGTTTCTTCTGTTGATGAACCAGCCATTCCTCAATCACTTCCTGCACCGGAAAACGGGTCAGTTCTTGATATTGACAACTCATTCCCCTTTCGCTTTCCGCCGTCGATACAGCAGGTGATTAACATAACCCGGCGCTCCCATCTGCAATCGCTGCGCGATCCACTTGAACGTCACCGCAGTCTCCGCTCGCAATCGCACCGCCATCGTCACCTTGTGCGCGTCCCCCTTGGCGCGTCGTTCCAATTCCTCCTCCCTCCAACGCCGCCGTTTCAATTCCTCCGCCACAATCCCTTCGGCGTGCGCTTCCACCGTCTCCTGCCGCTCCGACCCGTAATGCTCGGCCCCCTCGTCATCCCGAAAAATCGGTTCGCGTCGGTCCCCACGATTCATGACGTGATACACCGCTGCGGGGTATTCCACTCTGAGTTTGGGCGCCATCGGCGCCAGACTGCTCTCGCCACTCACATATGTCAATATCAAGAACTGACCCGTTTACGTGCGGAGAGCATCAGGCCAGTCGCCGTCCACACGCCAGTGGTTGGATCGTAAACTTCCGTGTTCGACAAAGAGGTGAACTGCGCGGCGTCGGGCGCCCCGCCGGCAACGAGCACCTTCCCATTGAACAGCAGGGTTGCCGTGTGGAATTCCCGGGCGCTGGCCATCGCGCCGGTTACCGTCCAAGTTCCAGTGGCGGGATCGTACAACTCGGCGGTGGCAACTGCGGACGCGGTATTGCGGTTATGTCCCCCGACGACGAGCACCTTTCCATTGAGCAGCAAGGTGGCTGTGTGATTCCCGCGTGCGGTGGCCATCGCGCCGGTTGCCGGCCACGTCCCGGTGGCCGGATTGTAAAGCTCGCAGGTGGCGGTGGAGCCGGCGGAGCTGACATGGCCACCTGTGACCAGCACTTTCCCATTGGACAGCAAGGTCGCCGTCTGCGTGGTCCGCCCAGTGGTCAACGCACCGGTCGCCGTCCACGTCCCGGTCGCGGGATTATACAACTCGGAGGTGGTCAGACGCACCGAGCCGTTAAAGCCTCCCACGACGAGCACGTTTCCACCGGGCAGCAACGTCGCCGAGTGCCCGGCACGGTTGCCGATCAGCGTGCCGGTGGCGCTGAAGGATGCTGCGTTGGAGTGTTGCGTAACGGATAAGTTGAGCGACAGCGCCACGGCGAGGAACAACAGTTTCTTACAAAAGGATGTTTTCATATTTCTCTGATTTTCATGAGTTGATTCAATTGTGAATTCGTCGAGCAATTGCGGACGCGCCTACGGCGAGCGGAGGCGATAGAAACGCGCGGGATAATTCGTCCACTGAGGATCGCTGAAATAGGACGAGCCGCCGGTCAGGATGTTGGTTCCGACCGGAATCCAGGCGGGATTTGCCAGGTTCGTGGCGGCTTCCACCACAACGACCATGTTGTTGGCCCAGGTGATGGTGAACCCAAAACGATTCGTCCGCACGCCGAAGCTGGCATCGCCGGTTTTCACCAGCGGCTTCCACAGCACGGCCGGACGACCGGCGAACGTCGTCCCCCAGCCTGTGGTTCCCGGCAGGTAATAGACGGTCACATTGTTGGCACGGAAGAACACACTTCCACCATCGGTGGGGGCGTTACCTTGAAAATAGACTCCCGTCAGGATGGTGCAGTCGGAGAACGCAGCGCCCCCGATGCGGGTGACGCTGTTGGGGATCGTGACGCTGGTGAGGCTGGTGCAGTAAGCGAACGCATAGTCCCCGATGTTGGTGACGCTATTCCCGAACGTGACGCTGGTCAGGCTGCCGCAGCCATAGAACGTCCAGTCCGCGATGCTGGTCACGCTGTTGGGGATCGTGATGCTGGTCAGGCTGTAGCACGATGTGAACGCCCCGTCGATGCTGGTCACGCTGATGGGGATCGTGACGCTGGTGAGGCTGGTGCAGTGAGGGAACGCACTACGGAGGGAGGTGACGCTGTTGCCGATCGTGACACTGGTCAAGCTGATGCAGTCTGCGAATGCATAGACCCCGAGGAAGGTGACGCTGTTGGGGATCGTGACGTTGGTCAGGCTGCTGCAGGAATCGAACGCATAATCCCCGATGCCGGTGACGCTGTTGCCGATTGTGACGTTGGTCAGGCCGGAGCAGTAATAGAAGGCAAGGTCCCCGATGCTGGTGACGCTGTTTGGAATCGTGACGCTGGTCAGGTTGCGGCAGGAATAGAACGCATAGCCCCCGATGCTGGTGACGCTGTTGGGGATTGTGATGCTGGTCAGGCTCGGGTTGTCAATGAACGCAGAGTCCCCGATGCGAGTGACCGGCAGGCCATTGATCGTGCCTGGAATGGCCACCGCACCGTCCGAACCGGTGTATGCGGTGATGGTGATCGCGCCGGCATTGGTCGTGAAACAGAATTGGGCTACCTGCGCAGCGGACAACTCCGCGCTCGAAAGCCAGGCCGGGCCACTGACGTCATATCCGCCCGCGAACAGTACTTTCCCGCTGGGCAGCAAGGTGGCCACGTGCGTGGACCGCGCGACGTTGAGAGAACCGCTGGCATTCCACGTTCCGGTGGCCGGGTTGTAAAGTTCCGCGCTGGAAAGAGCGACAGTGGTGGGAGCATTGATGTTGTTGTAATTTCCTCCTGCGGCCAGCACTTTTCCATCGGGCAGCAAGGTGGCGGTGTGAATTGCGCGGGCGGTCCCCAGCGAACCGGTCGTCGTCCACAGACCGGTGGCCGAATTGTAGATCTCCACGCCGGAAATAAAGCCGAGGTGATAGCCTCCAGCGACGAGCACCCGTCCGTCGGGCAGCAAGGTCGCGGTGTGGGCCTGCCGCCTGGAGACCATTGAGCCAATCGCTGTCCAGGTGCCAGCGCCTGGATCGTACACCTCCGCGCTCGAAAGCGAC
>WNGA01010069.1_pt1 | contig 20175 bp, 16 predicted proteins | sample 5400061 | NCBI WGS metagenome assembly WNGA01 (sample SAMN13153366, study PRJNA577476) | soil metagenome | isolation source: 100 cm soil or saprolite under grassland replicate 2 | place: USA:California | collected 2016-06-15
CTCACGGAGGCGCTGGAGCTGTTTTTCGAGGCCGCTAGCCCTTCTGAGATCCGAGAGAGGATGCATCCCGAGGTCTACGTGACGCGCCTCGAGGTCGTGGTTGGCTAGGCTTCGAGTCCTTTCCGGACGAGAGGTCTGCCAGATTCTCGCCCAGCACGACTCTAGCGAGATTCGCCGACGTGGAAGTCACATTGCTATGCAGCAGCGGACGGCCGATTCCACTGTCACGGTGCCTGTGCCCGACCACCGCGAGCTTCGGATCGGTACCCTGCAGTCGATCATTCGGCAATCGGGCCTTCCCCGGGCACTCTTCGAAGTCGGCGGCGAATGACGCGTGAGGGGGGATTGCTCACGCCGCGGCCATCTCCTCCCCGCGTCTGACCGCCTCCTCGATCGCGCCTTGCATGTAGAAAGCTTGCTCCGGCAGCCCATCGTGTTTGCCGTCCAGGATCTCGCGGAAGCCCCGCACGGTGTCGGGGATCCGCACGTACTTGCCGGGCGTGCCGGTAAACGCTTCGGCCACGAACATCGGCTGCGAGAGGAAGCGCTGGATCCGGCGCGCACGACCCACCGTCAGCCTGTCCTCTTCGGACAGCTCGTCGATCCCCAGGATCGCGATGATGTCCTGCAGGTCCTTGTAGCGCTGCAGCACGCGCTGGACCTCACGGGCCACGTTGTAGTGCTCCTCCCCCACTACCCGCGGGTCCAGGATCCGCGAGGTCGAGGAGAGCGGGTCGATGGCCGGGTACAGGCCCTGCTCGGCGATCGACCGCTCCAGGATGATGGTCGAGTCGAGGTGGGCGAAGACCGAGGCCGGGGCCGGGTCGGTGATGTCGTCGGCCGGCACGTAGATGGCCTGGAGCGAGGTGATCGAGCCCTTCTTGGTGGAGGTGATCCGCTCCTGGAGCTGGCCCACCTCAGTGGCCAGGGTCGGCTGGTAGCCCACAGCCGAGGGCATCCGGCCCAGCAGCGCCGAGACCTCGGACCCGGCCTGCGTGAAGCGGAAGATGTTATCGATGAACAGGAGCACGTCCTGGCCCTCGTCGCGGAAGAATTCGGCCATCGTCACCCCAGTCAGGCCGACCCGCTGGCGAGCGCCCGGCGGCTCGTTCATCTGGCCGAAGACCATTGTGGTCTTGTCCATGACACCGGCCTCTTTCATCTCGATCCAGAGGTCGTTGCCCTCGCGTGAGCGCTCGCCCACCCCGGCGAACACCGAGCGGCCGCCGTGCTGTTTGGCGACGTTGTTGATCAGCTCCATGATGATGACCGTCTTGCCTACCCCGGCCCCGCCGAAGGTGCCGATCTTGCCACCCTTGCGGAACGGGGCCACGAGATCGATCACCTTGATCCCCGTCTCGAAGATCTCCGGGCTCGTCCGCTGCTCCTCGAGCGACGGAGCCGGGCGGTGGATCGGGTACAGCGTGTCAGCCTCGACCGGCCCGAGCTGGTCGATCGGCTGCCCGAGCACGTTGAAGATCCGGCCGAGCGTGGGTGGCCCGACGGGCACGCTGATCGGCCCGCCGGTGTCGATCGCTTCCATCCCGCGCCTGATGCCGTCGGTGCTCCCCATGGCCACGCAGCGGACCCAGTTGTTCCCAAGATGCTGCTGGACCTCGACGACCAGCCTGTCCGCGCCATCCTTGGAGCCGTCTCCGTCGCCTGTCGCCTGGTCGCGTGGGATCTCGACGGCGTTGTAGATGTCGGGCAGCTGCTCGGGCGGAAACTCGACGTCCACCACCGGCCCGATGATCTGGGTCACTTTTCCCGTTGCCACGACTCCCTCTCCTCGTCGTCATCCTGAGCGAAGCGAAGGATCCGCAGCCCGGGCACGGATTCCTCGCTGCGCTCCGAATGACAAATCAGCTATCTGTTCTGCGAAGCCATCGCCTCCGCCGCCGCGGAAATCTCGGTCACCTCGCGGGTAATGCTCGCCTGGCGAGCCTTGTTGTAGCTGAGCGTGAGACTGTCGATCAGGTCCATGGCGTTCTCGTTCGCGTTTCGCATCGCGACCATCCGGGCGCTCTGCTCGCTGGCGATAGTCTCCAGGACGGCCTGGTAGATCTGGACCTCCACGTAGCGGGGCAGCAACGCCTCGAGGATCGAGAGCGGATCCGGCTCGTAGATGTAGTCTATCGGCTTCTCGGTCCGCTCCGCGGCTGTAATGGGCAGGATCTTGACCACTTCCGGTCGTTGCACCAGCGTCGAGACGAACCTCGGGTAGACCACGTAGCAGATGTCCATCGCTCCGGCCATGTAGCTGTCCATGACGACCCGAGCGATCGGGACGATGTCCATGTAATCTGGTCGATCGCCCAATCGGGTAAAGGTCGCCAGCAGCCTGTGGCCGCGGCGGGCCATGAAGTCCTGACCCTTGCGGCCGATGGTGATCAGCTCGACCTGGTGGCTCTGCTCCAGGATCAGCTCGCCGCTGCGGCGAATCGTATTCGTATTTAGCGCCCCACACAGGCCGCGGTCCGACGTCAGCAGGACGATTCCCACGCTGTCCAGCTCACGCTGAGCGAGCAGCGGGTGCGGCACCTCGCCGTGGCCTGGCGCCACGGCCAGTTCCGCGATCAGCGATCGCATCGCGTCCGAGTACGGCCGCGCGGCCAGGACGCGTTGCTGCGCCCGCCGCATCCGCGAGGCGGCCACCATCTCCATCGCCTTGGTGATCTGGGCGGTATTCCGGATGCTGCGGATCCGTCGCCGAATGTCACGCAGGCTGGGCATACAAGACTAATCCCTGATTACACACATCGACGATGACAAGCCATGCCGGACTCTTCTCCCACGCTTGGGAGAGGGGTTGGGAACAAGTGCGCTTCGCGGGGTGAGGGCGGGACTCCCCTCTCCCAAGCTTGGGAGAGGGGCTAGGAACAAGTGCGCTTCGCGGGGTGAGGGCATACTCGGCTACAGACTCACTGTGTTCTTGAAGGCCTCGACCGCGTTCGCCAGGGCCTGAGCGGTCTCCTCAGACAATGCCTTTTCGCGCGTGATCGTCTCGCCGATCTCGGGGTGGCTGGCCTCCAGAAAGCGATGGAACTCGGCTTCCCAGCGCTGGATCTTGTCGACCGCCACGTCGTCCAGGTGGCCGTTGGTGGCCGCCCAGATGATCGTGACCTGCTTGTCGAGGGGGACCGGCGAGAACTGGGGCTGCTTGAGGACCTCCTGCAGGCGCAGCCCGCGCTCGAGCTGGGCGCGGGTAGCGCGGTCGAGGTCGGAGGCGAACTGGGCGAAGGCGGCCAGTTCACGGAACTGGGCCAGATCCAGCCGCAGCTTGCCAGCCACCTGCCGCATCGCTCTGGTCTGAGCCTTGCCGCCGACGCGGGAGACCGAGATGCCGACGTTGAGGGCCGGGCGGATGCCGGCGTAGAACAGGTCCGACTCCAGGTAGATCTGGCCATCAGTGATCGAGATGACGTTGGTCGGGATGTAGGCCGAAACGTCGTTGGCCTGGGTCTCGATAATCGGCAGTGCCGTCAGCGACCCGGCGCCGTTCTCCTCGTTCAGCTTGGCGGCGCGCTCGAGGAGTCGGGAGTGCAGGTAGAAGACGTCGCCGGGGTACGCTTCGCGCCCGGCCGGGCGGCGCAGCAGCAGTGACACCTCGCGGTACGACTGGGCGTGCTTGGAGAGGTCGTCATAGATGATCAGCGCGTCGCGACCACTCTCCATGATCTCCTCGCCCATCGCGCAGCCGGCGAACGGCGCGAGGTAGCGCATCGGGGCCGGGTTCGAGGCCGAGGCGGCCACCACGATGGTGTGCTCCATCGCGCCCTGCTCCTCGAGGATCGCGACGGTCTCGGCGATGCTCGACTCCTTCTGCCCGATGGCGACGTAGATGCAGACCAGGTCGCCGCCGCGCTGGTTGATGATCGTGTCCAGGGCGATCGTCGTCTTGCCGGTCTGGCGGTCGCCGATGATCAGCTCGCGCTGCCCGCGGCCGATCGGGATCATCGAGTCGATCGCCTTGATCCCGGTCTGGACCGGCGTGTCGACGGGCTTTCGGAGGACCACGCCGGGCGCGATTCGCTCCACCGCCCGGAAGCGGTCTGTGGCAATCGGGCCCTTGCCGTCGACCGGCTCGCCAAGGACATTCACCACCCGTCCGACCAGCGCGTCGCCGACTGGCACCTGGGCGATCCGCCCAGTCGTGCGGACCTCGCCACCCTCCTGGATCTCGGTGAATGGGCCCAGGATGACCGCGCCAACCGTCTCCTCCTCGAGATTCAGCGCCAGACCCATGACCGACGGCCCGCCGTCTCGGCCAGCGAACTCGAGCAGCTCGCCGGCCACCGCCTCCGACAGCCCCCAGATCCGGGCGATGCCGTCGCCGACCTCCACGACCTGGCCGACATTTCGCATCTCGGCGCCCAGATCGAGGCCGCCGATCTGGCGCTGAAGTATCGAGCTGATCTCTTGAGAACGGAGCGCCATCGTTTACCTCCCGCCGAGCAATCAGCTTTCAGCCATCAGCTATCAGGCTTTGGTTGGCTGGCTGACAGCTGACTGCTGATGGCTGATAGCTCCTTACGCCGTCAATGCTCGCCGCAGCCGCTCCAGGCGGCCACGGACGCTGTCGTCGATCACGTCGTCGCCGAGCTGGGCGACTACCCCGCCCAGAATGCTGGGGTCCACGTAGGTCTCGAGCGTGACCTGCCGCCCGGTCCGTCGGGCGAGGCGCGTGGCCAGCAGCTCGCGCTGCCGCTCGTCGAGCGGAATGGCTGTGGTCACCTGCGCGACTTCGATGCCACGCTGCTCGTCGACCAGGCGCCGAAAGACGGTCGCGATCCCTGGCACGAGCTCCACGCGGTCGCGGCGGGCGAGGATCCCGAGGAAGTTGCTGATCGGTGCCGGCAGTCCTGGCAGCAGCTCGGCCAGCGCGGCTCGCTTCCGCTCGGCCGGCACCACTGGGCTGGTCAGGTACTGTTCGCTAGTTGGGTCCCCGAGGAGCGCGGCGGCCGAATTGAGCGCCTCGAGCCAGGTGTCCAGCTGGTCCTCACCCACGCCCACCGCGAAGGCGGCCTGCGCGTAACGGGTTGCCCGCACACTCGTTCGCGGCACGCTTTACCCTGGCGGGAATGAAGAATGAAGAATGAAGAATGAAGAATGAAGGCGTGGTTCGTTTACACGCGTTCGTCTTCTGTCAGCTGTCACGTCCGTCAGCTCCGTCGAGAAATTCTTGGACCAACTGGCGGTGGGTCTGGTCGTCGAGGCTTCGGCTGATGACCCGCTCCGCAGCCATAACCGCCAGGTTGGCCACCTCGCGACGCAGCTCCGCCATCGACTGGGCACGCTCCGCTTCGGCCTCCTGCTTGGCTCGCTCGACAATGCGCTGGGCCTGCTCGTGCGCGTCACGGCGGGCATCGGATTGGATCCGCTCAGCCATCTGAGTAGCCTGGGTGAGCAGCTCCTGGATCTGGCGCCGCGCCTCCGCGAGCTGGGCCTGGCGCTCCTGCTCGGCGCGTTCGGCCGCCAGCCGCACCTGTTCGGCCCGCTCCATGCTCTCGCGAATCCGCCGTTGGCGGTCGTCGAGCATGCCGACGACAGGCCGATACAGGAAACGCGAGAGCAGAAAGATCAGCAGCAGGAAGTTGAAGGTATGCCAGAGAAAGCCGGGGAGATTGAGACCAAGGTTCGACAGGACTTCCATGCCCTTGCCAGCCTCGACGGCTTGTGGCCCCGCCCTGGGCAGGGGCCTCAGTCCGTCGCCCTACCGGTTCAACAGGAACGCGATGACCAGCGCGTAGATCGCGATCGCCTCTGCGAACCCCAGGCCGATCAGCATCGGCGCCAGAATGATCCCGCTCACCTCGGGATTCCGTCCGATCGCTTCCATCGCTTTGCCAACACCGATGCCGATCCCGATGCCGGGCCCAATGGCGCCAAGGCCGATCGCTAGACCGGCCGCTAGCGGATGTAGGTCCACCATTCCTCCTTGTTGGGCGCGCATGGCACGCGCCCTCAATGACTCGCCGACGCCTCTTCCTCGTGCGCCGCGCGCTCATGGGCGGTTGCTATCGCCAGGAAGACGAGCGTGAGCATGGAGAAGATCAAGGCCTGGACGATCCCGACGAACAGCTCCAGGCCCAGGAACAAGAACAGCGCGTAGGGGGCGATACCCAGGATCGTGTGCAGCAGGACTTCGCCGGCGAAGATGTTACCGAAAAGTCGAAACGCCAGCGATAGCGGGCGACTCAGCTCGGTCAGGATGTGGAGCGGATTGGGGATCAGGAACTCCTTGAGGTAGCCCAGGATGCCGGCCGACTTGATCCCATAGGCCTGAAAGAGGATGAAGACGATGATGGCCATACTGGCCGTCACGTTCAGGTCGCTGTTGGCCGAGCGGAACCCCCGCACGTTCCCGAACATCGGCAGCGTGCCGATCCAGTTCGAGAAGAGGATGAAGAGGAAGGCCGTGCAGACGACCGGCAGGAAGCGGCGGCCCTTCGGCCCGGCGACCTGCTGGATGATCCCGAGCCAGAGCTCGATGATCAGCTCGGCCACATTCTGGACGCCCGTCGGCACCAGCTTCATGTCGCGCGTGGCGGCCAGCGAGAACAGCAGCAGGACCGCCATCACGATCCAGGCGCTGAAGATGGTCTCGCTAACGGGGATTGGGCCGAAATGGAAGAAGATCTCGGCGGTGGGGGTAGGTCCGTGGGCCTGTTCTTCGACGGCCTGGACGCTGAAGAGCAACCGTTACTCCCGTACATCCGTCGCCCCGGGCGACTTTGCCTGGGCGCGCCGCTGGACATGGTTCAACAATTGGACCGTGCTGATGACAGCGGAGACCATGCCGCCAAGAGCGCCGATTACGGACAGCAGGAGGCCGGTCCCGAGGCGGCTGTCGAGCCAGCTTCCCACAAAATAACCCAGCCAGACCGACACCGCGCAGGTGACGCCGAACTGAGTGACGATGCCGAGCGCCTGCCAGGTTTTGAGGTTGGGCACGGCCGCCCCCACCGAGTACTCGCAGGCAGACCGAAGTATATCAGGGTCACAACAGGCCAGCAACGCGCACCTGCTCTGGCTGGGGGCCGACCGGGTTCATTGACGACACCAACGAAACCGGTGATCCTTGTGCGATGTGCCCAGATCGGATACACTGACGTTTGTGCATAGTCGGCGAAGACTATGCGACGCGTGCGGGTTACCCACGCTGCTTGTGGGCCCGGATCTCGCACCGCGTTAGTGGGCGATGATGTCGGCTCGATGGCCGACTTTTTTGTTATCCACACCTCTGGCGTGAGGAAGTAGATGGTGGCCGCTTCGCGACCTGGCCATACGGCTCCGCCGCTGTATGACCCGTCGTTCGAGCACGACGCGTGCGGCGTCGGTTTCGTCGCCAGGGTGTCCGGCCAGCAGGACCACCAAGTGCTGGTCAAGGCGCTTCAAGCCGTGGCCAACGTCACTCATCGGGGCGCCGTCGACGCCGATGCCAAGACCGGCGACGGCAGCGGCGTTCTCACCCAGCTTCCGCGCAAGCTGCTCCTGCGTGAGGCGGAGCGGCGGGGCTTCCGGGTGGAGCGAGAATCCGACCTCGGCCTCGGAATGGTCTTTCTGCCTCGCGAGGACCTGGTTGCCCGTGATCTGTGCGCCGCCTTCGTCGACTATGCCCTGCGGGCCCACGGGCTCGTCATCGTCGGCTGGCGCGAGGTGCCGGTCGATATCGGCGCGCTGGGCGAAAAGGCGCTCGACACGCGGCCAAAGATCCGCCAGGTGATCGTCGCGCGACCCGATGGCCTGGACGACGCCGCGTTCGAGCGCGCGCTCTACCTCGCTCGCAAGGAGGCCGAGCGGCGCGTTGACGAGCAGGGGATCGACGGCTTCTACGCCACCAACACCCTGCCCAACTGGCTGCTGGCCCAGCCCTTTCGCACGCTAGCGCACAACGGCGAGATCAACACCCTCCAGGGCAACCGCAACTGGATGCGGGCCCGCGAGCCGGAGCTCACCTCGCCGGTTTGGGGCGAGGCGATCGAGAAGCTGCGGCCAGTCGTCTGGGAGGCCGGGTCGGACTCGGCCAGCCTGGACAACTTGCTCGAGCTGCTCGAGCTCAGCGGCCGCGACATCCTCCACGCGATGATGATGCTGGTCCCCTCGGCCTGGGAGAACCTAGCGGAGATGGACCCGCGGCTGCGCGAGTTCTATCGCTACCACGCCTGCCTGACCGAGCCATGGGACGGCCCCGCGGCGCTCTCGTTCACCGACGGCGTCGTGGCCGGCGCCGTCCTCGACCGGAATGGTCTCCGGCCCTCACGTTACAAGGTCGACGAGGACGGTCTCGTCGTCGCCGCCTCGGAGGTGGGCGTCTTCGATATGGACGACGCCCGCGTGATCGAGAAGGGCCGCCTCGGCCCCGGCCAGATGCTCGCCGTCGACACCGCCCGCCACCAGGTGCTCAAGAACGACGAGCTCAAGCACCAGATCGCCGCCCGCCAGCCCTATGGCGAATGGGTCGAAAGGGGCATGGTCAGCCTCGGCGAAGTCGCGGGTCTCGCGTCACGAGTCACGAGTGCGCCGTCGTGGAATGGAGAACTCGCGACTCGTGACTCGCGACTCACGACTGACGTCGCGACTACGCAACTGGCCCTCGGCTACACGGCCGAGGAGGTCAAGTTCATCGTTCGGCCAATGGGCGCCGAGGGCAAGGACCCGGTCTGGTCGATGGGCGACGACACGCCGATGGCAGCCCTGTCGCGCGTTCCGCGCTCGCTCTTCACCTATTTCAAGCAGCGCTTCGCCCAGGTCACCAACCCGCCGATCGATCCGCTTCGCGAGGAGCTGGTGATGTCGCTGCGGACGCTCATCGGGCCGCGCCGAAGCTTGCTCGAGGAGAGCGAGGCGCACACCAGGCTGCTCGAGATCGACAACCCGATCCTGATGGCCGGCCGGCTAGCGGCAATCAGATCGCTCGCGAGCCCACTTCTCGTGGCCCGAACCCTTTCAGCAACTTTCCCCGTCGACCAGGGGCCGAGCGGCCTCCGCAGAGGCCTGGACGAGCTGTGTGACGCGGCGACAGCCGCCGTCGCGGACGGTGTGTCGGTGCTGGTCCTGTCGGACCGCGACGTGAGCCCGGACCGCGCCCCGATCCCCTCGCTCATGGCGGTTGGAACGGTCCATCATCACCTCATTCGGGTCGGCAAGCGGATGCGGGTCGACCTCGTTGTCGAGAGCGGCGACGCCTGGGACGTCCACCACTTCGCCTGCCTGATCGGCTACGGCGCGGCGGCCGTGCACCCCTGGCTTGCCCTCGCCACGGTGGCCAGCGGGATCGACGAAGACTACCGGGCCCGCGTCGACCTGGCCGCCCGGCGGCGCGAGGATGCCGCCGCGATCGAGGCCGAGTGGCGTGAGGACGGTCCTGCGAAGGCGCGCAAGGCGGAGGCTAACTTCCAACACGCGGCCGAGAAGGGGCTGCTCAAGATCATGTCGAAGATGGGGATCTCGACGGTCTCCAGCTATCGCGGGGCCCAGATCTTCGAGGCGCTCGGTCTGGCCGCCGAGGTCGTCAATCGTTGCTTCACCGGTACGCCCTCCCGAATCGGTGGGCTCGGCTTCCACGAGCTGGCCGAGGACATCCTGTCCCGCCACAGCGCAGCGTACGCAGGGGCCAGGGGCCAGGGGCCAGGTGTCGGCGAATCCCCATCCCTGAGCCCTGACCCCCGACCCCTGACCCCGCGAAACGCACTTGTTCCTGGGAAGCTCCCCGACTACGGCTTCATCCGTTACCGCCGCGAAGGCGAATACCACGCCTTCAATCCGCTCGTGGTGCGGGCACTGCACCAGGCGACCATCAGCGGTGAGTACGACCATTACAAGCAGTTCAGCTCACTGGTCCAGAGCCGCGCCCCAATGACGCTCCGCGACCTGCTCAACTTCAGGCCCGGCAATCCGGTCCCACTCAAGGAGGTCGAGTCGGTCGAGGCGATCCGTCGCCGCTTTATTACCACCGCGATGTCGCTCGGGGCGCTCTCGCCCGAGGCTCATCGGACGCTCGCGATGGCCATGAACCGCATCGGGGCGCGGTCCAACTCGGGCGAGGGCGGCGAGGATCCGGACAACTACGTCCCAGACGAGAAGGGCGATATCGGCCACAACAAGATCAAGCAGGTCGCGTCGGCTCGCTTCGGAGTCACCGCCGAGTACCTGGCCATGGCCGACGAGCTCGAGATCAAGATGGCCCAGGGCTCCAAACCCGGCGAGGGTGGCCAGCTGCCGGGCGTGAAGGTCAACGAGGTTATCGCTCGCCTTCGCCACGCGGTGCCGGGCATCTCGCTGATCTCCCCGCCGCCCCACCACGACATCTACAGCATCGAGGACCTGGCACAGCTCATCTACGACTTGAAGCAAGCCAACCCGCGGGCGCGGGTGGGCGTCAAGCTGGTCGCCGAGGCCGGGGTTGGCACGATCGCGGCCGGCGTCTGCAAGGCGTACGCGGACTACGTGCTGATCAGCGGTCAGGACGGTGGGACCGGAGCCTCGCCGTTATCTTCGATCAAGAACGCCGGCTGTCCGTGGGAGCTGGGCCTGGCTGAGACCCAGCAAGTGCTGGTCATGAATGACCTGCGCGGCCGCATAGTGGTGCGGACCGATGGAGGGCTGAAGACGGGCCGCGACGTGCTGGTGGCCGCCATGCTCGGGGCGGAGGAGTTCGGCTTCGGGACGGCATCCGTGGTGGCGATCGGCTGCGACATGGCGCGCGCCTGCCACTTGAACACCTGTCCGACCGGTATCGCCACCCAGGATCCCAAGTACCGCGCCAAGTTCGAGGGCACCGCCGAGATGGCGATTCACTACTTCACCCATCTGGCGATGGAGGTCCGCGAGTTCCTGGCGTCGCTCGGGTTCCGCAAGCTGGACGAGGTTATCGGCCGCCCCGAGCTGCTCGAGGTACGTCCCATTCCAGAAGGCGAGCGGGCCACCGCACTGGACCTGTCAGCTGTCCTCGCGCCAGCCGACCCGAGCGGTACCCGGCCCCGGCTGCATGTCGTCGACCGCAACGTCCGCCCCAACGACACCGCGCTCGATCCACAGATCATTCGCGACGCACAGGAGGCGCTGGAGAGCGGCAAGCGGGTCCGGCTCTCCTACACCATCCAGAACGCTCACCGCGCCGTCGGCACTCGGCTGTCTGGCGAGATCGCACGCCGCTACGGCAGTCAGGGGTTGCCCGATTCGACGATCGAGATCCGCTTCCGGGGCAGCGCCGGGCAGAGCTTCGGGGCCTGGGCGACCAACGGTGTGCGACTTATCCTGGAAGGCGAGGCCAACGACTACGTCGGTAAGGGCCTATGTGGGGGCGAGATCGTGTTGATGCCGCCCGCCGAGGCCGCCTTCAAGCCGCATGACAACGTGATCGTCGGGAACACTGTGTTGTACGGGGCGACGAGCGGGTCGCTGTTCGTCAGCGGTCGAGCTGGCGAACGGTTCGCGGTTCGCAACAGTGGGGCGGTGGCGGTCGTCGAGGGTGTCGGGGACCACGGCTGCGAGTATATGACCGGCGGGGTCGTAGTCGTGCTTGGGGAAGTTGGCCTCAACTTCGCGGCCGGGATGTCAAACGGTGTTGCTTTCGTGCTCGACGAGGCCAACCTGCTCCCCAGTCGCCACAACCCAGAGATGGTCAACCTCGAGCGAACGATGAGCCTCGAGGACCTGGAACTGCTCTATTCGCTGATCCGGGCGCACTTCGAGAAGACCGGCAGCCCACGGGCTCAGGAGGTCCTGGACACCTGGGACTATTACCGCACCCAGTTCTGGAAGGTCGTGCCGCTGCCGCCCGAGCAGGCCGCTCCGGCGGCCGAGCAGGCTGGCCTCCGCCAGCGAACAGTGGAGGCGGCCGACGCGTCAGTACCGCGACCGTAAGGGAGCGCCCTCCCTTACGGTCGCGGCAGTGCGTCACTCTTCACGAACTCCTCTATTGGCTCTCGTTTTGGCTTTAGCGTCAGCGTGCGCGGGAAATCCGGCTCGGGCCAGACGCTGAAGCCCTGAATGTGCTGGTGGGAGGCCAGGCGCCGGTTGGTGGCTTTCACCACGTCGGGGGCCTTCGACGCGTCGTCCATGAGCAAGACGGCGTGCACGTTCACCTCGGCCTCGCCGGTCTCGAGGCCGACTACGACCGCGTCGCGGACCGCCAGGTCCTGGAGCAGCACGCCCTCGACATCCTCCGGATAGACGTTCATTCCGTTTCCCAGCACGATCAGGTTCTTCTTGCGGCCCTTCAGGTAGAGGTACCCTGCCGCGTCGAAGTAGCCCAGATCGCCGGTCTTGTACCAGCCGTCCTCGAACGCGGCCGCCGTCGCCTCAGGATTCTCCCAGTACCCCGAGCTGACGTTGTCACCCCGCACGAGGATCTCACCGTCCGGCGCCAGGCCGACCTCGCAGCAGGAGAGCGGCCTGCCCACCGAATCCAGCTTGCGGCGCGCCAGGCTGTTGGTCGTCACAGCCGGCGAGCACTCGGTCAGGCCGTAACCCTGGACGACTTTGATGCCCATGTTCTCCCAGCGCTGCGCCAGGGATGGGTCCAGGTAGGCTCCGCCGACCACGAAGAACTCGAAGTGGCCTCCGAGACGCCGGTGGACCGCGCGGAACAAGTGGCGCCGTAAGGGGAACGGCACCAGTGGCGCCAGGCGCTGAAGCATTCGCCAGGCCTTCTCCTGGCGCCTCTGGCGGACCTCGTGCTCGATGCCCTGGTAGAAGAGCGCCAGCACCTGGGGCACCGCCGGCATGGCCGTGATCCGCTCCTCTTGCAGTGCCTCGAAGATCGTGCTGGGCTGGAGGGTGTGGACGTAGACGACCGAGGCGCCGCCCAGCATCAGATCGCACAGGCAGATGCTCTGCTCGAACATGTGGCTCAGTGGGAGGACCGATAGCGCGCGGTAACTCGGCAGCGCCGTGACGTGCTCGTCCATCGCCTTCACGTTGGAGAGCAGGTTGCGGTGGCTGATCATCACCCCCTTTGGCTCTCCGGTCGTGCCCGAGGTGAAGACGACCTCGGCCAGGTCTTCTGGACCGATCGTGGGCGCATCCGAACTGTCCGGCGGAGCCCCGTCCGACTCGAGCTCGCGGAGGGATTCGATCGGGACAGTCGGCACGCTCGACTCGCCCAGCTCGCGAAGCTGGTCCGTCCCTCCCAGGATCACCCTGGCGCGAGTGACGCGGGCCACTCGTCGCGCGAAGTCCGCGCCGCCCCGGGCATCCAGCGGCACCACCACAACGCCGGCCTTGAGGCAGCCGAAGAATATGCCTCCCCACCACGGCTGGTTCGGGGCCCAGATCGCCGCCCGCTCGCCGCGCTGGATGCCACGCGCGGCGAGCCAGGCCACGAAGCGATCCACGTACCGCCCCAGCTCGGCATACGTCCAGCCGACTCGCCCGTCACGGCTGCGGATCGCCAGGGCCGGCCGCTCGGCGTACCGCACGCGCGACCGCTCGACGATGTCCACCAGAGTCCGAACATCAGGGTGCGGGCCGTTCATGGGACATATGGTAGCTGCAAGCCCAGCCCCAACCGCCTTCACCAAAGAAGAGGGGACACGTCCACCAGCTCCCCCTTCCATTTAGGGAAGGGGGATGGGGGGTTAGGTTTGATAGACTTCGCTCGATGGCGGACAGCGTGGGGGTCGGGTTGCTCGGGCTCGGCGTCGTGGGCGGTGGGGTCGCGCGGACGCTTCGTGACAAGGCCGACACGATCGCGCGGCGGGTCGGGCGAAACGTCGAACTGCGTGGAGTACTGGTCCGAGACCCGTCGCGCCATGCCGAGTCCAAGGGTGTGGCTCTGACAACGGACCCGGCCGCGGTCATCGAAGACCCGACCGTGCAGATCGTCGTCGAGGTGATGGGCGGCGAAGAGCCGGCCTGTGAGTATGTTCGGCGCGCAATCGCCGCCGGCAAGCACGTCGTCACCGCCAACAAGGAGGTGATGGCCAAGCACGGACCAGAGATCGTCGCCGAGGCGGCCGCCCGCGGGCTGGACGTGGCGTACGAAGCCAGCGTCGGCGGCGGCATCCCGGTGATCGGACCGTTCAAGCTAGACCTCCTGGCCAACGACATCTCTCAGGTCACGGCCATCATCAACGGCACGACCAACTACATCATCACCCGCATGACGAGCGCCGGGCTGGACTTTGCCGCTGCGCTCCGCGAGGCCCAGGAAAGCGGCTACGCCGAGGCCGACCCTCGGAATGACGTCGATGGGATCGACGCCGCGTACAAGCTGGCCATACTGGCGACCCTCGCGTTCCACGCCCGCGTCCACCCGGACGACATCTACTGTGAGGGCATCACCTTACTCGAGCCGTCCGACTTTCGCTACGCTCGCGATTTGGGCTACGTCATCAAGCTGCTGGCGATTGGCAAGCTCGTCGACGGCGGCCTCGATCTGCGAGTCCACCCGGCCTTCGTCCCAGCTCACAGCATGTTGGCCAACGTCGACAACGTCTTCAATGCCGTCCAGGTAGAAGGGGATCTGATCGGTCGGATCCTCTTCTACGGTCGTGGAGCGGGGGCTGGGCCCACGTCCAGCGCGGTTGTCGCCGACGTCATCGACCTGGCGCAGCGGATCGAGTCGGGGCGCGTTCGTCCCGCCATGTCGCAGGACAGCGGCCTGCGAGCGCGGCCGATGGCCGACGTCTGGAGCCGCTACTATCTGCGCCTGGTAGCGGCCGATCGGCCCGGCGTAATCGCCAAGATCGCCGGCGTCCTGGGCGAGCGGCAGATCAGCCTGGCCTCAGTCCTCCAGAAGGAGGACGTCCAGGTCTCCGAGGGCGATCGGTACGCCGAGATCGTCTTCATGACCCACCAGGCCCACGAAGCCGCGGTCCAGGACGCCCTCCGCGTGATCCAGCGACTCGACGTCGTCGCCCGCCTTGGCAGCCTGATCCGCGTGGAGGACTAGGCGAGCCCGCCCGCCGCTCGCGTCGCTTCGGCAAGGATGCGTTCCTGGTCCAGGTAGACGGGCTGGCGATCGCGCACGAGCTGCTGGCCGTCGATGAAGACCGCGACCACGTCCGCGCCTCGCGCCGCGTATACGAGGTTTGCAACGGGATCATGCCACGGCAGAAGGTGCGGCGCGTCCCGACGCACGGCGACAATGTCCCCACGCTTGCCCGGCTCGAGTGTACCCACGAGGTGGTCGATCCCGAGCGCTCGGGCGGCCTCGGAGGTCGCCATCCGGAGCAGGTCCGCGGCTGGGAAGGCGGCCGGGTCGCCGGCTGCCAGCTTGTTCATGAGCCCGGCCATTTTCATTTCGGCAAACAAGTCCATGTCGTTGTTGCAGCAGGCGGCGTCCGTCCCAAGCCCGATGACCGCCCCCGCCCGCCGCATCCGCCCGACCGGCGCGACGCGCCCCTCCAGCTTGGCGTTGCTGCTGGGACAGTGAGCCACGCCCGTACCCCGCCGGCCCACGAGCTCCGCTTCCCGATCAGACAGATAGGTCCCGTGCGCCACGACGACGTCCGGCCGCAGCAGCCCGAGCTCGTCGAGATAGGCGGCGCAGCCGGCGAACCCCTTCGCTCGCACTGCCCGCGTCTCTTCCTCGGATTGGGCCAGGTGTATGAACACGCGGGCTCCGGTCCTGTCGGCCAACAGGCGCACTCTCCGCAGCAGGTCGGGTCCGCAGGTATCCGTGGCGTGCGGGCCCACACCGGCCCAGACGCGAGAGCGGGCTGGATTGGTCCCGAAGCGATCCAGGAGCCGCTCGGTCACGGCGAGGCCCGGCTCCCTGGACGCGTCGTAGAGCGAGTGTGCGACCAGTGCCCGAAGTCCGCTCGCTTCGATGGCCTCCGCGACCACATCCATGTGGCCGTAGCGATCGGCGATCGTCGTTACGCCGTTCAGGAGCAGCTCCAGGCAGCCGGCCAGCGCTCCGGCCCGATACTCCCCGGCTCCGAGCCGCGCCTGAAGGGGCGAGATTCGCTCTGAGAGCCACTCGCCACGCGGCACGTCCTCGGTCAAGCCTCGAAACAGCCACATCGGGGTGTGGGTGTGGGCGTTGACCAGCCCGGGCAGCAGCACGCAACCGCGCAGGTCCACGATCTCGCCGACTGGCTTGTCCGGGGCTGGTCCCACCGAGGCGATTGTGGGCCCGTCGATAGTGATGGCTGCCGGCGCGTAGCGGGCGTCCCGCGAGTCGAGCGTCAGGACCTCGTCGGCCAGGACCGTTAGCGACGCCACGTTCAGGTCACCGCCGTCTCCGGCTTCCAGCGGATAACGAGTCGCTCCAACATCACTACGGCGCCGAAGAAGGCGATCGCCAGGAACGAGCCCACCGCCATTGTCGCGTACAGCAGCCCGGTTTGAAACGAGAAGGTGGCGACGATGATCAGGTATCCGAGGCCGGTGTCCGAGCCGATCCATTCCGAGACGATCGCGCCGATCACGCACGACGTAGTGGCGATCTTGAGCGCAGAGAACAGGAAAGGCAGCGACGAGGGGAGCCGCAGCTTGAAAAGGACCTGCGCCTTGGTGGCCGATAGCACGCGCATCAACTCCAAGGCGGAAGGCTCCACGGCTTCCAGACCGCGGACCATGTTTACCAGGGTCGGAAAGAACGAGATCAGAGCGGCGATCACGACCTTCGGGGCGTAGCCGTTGCCCAAGAGGAGCACCAGGATCGGCGCGATCGCGACGATCGGCACGGTCCGGATCGCCACGGCGACCGGGTAGAGCACTCGCTCGGTCGGCCGGTTGTGGACGAACAAGACGGCCAGGACGATCGCGACGGCGTTGCCGAGGAAGAACCCGCCCACGGCCTCGATCACGGTGGCGACGAGATTGCGCTGGATCGCCGGCCACTCCTCGCCCAGCGCCCGCCAGATATCGGATGGGGCGGGCATCAGGTAGTACGGCACCTTGAACAGGCGGATGTGCAGCTCCCAGTACAGCAGTATCGCGGCGATACCCAGGATCGGAAGGCCGTATCGTCGCAGCCCTGATTCACGCCGCGCGCCAGCTACCCGGGGTGTCGCTGCGGAGGCCTCGCTCGTGACACTCATAGCCCCGCCTCCTCCTCAGCCAAAGCGTGTCGCAAGGCGGCCGTATGGCGGGCGAACTCGACGGTCTCTTTGATGGCTGGCTCGCGTGGACGGACCAGTTCCACCCGGAGCTCCCGCTTCGCCCGACCCGGCCGCGCGGTCATCACCACCACGCGGTCGGAGAGAAAGACGGCTTCTGGAGAGCTGTGGGTGACGAACAGGATGGTCGTGCGGGTCGCGGTCCAAATGCGCAACAGCTCCTGGTTCATTCGCTCGCGGGTGATCTCGTCGAGGGCGCCGAACGGCTCATCCATCAGCAGGATCCGTGGTCTCATGATCAGCGCGCGAGCGATGGCCACTCGCTGGCGCATTCCCCCAGAAAGCTGCCAGGGATGCGACCTCTCGAATCCCTGAAGACCCACCAGGTTGAGCAGCTCTTCGGCTCGCTCGCGGCCACCCTGTTCGTCCCGGCTCACCTCGATCGGCAGGAGGACGTTCTCGAGCGCCGTGCGCCACGCTAGGAGCGTCGCGTCCTGAAAGACGAAACCAAAGGCACGCTCACGCCGCGCCGCCTCGGGGCTGTCGCCCGCCACCAAGATCCGGCCCTCCGTAGGAGCCAGGATGTCGGCGACCAGACGGAGCAGGGTGGACTTGCCGCACCCGCTCGGCCCCAACAGCGAGACAAATTCGCCCGACTTGACCGCCAGGCTTACCTGGTCCAGGGCGCGCAAGGGGCCAGAGGGGGTGGAGAACGTCATCCCCACCCCCTCCAGGACGATCGCGTCCAGTTCGCTCCGACTAACGCTTTGGGCGGCTCTCGACACGCTTGAGGATGTCCTGGGTCATCGCGTCCTGAGACGTGATCGGTGCCTTCATCAGCCCCAGGCCGCTGTAAACCTGAATCGCGTCATCCCAGACCTGTGGTTCCATCCAACCCCAGCCACTCTCTTTGGTCTTGTCCGACCACAGGAATGGCGTCTCGCGCTTCCAGGTTTCCAGCTCCATGTCCCGTTTCAAGTCCTTGCCATACTTGAGCGAGATGTCGGTGGCTTCCTCCGGGTTATCGGCTGCCCACTCCCAGCCTCTTGCGCTGGCCGCGAGGAAGCTCGCCAGCATGTCGGGTTTGCTCTTGAGCACGTCGTCCGAGGTGAAGTACGTGAACGCGTACAGTCGGATGCCCATGTCCCAGAGCAGGAGCGGGTTCGCGTCGGGACCGACGGCCGCCATCTGCGGCGCGTCGATCACCCAGCCGGTTATCACGTCGACCTGGCCTGTCACGAGTGGCACCGTGTCCGCGCCAATCACCTGAATCTGGACCTGGTCGCGCGGCAAGTCGTACTTGGCGATCACCGCGTCGATCAGGGGCCGTGCCGTGGCCTGGATGCCGATCTTCTTGCCCACGAAGTCCTTGGGTGAGTTGATGTTGGACTGCTTGAGCGAGATGAAGGCGAACGGATGGCGCTGCAGGGCCGCGCCGAATGCTTTGACGGGTACGCCATTGGAACGGGCCAGAAACATGGCGGCAATCGAGGCCACGTTGCCGATGGTGTTCGAGCCTGAGGCCGTCAGCGAGACCGGGTCGATGTTTGGCCCGCCTGGATCGATCCTCAGGTCGATCCCGCGCTCTTTGTAGAACCCCTTATCCAGCGCGGCGAAGTCGCCGGCATACTGCGCGTTCGCCAGCCAGCCCAGACGCATGCTGACGCTCTCGGTCTTGGCGGGAGCGACCTGGGCGGCCGCGGTCGGCTTGGCCGCCTCGGTGGGCTTGGGCGGCGGGGCGCTCGTCGCCACGGGCTGGGCGGCCGGCGCGGCAGGCTTGGGCGCTTCTGTCGGCTTAGCCGCCGGCTGCGCAGCCTGGCCGCACGCGGCGAGCAGGCCGGTCCCTAGCGTGGCCAGGGCCACGAAGCCGCCCGTCCGCAGGAACGCGCGCCGTGAAGTCGTTCGCTTGATCCCCGTAGACTCGATCGTGTCGTCCATGCTCGATCCTCCCTGAAAAGTCAAACCCTCCTCCATGTGGAGCGTCAGATCGGTCAGAGCAGAACTCCCTGCTCGATGAGCGCTGCTTGCAGCCTGCACACATCCACCTCCCGCGGCGTCACCCCCTCCTTCACAGCCAGGCCAGCGGCCGCCCCGGCAGCCTGGCCAGTCATCAGGCACCCTGAGATCTCGCGGCTCATGCGCTGTGCCTCGGCGGTAGCCGAATAGCATCGCCCAGCGACGAGCAAGTTGGATGGCTCGGCCGGATACAACGCTCTGTAAGGCACCCAGTAGTTGCGCGCCCGGCCGATAGCATCCGGGAAACGCCGGCCGGACTTGACGTCCCGCAGCGTCAGGCGGTACGCGCCCTTGAGCAGCCGAGTTTGGCGGATTCCCGCGACGGCCGCCGTGTCGGCGACGTAGGCATCTCGAAAGCCGGGCAGGTGGGCGCGAGCGTAGTCCAGCGCGCGGAAGATCCGCCGCCGCCCCTCGACTTCGAGCTCCGTCAGCGCCCCCACGTCGAGCCCGTCCACGTTGGCCCAGGTTGGGCAGTTGGCCCAGATGACGCCGCGCTGGACCGTGTACAGCCACCAGTACTCCCAGGTCATGTTGTAGATCGCCCGCATCGCGCGCGTCTCATCGGCGGCCTGCTCCGGGTGACGGCGCTCCCACTCGACGTGTTCCTCGAGGTCCACGTCGGCCAGGCGATGGGCCAGGGTGCCGAGGAAACGCCCATGGACGTGCGGCGCTCCCGCCGCGGCGAGTAGGTCGCCATCGCCAGATGCATCGACGAACACCCGCGCTGCCACGGCCTGGCGGCCACTCTTACTCTCAACGATGATCGCCCTGACCGTGCAATCCTGGACGACGGCCCCGACGACCCAGGAATGGAGGCGCAGTCGGGCGCCTGCCGCCAGGACGCGTTCGAAGGCCACATGCTTGAAGACCTCCGGGTCGACGCAGGCGGCCCACGTGATCGGCCGAACGGCACCGCGCGGGCGGGGCGTGAACCAGTCTGTAAAGCCCCAGCGACCCCACTTAGCCCACAGGCCCGGTTCGGGCCGGTGCAGGTCGTCGGTGTCCGGGACCATCGCTCCACCCAGCGCCTGCGCTGCGTGGACCAGCTCGTCGAGCACGCCACCAACCGTCTTCTGGCAGCCGTCGTCGCAATCGTCCCACACCAGCACCAGGCTGCCAGAGCCAGCACCGCCCAAGAACCCGT
>WNGA01004613.1_pt1 | contig 20168 bp, 19 predicted proteins | sample 5400061 | NCBI WGS metagenome assembly WNGA01 (sample SAMN13153366, study PRJNA577476) | soil metagenome | isolation source: 100 cm soil or saprolite under grassland replicate 2 | place: USA:California | collected 2016-06-15
GATAGCGGCTGTGATAGGCTAGATGCTCGGCAGTCGCTCCGCAGCGCGGACACTGCCCGGTAAGGGGTTTTGTTTGGATCATGCAACCCAAACTTGCCCTTTACCGCTCAACGATTTCAAAGATCAGCTACGGAGTACCCAAATTGCGGCGGAGCAACTATTTTTCCACTGGTGTTGATATAACCAATCTTGCCTCCAATCCCGACGCAAGCTAAACCCTCAGAAAATGAGGAGCAATAATTGCCATTACCTACGTAATCGAATTTCGGCTCAATGACAACTTGACCAGCCTTATTGATATAACCGTATTTATGGTTCTGGTGCAATTTTTCGAGAGAAGGCAGACTGAGCCTATTTCAACTTCTCCTTACGCGGCAAGCACTGCTTCCCATACCTGCAGGATCATGGCCCCTGGGCCGGTGATCTCCGATGTGTCGAACTGTCCTTTTTTGAGTTTGTTTGCCAACTCGATTCCGCTCAATGTTACTTGCGCATTCCCGAACGTCTTAAACCCCAGCATCGGGTAATATCTCTGCTTCACCTTCCGATGATCCTGCTCAATCATGTTATTCAAGTACTTGTTGGTCCGGACGAGCGTTTGAGCGGGCAGTACGCCTTCGGCCTTCAATTCGGCGACGGCTTGATGGGACGCCTGACTGCCGTCGAGCGTGATCTTCTCCGGGACCTCGTTATTACCGATCGCTTTCTTGAAGAAGCGTACGGCGGCCGCTTGATCCCGATTCTTACTCAGCAGGAAATCGACTGTCTGGCCTTGCTTATCGACTGCGCGGTAGAGATGGCGCCATTGACCTTTCACTTTGATATAGGTTTCATCGACTCTCCAGGATGAGCTGACAGGGCGCGCATAGTTCTTCCACTTTTTCTCGAAGACGGGAACGAAGCATTGGACCCATCGCAAAACGATGGTATGTACGACCGTGACCCCGCGCTCCGCCATCAGATCGCACACATCGCGATAACTCAGCTTGTAAGTGATATACCATCGTACGGCCTGAATGATAAGAAGATGGTTGAAATGGCGGCCTTTGAAGAGTGAGGGCTTCTCAGAAGGGAGTTGGGTCATGCCGGCGATTATCCATAATTATCAGGTTTGCACCAGAACCCGAATCGTTCTCGTGATTCGGATAATCGCGGTTCGCTTAAACTCTCAAGTGTGGCCCGACCGGGAATTGCTGTTCTGCGCTTGACATCGTTATCGGTAACGTTTATACACTGCCGTTATCGGTAACAACTTCCGGGGACTTTGCTGGTTTTTCAACGGGATCGCTGACAAATCCCGCAGACAAAAATAAAGTGCGCCGGCTTCTAAATTTCTGTCGGGCGAATCTATTGAGCGACCGATGTTGAAATTTGAATCGCCCGCGTGTCGCCTCCTGTTCCAAACAGATTTCCTTACCGTGATCCGGTCATCAAACTGTCCGTTCTCAAGAAGGGCGAGAGGCTGACTATTCCAACGAAGCGCACTGCTGTTCTCAATAAGTGGCTTGATGAGCCGTCCGCCAAGCTCATTCAGGGGTGCGCTTTGAGCGAGAACAGCCTTGTCCTGTGGGTTGAGGTCCCTGACGCTGAAATAAAAACTGATGACGAGGTTCTGGCCGTAGATGTCGGTGTCAACAATCTGCTCTCGGATTCCAACGGGAGCCATTACGGCGAAGAGTTCAAAAAGATCAGAGACAAGATCAAGCGCCGTAAACCGGGAAGTAAAAGCAGAGAACGAGCTTTCAGGCAGCGCGAAAACCTGATTAACCGGACTGTCAATCAACTGCCTTGGGGCGCTATCAATACTACGTCTCCTGCGACGAGCGCGTCGCGACGTTAGCGATCGCTCTGCGTTTAATCGCACTCTCCCATTGATAAAGAAGAAGAGAAGGCGTTAGACGCGCTGTACCCAATAGGCGTGAGAGCCGCAAGAAAAGCCACAAAAAAGCGCAGGCTCCAGCGCTTTCGTTACAGACAAGCCAAAGAAAGCCCTTGAAATCATATGCGCGAACGGACACTACGAGACGAGAGGACAGTTGGCGGCCCTTGGCTGGGAAGGTTATGGCCATACCTGCAGTTGATGCGCCCGCCGAATCTCCTTACGGCCGTGGCCGATGTGCTCGCGGGTTTTGGAGTGGCGGCAACGGCGAACGGCGACGCGCTCCCGCACCTGGTGGTCTCAACCATCTGCCTGTACGGCGGTGGGGTAATCTTTAACGACATCTTCGATAGAAAACTGGATGCCCGTGAAAGGCCGGAGCGCCCTCTCCCGAGCGGGAGGGCTACTCTCCGGCGGGCTACCTTGCTGGGCGCCTCACTACTTGCGTGCGGCGCAGGGGCAGCCTTCATAGCGTCGACAGCCAGCGGTTTGTTAGCCCTCCTGATCGCCCTATGCGCTCTTGTATACGACTCCTGGGGCAAAAACCAGTCCCTTCTCGGACCTATCAATATGGGGGTCTGCCGCGGTCTGAACCTGATGCTGGGGGTCAGCGCCGTTCCGGAGTTAGTCGTCGGGAGGTGGTACTTGGGTCTCATACCCATCACCTACATCGCGGCCGTCACCGCCATCAGCAAAGGTGAAGTCGAAGGCGGTAATCGCTCCACCGGGCTTCTGGCGATGGGCTTGCTGACCGCGGTAATCCTGGCGCTGCCCGCCCTGACACTCACACCAGGATTGAGATTTTTCGCGATGGTCCCTTTCCTCACTCTGTTTTCATGGAGGGTGTTGCCTCCATTCCGGCGCGCATATGTGAAGCCCAGCCCAGGCAACATCCGGAGCGCCGTCAAAGCCGGAGTGCTATCCCTGATCGTACTCGACGCGGCAATAGCAGCCGGGTATGCGGGGCTGCTCTATGGGGCCGCGGTTTGTTCGTTGATGCTCGTCGCCCGTCCCGCGGCGCGATTATTTGCTGTTACCTGAATCCAATATGCTATCCATCAGACAAGAGTTCCTGGTCAAGTTCCGTTATTCAGTCCATTTCACGCGCGGCCTGTTCGAGCCAGGTAATCCGCTTTTCAGAGACGTGGTTCGCGACGGGGCGACCCACCTTCCAAAGAAGGTTATTTTCGCGGTGGATGAGGGACTGATCTCATGTCACCCAGGTCTCGTCCCTTCTGTCGAGAGATACTGCAAGGAGAGCCGTTCGATAATAGACCTCGCACGCCCTCCTCTCATCCTGCCGGGCGGCGAGGCGGCCAAAAACGATCCGCAACACATCACGGCGATTCAGGAGGCGATCGATGCCGGCGGCATATGCCGGCACTCCTTTGTGGTCGCGATAGGCGGCGGCGCATTTCTCGATCTGGTGGGCTACGCAGCCGCTACGGCGCACCGGGGGGTGCGGCTGATCAGGGCGCCGACCACCGTGCTCGCACAGAACGATTCGGGGGTTGGGGTTAAGAATGGAGTAAACGCCTTCGGGAAGAAAAACTTCATCGGCGCCTTCGCGCCACCCTACGCCGTCCTGAACGACTTCGACTTCCTCACCACCCTCTCAGATCGGGATTGGAGGAGCGGCACTGCCGAAGCCATCAAGGTGGCGCTGATCAAAGACGCGGGCTTCTTCGACTTCATCGAGAGGGAGTCCGCACGGCTCGCCAATCGCGAGACGCCGCCTATGGAGCGGCTGATCTACGAGTGCGCCAAGTTGCACCTCAACCACATCGCCACCAACGGCGACCCGTTCGAGACCGGCTCCTCGCGGCCTCTCGATTTCGGTCACTGGGCCGCGCACAAACTGGAGCAACTTACCGGGTACGAGTTGCGGCATGGCGAGGCGGTGGCGATCGGGATCGCGCTAGACAGCACCTACTCCTACTTAGCGGGCTTCCTCGGTGAGACCCAGTGGCAACGCATCTTAAAGTTACTCTCCGACCTCGGCTTCAAGTTATACGCCCGGGAGATGAGCCTGTACCTGGACCGTCGCGACGACCATCGCTCAATCCTCCGGGGCCTCAGAGAATTCCGCGAGCATCTCGGCGGGCAACTCACCGTCATGCTGCTAAAAGAGATTGGGAGGGGGGTTGAGACCCATGATCTCGAAGAGCGGATTATTCGAGAAAGCATCTATACCCTCGAATCCCGATTTCAGCTTTCGGCGCGGCCGCCGGTGAATATAGACGCGCGCCTCGGATTGGCCCCGCAACCAGTTCATCCTCAGTCGCCCGGCGCCCGGCCGAGCGACTTCGACAAAGACCGAAAGACCATTTCCTGTAAGGAGGATCGATTATGAACAGTGTGTCCGGTACTTGTCCCCTGACTCTGCTTCAGCAGGTGGATGAGTACTTCATCGAAAACCGCAACAGAGTTCTTGAAATAGCCGCGTTCCTGGACCGTCTCGACAGGGCGCCAGACCCCGTGCGGGGAGACGCTTTCAGTGATTTCCGAATGGAGGCGTTTCGCAAAGCGCTTGCGGCGCTCGCCGGCGAGACAAGTTCCCGCGTCAATCAAATTCAAGAGATCTTCAGCGACCCCACGACCGAGCCGCTGGAGAAGTTGACGCGCAAGAGCGCGCGCGGCGCTTACGAACCCCAAAAGCAGGAGGCGAAATAATGGAATACATCGACATGCACTCACACATGACCAGCCGCACAACGGACTGTTATTACCAGATGGCCTTAACCGGCTGCGTCGCCGTCTCGGAACCGGGCTTTTGGATGGGTTGGGACAGATCATCGGCGAGCGGATTTGATGATTACTTCCGGTCCCTCACCGATTTCGAGCCCACGCGAGCGGCCCAGTACAGCATAAAACATGTCACATGGCTCTGCATGAATCCCAAGGAAGCCGACGACAGGAAGATGAGTCGACAGGTCCTTGCGCTCATACCCAAATACCTGGACCGCCCAAACGTGATGGGCATAGGCGAATTCGGTCTCAACCTGGTTACGCGCAATGAGGTCGAGACGTTCAAAGATCACGTGGACCTGGCGCTCGAACATAATCAGATGATGCTGATTCACACGCCTCACCTCGAGGATAAGTACAAGGGCACGCGCAACATTGTTGAGACGCTGCTTAGGTACGACAAGGTCGATCCGAAGCGAGTCGCCATCGATCACGCCGAAGAGCATACGATGGATATGATTCTGACGAACGGCTTCGTCGCCGGCATCACACTCTACCCCCTGACTAAAGTATCGCTCGGGCGAGCCGTTGACATGATCGAGATATTCGGCCGCGATCACGGCGATCGAATCTACGTGGCGTCAGCCTGCGATTGGGGGCCCAGTATCCCCGTGGCCATGCCGCAATTCATGATGGAGATGCGGCGACGCGGCCACCCTGAGAGCCTGATTCGGAAGATTGTCTTCGAGAACCCGGTCAAATTTTTGAGCCAGTCAAATAAATTCCAGTTACCAGAGAGGAGAAATAAGTCCTCGTTACTCGCCGCATGGTCGGAGCAGCCGTCGCCGGCGACAGCCGCCAAGCCCTGAAAGTGTCTCGATGGACGCCTCAGGGAAAGCGGCCAGGAGACTGCCGCTCGGAAAAATTACACACGACGAGCTAACCCCGCGCGCCGAAGGGACAACATCTTCGACCTGCGCGGTCTCGATTTCCTCTCCATCCAAGTCTGCCAAGTCTGCCGAGTCTGAAGGCTACGGATGGAGCGCCTAATGGGGGAAAGATGAAACTGGGCGCCGACGGCTTCTTCAACTTGACCTACTGCACCAATATACACCCAGGTGAAAACTGGGGAGAGGTGCTGACCAATATCCAGACGTATGGGCCGGCGCTGAAACAAAGACTGGCGCCACGAGAGATGTTTGGCCTCGGGCTGCGGATCTCCGCCAAGGAGTGCGAACAACTGCTCGAAGATAATCGGCTCAAACAATTCAAAGAGTTCCTGAAAAGGGAGGGGCTCTATGTGGCCCTGATCAACGGTTTTCCGTACGGAGACTTCCACGGGCGGCGAATCAAGGAGGACGTTTTCGCCCCCGATTGGCGATCGGAAGCGCGGGTCGACTACACCCTTAACCTGATCAGAGTCTTGAAGGAGCTACTCCCTCCGGGGTTCGACGGCGGCGTCTCAACCTCACCACTCTCCTACAAACGATGGGTTACGGATGACAGTCCCTCCTGGCAGACCATCACGAGTAACCTGGTACGCGTGGTGGAAGAGCTGGTACGTGCTCGACGCGAGCGGGACCTTCTGATCCACATCGACATCGAGCCGGAACCCGACGGGTTACTTGAGAGCAGCAGTGAAGTCGTCGCCTTCTATGAAGACTGGCTACTGCCCACCGGAGGCGCTCTCCTCGCCGACTCTATGGGAATTCCGACCGTCGAGGCGCACGGATTCCTGCTTGATCACGTGCGGGTGTGCTTCGACACGTGTCACTTCGCCGTCGGGTACGAAGACCCGAAGACGGCGCTCGATCGCTTCTCGAAAGCGGGGATCGGGATCGGAAGGGTGCAAGTGAGCTCGGCCCTATCTATCAACCTGCCTGATGACGAGAGCGCCCGAGAGGGTCTTGCCCGGCAACTCGAACTCTACGCCGAGTCGACCTATCTCCACCAAGTGATCGAGCGCCGGGACGGCGGCGCGCTGCGCAAATTCCCGGACCTGCCAGACGCGCTTAGTACGATCGATGAGTCGGGGGCTCGAGAGTGGCGCAGTCACTTCCATGTACCGCTCTTCGCCGACCAGTTCGGACGGCTCAGCGGAACGCAGCAGTACATCAGGTCCGTCTTCGAGCTGCTCCAGGCACGTCGCTTCACCGCCCACCTGGAGATCGAAACCTACACCTGGGAAGTGCTGCCCGCAGAATTGAAACAGGTTCTGCTTGAATCCATTCATCGGGAGTATCGATGGGTGATTGAGGAATTCAGACAATGAGAAAAACTGTCGTAATCAACGTTGTCGGGCTCACGCCCGGCTTGCTTGGGGACCACACTCCATACCTCTCGACTTGGATCGGTCGCGGAAAGTTGGCGACAGTCGAGCCGGCGCTTCCCGCCGTCACCTGTACCGCCCAGGCGACCTATTTGACCGGCAAATATCCTGACGAGCACGGCATAGTAGCCAATGGCTGGTATTTCCGCGACGAATGCGAGGTCAAGTTTTGGCGGCAGTCCAACCGACTTGTCCGGGCTCCGAAGGTCTGGGAGATGGCTCACCAGATCGATCCCAAATTCACCTGCGCCAATCTCTTCTGGTGGTACAACATGTACTCCTCAGTGGACTATTCAGTCACTCCGAGGCCGATGTACCCTGCGGACGGGCGAAAGTTTTCCGACATCTATACTCAGCCCGCAGACCTACGATGGGAGTTGAGTTCGGAGTTGGGGACTTTCCCGCTCTTTGATTTTTGGGGGCCAAAGACTTCCATTCGCTCCAGCGAGTGGATCGCCAACGCCGCGAAGGTAGTGGAACGTAAGTACGATCCGACCTTGACCCTGATCTACCTTCCTCACCTGGACTATTGCCTACAGCGGGTCGGCCCCAACGACCCGGCGATCAGCCGACACCTCAAGGAGATCGATGGTGTCTGTCAGGACCTGATCACTTTCTTTGAAAGCCGCGGGGCGCAAGTCATGGTGGTCTCTGAGTACGGCGTCGCCGAGGTTACACAGCCGATTCATATCAACCGCATCCTACGGGAGCAGGGCTTCATCACGGTGCGCGAGGAGTTGGGGCTGGAGTTGCTAGACGCGGGGGCAAGCGCGGCCTTCGCCGTGTCCGATCATCAGGTGGCTCACGTCTACGTGAATGATGCGGGCAAGGTGAACGAGGTGCGCGAGGTCTTGGAGCAAATCCCAGGCGTAGAGTCAATCCTGGATCAAGCCGGGAAAGAGGCGTGTCGCCTGAATCATCCGAGGTCCGGAGATTTCGTTATGGTCTCAAAGCCGGACGCCTGGTTCACCTACTACTACTGGCTGGAAGATCTTCGGGCGCCGGATTTCGCCCGAACGGTCGATATCCACCGCAAACCTGGTTATGACCCGGTGGAGTTATTCGTCGACCCGCTGCTCAGATTCCCCAGGCTGAAGCTCGGCTTAAAACTACTCCGGAAGCGCCTGGGGTTTCGTTATCTGATGGATTTCATCCCCCTGGATGCTTCCTTAGTGCGGGGATCTCATGGCGCGATTAATGGCCCTCCCGCTGAAGGACCGCTGATCGCGACGAGTCAAGGGACGCTACTCGACTCGCCCTCCATTGACGCAGCCGGCATTTGCGATCTGATCCTGCTCCACCTGATCGATAGCAGAAATCCAAAAACGGTTGTCCCGAGCAAACAATCGCTTGCATACGCGCGCAGTACTCTACCGCTGTAGATATAGCGTCACGTCTACCTCGATTGAGCTTTGTTCGAGGCTTCTATTAACAACACCGAAATACCCTTCAAGCGAAAAAGGAGGTTCATTATGAACCGCGACATGGTTCGGAAATTGATTTGCCTATTCACGTTGTTCGGCTTTTCATTGGCTTTGACCGGCGTTGGAGTGATAGGAAGTCAGCAGCAGGCGCGCGAATTGAATCTGCTCGTGACCGAAGATAATGAAGGCGCCAGTTTGAGCGTCGAGGCCAAAGCGGCCGACGGGACCGGGCGCCGGGCGCTGCTGCGCAAGACCCGGGAGCCGGTCGAAATCGGCGCGAAAGGCTCGGACCCGGCCGGCCGCGCGATGTTCGTTGACTGGTCTGAAAAATCGGAGCGGTGGTTCTCATACAGCCGCGACGGCCAGACATGGTCCGAGCCGCAGCGGATTGAGACGACTCTTCAGATGCGCGACGGGACGATCGCGCCGGATACGCCGATGCCGGCAGCGCCTTTCTATTTGAAGATGCCGGAGAACGGTCGCCTGTTTATCGTGCAGTTCCGGACCCTCAGCCTTCCAGAGTGGCGCCAGGCGCTAGAAGAGGCGGGCGCCAAAATCTTGAGTTATTTCCCGAATAACGCCCACATTGTGCGAATGCCCCCGGCCAGAGCGGCGATGCTGGCGCGCCTACCCTTCGTCGAGCGCATTGAGCCCTATCATCCCTTTTACCGGATCGATCGCGAGCTGCGCGATGGAGTGGATCGAGCCGAAGCGACGGGAACGACCAGCGCCGAGCAGTTTCGAGTGAATGTGCTGGCCTTCGAGTGGGGGCCGGAGGGCAAGAACCGCATCGCCGAGCAGGCCGTGAGCTTCGGCGCGCGGGTGGCCGACAACCCGGAAGACGGTCAATTGCTCGAGCTTTGGGTAGACCAGAATCAGCTCAAGCAGATCGCCGCGCTCGACGACGTGATGTGGATCGACCGCTGGCATGCCCCTGAGAACGATATGAATCTGGTGCGAGAGAATTCAGGGGCCAATTTTCTGGAGAGTACAACCGGCCGGTGCGGGCAAGGCGTGCGCGGGGAGGTGATGGATGGCGGCATCGAGCGGACCCACATGGACTTCGATGGCGTCATCGTGCGAACCGCGTCTGGCGTGTCGTCCCATGGAACCGCTACCTACGGCATTGTTTTTGGTAATGGCGCCCGCGACGGGGATGGGAACAGCTTGGCGACAAGCCATCTTCCCTGCGCCCAGGGTATCTTCGCCTCGAACGGCGCGATCGGGGCCAGTCGCTTCACCCATACGCAGCAGTTAAAGCAAGACCCTTACTTCGGATCGTTCCAATCCAACTCCTGGGGAAGCGGTCTCACGACCAGCTATACCAGCATCTCCAGCCAGATGGATGACCTCATCTGGCGGCTGGACATCGCGATCTGCCAGTCCCAATCAAACGATGGAACTCGCAACAGCCGGCCGCAAGCCTGGGCAAAGAACATCATCAGCGTGGGCGGCATCCGCCACCGCAGCACGCTCGATGAATCCGACGACGCCTGGGCCAATGGCGCATCGATCGGTCCCGCCGATGACGGCAGGATCAAGCCCGATGTCAACTATTGGTACGATGGGATTTTCACGACGACGACGGGCAACGGCTATACCACCGGTTTCGGTGGGACTTCGGCCGCCACTCCTGAAGTGGCCGGAATCCTGGGGCTGATGGTGCAAATGTGGTCCGAGAACGTGTGGAACACGAATCCTCAGGGCAGTACCGTGTTTGAACGTCAGCCACACGCTTCCACCATTAAGGCCCTGCTGATCAATAACGCCAAACAGTATGGTTTCTCTGGGACGAGCCACGACCTGACGCGCGTCCATCAAGGTTGGGGCCGGCCCAACGTACGACTCGCTTTAGACCGGGCTAACGACAGTTTCATCGTGGACGAATCCACGCCGCTCTCGCTCGGCGAGACGGCAACCTACTCTCTCCAGGTTCTTCCCGGCGAGAATGAACTGAAGATCACGATGGTCTACCCCGATCCGCCAGGCACGACCTCGGCCTCACTCCACCGCATCAATGACCTCAACTTGAAGGTGACCTCGCCTTCGGGCGCCGTCTTCCACGGGAACAACGGGTTGTTATCGGGCAATTTCTCGACGCCTGGCGGCTCGCCGAACAGGATCGACACCGTGGAGAACGTGTTTATCGACTCGCCGCAGGCCGGCGTCTGGACCGTCGAAGTCAGAGCGAGCGAGATCAATCAGGATGCGCACCTCCGGACGTCCGATCCGGATGCGGTCTTCGCCCTGGTAGCCACTGGCGCCAGGCGCGTCGTGGATGTCGTCTTCGAGGACGACTTTGAAACCGATAAGGGCTGGACGACCAATCCGAATGGGACCGACACCGCAACCACCGGGCGTTGGGAGCGCGGTAATCCTGAACCCACCAATTCGGACGGCTCGAAGCAGCTCGGAAATACGGTGAGCGGCGTAAACGACCTGGTCACGGGACGTCTGGCAGGCGCGTCGGCCGGCGAGAATGACATCGATGGCGGTGTGACATCGATCCGTTCGCCTTCGATCGCCCTACCATCGGGCGGCAATCTGGCGCTTTCGTTCCGCTTTTACCTCGCCCATCGGAATAACTCGTCGACCGCCGATTTCCTGCGCGTGAGAATCGTCAGCGGGTCGACTACGACAACCGTCCTTCAGCGGCTCGGCGCTGCGACGGACGTGGACGCCCTGTGGACCCCGGCCAGCGTAAGTCTGAATGCCTTCGCCGGTCAGACCATAAGCATCCTCATTGAGGCGGCCGATGCCGGCGGCGCAAGCCTGGTAGAGGCCGGCATCGATGACGTCAGGATCACGAGGTAACGACAGATAAATCAATCGCCGCGGGACGCCGCAGGTTCGCAGAGGACAATGAGTTCGATCAATTCTCTGCGAACCTGCGGCGTCCCGCGGCGGTTGATTTTGCCCCATGACAAAGATTCTTACTATTGCCGTTCTGCGCTTGACATCGTTACCGATAACGACTATACACTGCCGTTATCGGTAACGTAAAATTGCTCACGAGCAGTGCAATTTCGAGCGATTCAGAGCCGAAAAAAGAGATTAGATTCCCGATGAGAATTTTCGCCCGAGTGCTGTGTACAGGCACCAGGATGGCGCCGAGTTTGGGCGTCGAATCTGGAATTCCGGCTCAAGGCAGTCCGGCTCGCCATCGATGGGCGTACGTCAGGCTTTCCAGACGACAGCAGGACAGATACGTTGCACAATGGATACGCCGCTAACCATTTGGAGGCAATCGCATGAAAACTTCCCAGACGATCCTATGTTCCCTTCTTCTTTTAAGACTTTTCGACCGCGTTAACGAAAGCATCATTTCCAACGTTTGCTTCTGAGATAGTCGATCTCAAAAGAGCCAAGCAAATGAGGAGCCCACACTATGAAGCATCAAAACATGAATAAAAAGTCAGTAGGGACCTGGTCACTTTTCTTGCCAGTGTTATCGCTTGTGATTGGTATAAGCTGTGTATCTTATGTATTCACCAGGCCTGGGGCCTCCGCGCCTGCGCATATCGGTATGGCGCCGGCCCCCGAGCTAATCACTAATCTATCGGTAAACGACTCCGCCAACGCGTCCGACTGGTCTGTTCAGTCACTTCTGGCGACAGGCGACGACCAATTCGGAGACAGAGCCTATACTTTCACATCGGTCCCCAGCAGTGTTGCGGGTTCTGACTGGATAAGGACGGCAAACGATTCAAAAGCGTATACGGGGAGCACTCTTGTTACATTTACGGTAACGGCCGATTGCGATGTATACGTCGCATCGAACGATTCGATCGGCGCCAAGCCTTCGTGGCTCGGTTCTGCTAACGGTTGGACGGATAGCGGAAGTAACCTTGTGAATAGTGAATCTACTCCCAAGACCTTCAGTCTATTTAAAAAATCCTTCACTGCAAACTCCACAGTTTCATTAGGTAATAATGGCAGCGCTACCGCGAGTATGTATACCGTCATTGTAAGAGGACGTACCACGGTGGCCCCGAACGGTAATCCTCTCTTACCTCCCAAATGGGCTTTCGGTGTTCTCCTCGGCAGCTATTATGACCAGGGACTTGTATTGGATGCGATGAACAGGCTTCGGAATGGATATTGTGGCGACTTGCTGTGGGTCGACTCGAGCTGGCTCAGCAGCGAATACAATGATCCTCCAAAGTATATTACCTTCAAATTCGATTCTGGACAGTTCCCCGATCCTGCGGGAATGATCCGTACTCTGCATGACAATCACTTCAAGTTCGGGGTTTGGGAGTGGCCCTTCATCGACATAAGCAACTCGTTATACAACTTTGGCGCCAGCCGCGGTTATTTCATCAAGAACAGTAGTGGAGACGTGGTCGACGGAGGTGGATGGCACGGAGTTACTTTCACCGGCCAATTCGACTTCACGAATCCGGGGGCGGTCAACTGGTGGAAGAGCCTGAATCAGCCGCTTGTAGATATGGGCGTCGACTTCTTCAAGATAGATACCTACTCTACGGCGCCGAGCGGCGGGGTGCTATTTGACGGTACCAGCAGCACGGACCACCTCAGGAGGGCATACCATAAGACGGTCTTCGAGGTCACACAGGTGGCCTCCGGAGGAAGAGGATTCATAATGGCCCACAGACCGGGTTCGACTGCAAACGATCAGTATCCCGGTATGTGGACGGGCGATACCAGCGCGTCATGGAGTGGATGGGCGACTGAGTTGGGCCGAGCCGCCCAAATGAATAGGACGACCAATGCTGCCTACTGGGGCGGCGACTCGGGCGGATACAATGGGAATCCATCAGATGAGCTCTATATCCGTTGGCTGCAGTATAGTACCTTCACACCACTCACCGAATTCTTTAGCGCCAAGGGGACAAAAACACGCTTCCCATGGGTATTCGGAGCGCAAGCGCAGCAAATGTTTAAGATGTATACAAACCTTCGTTACCGTCTGCTGCCCTTCCGATATTCAAACGCTCAGATTGCCTATCATGAGAGCCCGGTCAAGTACCCCGTGAGATTCGTATCGGGAAGGACCGATGAGATTATCGTCGGAAACGGCCCGAGCGAGATTCTGGTTGCTCCGGTAATTACACAGGGAGCAACCAGCCGGCAAGTGCAGCTTCCTGCAGGAGCTACCTGGATAAACTATTGGACGGGAGCATCTGCCGGTGGTGGAAGCGCTCTGACTGTGTCGGCGCCGCTCGATCGCGTCCCAATCTTCGTCAAAGCAGGTTCCATCATACCTATGGGCCCCAGTATGGAATACGTAGATCAAAGGCCTGCTGATCCATTGACACTCGATATTTACCCATCAGGAGCTACAAGTTATACCCTCTACGAAGATGACGGCGTGAGCAACGCGTATATCTCCGGAGCCTTCTCAAAGACACGATTTACTTGCGATACCGCAGGCGGACAAGTAACCGTCTCGATTGGCGCATCAACCGGAACCTACACGGGTAAACTCCCGGCGAGAGATTATGTCCTGAAGATAAACGGGAGATCCTCCACTCCAGGCTCGGTAACCAGAGATGGAGACAGCCTGACCAAACTCTTGACCCGATCGGACTTCGACGCGGCTCTTGAAGGCTGGTTCTATGATGCAAACGCCGATATAGCTTGGGTAAAGTTCAGAATATCCACAAGCGACTCGACCTCTGTCTTAGTTGATTAAGTCAAGGCGCTGAGAAGGACCATGAGAACGATTCGCACTTATGGTCGATAGCGCATAAGTGCGAATCGTTCTCGTCGTCCAACCTCTTAATTGCTTCCTCAATGGGAGGCCTGAGATTGTGACCACAAAATCCGTTAGCGCCAGACGCATTAAAGTGATCATGCGGAGAAGTGCCATAGGGTACTTTCATATGTACCTCTCCAACTAATGGTCCAAAATCACCAAAGGGTTGAAAAAGAATAAGCTTACGCGAGAAGAATCGTTATCGCGAGACCATGGCTTGTCGGCAATAATCATCTGTAAGCTCCGTATTCCCAGCATTTAGAATGCGTTTGCCATAACTCTCATAGATCGAACCTAGGTTAGTAACAGGGCTTCTGGGATGAGTTAAGCCCATGAATATTGCCCCGCAAGTAACCTTATCAGCAGTCACTCAACACCAGTCACTCGCCGATTTGCGTACAGGCTGTGTGCTCATTCTCGGCGATCTTAGTTTAACCTAAATCGGAGCAGGAAAGATTGGCACAGACAGTTTCTTTCTGGTACTACAGTTTTTGTCCAGAAAACCGTGCCGAAGGAAACTGTCCGTGCGTTCGACTACCGTACTTGAAATACCAGCAGCAGAGCAAGAGGCTCTGCTGCGCGAATTGCGCCAAGGCCGTTATGGGCATCTACTCGCGATTCACATTTTGCTCTTATGCGATGCCGGGAAGACCCCGACTGAAATCGCCGATTTCCTCTTCTGCTCGCGCTCAAGCGTCTATCGCTCTGTCAGGTCCTATCGCTCAGGCGAATTGGATTGGCAGCGAGATGACCAATCATCGTCACGCCTGAGTCGTTGGCAGAAGATGCTTCGTTCTTTGATCAAACTTTCGCCCCGAGTTTTGGGCTGGTGTCGAGTGCGCTGGAGTTGCGCCGCTCTGTCTGTGACTCTCGCCGTGCTGGCCCAAATCAAAGTCTCGCGCGAAACCGTTCGCCTTGAGTTGAAAGCCGCCGGCTACGTCTGGAAACGCGCCAAGCTCAAAGGCCGTGATGACGACCCGGAATGTGCGCGGCGCCTGGCGCGGATTCGTCTGCTGTTCGAAAACCAGCGGCCAGACGAGTTGATTCTGTTCGCCGACGAATTGGACATTGATCTACTCCCCAAGGTCGGCTACCAGTGGATGCTCAAAGGAACGCAACTCGAAATCCGAACGCCAGGCAAAAACCAGAAACATTATCTGGCTGCAGCGCTCAATCCGGAGACTGGGCAAACCTATTACGTCCTGGGACCGAGAAAAAACAACGTCCTCTTCCGGAAACTGCTGGATCATCTTCAGCAGACCTTCAGGAAACGCTATCGCAAGATTTATGTCGTCTGCGACAATTACAAGATTCATAAAGCGAAGGCAGTTGACCATTGGCTGGAAGAGCATTCCCGTTTCGAACTGGTTTGGCTGCCGAGCTATTGCCCGAGGGCCAATCCGATCGAGCGCGTTTTCGGCGATGTTCACGACAAATGCACGCGCAACCATACGCGGAAAAGGCTGCGAACCCTAGTCGGGGACGTAGAAGAACATCTAGCGGAAAACGGCCCGTGGAAGTACAGGTTGTCAGAGATCTACTACACTCCAGAAGTGGATCTGGAAGTGGATGTTTTACGGATCAGAGCTACTTTTGGATAGCGAATCGAGTGTACCAATCTTGGTTGCTCCGATTTAGTAACAATATTCCAATCAGGAGGACATCATGAACAGATTTACCAGTGATTCGCTCGGGCGTAGCCTATACATCCTACGTATGAGGGTTACGCTCCTGGCTGTTCTACTCCTCGGGCTTTCGGGCCTGGCGCTGGCGGCGACGCTGCCGACGGGTTTTGTCGAAACCCAGATTGCTTCGGGCCTCTCGGGCCCAACAGCAATGGAAATCGCGCCGGACGGACGTATCTTTGTTCTCGAAGAAGGGGGACGCGTTCGCGTCATCAAGAATAACCAGCTTCTCGCGACACCGTTCATTACACTCACCACCAACACCGCCGGGGAGCGTGGGGTTCTCGGGATCGCCTTCGACCCCAACTTCGCGTCCAACCGGTTCGTCTATCTATACTATACGGCCACATCGCCGACCATTCACAACCGCGTCAGTCGTTTCACAGCCAACGGCGACGTGGCGGTTGCGGGCAGCGAGGTTCAGCTGCTGAATCTGCCTACTGTCCTTCGCCAAAACCCGATTCATCTGCGTTTTCAACAACTTCGCTTTTCTTTCTCCCAACCAAAAATTTCGAGATCAAAATTTGACCCTAGCGTAGAGGGATCGTTAATAACGCCAAGTTAACTGTTAACACTGGGTGTCTGTAAGTGTAAGAAAATAAAGAGAGATGGAGTTTTTACTATGGACAGCCGCTCGATCAGCTCGACATCTCGTTGTTCTATGTTTGATTGTTTGACTCGAGCGATGACCGCCTCGATTTCGGCGGGATTGGTTTTCGGAATCTCTTCCCCTTTGCCCATTCTGGATCGATCCCCTTCTCATTCTCGGGGCAACAACTATTTCGACCGACCATTACCACAGTCCGCCTTTGATTGGGAAGATTTTTCCGCCGATGTGCGCTTATTTCTCAAAGGTACGCCGCCCCACAGAAGAGACACTAAAGAACCGCTATCACTTGATCATCTGCTTGATCAGTTTCAAACGGTAGTCCAACTGTCCGCGCGTCAGTCCTAGCTCTTTGGCAGTTTTTGTCTTGTTGTCTCGATTTCTGGCCAGCGACTCTACGATCGCGTGCGCCTCGGCCTCTGTTATTGTGAGGATACGTCCGAGATGTTTGTAGGATGGCTGTGGGGTACTGGGACCGGCTAGACAATTTGGGTTGAAGAGTCTCTTTTCCTCTTCCAATATGTGATAGATCGTCTGAACCGAAATGATATTACCGCTTTTGAGAATAATAGCGCGTTTAATGACATTTGAGAGCTGCCGTACATTGCCCGGCCAATCGTACTGCTTGAGCAAGTCTTCAGCTCCCGGCGCAAGACCCTCGACGCGATACCCCTTACTCTTTACCAGTTCGGCGATGAAGTGGCGTGCAAGTAGGATTACGTCATCACCACGGTTGCGCAAAGCGGGTAGCTCAATGCGCAACGAACTAATCCGGAAAAAGAGGTCGTGGCGGAAAGTGCCGTCATTGAGAGCGATTTCGAGAGGGCGGTTGGTGGCGGCTATGACCCTGACGTCGATCGGGATCGCCTGAGCGCCTCCGATCCGGCGCAAGTCGCGCCTCTGCAGCACGGTAAGCAGTTTGACTTGCAGATCGGGAGGCAATTCGGCGATTTCGTCGAGGAATATTGTCCCGCCGTCAGCTTGCTCGAAGAGGCCGATTTTGCGTCCCGTCGCGCCAGTGAAAGAACCTTTTTCATAACCGAAAAGTTCGGATTCGATCAACTCGCGCGGCAATGCCGCGCAATTGACCTCGATGAAACGGCCGCGGGTGCCGGACCCTTCGTGAATGGCCAACGCGCACACACCTTTGCCGGTCCCCGTCTCGCCCATAAACAGGACCGAGTCGGCTTGTTTGGTGATCGCTAGCCGCAAAAGCTCACGCGCTTCTTGTATGGCCGGAGAATCGCCGGTGATCCGATCGGCCAGCCACGCAAGCTGTTGCTGTTTAGATTCGCCGATGATCGACTGGTTGAAGTTGATACGGAAGCCGCCGGCGGGTGTTTCAGGCTGATCCCGTCCGACTGATGACGCGCTGCGGCGCTTAAGCTCCGCCAGAGCGAGACCCGCAAATGTGGCCAGCGCCGATCGCGTCAGCCAAAGGTCCTTGATCGGTTTGGTGTCCAAAAGCGCGATCGCCCCGAACCCTCGCAAGGTTGGATCTGTAAGTTTAATCCCGGCGTAGCTCTCTATTCGCAAATCGGCCATGCGCCGCTCGTGAGGGAATTGACCCTGCGCTTTACTCGGGTAATAGACCTCGTTCTGATCCGCCTGCAATAATGGGATATAGGGCCAATTCGTAGAGCGGTAATAATCTTGCTCTTGACCTATGACTTCGCCTGGGGCGTGAAAGGCGACGGTGGCGGGTAGCCAAGTACTGCGTTCGTCGTATTCACCGATGAAGACATAATCGACATTTAACGCCTTGGCTAGCTTTTCGGCCAACACCTGCAATAACTTCTTATCAGCCGTAAGCGATGCAGAGCGCGGCGCCTCATTGGTGAGGGAAGCGAGGAGGGTGAAAATGCAGTTCGCGGTCAGATGCAATTCAATAAACTCAATGACCAGAGCAGCCATCCGCCTGAGGAACTCCTTCTCCGAAACAGAAATATCGCGTGGTTTACGGTCAATGACGCTCAATATTCCTATGGTGTACCCTTCGCGAGTACGCAACGGCGCGGCGGCATAAAACCGCAGACCGAACTCGCCTGTCACTAATGGATCGGCATTCGCGAGCGGATGTTCCAGCGCGTTGGTTATACAAAAGACATCATCTGTGGCGATTGCGTACGCGCACCATTTGGCTTGGTGATCAGCCTGCGCCTTCTCTAAACCGTAAAGTGATTTGACGATGATGCGATCATGGAGGGTCAAATTAATGACGGAAATAGGTGCGTTAAAGAACCAGGCAACGAGCGTGGTAACAGAATCTAGCGCGGCCCCAGGCGAAGCGTCGATCCCCTCAAAGCGGCTTAGAACTGCCAATCGCGCCTTCTCATCTTGAGTAAAAGAGTTGCTGACCATAGTGCCTTCACCAGGGGAGATGAAATAAAAACAGGGGGAATGATATCAAAGCGGGATAGCTGGTTCGCGAAGCGGAAATGCATTGTTGTGGCTCTCGGACTCCATCCGGTCATGGAGATGAGATGCTGATCCATCAAAATACCCTTCCCTCATGATAAAGACGCAAAACAGAGAGAATTTTGCCGAGAGAATTTTGTCTAGCTCAATTTCTGGGGGGTGTAATTTTCTCCTGATGTTGACTCCGACCACTTGAAATTGCGCCAGTTGCGGGTTTTAGCTGATTTGACCGGATTTTCTCGCAGAAAGAATAGGGATATGGTGACCGGGTGGCCTGATCCAGCTGACGTTGGGAAAGAGAGAGCCGGGCAAAGAGATTTAACAGCCCATTTCTGTTGTCTTCCTCAGACTTACTGAACATAGTCATCCTGCCTGCGCTCTATCTTTGCTACGATTTTGCTACAAAACAGGCTTTGCGGAGACGAAGATTGTTCAGTTTTATGCACTACTCACAAGGCGAAAACCTGGTTTGGATTCAATTATTTGCAGTTTATGGGACTCTGTTGATCACGTCACAAAAGCACATTGAGCATGTCAGAATTTTTGTGTACACAAACTTTCTGACACCCTCTTGTCCGCCATCGCGCAGGCGCTCGGGTCGCTCTCCAGCAGCGCCCTACCCTCCTGCGCGACGGATCGATTGTCCGCAAGAGACGGAGCGGAAATCAACCATCGAGTTCAATCTGCACCGCGATCTCTATCGGCGCGGTGTGAAACTTTTGACAATCAACAAGGAAAGGACGTAAAAGCTAAGCAACACTGGTGTCCATTAAAACAGGACCACCCCACAAGTGATAGCGATTCTTTATAGCCTGCCAATCACACAACGAAGGTAGCCTATGGATGAACATGACTGCAAAATACCGCAAAATAATTCGCCACTTTTTTGCGCTTTTTTGCGCTTTCACGCTAGCTCGCATGGCCCCCAACGGGCTTTGCCAACGAGTGTCCCTCGCGTAATCACTACTATTCTCAGCAGTTAAGAATCTTCGTTACATCAAGCGCGTTCGACGGTTACGAGTGGCACGCAAATCGCAATTACTGCTAATCGTCAAGTTATGGCTGAGGCGCGCCCTACAGCGGGTTGCATTTGCGTGTTCATGGTAAGCGCATGTTCAGTGCACGACGAACCCGCAATGCTTGAGCCATACACGAATGTCTTCAAGCGTTACTTGCTCAAAGGCTTGCTGTAACGCACGCCATAGCGATGGAACACTATTGGCTTGGCGTTTGCGCAAATAGGCTTTGACCTTTGCGCGGCTTTGTTGCACGAATAGGTGCGACCCGTTCCTCCGAAATGACTCTCGCAGTCAGGGATGGAGGACGAAGACTGAGAGGTCTTTGATAACTTGAGCTTCGTGCAAGTGAAATTCTTGCCCTTCAAATGCAGAGGTGAAGCACATTCCCCACGGTAGC